>Ga0102590_1000059_pt1 | contig 322723 bp, 305 predicted proteins | sample AraplaMF_Col_mMF_FD_76859 | JGI IMG/M metagenome (GOLD analysis project Ga0102590, IMG submission 76859) | Arabidopsis root microbial communities from the University of North Carolina, USA - plate scrape MF_Col_mMF | ecosystem: Host-associated > Plants > Roots > Endosphere | place: USA... | reverse complement strand
CGGCCTCTTCGACGTCGTGTTCAGAACTCAGACGATTGCAACTGTCGATATCCGGCCTCTCGACGGCAGCCTCGAAAGTGTCCACGATGTCTCCGAACACCCGTCCACCATCTCCCCGGTCTGAACACCCTGGAGGGGGAGGGTCGGCTCACATGGAGCGCAGCGGAATGTGAGACGGGGTGGGGTGACGGTCTCTCCACAGCCAACAGTGCCCGTGGGGAGAGATCACCCCACCCCGTCACGCAATCTCGCTTTCGCTCGATCGCGTGCCGACCCTCCCCCTCCAGGGGAGGGTAAGAAAGAGCACGGCTCGATCAGGTTGACGTTTTTCGCTTGCGCCGGTGCTCAAGGTGTATCGCTCCCGCTTCGCGCGAGCCGTAGAGCTCGACGTAAATTCGCTCCATCACCGCTGTCATGTCGCTCGAAACCTCCGAGTTCCAGAATCGGACGACGCGATAGCCTTCGTTCTCGAGCCAGCGTTGGCGTTCGAGGTCGCGGGAGGCCATCTCGTCTTGATTGTGATGCCCGCCATCTAGCTCGATGATGAGACGCTTGGCCGGACAGAAAAAATCGACGATGTAGGGGCCGATCGGTGCTTGGCGGCGGAAGTGCGAGCCGTCCATCGGTAGGTCCTTGAGGGCGCGCCACAGCATCCGCTCGTGGGGCGTCGTATTCGCTCTCAGCTTTTTTGCGGTCGCGCGTCGGATTGATGTTGAGACCATTGCTGTGGCTTCACCCCACCCCGCTTCGCGCTGCGCTCCGCGCAACGCGAAGCGACCCTCCCCCTCCAGGGGAGGGTAAGGGAAGCGTAGCGTCGATGCAATCTCTCGTAGTGCGAGACTTACACCGCCGCGGTGGTCACGCCGCCGTCGATGACGATGGTCTGGCCGGTCATGAAGCTGGAAGCGTCCGAGGCGAGGTAGGCTACGGCGCCGGCGATTTCGTCGGGTTCACCGATGCGGCGGAGCGGCGTGGTCGCGGTGCGGCGCTTCAGCATGGCTTCGTCTTCCCACAATGCGCGGGCGAAATCGGTCTTGACGAGGCCGGGCGCGATGCAGTTGACGCGGACGCCTTTCGGCCCCCATTCACCGGCGAGCGAGCGGCACAGCGCGAAGTCGGCCGCCTTGGAGATGCCGTAGGCGCCGATCACGGTGGAGCCGCGCAAGCCGCCGATCGAGGAGATGATGACGACGGAGCCGTTGCCGCGCTCCGCCATCTGCGGGATCGCGAGCGCGGAGAGCCAGATGTTGCTCTTGACGTTGCTCCCCATGATCTTGTCGAAGGCTTCGTCGGTGATGTCGAGCAGCGGACCGTAGTAAGGATTCACCGCGGCGTTGCAGACGAGGATGTCGATCTTGCCGTAATGCTTGGTGGCGCCCGCGATCAGTGCCTCGACCTCGGCCTTGCGGGCGATGTTGCAGGGGATGACGGTGGCATCGCCGCCGGCCGCGATGATGCCGTCGGCAACCTCCTTGCAGGCATCGGCCTTGCGCGAGGACACCACGACCTTGGCGCCGAGCCTGGCGAGGAGTTCCGCGGAGGAGCGGCCGATGCCGCGGCTGGAGCCGGTGACCACGGCGACCTTGCCGGTGAGATCGAACGGGGTGTTTTTCATTTCGTTAGGCTCCGCTATGTCCCCATACTCGGTGTCATCGCCCGACTTGATCGGGCGATCCAGTACTCTGCGGCGGACGTTGCGTGAACTCATTGCCGCCGCGGCGTACTGGGTCCCCCGCCTTCGCGGGGGACGACAGTCATGGCGTGGCTAGATCAACCCGCCCGCGTCGGCCACGCGGCGCTGGTGGTAGTCGGTGTCGCCGAACGTGTTTTCGATCATGGTGAGGCGCTTGAAGTAGTGGCCGATCTTCGCCTCCATGGTCATGCCGATGCCGCCGTGCAGCTGGATCGCCTGCTGTCCGACGAATTTCAGCGACTTGCCGATCTGCACCTTGGCCGCGGCGATGGCGTTGCTGCGCTCCTTGGGGTTCTCGAAATCGCCCGCCATGGTCGCGAACATCGACATCGAACGGGCCTGCTCGGCGGCGACGAACATGTCGGAGGCACGGTGCTGCAGCGACTGGAACGAGCCGATCGCGACGCCGAACTGTTTTCGCGTCTTGATGTACTCGACCGTGGTCTTGAGCGACTCGTCCATCAGGCCGACCGCTTCGGCGCAGAGCGCGACGCGGGCTTCGTCGACCACCCGCTCGATCAACGCGAGGCTGTCGTCGGGATTGCCGAGCGCGGCATCCGCGCCCACCTCGACACCGGTGAAGGTGATGTCGGCAGCGTGCAGGCCGTCCTGGGTCGGGTAGGACTTCTTCGCGACGCCCTTGGCATTGGCGGGCACCAGGAACACGCCGATGCCGGACTTGTCGCGGCGATCGCCCTTGGTGCGCGCGGTGACGACCAGCGTGTCGGCATTCTCGCCGTTGAGCACGACGAACTTCTCGCCGTCGATGACCCAGCCGTCGCCCTTCTTCTTCGCGGTGGTGGAGACGTCGAACAGGTCGTAGCGCGAGTTCTTCTCGAGTTGGGCAAACGCCAGCGTCTTGCTGCCGTCGATGATGGCAGGAACATGCGCGGCCTTGTGCGCATCGGAGCCGGCATGGCGCAGGAAGCCGCCGCCGATCACGACCGTCGCCAGATAAGGCTCGAGCACCAGCGCCTTGCCGAGCGCTTCCATCACGATCATGGTCTCGACGCCGCCGCCGCCGAAGCCGCCATCGGCCTCTGCGAAGGGCAGGCCGAGCAGGCCCTGCTCGGCGAGCTTGAGCCAGACGGCTTTGCTCCAGCCACCCTTCTCCTTCATGTACTTCTTGCGCTGCTCGAAATCGTAGGAATCGCTCAAGAGGCCGTCGATGCTTTCCTTGAGAAGCCGCTGCTCCTCGTTCAGATCAAAATCCATGTCTTTGGTTCCTCGTACCCGGACTATTTGGCTTCGTCATTCCGGGATGGCCCGAAGGGCCAGGCCCGGAATCCATTTCGCCTCAGCGTATGCGGCCCGATGGATTCCGGGCTCGCGACTTCGTCGCGCCCCGGAATGACGGTGAAGATTGCCTCCCCGCCTCCGCGGAGAGGGAGCAGATCACAGCCCCAGCACCGCCTTGGCGATGATGTTGCGCTGGATCTCGTTGGAGCCGCCGTAGATCGAGACCTTGCGGTTGTTGAAGTAGCTCGGCGCGATCTGGGCGGTCCAGTCCATGGCCTCGTTCGAGCCGTCGTCGCCATGCACGTCATAGGGCGCGGCGAACGGGCCGATCACTTCCATGAGCAGCTCGGTGGTGGTCTGCTGGATCTCGGAGCCCTTGATCTTCAGCACGGAAGAAGCCGGATTGGGCTTGCCCTTGCCGTGCTTGCCTTCGTCGGCGACGACGCGGAGCTGCGTCAGCTCGAGCGCCTTCAGCTCGATCTCGCAGGCCGCCAGCTTCTCGCGGAACGCCGCGTCCTGGATGATCGGCTTGCCCGCGGATTCGACCTTGCCGGCGAGATCCCTGATGCGGCGCAGCCGCTCCTTGGAGACGCCGACCCGCGCGATGCCGGTGCGCTCGTTGCCGAGCAGGAATTTGGCGTAGTCCCAGCCCTTGTTCTCCTCGCCGATCAGATTCTCGACGGGCACCTCGACGTTGTCGAAGAAGACCTCGTTGACCTCATGGCCGCCGTCGATGGTCTGGATCGGGCGCACGGTGACACCCTTGGACTTCATCGAGAACACGATGAAGGAGATGCCCATCTGCTTCTTGGCGTTGTTGTCGGTGCGGCAGAGGCAGAAGATCATGTCGGCGTGCTGGGCCAGCGTGGTCCAGGTCTTCTGGCCGTTGATGATCCACTTGTCGCCCTTGCGCTCGGCCTTGGTGCGGAGCGAAGCGAGGTCCGAGCCGGAGCCTGGCTCGGAGAAGCCCTGGCACCACCAATCGTCGACATTGGCGATGCGCGGCAAATACTGCTTCTTCTGCTCCTCGTTGCCGAAAGTGTAGATGACGGGGCCGACCATGCTGACGCCGAAGGCGAGCGGCTGCGGCGCCGGATAGGACTGCAGCTCCTCGTTGAAGATGTAATGCTGCACGCTGGTCCAGCCCGTGCCGCCATATTGCTTGGGCCAGTGGCTGACGCCCCAGCCCTTCTTGTTGAGGATGCGCCACCAAGTCACCATCTCGTCCTTCGAGAGGTGGCGGCCCTCGACCATCTTGCGCCGCGTATCCGGCGGCACGTTGTCGCGGAAGAACTGCCGCACTTCCTCGCGAAAAGCCTGCTCTTCTTTCGTGAATGCGAGATCCATCGGATCCTCCTGTGAATTACTGCAAAATCTCGAACAGCCCGGCTGCGCCCATGCCACCGCCGACGCACATGGTGACGACCGCGTATTTCGCCTTGCGGCGGCGGCCTTCGATCAGGGCGTGACCGGTGAGGCGCGCACCCGACATGCCATAGGGATGGCCGACCGCGATCGCGCCGCCGTCGACGTTGATCTTCTCGGGGTCGATGCCGAGCTTGTCGCGGCAATACAGCACCTGAACCGCGAAGGCTTCGTTCAGCTCCCACAGGCCGATGTCGTCGACGGTGAGGCCGTGGCGCTTGAGCAGGCGCGGCACGGCGAAGACCGGGCCGATGCCCATCTCGTCCGGCTCGCAGCCGGCCGAGACGAAGCCACGGAAGATGCCGAGCGGCTTGAGGCCGCGCTTGGACGCTTCCTTGTCGCTCATGATGACGCTGGCGCTGGCACCATCCGAGAGCTGGCTGGCATTGCCGGCGGTGATCGAAAAGCCTTCGCCGCGCACCGGCTTGAGGCCGGCGAGACCTTCAGCAGTGGTCTCGGGACGCGGCCCCTCATCCTGCGACAGCGTGACGTCCTTCATCGAGACAGTGCCGGTCGCCTTGTCGGTGACCGCCATCTGCGTCGTGATCGGCGCGATCTCGTCCTTGAACTTGCCGCCCTGCTGAGCCGCGGCGGTGCGGCGCTGGCTCTCCAGCGAATATTCGTCCTGCTTCTCGCGCGAGATGCCGTAGCGCTTGGCGACGACTTCCGCGGTGTCGATCATGGGCATGTAGACCTCGCCCTTGATCTTGAGCAGCGCCGGGTCCTGGGCGTGGAAGCCGTTCATCTTGTCGTTCTGCACGAGCGAGATGGACTCGCCGCCGCCGCCGACCGCGATCTCGACGCCGTCGAAGATCACCGAGCGCGCGGCGAGCGCGATGGCCTGCAGGCCCGAGGCGCATTGCCGGTCGATCGTGGTGCCGGCGACGGTGACGGGAAGGCCGGCGCGGAGCAGCGCCTTGCGCGCGATGTTGCCGCCGGTGGCGCCCTGCTGCAGCGCCGCGCCCATCACGACGTCCTCGATCTCCTTCGGATCGACTTTGGCGCGCGCGACGGCTTCGCCGATTGCGTGGCCGAGCAGCGTGGCGCCCTCGGTGGCGTTGAGCGCGCCGCGATAGGCCTTGCCGATCGGGGTACGGGCGGTGGAAACGATGACGGCGTCGGTCAAGAACGACCTCCTGATGCGTGGGTGGATTGTGACGGTTTCTGTTGCTGGCGCAATTCGTGGCGCGACAATTTTCCGACCGGCGTGCGCGGCAGATCGGCGACGAACTCGACCGCGGCCGGCAATTCGTGTTTGCCGACCTTGCCGGTGAGCTGGCTGCGCAGCTCGTCGAGCGAGAACGGCTTTGCGTCCGGCTTCAGCTTGATGAAGGCCTTCGCAGCCTCGCCGCGATAGGGATCGGGAATGCCGAGCACGATCACCTCGTGCACGCCCGCAATGGTGTAGATCGCCTGCTCGATCATCTGCGGATAGACGTTGAAGCCGCCGGAGATGATCATGTCCTTCTTGCGGTCGACCAGAAAGAAGTAGCCGTCGGTGTCGACGTAGCCGATGTCGCCGGTGAGGAAACGGCCGTCGACGAAGGCGTCCGCAGATCCCTCCGGCTTGTTCCAGTAGCCCTTGGTGACGTTCGGGCCTTTGATGCGGAGCTCGCCGACCTCGCCTGGCGGCAGCACGCGCCTGGGATCGTCGAGCGCGACGACGTCGAGCTCGATGCCGGGCAGCATCAGGCCGATCGAGCCGGGCTTGTCCGGCCCCGTGGGCGGATGGCCGGTGCCGGGCGAGCAGGTCTCGGTCATGCCCCAGCCGCTGCGCAGCTTCTTGCCGACCTTGCGCTCGAAGAAATTCGCGATCTCCACCGGCAGCGGCGCGCCGCCGGAGCCGATGGTGGCGAGCGAGGAGAAGTCACGCTTGTCGAGGTCGGGGAGCGCGGCGATCGCGATCCACATCGTCGGCACGCCCGGGAAATAGGTCGCGCGCTTGACCTCGATGTCGCGCATCACGGCCTCGACGTCGAAGCGCTGATGCAGCGAGATCAGGTTGCCGCGGCTGAGCGAAGACAGCAGCACGACGGTCAGCGCGTAGATGTGGAACAGCGGCAGCACGCAGATCACGCGCTCGATCGTCTCGCCGCGCGCGGCGCGGGAGGGCTTGCCCCAGACATCGTAGATCGACACGGCCGAGGTGAGATTGCCGTGGGTGAGCATGGCGCCCTTGGGCAGGCCGGTGGTGCCGCCGGTATATTGCAGCAGCGCGACGTCGGCGGCGGTGACCTTTGGCCATTCTGCCGGCGCGGTGGCATCCTCGACGAAGGCTCTGAAGGTGACGATACGGGGATCATCGGGGATCGGCGCCTGCGGCGTGCCGACCTTGCCCCAATGATCGTCCTCGCAAACGATCAGCTTGTCGATCAGGCCCTTCTCCAGGAACTTCAGCGCGGTCGGCAAGAGCGCCTGGAGGTTCGAGGTGACGAGCAGGCGCGCGCCGGAGTCGGAAACCTTGTGGGTCAGCGCGATCTCGCCGTCGAGCGGGGAGAGATGCGCGAGGCGGGCGCCGGCCTTCAGCGCGCCGAAGAAATTGACGGGGTGATCCGGCGTGTTGCCGAGAAACAGCGCGACGGACGTGTTCTTGCCGCAACCGGCACGCAGGAACGCCGCGGCCGCGCGCTCGGCCATGGCGGCAAGCTCGGTGTAGGTGATCGGCCGATCACGAAACTCCAGCGCGGTGCGTGGGCCGTAATCGGCGGCGGCCTTTGACAGCAGGTCGGGCAGCGTGCCCTGGGCGATCGGATCGTCCCAATGCACGCCCTCGGGGTAAAACTGTTCGCCGGGATGGGTCATTCTCTGCACCAAACTCAGTCGTCATTCCGGGACGATGCGAAGCATCGAACCCGGAATCCATCTGGCAGCGCACTCGAAGGCGAATTGGATTCCGGGCCTGGCCCTGCGGACCACCCCGGAACGACGCCGAGAGTGCAAGCCCCCCTCACGCCGCCTTCGACGCCGCGGCCAGCGAGGCGAAGGTCTTGCCTTCGGCCGCGAGCTTCTTCAGCAGCGGCGCAGGCTCGAGGCTGGGGTCGTTGGTCTCCTTGGCGTAGAAGGCCAGACGATCGGCAATGTGCTTGAGGCCGACGCTGTCGGCCCAGAACATCGGGCCGCCGCGGTAGATCGGCCAGCCATAGCCATAGAGCCAGACCACGTCGATGTCGGAGGGACGCGCCGCGATGCCCTCCTCCAGGATCTTCGCGCCCTCGTTGATCATCGGATACATCATGCGCTCGAGGATCTCCTCGTCGCTGACGATTCGCTTCTTGCGGCCAAGACGCAGCAGCGTCTCGTCGATCAGCTTCTCGACCTCCGGATCCGGCATCGGCGCGCGGGAGCCGGCTTCGTACTTGTAATAGCCCTTGCCGGTCTTCTGGCCGAAACGGCCGGCTTCGCACAGCGCGTCCGCGATCTCCGACTTGATGCCGCGATCCTTCCGCGAGCGCCAGCCGATGTCGAGGCCGGCGAGATCGCCCATCGCGAACGGCCCCATCGGCATGCCGAATTTTGTCACGACGGCATCGACCTGCTGCGGCAGGGCGCCCTCGAACAGCAACTTCTCGGACTGCTTGCCGCGCTGGGCGAGCATGCGGTTGCCGACAAAACCGTCGCAGACGCCGACCACGGCCGGCACCTTCGCGATCTTGCGCGCGATGGAGACGGCCGTGACAAGAGCGTCCGGCGCCGTCTTGTCGGCGCGCACGATCTCGCACAGCTTCATGACGTTGGCGGGCGAGAAGAAGTGCATGCCAAGTACGTCCTGCGGACGCTTGGTCGACTTCGCGATCTCGTCGATGTTGAGATACGAGGTGTTGGAGGCGAGCACGGCGCCGGGCTTGACGTATTGGTCGAGCTTACCGAACACTTCCTTCTTCACCGCCATGGTCTCGAACACGGCTTCGATGACGAGGTCGGCGTCGCCGACATTCTCGATGCCGACGACGCCGTTGATCAGCGCCATGCGCTTGGCCGGCGCATCCGCGGGAATGCCGCCGCGCGCGGCCGTCGCTTCCCAGTTCTTCTGCATGATGCCCATGCCGCGCTTGAGCTGCTCCTCGCCGGTCTCGATCAGGGTGACGGGGATGCCGGCATTGGCAAAGGACATCGCGATGCCGCCGCCCATGGTGCCGGCGCCGAGGATGGCGACGCGGTTGACGGGGCGCGACTTGGTGCCTTCGGGGACGCCGGCGATCTTGCTGGCTTCGCGCTCGGCGAAGAAGGCATAGCGCTGCGCCTTGGACTGGTCGCTGGCGACGAGCTTCAGGAAGCCCTCGCGTTCCTTCTTCAGACCTTCGTCGAAAGGTAGGTCAATGGCGTAGCCCACGGCGTCGGCGGCGGCGAACGGCGCCTCCAGGCCGCGCGACTTCTTGGTCATGGCGGCGACCGCGTTGGTGAAGATCGAACGGTCGGCCTTGGCGGCCGCGATCTTGGAATCGTCGTCGCGCAGGCGGCGCAGCGGACGCTTCTCGGCCAGCAATTTTCGCACGAAGGCTTCGCCGCCCGAGGCCGGTCCCTCGACGATCTCCTCGATCAGGCCGTTCTTCAGTGCTTCCGCGGCACCGATGGGATCACCGCCGACGATCATCTTGACTGCGAGCTCGGGGCCGACCGCGCGCGGCAGGCGCTGGGTGCCGCCGGCGCCCGGCAGCAGACCGAGCTTCACCTCGGGAAGGCCGAGCTTGGCCTCCTTCACGGCGACGCGGTAATGACAGGCGAGCGCGACCTCGAGGCCGCCGCCAAGTGCGGTGCCGTGGATCGCAGCGACCACCGGCTTCGGCGAGTTCTCGATCTCGGACAGAACGTCGTTGAGGGCCGGCGGCTTCGGCGGCTTTCCGAATTCGGTGATGTCGGCACCCGCAATGAAGGTGCGGCCGGCACAGGTCAGCACGATGCCCTTGATGGCGGGATCGGCGATTGCGGCCTTGACGCATTCCAAGATACCACCGCGGACTGCGGCACTCAGCGCATTGACCGGAGGGCTGTTGACCGTGACGATCCCGACTTCGTCATGACGCTCAAGCTTGACCACTTCGCTCACGGTGTCCCTCCTTGGTGGGGCTATATACTTTTGTCGATTTCGCGGTGCGGAATTTAATTCCGCATCTTGACGGCAGGGTTATTTTGAAGCACGGACGTTGTCAACGACTCCGCGCAAGAAGCAGATCTGGGATGAAGCGTACAGGAAAGAAGACCGCGACCGATCGGAACTTCGTCGTCGCGCTTTCCCGCGGACTGGACGTATTGCGCGCATTCCAACCCAATGACGGCCTTCTCGGCAATCAGGAAATCGCGGCGCGGACCAACCTGCCGAAGCCGACCGTATCGCGACTGACCTATACGCTGACCAAGCTCGGCTATCTGGCGCCGGTTCCCCGTTTCGAGAAGTACCAGCTCACGCCCGCCGCAATGTCGCTCGGCTATGCAGCGCTCGCCAATCTCGGTGTTCGGCATTTGTCCGAGCCGTTTCGCGAGGACGTGATGCGCGCGACCGGCGGCGCCGTCGCCGTCGGCGGCCGCGACCGCCACAGCATGATCTATTTCGGGCAGAGCCGCGGCACCGAGACGGTCGGCGTTCAACTTGACGTCGGCGCCCGCGTGCCGATTGCAACCAGTGCGATGGGTCGCGCCTATTTCTGGTCGCTCGACGCCGACGATCGCGCAGAGCTCTCGCGCCTGTTGCGGGAGCATTACGGCAGCCGCTGGCCGAAGATGCGCGAAGGACTGGAACGTTCAGGCGAAACCGTCGCGAAATACGGCTTTGCGATTTCGGTCGGCGACTGGCACGACGACATCGGCGCGGCCGGTGTCGCGCTCAAGCTCAACGACGGAACTGGTCCTTACGCGTTCAATTGCGGCGCACCGGCATTCCGTTTCACGGAAGAGCGTTTGATCAACGACATTGGACCGCGTCTCGTAGCGATGGTAAGGAACATCGAAGCGGCGCTCGGGGGTCTGATGCCGCATTCCAAAAAAGACGTCAGCAAAAAGCTGAAATCAGGAGGGAAAGTTGCTCGTGTGGCCGAGGGGATCAGATAGCTTTTGTCATCACCGGGAGCGGTTCGCATCGCCCCTTCGCTCACTGAACGCCGTGAGCGAGACGAGATGACGCAGGCACAGCTCGCGCAGGGCACTTCGCCCCTGCTCGCGGTTCGCGACGTCAGCGTCGTGTTCGGCGGCATCATCGCGCTCAACGGCGTGTCCTTCGACATGCACAAGGGCCAGATCCTCGGCTTGATCGGCCCCAACGGCGCCGGCAAGACGACGCTCTTCAACTGCCTGTCCCGGCTCTATCAGCCGTCGTCCGGCGACATCCTGATGGAAGGCGCGAGCATCCTGTCGCGGCCGCCGCACCGGATCGCCGAGATCGGCATCGGCCGCACCTTCCAGAACGTGGCGCTGTTTCCGAACCTCACGGTGATGGACAACGTCCGCGTCGGCGCGCATTCGAGGACCTCGAGCGACATCATCAGCGACTCGCTCCGCTTGGCCTGGGTTCGCCGCAGCGAAACCAGCGTCAACAAGAAGGTGCACGAGATCCTCGCCTATCTCAACCTTGAGGACGTTGCCCACACCGTGGTGTCCGGCCTGCCCTTCGGCACGCAAAAGCGCGTCGAGCTGGCGCGCGCTCTCGCGGCCGACCCGAAGATCCTGCTGCTCGACGAGCCCGCCGGCGGCCTCAACCACGAGGAAGTCTACGTGCTCGGCGACCTCATCCGCAAAATCCGCGACGAGCGCCACATGACCGTGCTGCTGGTCGAGCATCACATGGGCCTCGTGATGTCGATCGCGGACCACGTGGTCGCGCTGAATTTCGGCAAGAAGCTCGCGGAAGGCACGCCTGCCCAGGTGCAGGCCGACCCGGACGTCATCAAGGCCTATCTCGGGAGCAAGGACCAATGACGCAACTTCTCAACGTCAAGGACCTGCGCGCCTATTACGGCCAGGTCCAGGCGCTCCATGGCCTGTCCTTCTCGCTCAACGAAGGTTCGCTGACGACGCTGCTGGGCGCCAACGGCGCCGGCAAGACCACCACGCTGCGCGCGATCTGCAACATGGTGCGCTCGACCGGCGGTATCGAGTTCGACGGCAAGCCGCTGAACAACCGCTCCACCGAAAGCATCGTGCGGTTCGGCATCGCCCATGTTCCGCAGGGCCGCGGCACTTTCACGACCATGACGGTGGAGGAGAACCTCCAGTTAGGGGCCATCACCCGCAAGGACAGCGCCGGTATCGTCTCCGACATCGAGCGCATGTATGCGCATTTCCCGGTGCTGAAGCAGCGCCACACGCAGCAGGCCGGCACGCTCTCCGGCGGCGAGCAGCAGATGCTCGCGGTCGCCCGCGCGCTGATGCTGCGGCCGCGCCTGATGCTGCTGGACGAGCCGTCATTCGGCCTCGCGCCGCTGGTCGTGCGCGACCTGTTCGGCATCCTCGGCAAGATCAACCGCGAGGACAAGGTGTCGATCCTGGTGGTCGAGCAGAACGCGCAGCTCGCGCTCGAGCTCGCCGACCAGGCCTATGTGATCGAGACCGGACGCATCGTGATGTCGGGCAATGCCAAGGACATCGCGAACAACGAAGAAATCCGCAAATCCTATCTGGGTTACTGAGGAGCCGGCACGATGGAGCTGTTCACCAACCAAGTGCTGGCCGGCATCGCCACGGGCGCGATCTACGCCTGCATGGCGCTCGCCGTGGTCATGATCTACCAGGCCATCGACCATCTCAACTTCGCGCAGGGCGAGATGGCGATGTTCTCGACCTTCATCTCCTGGCAACTGATGCAGTGGGGCCTGTCCTATTGGACCGCGTTCGTGGTCACGCTGGCATTCTCTTTCGTCGCCGGCATCGCGATCGAGCGCATCCTGTTCAAGCCGCTCGCGAAAGCGCCGGTACTGACCAACGTCGCCGGCTTCATCGCGCTGTTCGCGATCATCAACTCCTCGGCCGGCCTGATCTGGGACTTCACCATCAAGCAGTACCCGACCCCGTTCGGCTCCTCGCCGTTCCTGGGCAGCCAGCTGATCTCGACCCACCAGGCCGGCATGATCGGCGTCACCGTGCTGCTGCTGCTCGGCCTCTATTTCTTCTTTCAATACACCCGCATCGGTCTCGCCATGCGCGCGGCCGCCTCGGTGCCTGAATCGGCGCGCCTCGTCGGCATCAACACGAGCTGGATGATCGCGCTCGGCTGGGGCATGGCGACGGCGATCGGCTCGATCGCCGGCATGCTGATCGCACCGGTGGTGTTCCTGGAGCCCAACATGATGGGCGGCGTGCTGATCTACGGCTTTGCCGCCGCGGTGCTCGGCGGATTGTCGAGCCCGTTCGGCGCCGTGGTCGGCGGCTTCCTGGTCGGCGTGTTCGAGAACCTCGCCGGCACTTACATCCCCGGCGTCGGCAACGAGCTGAAACTCCCGATCGCGCTCGCGCTGATCATCTCCGTCCTGGTCGTCAAACCCGCTGGCCTGTTCGGCCGGCAAATCGTCAAGCGAGTTTGATCATGAGCGCTGCAGAAGAAGTCGTTGCAGAAGGCCACCAGGCGGTCGAGGCCGTTCCAAAGCGGGCCATGACGCTGGGCACGGGCACCTCGCTGCTGGTGCTGGCGGTGCTGTTGATCGTGCCGGTGTTCGTCAAGAACTTCATCATCTTCCAGATGACGATGCTTCTGATCTACGGTCTCGCCGTGCTGGCGCTGAACATCCTGACCGGCGGCAGCGGCCAGTTCTCGCTGGGCCAGAGCGCGTTCTACGCCGTCGGCGCCTATACGTCGGCGGTGCTGATGGAATACTTCAACGTCAACTACGCCCTGACGATTCCGATTTCCGCGACGGTCTGCTTCGGATTCGGGTACCTGTTCGGCAAGCCGGCGCTGCGGCTATCGGGCGTCTATCTCGCGCTCGCGACCTTCGCGCTCGCGACCGCAATGCCGCAGCTGCTGAAGCTGAACTTCCTGGAGCACTGGACCGGCGGCGTGCAGGGCCTTGTCGTCACCAAGCCCGACGCGCCGTTCGGCCTGCCGATGTCGCAGGACATGTGGCTGTACTACTTCACCCTCCTCGTGACGCTCGCGATCTATATCTTCTCGGTGAACCTGCTGCGCTCCCGCTCGGGCCGCGCCTTCATGGCGATCCGCGACAACGAGATCGCGGCCTCCTCGATGGGCGTCAACGTCGCGCTGTACAAGACGTTGGCCTTCGGGGTGTCCGCCGGCATCACCGGCGTTGCCGGCTCGCTCGGCGCCATCGCGGTGCAGTTCGTCGCGCCCGACAGTTACACCATCACGCTGGCGATCTCGCTGTTCCTCGGCATGGTCGTCGGCGGCGTCGGCTGGCTGCCCGGCTCGTTCGTCGGCGCCGCCTTCATCATCTTCGTGCCGAACATGGCGGAGAGCATCTCCAAAGGCCTGTCCGGCGCGGTGTTCGGCGTGCTGCTGTTCCTCGTCATCTACCTCGTGCCGCACGGCGCAAGGCAGATCGCGATCCTGGGCCAGCAATTCGCCGGCAAGCTCAGAAGAAGCTGAACCTCTCGAAGACTGTTGTTTGAACGAAGGAGACCGAATTGCGTTTTGGAAGAACACTGCGAGCCGCCGCGCTGCTCACGGCAACGGCGGCCATTGCCCTCACCTCAGGCGCTGCACTCGCCCAGAAGAAATACGACACCGGCGCGTCCGATACCGAGATCAAGATCGGCAACATCATGCCGTACAGCGGTCCGGCATCGGCTTATGGCGTCATCGGCAAGACCGAAGAAGCCTACTTCAAGATGATCAACGACAAGGGCGGCATCAACGGCCGCAAGATCAACTTCGTCAGCTATGACGACGGCTATTCGCCGCCGAAGGCCGTCGAGCAGGTCCGCAAGCTGGTCGAGAGCGACGAGGTGCTCGCGGTGTTCAACCCGCTCGGCACGCCCTCGAACACGGCGATCCAGAAATACCTCAACGCCAAGAAGATCCCCCAGCTCTTCGTCGCCACCGGCGCCACCAAGTGGAACGATCCGAAGAACTTCCCGTGGACCATCGGCTGGCAGCCCTCCTACCAGAGCGAAGCGCAGATCTACGCGAAATGGCTGATGAAGGAGAAGCCGGACGCCAAGGTCGCGATCCTCTACCAGAACGACGATTTCGGCAAAGACTACCTCAAGGGCACCAAGGACGGCCTCGGCGCCAAGGCCTCGTCCATGATCATCATGGAGGAGAGCTACGAGGTGTCCGAGCCGTCGATCGACGGCCACATCGTCAAGATCAAGGCCGCCAATCCCGACGTGCTGCTGATCTACACCACGCCGAAGTTCGCGGCCCAGACCATCAAGAAGACCGCCGAGCTCAGCTGGAAGCCGCTCCAGATCCTCACCAACGTGTCGATCTCGGTCGGCAGCGTGATGAAGCCGGCCGGCTTCGAGAACGCGCAGGGCGTGCTGTCGGCGGCCTATGCCAAGGATTCGACGGACCCGCAGTGGGCCAACGATCCCGGCATGAAGAAGTGGAACGAGTTCGTCGACAAGTACATGCCGGGCGCCGACAAGTCCGACACCAGCATGGTGTACGGCTATGGCGCCGCCTCGACGCTCGCCAAGGTACTGGAAATGTGCGGCGACGATCTCACCCGCGCCAACATCATGAAGCAGGCGGCCTCGTTGAAGGACTTCGTGCCGGACACCATGCTGCCCGGCGTCAAGCTCAACACCAGCGCCACCGACTTCGCCCCGATTTCGCAGCTCCAGATGCAGCGCTTCAAGGGTGAGAAGTGGGAACTGTTCGGCGAGATCATCAGCGGCGACGTCGCTTCCGAGTGACACGCTGACGCAATAGTCCGAGCCTCGAGAAGCCCCCGCGCGCGACCGCGGGGGCTTTTTGTTGACGGCACGCGTCAATCTTGTTCAATGCGGCGCCGATCCAACTCGGGGTAGGAGAACAATGACCGCCGTTCGTTTTCAGGTTGCGGCCCTCTGGACCGCGCTCGTGTTGTGCACTGCGATGAGCAACCCGGCACTGGCGCAGAAGGAGAAAAAGTACGACAGCGGCGCGTCCGACACCGAGATCAGAATAGGCAACATCATGCCCTATAGCGGCCCGGCCTCGGCCTATGCCGCGATCGGCAAGGCCGAGGAAGCCTATTTCAACAAGGTCAACGCCGAGGGCGGCATCAACGGCCGCAAGATCAGATTCATCTCCTATGACGACGCCTACTCGCCGCCGAAGACGGTGGAGCAGGCACGCAAGCTGGTCGAGAGCGACGGGGTGCTCCTGATCTTCGGCTCGCTTGGCACCTCCACCAACGGCGCCATCCGCAAATACATGAACGAGAAGAAGGTGCCGCAATTGTTCGTGGCGAGCGGCGCCTCGAAGTGGAACGATCCCAGGCAATATCCCTGGACCATGGGCTGGCAGCCGAGCTACGCGAGCGAGGCGCGCATCTACGCCAAGTACATCATGAAGGAGAAGCCGGACGGAAAGATCGGCGTGCTCTACCAGAACGACGATTTCGGCAAGGACTATCTGAAGGGGCTGAAAGCCGGTCTCGGCGCCAAGGCCTCGATGATCGTGCTGGAGGAGGCCTACGACACCTCCGAGCCCGCAATCGACGAGCACGTCGTGAAACTGAAGGCCTCTGGCGCCGACGTGTTCATCAGCATCACCACGCCGAAATTCGCCGCGCAGGCGATCAAGAAGGCGGCGGAGATCAACTGGCATCCGGTCCACATCGTCTCCAACGTCTCGGCCTCCGTCGGCGGCGTGATCGAGCCGGCCGGCCTCGAGATCTCGCAAGGCCTGCTGTCGGCGAGCTACCTCAAGGACGGCTCCGATCCGCAGTGGAATGCCGATGACGGCATGAAGAGGTTTTATAATTTCGTCGCGCAATACGACCCCAAGGCCAACAAGCTCGATGCCGGCGTCGTGTTCGGCTATGCCGCGGCGCAAACCATGGTGAAGGTGCTGCAAATGTGCGGCGACGATCTCACCCGCGAGAACGTCATGAAGCAGGCCGCTTCCTTGAAAGACTTCGAACCCGACACGCTGCTGCCCGGCATCAAGATCAACACCGCGCCGGACAATTTCGCCCCGATCGAGCAGCTCCAAATGATGCGCTTCAAGGGCCGGAAATGGGAGCTGTTCGGCGACATCATCTCCAGCGAGACGGGCCACTGAGGCCGCGCAACTCAAAATCGCCACCGGATTGGTTAAGCAACTCAAGACAGTCGGACCTTCTCGCAGTCGCACACGAGAGCCGGCGGCCCTTGACTACTAAAGACGCAGCCCCTGCGACGCCGTCGCGGGGGCTTTCTGTTGAAGGCATCAGCCAAATCGTATTCAATTGCGGCCGCGCCGCCAAAAAAGATCAAGTCAAGAAAAGGGACGCACACACACCAAGAAAATAGGGAGATAGGAATGCCCGCTGTCATCGGCAAGTTTGCGGCCGCGTCACTGGCGCTCGCGCTCATTGCGGCCACGACCTCCACTGCGTCGGCCCAGAAGAAATACGATACCGGCGCGACCGATACCGAGATCAAGATCGGCAACATCATGCCCTACAGCGGACCGGCCTCCGCCTATGGCATCATCGGGCGGACCGAGGCCGCCTATTTCAAGAAGATCAACGACGAGGGCGGCATCAACGGCCGCAAGATCAACTTCATCTCCTACGACGACGGCTATTCGCCGCCGAAGACGGTGGAGCAGGCGCGCAAGCTGGTCGAGAGCGACGAGGTGCTGTTCATCTTCAACTCGCTCGGCACGCCGCCGAACTCGGCGATTCACAAATACATGAATTCCAAGAAGGTGCCGCAGCTGTTCGTCGCCACCGGCGCCACCAAGTGGAACGATCCGAAGGACTTCCCGTGGACCATGGGCTGGCAACCCAACTACCAAAGCGAAACGCAGATCTATGCCAAGTGGCTCTTGAAGAACAAGCCGGATGCCAAGATCGCCGTACTCTTTCAGAACGACGATTACGGCAAGGATTACCTGAAGGGGCTGAAGGACGGCCTCGGGGCCAAGGCCGCCTCGATGATCGTCATGGAGGAGAGCTATGAGACCTCCGAACCGACGATCGACAATCACATCGTCAAGCTGAAGTCGACCGGCGCCGACGTCTTCATGAACATCACGACGCCGAAATTCGCGGCGCAGGCGATCAAGAAGAACGCCGAGATCGGCTGGAAGCCGCTGCACTTCCTCAACAACGTCTCGGCCTCCGTCGGCAGCGTGCTCAAGCCTGCCGGCTTCGAGAATGCCCAGGACATCATTTCCGCCGACTATCTCAAGGACGTCTCCGATCCCGAGTGGAACAACGACCCCGGCATGAAGGATTTTCTCGCCTTCATGACCAAGTACTTCCCCGAAGGCGACAAGCTCGACCATGGCACGATCGTCGGCTATGGCGTGGCGCAGACTCTCGTCCAGGTGCTGAAGCAGTGCGGCGACGATCTCACCCGCGCGAACATCATGAAGCAGGCGGCCAGCCTGAAGAACTACCGCACCGAAGTGCTGCTGCCGGGCATCCAGATCAACACCTCCGCGACCGACTTCGCACCCATCAGCCAGCTCCGGCTCGAGAGGTTCAAGGGCGAGAAGTGGGAACTGTTCGGCGACGTGATCAGCGCCGACGTCGGCGGCTAGCCGCCTGACGATTTGACGACGAAAGCCCCCTGCGAGACCATCGCAGGGGGCTTTTGCTTGCGCGCCGATTATGATCACGCGATTGCACAATCGAATGATGGCAAAGCCGGCTTACGCTTTGACGCCCAATGCGGTAGGCAGGTGAACAGCGGCGTTGGCCGCCCGTTTCTTCCGTTCGCCGAAGGCCATCGTCATGACCGACCGACGTCCTCTGCTCCGCGCACTCTACGACGCTGCCGTCGCCGCCGCCCATCCGAGCACAATTCTGGCGCCGCACTTGCCGCGCGCGCCCAAAGGACGCGTGATCTGCCTCGCCGCCGGCAAGGGCGCCGGCGCCATGGCCGCGGCCGCCGAGCGGCATTATCTCGACACGCTCAAGCTCGCGCCGGAACACATCGCCGGTATTGCCACCACGCGCCATGGCTACGGCGTGCCGACCCGCCGCATCCGCGTGGTCGAAGCCGGACATCCCGTGCCTGACGAGGCCGGCCTCAAGGGCGCAGCCGACACGCTCGCGCTTGCCGGCGAGGCCGGACCGGACGATCTGCTTTTGGTGCTGCTCACCGGCGGCGGCTCGGCGAACTGGATCGCACCGAGCGAGGGCATCAGCTTCGCGCAGAAGCAGGCGGTCAACAAGGCGCTGCTGCGCTCGGGCGCGCCGATCGGCGAGATGAACACGGTGAGAAAGCATCTGTCGCGGATCAAGGGCGGCCGCCTCGCCCGCGCCGGCAGGAATGCCGCCGAGATCGTGACGCTGGCGATCTCGGACGTGCCGCATGACGATCCTTCCGCGATCGCCTCCGGTCCGACCGTGCCCGATCCGACCACGCTGGCCGATGCGCGCGCCATCGTCGCGAAATACCGGCTCGACATCGACGACGCCGTCCGCCGCGCGCTCGACGATCCCGCCAACGAAAGCTGCAAGCCTGACGATGCCGCCTTCGCGCGCGCGCATTTCGAGCTGATCGCGCGGCCCAAGCAGTCGCTCGACGCCGCGGTGAAGCTTGCGCGCCAATCCGGCTACGAGACGATCGATCTCGGCGCCGATCTCGAAGGCGAGGCGCGCGAGGTCGCCGCCGCTCACGCCAGGATGGCGTTGGACGCGCGCGCGCAGGGCAAGCGCCTGGCGATCCTGTCCGGCGGCGAGCTCACGGTGACCGTGCGCGGCAATGGACGCGGCGGGCCGAACCAGGAATACGCGCTGGCGCTCGCCAGCCTGCTCAAGGACACGCCGGATATCTCGGCGCTGGCGGGCGACACCGATGGTGCCGACGGCGGCGCCGGCAACCCGACCGACCCCGCCGGCGCGCTGATCGATGACGCGACCTTCGCGAAGATGAAGGCGCAGGGCCTGCAACCACAGGCCTATCTGGATAACAACGACGCCACCGCGTTCTTCGAGGCGACGGGGGATCTGCTGCTGCCCGGCCCGACGCTGACCAACGTAAACGACATCAGGGTGATCCTGGTGGATTGAGGCTGATCTTACCCTCCCCTGGAGGGTAAGATCAGAACTCGCTCGCGACCTTCGAGAGCATCGCGATCAGGGCTTCGCGGTTGGCCTGGCCGAGCAGATCGTTCAACCGGGCCTCGTGTTTGGTGGCGACGAGCTTCTTAGCGCGGGCCAGCACCGCCTTACCCTTGTCGGTCAGCATCAGGATGTGCGAGCGGCGGTCGTTGGTGGAACGGATCCGGGCGCAAAGGTCGCGGCTCTCGAGATTGTCGAGCAGCGCGACGAAATTCGGCCTGAGGATGCCGAGGGTGGAGGCAATCTCGGTCTGGTTACGGCCGGGATTCTTCTCGACCAGCAGCAGCACGGAGAATTGCGCCGGCGTGAGCTGGAGCGAGGCCATGCAGCGCAGGAAGTTCTCGAACACCTTGAGCTGCGCCCGCTTCAGGACATAGCCGAGCTGCTCCGAGAGCTCCCCGAGCTGGAGGGCTTCCGCAGAACCCGGACCTTGCGGCTCGCTTGCGTCCTTGCGGCCCTTGGTCGCCTCGCCGGACTTTTCGGAGGACTTTTCAGCGGTCTTGGAAACGGTCATCGCCTCGTGCTCGTAATCCCGCTAAATTCGGGACAGGTCGTTCGCCCCACCCTTGATGTTATATTTGATAATTGTTATGGACCATATCAAATATCGCATGCGTTTTTCAATGGCTGTGAGCGGACCGTCCACCGCAATCGAGGGGACCGGTCCGTAATCTTTAGGGGGAGCGTCCGGTCTTGAATACCACCATCATGCTGTTCCTGGTGCAGGACGGCATCACCAATGGCGCGATCTATGCGCTGCTCGGCCTCGCGCTGGTGCTGGTGTTCGCCGTCACGCGCGTGATCCTCATTCCCCAGGGCGAATTCGTCACCTATGGCGCGCTGACCTATGCCTCGCTGGCGGCGGGCCAGATGCCGGGCACGGCCAAGCTCGCGCTGGCGCTGGGCATCGGTGCCTTCGCCTTCGATCTGTTCGTCGCACGCAAGGCGCTGCACGGCCGGCTGATCCTGCGCAGCATCCTCACCAATATCGCGCTGCCGGCCATCGTGCTGGCGCTGACCGCGTATTTCGCGGCCCAGAAGCCGCCGGTCGCGGTCAGCATCGCGCTGTCGCTGGTGATCGTGGCGATGATCGGCCTCTATCTTTACCGCATCGCATTCCAGCCGCTGGCCCACACCTCCGTGCTGGTGTTGCTGATCGCCTCGGTGGGTGTCCACCTCGCGCTGCAGGGTCTCGGCCTTCTGTTCTTCGGCGCCGAGGGCCAGCGCGGGCCCGCCGTGCTGTCCGGCGCCTTCACCGCCGGCGCGCTGCGCTTCACCGGCCAGAGCCTCACCGTCTACGGCATCACCATCGCCTTCATCGTCGGGCTCTGGCTGTTCTTCGGCCTGACGCTCTACGGCAAGGCGCTGCGCGCGACCGCCGTGAACCGGCTCGGAGCGCGACTGGTCGGCATCCGCACCACGCTGTCGGGGCAGATCGCCTTCCTGCTGGCATCCGTGATCGGCGCGCTGTCAGGCATCATGATCGTGCCGATCACGACGCTCTACTATGACTCAGGCTTCCTGATCGGCCTCAAGGGCTTCGTCGCCGCGATCATCGGCGGCCTGGTCAGCTACCCCCTGACCGCGGTCGCGGCGCTGGTCGTCGGCCTCGTCGAGGCGTTCTCGTCCTTCTATGCCTCGAACTACAAAGAGGTGATCGTCTTCATGCTGCTGATCCCCGTGCTGCTGCTGCGCTCGCTCGCCGCGCCCGCGGTCGAGGAAGAGAAGGACTGAGCACGATGCAGAGCCGGCTTCCCATCATCGTCTTTGCGCTCGTCATGGCGGCGATCCCGTTCGTTCCGGGCATGCCGCCGTTCTGGATCGTGCTGCTCGACAATATCGGGCTTGCAGCCCTCGTCGCGATGGGCCTCGTGCTGCTGACCGGCGTCGGCGGCCTGACCTCGTTCGGACAGGCCGCTTTCGTCGGCTTCGGTGCCTACACCACCGCGGTGTTGTCGACGGCCTACGGCCTGTCGCCCTGGCTGACGCTGCCGCTGTCGCTGGTGGTCAGCGGTTCGCTGGCGGTGCTGCTCGGCCTGATCACCGTCCGCCTCTCCGGCCACTACCTGCCGCTCGGGACGCTCGCCTGGGGGCTCGGCCTGTTCTACCTGTTCAGCAAGCTGGAATTCCTCGGGAGAAACGACGGCATCTCGGCGATCCCGCCGCTGTCGATCGGCACGTTCAAGATGCTCTCGCCCGGCTCGATCTATTACGCGATCTGGGTCGCCGTGATCCTCTCGGCGCTGCTGACGATGAACCTGTTGGATTCCCGCACCGGCCGCGCCATCCGTGCGCTGCGCCGCGGCCATGTCGCGGCCGAGGCGTTCGGCGTGCACACGCCGCGCGCCAAGCTGCTGGTGTTCATCCATGCCGCCGTGCTCGCCGGCCTCTCGGGGTGGCTCTATGCGCATCTCCAGCGCGCGGTGAACCCGACGCCGTTCGGTGCGCAGGCCGGCATCGAATATCTCTTCATCGCGGTGGTCGGCGGCGCCGGCTATGTCTGGGGCGGCGTGCTGGGCGCGGCGATCGTCGTGGTCCTGAAAGAGGTGCTGCAGAGCTATCTGCCGCTGATCCTGCCCGGCTCCGGCCAGGTCGAGACCATCGTGTTCGGCATCATGCTGGTGGCCCTGCTGCAGCTTGCACCCGGCGGTCTCTGGCCGTGGCTGATGTCGTTCCTGCCGGAGCGGACCAGCGGCAAGAAGCCCGATACGTCGCTGAAGCTGGAGCAGCGCACCCGTTCGCCCGGGCAGTCCAGCATCCTGCTCCAGGTCGACAAGGCGCGAAAGCAGTTCGGCGGCGTCGTCGCGGTCAACAACGTCTCCTTCGACGTCCAGGCCCGCGAGATCGTCGCGCTGATCGGCCCGAACGGCGCCGGCAAGAGCACGACGTTCAACCTGATCACCGGCGTATTGTCGGCCAGCTCAGGGTCGATCTCGGTGCTGGGCAGCAAAGTCGACAGGGCACCGCCGCAGGAGATCGTCAAACTCGGCATCAGCAGGACGTTCCAGCACGTCAAATTGGTGCCCGACATGACCGTGCTGGAAAACGTCGCGATCGGCGCGCATCTGCGCGGCCATTCCGGGCCGATCGCCTCGATGCTGCGGCTCGACCGCGCCGACGAAGCCAAGCTGCTCGCCGAGGCCGCCCGCCAGATCGAGCGTGTCGGCCTCGCCGACCAGATGCACCAGCTCGCAGGCAGCCTGTCGCTCGGCCAGCAGCGCATCGTCGAGATCGCCCGTGCGCTGTGCGTCGATCCGATGCTGCTGCTGCTCGACGAGCCGGCCGCCGGCCTGCGCCACATGGAGAAGCAGCAGCTCGCCACACTGCTCCGTGAATTGCGCGACGGTGGCATGAGCGTGCTGCTGGTCGAGCACGACATGGGCTTCGTCATGAACCTCGCCGACCGCATCGTGGTGCTCGATTTCGGCACCAAGATCGCCGAGGGCACGCCCGCCACGATCAAGACCAATCCCGAAGTGATCAAGGCCTATCTCGGAGTGGCGGCATGAGCGCGTTGTTGTCCGTCACCGACGCGCACGTCGCCTATGGCAAGGTCGAGGCTGTGCGCTCAGTCTCGCTCGAGGTCGGCGCCAATGAGATCGTCACCATCGTCGGCGCCAACGGCGCCGGCAAGACCACACTGCTCTCGGCGATCATGGGCATCCTGCCGCTGAAGGGCCGCGTCGCCTTTGCGGGGCAAGATCTGGCCCGGCTCGACATCGAGGACCGCGTCGCGATGGGGCTCGGCCTCGTGCCGGAGCACCGCGAATTATTCGTGACCATGAATGTCGAGGACAATCTCGAGCTCGGGGCCTTCCGCATCGAGCGCAGCAAGGCGAAAGCCTCGATCGAGCGCGTCTACACGCTGTTCCCGCGGCTGAAGGAGCGCCGCAAGCAGCTCGCCGGCACGCTTTCCGGCGGCGAGCAGCAAATGCTCGCGATGGGCCGCGCATTGATGGGCGAGCCGAAGCTGTTGATGCTGGACGAGCCGAGCCTCGGCCTCGCCCCGATCATCGTCGCCGACATCTTCCGCATCGTCACCGAGCTCCGCGCCGCCGGCGTCTCCGTGCTGCTCGTCGAGCAGAACGCGCAGGCCGCGCTGAAGATCGCGGACCAGGCCTATGTCATGGAGCTTGGCGAGTTCGTGCTCAGCGGCAAGGCGAGCGATATCGCGGCGAACGAGCGTGTGGCGGCGAGCTATCTCGGCTTCCAGCACGAAGGTGAGAGCGTGATCTAGCTTCAAGGCGCCGCGACAGATGCGCTGTCATCGCCCGCGGAGGCGGGCGATCCAGTACTCCGAGGCGACCATGATTGAGCCGAGATGCCTTGGCGTACTGGATGCCCCGCCTTCGCGGGGCATGACACCGAAGAAAGCGGCGAGAGAGGAGGGAAAGCCTCCTCAACCCGTCCCCTTCTCGCCCTTCAACGCCGCGACCTCCGCTTCCAGCTCTGCGATCCTGGCATCCCTCGCCGCCAGCGCAGCTGCAACATCACCCGCGTCGAACTTCTGCGGGATGTGCTGCGGGCAGTTGGTGTCCCAGGCTGCGATCTTGAACAGGATCACCTGCTCGGGCCGGGCGCGGTAGCCTTTCGGCATCAGCGACGTGGTCAGCGCCTCGTCGTCCTCGACGATTCGCGCCTCGCCCCAGATCTTCACCCGGCGGCGGTGGGCATAGTCCATCACGAAGATGTAGGCCTTGGGATTCTCCGACAGGTTGCCTTGCGTGATGTATTGCCGGTTACCGGCGTAGTCGGTGAAGGCCAGCGTCTGCTTGTCCAGGACCTTCAGGAAACCCTTAGGCCCGCCGCGGTGCTGGATGTAGGGCTGGCCGTCGGCCGACGCCGTCGCAAAATAGAAGCTGTTGGCGTCAGCCAGGAACGAAGCGAGGTTTTCGTCGACCTCGGTGCGCCATCCTTGCTGCTCGGCGTGGGCGTAGCCTTCGCGCGATCCCTTTCGGGTCTGGATCGCTTTCACCGCCGGCGAGAAGGCGACGTCGCTGGCGTAAGTGTGAGTTGCGGTCATCGGAATAGCTCCTGAAATTCCGGCGCATTGCTGCGTCTTCGAGTCATAATCTGGACCGTCCCGCCGTTAAAACAATCGAGCGGCTTGACACTTCATCATTGCACTATATGCAATAATGCCATGGACCGCCTCGACGCCATGCACGTGTTCGTCACCGTCGCCGACCTGCGTGGGTTTGCGCCGGCAGCGCGAAAACTGCGGCTGTCGCCCTCGGCGGTGACGCGGATGATCGCGGCGCTGGAGGAGCATCTCGGCGCCCGGCTGCTGCAGCGGACCACACGGCAGGTGGCGCTCACCGACGTCGGCACGCGCTATCTGGAGCGCGCGCGGCGCATCCTCGCCGATGTCGAGGAGGCCGACGGCTCCGCGCGGGAAGAGCGCAACCGGCCGAGCGGGCGGCTGGTGGTCTCGGCCCCGGTCGGCTTCGGCCGGCTCCATGTCGGATCGATCATGACCGCCTATCTCAAGCGCTATCCCGAGGTCACCGCAGAGCTCAGGCTATCGGATAACCTCGTCAATCTCGTCGAGGACGCGGTCGACGCCGCAGTGCGGATCGGCCACCTCGCCGATTCTTCGCTGGTGGCGCGCCAGGTCGGCGAGATGCGGCGGATCGTGGTGGCGACGCCGGGCTATCTGAAACGGCATGGCGAGCCGAAGACGCCACAGGAATTGCTCGCGCATCAGACCATCGCATTCGGCCCATCCACGACCTGGCGCTTCGTGCAGGACGGCCGCGAGATCGAGGTGGCGCCGAACCCGCGCTTCGCCAGCAACAGCGCCGACGCGGCCCTGCAATATGCCGAAGCCGGCGGCGGCGTGACGCGCGTGCTGGCCTATCAGGCCGCCGAGGGGCTGAAGCGTGGGCGGCTCAGAATCGTGCTCGCGAAATACGAGCAGCCGGCGCTGCCGATCCACATCGTCTACCCGACCTCGCGCCTGCTCTCGGCCAAGGTGCGCGCGTTCGTCGATCTCGTGGTGGAGACGGCGGAGTGGAGGTTCGGGTAGGTCTCCTGTCCCGGACGCGCTGCAACGCGTAGCGTTGCTGCGCAGAGCCGGGACCCAGACGGCGGTACTGTAGCATGTCGATGGATGGGCCCCGGCTCTGCGGAGCCGCACTTCGCGCCGCACCGCGTCCGGGGCACGAGAGTATCACCCCTTCTTCGGCACCACGCGGAACGTCCCGCTCGCTCGTGCGATGGCGACGTCGTCGGCCTTGATCAGGCACTGCGCGAAGCAGATCGTCTTGCCGGTCTTGATCACGTCGCTCTCGATCGCGCACCACTGGCCGATGTCGGCGGAGCCGGCGAAATCCACCGTGAGCGAGACCGTCACGAACGACGTGGCCCAGCCCGTCGCCTGCGCGCAGCTATAACCCATGGCATTGTCGGCCAGCGCCGCGATGAGGCCGCCATGGATCAGGCCACGGCCGTTGGTGTGCGGTTTGGCCAGCCGCAGGCCAATGATCACGGCCGTGTCGGTCTTCTTCGCGTAGAGCGGCTCCCAGGGCTCGGTGAGCGGGCTCTTGCGGAACAACGGCTCGAAGCCGTCGGGGATGTCGGTGCCGGTCATGATGATCTCGCGTTGCCGTGTCGGGCGCATTGAACGCGATGTGGACGACAGTTTCACCGCCTACAAAGTTTTAAACGGGATTTGCGCGGGTGTTTGAGATGGGGCGCGCGCCGTTGCCACACCACAGCTGTCATCACCCGCGAAGGCGGGTGATCGAGTATCCAGTGACGGCCGTGATTGAATCGAGAGGCCGCGGCGTACTGGATGCCCCGCCTGCGCGGGGCATGACAGTCTTGGTCAAACCGGCAGCGCCGCCCTAAAACGGCAACCCCACGTAATTCTCCGACAATGACGTCATCGCGGCCTGCGACTGCGTGACGTAATCGAGCTCGGCGAGCTGGATGCGCGCGCCAATGGTGCCGGTGTCGGGGAATTTGTGCAGCATCGAGGTCATCCACCAGGAGAAGCGCACGGCTTTCCAGACCCGCGCCAGCGCGGTGGCGGAATAGGCCTCGATCCCGGCGCTGGATTTCTCGTCGTAGAACTCGCGCAGGGCACTCGACAGATAATGCGCATCGGAAGCAGCCAGATTCAGGCCCTTGGCACCGGTCGGCGGCACGATGTGGGCGGCATCGCCGCACAGGAACAGCTTGCCGAAGCGCATCGGCTCGGCGACGAAGCTGCGCAAGGGCGCGATGCTCTTCTCGATCGAGGGCCCCGTGACGAGGCTGTCGGCCGCCTCCTGGTCGAGCCGGCGCTTCAATTCGTCCCAGAACCGGTCGTCCGGCCATTGGTCGACATGGTCGTCGAGCGAACACTGCACGTAATAGCGGCTGCGTCTGGTCGAGCGCATGGTGCAGAGCGCGAAGCCGCGGGCGTGGTTGGAGTAGATCAGTTCGTGGCTGACCGGCGGCGTCTCCGACAGAATGCCGAGCCAGCCGAACGGATAGACCCGCTCGAACTCCTCGATCGCCGTGGCCGGCACGCTGGCGCGGCTGACGCCGTGAAAACCGTCACAGCCGGCGATGAAATCGCAATCGAGCGTATGGGTGATACCGTCCTTGACCCAGGTTACGCGCGGGTGACTGCCGTCGAAATCATGCGGCTGCACGTCCCTGGCCTCGTAGACCGAGATGAGACCGGCGGCCTTGCGCGCATTCATCAGGTCCAGCGTGACCTCGGTCTGGCCGTAGATCATGACTGTCTTGCCGGTCGCGCCCTTCATGTCGATGCGGTGACGGCGGCCGGAAAACGCGAGCTCGATGCCCTCATGCACCAGGCCTTCGGCATGCGCCCGCGCCCCTGCACCGATCTGATCGAGGAGCCCGACGGTTCCCTCCTCCAGCAGGCCGGCGCGGATGCGGCCGAGCACATAGTCAGGGCTCTGCCGCTCCAGAATGACATTGTCGATGCCGTAAGCGTGCAGCAGTTGCCCAAGCAACAATCCGGCCGGTCCGGCCCCGATGATTGCGACTTTTGTCCGCAATACTTGCTCCTCCCGATCCTGTAGGCTTTGCCGCGGCCCGCTTGTCGCGCCGGCCCGCAGACGATAATTATATCATATAACGTTTGGGCAAAAAGGGGAGCGGTGGTCGCCCGGGCAGCGACAAATCCATGCAACATGGCTGTCGTAGACAGCGCGACAAGCCGCGCGTCAGTTCCGGCTTGAACGCGCCGGCCAATTATATAACATGTTAATTAAAGAGACCGGGCCGTCGAAGCCCGCCGTCGAAAACAGGGAGAGACGCGTGATGAGAAGAGCCTGTCTGGCATTGCTGCTGGCCGCGAGCGTGACGCCTGCCTTGGCGCAGGACAAGACCTTCGATTTGAAGATCTCGCACTGGGTGCCGGCCTCGCATCCGCTGCAGAAGTCGCTGGAGGACTGGGCCGCGGCGGTCGAGAAGGATTCCGGCGGCACCATCAAGGGCAAGGTGTTTCCGGCCCAGCAGCTCGGCAAGGCGTTCGACCACTACGACATGGCACGCGACGGCATCGCCGACGTCACCTACGTCAATCCCGGCTATCAGCCCGGCCGTTTCCCGATCGTCGGTGCCGGCGAGTTGCCGTTCCTGATCTCCGACGCCAAGGGCGGCTCGATGGGGCTGGACGCCTGGTATCGCAAATATGCCGAGAAGGAGATGAAGGACGTCAAATATTGCCTCGCCTTCGTCCACTCGCCCTCCTCCTTCCATTCCAAGACCAAAAAGATCGTGATGCCCGAAGACGTGAAGGGCATGAAGATCCGCCCGGCGCACGCCACCATGGCGAACTTCGTGACCTCGCTCGGCGGCACCAATGTGCAGTCCTCGGCACCGGAGGTGCGCGACATCATCGAGCGCGGCGTCGCCGACGGCGTCACCTTCCCCTGGGGCTCCCTGGTGCTGTTCGGCATCGACAAGGTGACCAAATACGACATGGAGGCGCCGCTCTACACCACGACCTTCGTGTTCGTGATCAACAAGGACAAGTACAATGCGATGTCCGACAAGCAGAAGGCCGCGATCGACAAGAACTGCTCGGTCGAGATGGCGGGCGTGGTCGGCGAGCACTGGGGCAAGTTCGAGGATGCCGGCATCGACAAGGTGAAGGCGGAATCCGGCCATGAGGTCTACAAGCTCACACCCGAGCAGACCGCCGCCTGGAAGAAGGCCGCCGAGCCGCTGGTGAAGACCTGGAGTGAGGGCGCCAAGAAGGCCGGCGCGGATCCGGATGCGGCGATGGCGGAGCTCAAGGCTTCGTTGAAGAAATACAACGCGTTGGCGGAGTAGGCGCCGCGACGCGATCGCTCGCTTGTTGCACCTCTCCCGCTTGCGGGAGAGGTCGCGGCGAAGGCGCGGGTGAGGGCTTTCTCCTCTTGGGGGTTCTCGATTGTGGAAGCACCCTCTCCCCAACCCTCCCCCGCAAGCGGGGGAGGGAGCGCACCTTCTTCGCGGCAACAGCTGAACCCAGCTTCGCTAATTCTAGATAGGACTCATCGCCCATGAAGCGCTCCTGGATGGACCGCATCATCGACACCATCGAATGGATCGCGGCCGGTTTCGTCGGCATCGTCGCGCTCGACATCTTCCTGTCGGTACTGCTGCGCAACACGCTGAACTATTCGATCCCCGACAGTTTCGACATCGGCCGCCTGCTGCTCGGCATCCTCATTTTCTGGGGCATCGCGGCGACCTCCTATCGCGGCACCCACATCACGGTGGATCTGGTCTGGGGCAATGTCGGGCCGCGCCAGCAGCGCTGGATCGACGTGTTCGCCACCCTGGTGCTGCTGTTCGTCGTCACCGTGCAGACCTGGACCTTGTTCGACAAGGTGCGCGGCACCTACAACGACAACGTCCAGACTTTCGACATGCACATGCCGACCTGGCCGTTCTTCGCGGTCGCGTGGATCGGCGATGCCGCGGCCGTGCTGCTGATCGCGATTCGCACCTACCGCCTGATCTTCCATCCCGAAGACATGCACGACCCCAAATTGAAGGCGACGGAGTAACCATGAGCACCGATGCCGTCGCCTTAATCGGCTTCGTTTCCTTGTTTCTTTTGATGCTGTTGCGGGTGCCCGTCGGCATGGCCATGGGCCTCGTCGGCGTCTCCGGCTTCGCCTATCTCGTCAACGGCAATGCGGCGCTGAAGCTGGTCGGCCAGACCTCGATGCGCACGGTGACCGACTATACGTTCGGCGTCATCCCGATGTTCCTGCTGATGGGCTCGTTCGTGTCCAATTCGGGCATGAGCCGCGAACTGTTCCGCGCGGCTAACGGCTTCGTCGGTCATTTGCGCGGCGGCCTCGGCATCGCCACCGTCGGCGCCTGCGGCGGCTTCGCCGCGATCTGCGGGTCGTCGGTGGCGACCGCCGCGACCTTCTCCGCCGTCGCTTATCCCGAGATGCGCCGGTTCGGCTATCCTCAATCGTTTGCCACCGGCGTGATCGCGGCCGGCGGTACGCTAGGGGCGATGCTGCCACCCTCCACCGTGCTCGCGGTCTACGGCATCATTACCGAGCAGGACATCGGCAAGCTTTTCATCGCCGGCATCATCCCGGGCCTGCTGGCGATGAGCATGTACATGATCACGATCTTCCTGATCGGTTATTTCCGGCCCGACTTCCTGCCCAAGGGCAAGGCCACGCCGTGGCGCGAGCGCTTCGCGGGCCTGAAGGAGATCTGGGCGCCGGTACTGCTGTTCGTGTTCGTGATCGGCGGCCTCTACGGCCTGCCGTTCCTGCCGCGCTTCACCCCGACGGAGGCCGGCGGCGTCGGCGCCGCGGGCGCGTTCATCATCGGCGTGGTCACCCGGCGGCTCGACCGCGAGAAGATCCTGGCCTCGCTGCTGCAGGCGACGCGCACCGCAGCAGCCGTGTTCACCGTGCTGATCGGCGCGCTGATCTTCGGCTATTTCCTCACGGTGACGCAGACCCCGCAGAAGGTGACGGAGTTCCTCACTGGCCTCGGGCTCGGCCCCTATGGCGTGCTGGCACTGATCATGGTGATGTATCTCGTGCTCGGCTGCCTGATGGACGCCATGGCGATGATCATCCTCACCGTGCCGATCATCTTCCCCGTGATCACGCATCTCGGCTTCGATCCGATCTGGTTCGGCGTCATCATCGTGATGACGGTCGAACTCGGCCTGATCCACCCGCCGGTCGGCATGAACGTCTTTGTCATCAAGAGCGTAGTGAAGGACGTCTCCTTCTCCACGATCTTCAAGGGCGTGATTCCGTTCGTGGTCACCGACCTGATCCGCCTCGTGATCCTGATCGCCTTCCCGCTGCTGGCGACCTGGCTGCCGACACGGATGATGGCGAATTAGGAGACGTGCTAGAGCGGCGAGTTATCTTCCCCTCTCCCCTTGTGGGAGAGGGTGGCTCGGCCGCGATAGCGGCGAGACGGGTGAGGGGTCTCTCTCCGCATGCACCTGCGTTTGCGGAAGCAACCCCTCATCCGGCGCTTCGCGCCACCTTCTCCCACAAGGGGAGAAGGAAGGGCAGCGGCGCACTGCGATACATTGGAGGCGACCGATGATCCCCATCCTCGAGACCAAATACGTCTTCACCATCACCGCGCGCATCGGCGACGTCGTGACCGCCGGCGAGACCGGGATCGGCGTTCGCCGTATCATTCCGATCATCGGCGGCGAAGTGACGGGCGCGATATCAGGCAAGGTGCTCCCCTTCGGCGCCGACTTCCAGACCATCCGCCCCAACGAGCTGATCGATCTCGAGGCGAAATATGCCTTCGAGACCGGTGACGGCGCCGTCGTCTATGTCGAGAACAAGGGCATGCGGTTCGGCCCGGTCGAGCTGCTGCAGAAGCTCAAGCGCGGCGAGCCGGTCGATCCCAAGCTGATCTATTTCCGCACGGTCCCCAGGTTCGAGACGGGACATGAAAAGTATCGCTGGCTGATGGAGCACATCTTCATCGGCTCGGCCGCGCGGCATGCGGACCGCGTCGTGATCGACGTGCATCAGGTGACGTGATGCGTGGCACCGCACCGCGGGGCTGATAGTCCATTGACATTTCGATCAATGTAGCGTATACGCTACAAAATGCTTGACGATCAAGAGAACGGACGAATTCTCTGACGGGCTCAGAAACCTGCGAGACCGGAGAGCAAAGGCGAAAATCCTTGCCCGGATCGATCGCCTGGCACTCGGCAATCCCGGAGACGTTGCTCCGGTCGGAGGCGGCATCAGCGAAATGAGAGTCCATGAGGGCGCTGGATACCGAATCTACTACGTTCCGCGGGGCCAGGAGATCGTCGTTCTGCTTTGTGGTGGTGACAAGGGCTCTCAGCAAAGGGACATTGCCTTGGCAAGGCAGATCGCAAGTGATTTGGAGGACTGAACGATGGCAAAAGCAAAATCATTTGACGCTGCGGAGTACCTCGACAGCCCCGAGATGATTGCGGCCTATCTCACCGAAGCCTTCGAATCCGACGATCCGTCCGCAATAACGATGGCCATCGGCGCGGTGGCCCGCTCTCAGGGAATGGGCGCCATTGCCGAAAAGGCCGGCCTATCCCGTGAGAACTTGTATCGGTCGCTTGGCGGCGAGGCCAAACCTGAATTCGGCACCGTGATAAAAGTTCTCCATGCCATGGGCATCAATCTGGTGGCGCAACCCCAAGGCGGAACGAAGGCTGCGTAGCGCGCCCGAAGGCATCAACGTCCGCCATGTCCATCCCAGTTTTTGGCGCGGAGGTTCGGGCATCGGCACCGCTTCCGGACTGCGGTCTTTTCCGGGACCATGCATCGCTTTTACGCGGCCAGCCTTATTGACTCCCCCAGAATTCGTTATACAACATAACTATTCTGACAAGGACGCAAATGACACAGGGAAACGCCGATACCGCTGACGCGGGTGCCTCCGGGCTGCTCCGGATCGAGAGGGCGGACCGGGTTCTGACCGTGGGTCTGAACCGGCCGGCCAAGCGCAATGCGCTCAACGACGGCATCATCCTGGAAATCGGCGAGTGTTTCGCGAACCTGCCCGAGGATATCGGCGCGGTCGTCATCCACGGCATCGGCGACCATTTTTCGTCCGGCCTCGATCTCTCCGAGCTGACTGAGCACGACGCGACCGGCGGCCTGCTGCATTCGCAGATGTGGCACCGGGTGTTCGACCGCATCCAGTACAGCCGCGTCCCTGTGATCGCAGCGCTCAGGGGCGCCGTGATCGGCGGCGGGCTGGAGCTTGCCTGCTCGGCGCATATCCGCGTCGCCGAGCCCTCGACCTATTTCGCACTGCCGGAGGGACAGCGCGGCATCTTCGTCGGCGGCGGCGGCTCGGTGCGGCTGCCGCGGCTGATCGGCGTCGCCCGGATGATGGACATGATGCTGACGGGCCGCGTCTACAGCGCGACCGAAGGCGCCTCCTACGGCTTCGCGCAATACGTCACGGAAGCCGGCAATGCGCTGGGCAAGGCGATGGAGCTGGCGACCAAGGTTGCCTCCAACGCGCCGCTGACCAATTTCGCTGTGATCCAGGCGCTGCCGATGATCGCGGAGGCCAATCCGCAGACCGGCCTCCTGATGGAATCGCTGATGGCGACCGTCGCGCAGAGCGACAAGGAGGCCAAACGCCGGATCCGCGAATTCCTCGAGCACAAGACCGCAAAGGTAAAGCCGAAATCATGAGCGCACAGCCGTCCTCTTCCAGCATGGAGCGCGGCGCGAGCACTTTCCCGCTGCGGCCCATCTCGTTCGGCGATCCCGTCGTCGACATCGAGCGTCGCGACGACGGCACGATTTACCTGCGGCCCAAACAGCCGCTCGGCGACTACCCGGTCCGCATCACCGACCGTCTGCATCATTGGGCCAGCGCCACGCCGGACCGCGTCTTCATGGCCGAGCGCGAAGGCAGCCGCTTCTGGCGCAAGATCACCTATGCCGAGCTGCTGGTCGCGAGCCGGCACATTGCGTCAGGCCTGATCGCACGCGGCCTGTCGGCGGAACGCCCGGTCGTCATCCTCTCCGGCAATTCGATCGACCACGCGCTGCTCGCCTTCGGCGCGTTCTATGCCGGCATTCCGTTCTGCCCGGTGTCGCCGGCCTATTCGCTGGTGTCGAAGGACTACGGCAAGCTGTCTTACCTGATGAAGCTGCTGACGCCGGGCCTCGTCTTCGCCGAGGATGCCGACAAGTTCGCCGATGCGCTTGCCGCCAATGTCTCGCTCGGCACCGAGATCGCCGCGTCTTATGGCGGCGTGCCCGGCCGCGACGTCACCCTGCTCGCCGACCTCATGGCGACGCCGATCCGCGGCGATCTCGACGAGGTCCACGGCCGGATCGGCCCCGACACGATCGCGAAATTCCTGCTGACCTCGGGCTCGACCGGCAATCCCAAGGCCGTGATCAACACCCAGCGCATGATCTGCGCCAACCAGGTGATGCTGCGCGAGACGCTGGCCTTCCTGAAGGACGAGCCGCCCGTCATCATCGACTGGCTGCCCTGGAATCACACCTTTGGCGGCAACCACAATATCGGGCTGACGCTCTACAATGGCGGCTCGATGTATCTGGACGCCGGCAAGCCGATGCCCGGCGGCATCGAGGAGACCGTGCGCAATCTCCAGGAGATCTCGCCGACGGTCTATTTCAACGTACCCAAGGGCTATGAATCGCTGCTGCCCTATCTGCGCGACGACCAGGGCCTGCGCGCAAAGTTCTTCGACCGGCTGCACGCGATGTTCTTCTCGGGCGCGGCGCTCTCACCGTTCATCTGGGACAGCCTCGACGAGCTCGCGGTGAAGGAAAAGGGTTATCGCGTGCCGATGCTGACCGGGCTCGGTGCGACCGAGACCGCGCCGTTCTTCATGTCGGTCAACCCGCGCACCAGCCGCTCCGGCCATGTCGGCCTTCCCGTCTCCGGCAACGATGCCAAGCTCGTGCCGAACAACGGCAAACTGGAAGTGCGCGCCAAGGGGCCGAACGTGATGCCCGGCTATTGGCGCCAGCCCGACATCACCGCGAAATCCTTCGACGAGGAAGGATTTTACAAGATGGGCGACGCGCTCAAGCCGTCCGATCCCGATGATTTCAACGCCGGCTTCGATTTCGACGGACGCGTCGGTGAAGATTTCAAGCTCGCCAGCGGCACCTGGGTCAGCGTCGGACCCTTGCGCGCGCGTCTCACGGCGGCCTGCGCGCCGCTGGTGCGCGACGTCGTCATCGCCGGCATCAACCGCGACGAGGTCTCCGCGCTGGTCGTGCTCGACCTCGACGGCTGCCGGCTGATCAACCCGACGCTGCCGACCGACGATCTCGTCGTCGCGACGCGCGACCGGCTGGTGCGCGAAGCTTTTCGCGAGCGCCTGACCCGTTTCCTCAGCCAGGCCACGGGATCCTCGACGCGGATCACGCGCGCGATCCTGATGGACGAGCCGCTCTCGATCGACAAGGGCGAGGTCACCGACAAGGGCTCGATCAACCAGCGCGCCGTGCTCGAGCACCGCGCCGAATTGATCGAGGAGCTCTACGCTGCCAATCCGTCGGGCCGTGTGATATCGGTCGGATAAGAAATCACCGCATCAGGAGAACGCCATGTTGTTGAAGGATCAGGCAGCCATCGTCACCGGCGGCGCATCGGGACTGGGCGCTGCCACCGCGCGAAAGCTGGCGGCGCAGGGCGCCAAGGTCGCGGTGTGCGACCTCAATACCAAGCTTGCCGAGACGGTTGCCGCCGAGATCAAGGGCGTGGCCGTGACCTGCGACGTCTCCGATGCCGCTTCCGCTGAAGCGGCGGTCGCACAGGCCGCGAAAGCTCACGGCCCGGCGCGCGTGCTGGTCAATTGCGCCGGCATCGGCGTTGCCAAGCGCGTGGTCGGCCGCGACGGCCCGATGGCGCTCGCCGATTTCGACAAGGTGATCAAGGTCAATCTGATCGGCACCTTCAACATGCTGCGCCTTGCCGCCACCGAGATGTCCAAGCTCGAGCCGCAGGCGACCGGCGAACGCGGCGTCATCATCAACACCGCTTCAGTCGCCGCCTATGACGGCCAGATCGGGCAGTCCGCCTATTCGGCATCCAAGGGCGGCATCGTCGGCATGACGCTGCCGATCGCGCGCGAACTGGCGCAGTTCGGCGTCCGCGTGCTGACCATCGCACCCGGCCTGTTCCTGACGCCGCTGCTCGCCAACCTGCCGCAGGAAGCGCAGGACTCGCTCGCCGCCGCCATCCCCTTCCCGCGCCGGCTCGGCCAGGCCGACGAGTTCGCCGCGCTGGCGCTGCACATGGTCGAGAATGCGTACCTGAACGGCGAAGTGGTGCGCCTCGACGGCTCGCTGCGCATGGCGCCGAAATAGGACGACACCCGCATGTTCGTGAACCGGCGCGAGGTCCAGATCCAGTGGGGCGATTGCGACCCCGCCAATATCGTCTACTACCCGCGCTATTTCGCGATGTTCGACGATTCGACCTCGACCCTGTTCGAGGTCGCCGGCTTCTCCAAGCAGGACCTGGTCCGCAAATACGGCCTGGTGGGCATTCCCATGGTCGACACGCGTTCCAAGTTCTACATCCCCTCGACCTATGGAGACTGGATCACCATCGAAACCAGGATCGAGAGCATCAAGCGTTCGAGCTTCGAGGTGAAGCACAACGTCTACAAGGGCGAGTCGCTGGCGATCGAGGGTTTCGAGACCCGCGTTCTGGTCGGCCGCGATCCCGTTAACCCCGACAAGCTGAAATCGGCACCATTCCCGGCGGAAATGGTAGCCAAGTTTACCGGAAGCTAAATCGCCGCATCACCAAAAGAGGGGGCTGAATTACCCCCCGATTTCTGCTTTCAAACAAACACGAAAAGGGAGGAAACAATGAAGCGCTTTTACCTGACCGCCGCCATCACGGCTGCGGCGCTTGCCCTGCCGGCGCTGCCGGCATTGGCCCAGACCAGCGAAATCACCATCGGCATCACCACCACCACGACCGGCCCCGGCGCAGCGCTGGGCATTCCCGAGCGCAACGCGCTGGAGTTCGTGCCGAAGGAGATCGGCGGCGTGCCGCTGAAGGTGATCGTGCTCGACGACGGCGGCGATCCCACCACCGCGACCACCAACGCCCGCCGCTTCGTGACGGAATCCAAGGCCGACATCATCATGGGCTCGGCGCTGACGCCGCCGACCATTGCGGTCTCCAACGTCGCCAACGAAGCCGGCATTCCGCATTTCGGCCTGGCCCCCTTCCCGATCACGCCCGAGCGCATGAAGTGGTCGGTGGCGATGCCGCAGCCGATCCCGATCGTCGGCAAGGTGCTGTACGATCACATGAAGTCCAAGGGCGTGAAGACGCTCGGCTATATCGGCTACTCCGATTCCTACGGCGATCTCTGGTTCAACGATCTCAAGGCTCAGGCCGTGCCGATGGGCATGACCATCGTCGATGAGGAGCGCTTTGCCCGTCCCGACACCTCGGTGACCGGCCAGGTGCTGAAGCTCGTTGCCGCCAATCCCGACGCCATCCTGGTCGGCGCGTCCGGCACTGCGGCCGCGCTGCCGCAGACCGAGCTGCGCGAGCGTGGCTACAAGGGCCTGATCTACCAGACCCATGGCGCCGCGAGCATGGACTTCATCCGCATCGCCGGCAAAGCGGCCGAGGGCGTGCTGATGGCCTCGGGCCCCGTGATGGATCCCGAGGACCAGCCGGACGAAGCCGCGACCAAGAAGCCGGGCCTCGCGCTGAACTCGGCCTATGAAGCCAAGTACGGCCCGAACAGCCGCAGCCAGTTCGCCGGGCATTCCTACGATGCCTTCGAGATCCTCAAGCGCATCATCCCGACCGCGCTGAAGACAGCCAAGCCGGGCACGCCGGAGTTCCGCGAAGCGATCCGCCAGGCGCTGCTGTCCGAGAAGGAGCTCGCGGCCAGCCAGGGCGTCTACAATTTCACCGAAAAGGACCGCTACGGCCTCGACGAGCGCTCGCGCATCCTGCTGACGGTGAAGGACGGCAAGTACTCGCTGGTGAAGTGAGCGCTGCAGAAATTCCGAGACGACGAGAGCCGGCCCGATGGGCCGGCTCTTTTGTTTTGAGCATCTGGGATTTAGGACGCCGCCACGACATCGCTGCGCTCCCTCTCCCGCTTGCGGGAGAGGTTACGCGGTGCCCGCGGAAACGTCTCGGCTACGCCGCCTGCCGCAGTGGCGTCCAGGCGAACTCGGGATAGTAATTGTCCATCATGCGATCGACATAAGCCGTGAGGTTCGGAAATCCCTCGGCGCGCTCGCGAAAGGTCGATTCGAAGAACGGCGAGAGGATGCCGGCGAGCATGCCGAAGGCGGTGGCATCGACGCCGCAGGGCTTGTTGCCCATCAGATAGGTCTTGTCGCCGAGCTGCACCGACAGCGCGAACAGCGAGCGCACGGCGAGATCGACGTCGTCATCGGGCGCGTGACGGCCGAGCCCCGAGAGCAGATAGTTCTCGGCGACGCGGAACTGTGCATCCTCGCGCAGCTTCTCGCGATTGTGCTCCGGCGCGCCGTCGAAGAAATGCGAAGGTCCCTTGGCGAAGTTCACCGGGTCGACCCAGCGCGCCCCGACCAGCCCCCAATAGACATGGTGCTCGATCATCCGTTCGAACGCCCAGGCCTGCGCCCGCTCGGCCAGCGACAGGCCGGCGTCGAAATCGAAACCGTAGCGGCGCTCGATATGGGCGCGGATGAAGGTGGAATCGGCCACCGCCTCACCGCCGTCGTCGATGAACGGCAACTGCCCCTTGGGCGAGGCCGGCGGCATCGCCCGCTCCTTCCGGTAGGGCAATCCCGCCATCTTGAGCTGCACCTCCGTCTTGGTAACGAAGGGGCTGATTTCCGGCAGGCCGAAGCCGGTGCCAAATCCGTAAAGCGTGATCATGAAGCTTCTCCTGAACCACCGAAAAAGTTGACGGAACCTAGTGACGGGCTGCTGCCACCATGGTGGCAGCAGCCGTGATATCTTCTGCGAAACGGGCCCCCCGCCAGGCACGGCTCATCACATGGCGGGCCAGCGCGTCCGCAGCCTGGATCAGCGAGCGTGTCACCACGCTGGCGAGGGCAAACCGGAGGTCGACGGCCATGAGATCGAGTGAAACGAGGCGGCCGAACGCCGATGCGGACCACGCCTGTGCCCGCAACATCGGAATGGCCGGGCCGAAATGGGTTGGAATGATCATGGACAAATCCCCTTCAGTCGCTGTGTTGTCCCGGTATAGAACCCCCCTGCTGCCAACATCCTGTCAGCAGCCGTGCGCCGCTTTCTGAAAAGACCTCCAACGAGAGACCCGTCATGAGACGCGCCGACCGGCTGTTTCAGATCATCCAGGTGCTAAGGCGCACGCGTAAGCCGCTGACGGCGGACGCCATCGCGGCCGAGCTCGAGACCTCGAAGCGCACGATCTATCGCGACATCGCGACGCTGATCGGCCAGCGCGTGCCGATCCGCGGCGAGGCCGGCATGGGCTACATCCTGGAAAAGGGTTTTGACCTGCCGCCTTTGATGCTGACCCCCGACGAGATCGAGGCGGCGGTGCTCGGCGCGCAATGGGTTGCCGGCCACGCCGATTCGGCACTGGCGCGCGCGGCCGAAGATCTGATGGCCAAGATCGCCGACACCGTGCCCGAGCGTCTGCGTCCCTTCGTGCTGGAGCCGGCGAGCCGAGCGCGGCCAAGCTGGAACAGGGAGCCGGACCGTCTGGACATGGTCCGCACCCGCACGCAGATCCACGAAGGCAAGAAGATCATGCTGCGCTATCGCGACGAGCAGGGTCGCGCCAGCGAGCGCATGATCTGGCCGATCTCGGTCGGCTATCTCGAAGCCGTGCGGCTGCTCGCGGCCTGGTGCGAACTGCGCGGCGACTTCCGCAGCTTCCGCACCGACCGCGTGGTGGAGGCGAACTATCTCGACGAGAAATATCCGGAACGACGCGACGTGCTGCGCGCCAGATGGCGGCAGAGCCTGGTCTGGGGCCCGCCCAAGGACACGTGAAGGATACGTGACGACGATGGAAGAAACCGATCTGTCGAGCTGTTGCCAGAGCTGCGGCGCCTGCTGCGGCTATTCGCAGAACTGGCCGCGTTTCTCGATCGAGAGCGACGAGGAGCTTGCTGCGATTCCGGAGGCGCTGGTCAACGAACGCCAGTCCGGGATGCGTTGCGAAGGCGATCGCTGTTCGGCGTTGCAGGGGGACATCGGGAAAGCGACGGCGTGCGGCATCTATGCGGTGCGGCCGGAGGTGTGCCGTACCTGCATGCCCGGCGATGCCGAATGCGCGATGGCGCGGCGGAAGTTCGGGCTGCCTGAGATTGCTAGCGCATGATCCGGATCCGGAGGGCCGCGTTAACGCAAAGCGTGAATCGGTTTTCGGCGCGACAAACGCAAAGCGTTTGCGCGGAGATCCTGCGTCAACAAATTGCGCTTAGGCCGGAACGGCTTCGCTGATCTCGTCGTCGAACTCGTCCTCGAGCGGTGCGAGCACCGAGAGCGGCTTGGTCGACAGCGTGATCGGCTTGCGGCCGCCCGACAGCGACGGCGAGGATTTCGCCGCGCCTTCGCGCGACAGCGCGTAGAGCGTCGAGCCGACACGGCCGCCGTTCTCGATCAGGTCGCGCTCGTTGCAGCTCGCAGCGATGGCGACCGCCAGCGAGTGCAGATGGCTGCGGCGATAGCAGAACAGCGCCAGCCTGGCGCGTGCGTCAGGGGAAACACTCTCAACCAACCTCGGCAGGCCACTCTCGCTGGCGCGATACATCTCGCCAAGGAGCTCGTCGCGGACCGGGCAGAAATCGCTTTCAAAGGCGTCGCGGCTTGAAAACATTGTAGTTCTCCCTCGTGTGAGGAAGATGCAGTGCAATTCTCTAATGAAAGGTTAACCACGCCGCCCGGTAGTCACCCGGGGTGGTTGCGCCTGTGGACGAATCAGGGGCGGCAGGAAGAAGCTCGTGGGGAGCTGCGTAGCCCGGATGGAGCGCAAGCGTAATCCAGGACCAGACTAACCGCATCGCTCGGCTGCCGGCCTGGAACGAATCCCGGATTGCGCTTCGCTCCATCCGGGCTACGGGATCAATCGCCGGTCTCAGTTCGCCGCCATGAAGATGGAGAGGCCGAAGCCGGTGAGATGGTGCAGCGCCTGGTCGACGCCGATCAGGGTCCAGAACCAGGGGTGCTGCAGGTCCACCCCGAAATTCGCCGAGACGAACCCTTTGGCGCGGTCGATCGTGATGTGGATCACGAAGTCGATGAAGGCCACGAACCAGAATTTCGGCGCCACGATCAGGATCAGCGGCAACGCAACCGCAAGGTGAACGAGGCAGTGCACCAGGAGGGGCAGAGCCCAGCCGTGCTTCTGGTCTTTGCCATGCGCCATCCAGGCGGTCTGGAGGACGAAATCGGCGATGATGTGCTTGAAGGTGAGCAGCAACATCCAGCCAATGAGCGCTTCGACCGGAACCGCCGATGACATGGGTGGAAACGACAAAGCTGACGCCCTCATTGACGTGACAAGGAAAATTGGAGCGTTCAGCGCAACTTCTTCTTGGACCGGCTCTTCGACCGGTCAAATCGCCGGGACGTGCGATTTATGACATCTCCCGCGGCGGAATGCAGCCGGGGGGAACCGGAAAATCGCCAAGTGTGGCTAACCGGTGATAGCATGACCAATCGCCGCGCTGGCCTTGCGTAAGGTTACCTCCGGCTCGAAATTTGCTTTCCGTGACCTTCGCGCTATCATTGTCGATAGAGAATATCGTTCTTTTTTCAGACGTTTAGGAATTGCAGGGGCCCCGCCGCGATCACGTCCGCAGGCCGCCCGTCCCCCGAGAATAAGGCCAGAGTGCTGCCATGAGTACTGAAGGCCCCATTTCATCACCGACCGAGCCGCCGCCGCGGCGTCCCAAGGTGATCAAGACCAATCAGCAGCAGGTCTTCCTCTACGTCGTGCTGACCCTGCTGTTGTCGCTCGCCACCGTCTGGGGCGGCCGCGCCTTGCTGCACAATTCGGAAACGCTGACCTTTGCCGTCGGCGCTCCCAACAGCGACGAGGCGCTGTTTGCGACCAAGCTCGCCACCGTGCTGAAGTCCAACGCCTCGCGCTTCCGGATCAAGGTCGTCAACAACGCAGACAACGCCAAGGCGCTCGCACAGTTCGACCGCAAGCAGGCTGACCTCGCCGTCCTGCGCACCGACGCCAAGGTGCCGCTGCGGGCGCGCACCCTCGCGATCCTCGAGCACGATCTCGTGCTACTGCTCGGTCCCGGCAACAAGAAGATCAAGTCGATCGCCGAGTTGAAGAAGAAGAAGGTTGCGGTCGTCGCCGAGAACGAGTCCTCCCTCGCCTTCGTCCGCAGCATCCTCGACATCCCCGACGGCCCCGACGCCGCGAAGATCCAGATGGCGCCGCAGGGCGCAACGCTCGACAAGCTGTTTGCGCCGTCGAATGGCTTCGGCGCGGTGATCGCCATCGTTCATGCCTCCAGGGCGGTGCGGGACAAGGCCTATGAGCAACTCGCCAAGCGCGGCGGCTTCACGCTCAACGCGATCGACGAGGCCAAGGCGCTGGCACGCAGACTCCCCGGCATTTCCAGCGAGACGCTGACGGCGGGCACGCTGTCGACCTCGCCGCAAATTCCCGACGACGATCTCGATACGATCGGCCTCGAATGGCTGCTGGTCGCGCAATCCAGGATGTCACCAAGCACGGCAGGCGAGCTCGCACGCATCGTCTACGAGAACAAGTCGGCGCTCGGGCTCGACAACAGCTTTGCCACCAGGATCGAGCCGGCCTCCGTCGAGAAGGACGCCTTCGTGATGGCTCATCAGGGCGCGGCCGACTACATCAACGACGACACCAAGTCGTTCATGGATAAATACAGCGACCTGATGTATCTCGGCGCCGCCGCGCTCAGCGTCATCGGCTCGATCTTCGCCGCGATCTACGCCAAGATCACCCGCATCGCGCCGGAGAAGGCCAGCGAGCTCTCCACCGCCATCCTCGACATCGGCGAGCGGATCGAGCACGCCCACTCCCTGGATCAGCTCGAGTGCCTCCAGGACGAGCTGGAGGGTATTTTGCGCGGGGCCGTCATTGGGCTTCGAGACGGCACGATCAGCACCGACGGGCTCGACACCTTCAAGCTCGGCTACGAATTCGTCCGCGACGAGATCGGCATGCGCCGCGACTATCTGAAACGTCATGCCGGCGAGACCGAAAAGGCGGCGCGCGACGCGGCCCCTGCCCAGCACGACGACAGCAATGTCGTGATGGTGAAGACCGCCCAGAGCGCCTGAGAGAGCCGGCGCAGGGCTCCCGCCCCGGAGCCTTGCCGGATTTTCCCGTGAGCACGGGGCGAAATTCGGGAACCGTCGCGATTTGCAACCGTTGGTTCCCGGTTACAACCGGAGACCGCAGCATGCGTGCACTCCTCATCATCCTCCTTCTGGGAATGCTGGCCGGGGCCGGCTACTTCGCCTACTCCGCAATGGCGGTCGAAGGTGAGCCGATCCCGACGGAAGGCTATGTGGCGCTGGCACTGGGCGCGGGGTTCTCCATCATTGTCGGCGTCGGGCTGATGGTGCTGCTGTTCTTCAGCAGCCGCCGCGGCTACGACGAGCCGCCGCATTTCAGGTAGACAGGCTCGCCAGACGGCCCCGCTGGTCCGAGGGCTCGGCGCGGCAGCGCTGATCACGCTGCCTGCCCCTGTCGTTGACGGCCTCCGCCCGGGCAGGCACTTTGGCGCCGGCGTCCCAGCCGGGACGCCGAAGACTTGTCCCAGACCGATCCCAAGACCGATCCCAAGATCGATCCCAAGACCGATCCGAGACTGATCCCGAGACCGAGCCACCTTCCCGCATGTCCAAGCCGCTGATCTCCGCTCTGGCCCAGTTCGCGGCCGCCACGGCCGGCCGCAACATGACCAAGGCGGCCTATGTCGCGGTGGTCGTCGGCGTGCTCGGCATGGTGTTGCTGTCGGACAAGCGGGCCCATGAGGCGCACGGCTGGATCGGCGCTCTGCTCTGGGCGTGCCTCGCCTATTTCGTCTTCGAATGGCTGGTCCGGCTGCGCCATATGAGGCAGCACGGGCGGCTTTCGCTCTACATGTCCTCTTCTGCCGGGGTGGTCGACGCGATCGGGGCTCTGGCGGTGCCGGTCGCGCTGTTTCTCGGCGCCGAGCCCGGGACGGCCTGGCTGCTCGGCGTGCTCTGGGTGCTCAAGGTGGTCCCGGGCATTCCGGGGTTGCGGCAGCTCCGCCGCGTGCTGGTGCTGGAATCGGGGCCGCTGGTCAGCGTGCTCGTGATCTTCCTGATGGTGGTCTTCCTCGCCTCGGTCGCCGAATATTTCCTGGAGCGGGACGTGCAGCCGCAGACCTTCGGCAGCGTGCCAGCCGCGCTGTGGTGGGCCGTCGTCACGCTGACGACCACCGGCTATGGCGACGCCGTGCCGGTGACGCCGCTGGGGCGCCTGGTGGCGGCCGCGGTGATGATCTCCGGCCTCGGCGTGTTCGGCCTCTGGACCGGTATCCTGGCGACCGGGTTTGCCGCCGAGACCCGGCGCGACAACTTCCTCAAGACCTGGGAGGCCGTCAGCAAGGTGCCGTTCTTCGCGGCGCTCGGCCCCGCTGCGATTGCCGACGTCACCCACATGCTGCGGACCATGGAGCTGCCGGCGCGCACCATGATCATCCGCAAGGGGGCGCAGGGCGACTGCATGTATTTCATCGCCGCCGGCGAGGTCGAGGTCGACCTGCCCGGCAAGAAGGTGCAACTCGGCGAAGGCGCCTTCTTCGGCGAGATGGCACTGCTCGGCAACAACAAGCGCGGCGCCAACGTTTCGACCACAAAAGTATCGCGGCTTCTGGTGCTCGACCTCGTCGACTTCCGCGTCCTGATGGCACGGCACCCGGATCTCGCCGAGACCATCGACGCCGAGGCGAACCGCCGCGCGCTCGAAAACAAGTAAGATGGAGACAAGAATGTCGGACATCACCGACGCAGCCACCGGCCCCCTGCTCGAACGCGACGGCGCGCGCGCCACCATCCGCCTCAATCGGCCGAAGCATCTCAACCGGCTCCAGGCGGAGGATCTCGACGAGCTCGTCAAACTGTTCGACGTGGTCGAGGCCGACCCGGCCATCCGCGTGCTGGTGCTGACCGGCACCGGCCGCGCCTTCTCCGCCGGCTACGATCTCAATTCGGTCGCCGAGCGCGCCGTCAGCGCGAACGAGCAGCAGAGCGCGGGCTCCGCCTTCGAGGTGGTCGTCAACCGGCTGGAGGATCTGGGCGTCCCGACGATCTGCCGGCTCAACGGCGGCGTCTATGGCGGCTCGACCGATCTCGCACTCGCCTGCGATTTCCGGATCGGCGTCGACACCGCCGAGATGTTCATGCCGGCGGCGCGGCTCGGGCTGCATTATTACCCGAGCGGCATCAAGCGCTACGTCACCCGGCTCGGCCTCGACAATGCAAAGAAGCTGTTCCTGACCGCGCAAAAGATCAGCGCGCCGGAAATGCTGCGCATCGGTTATCTCACCGCGATGGTGGCGGTCGAATTTCTCGACGAGGAGGTCGACCAGCTTGCCGGCATCCTCGCCGGCAACGCCCCACAGGCGATGGCCGGCATGAAGCGCGCGATCAACGAATTCGCTCGCGGCGAGCTCGACGATCGCGCCGCCGATCAGCGCCACCGCGACAGCATGCGCGGCGACGAGATTAAGGAAGGCATCAAGGCGTTCGCGGAGAAGAGAGCGCCGAAGTTTTAGCTCCGAGTCTTAGCAAAACACCACCCTGTGGTTATGGGTCCCGGGTCTGCGCTTACGCTTGCCCGGGACGACACTGAATGTGAGGCGCGCGCGCCCTCAGCCTCCGACCGCCTTGGCATGCTCCGCCGCCATCTCCTCGTCCGCCGCGTTGATGCGCTGGAATGCGGGCCCCGAGGTCATGCGATCGGCATAGCGGACGAAGACGTCCTTCCTCGGCACGATGCCGAACATCATGGTCCAGCTGAAGGCGACGCCCCACAGCACATCGGCAGCCGTCATGCGTTCGCCGAGCAGATACGGTCCCTTCGACAATTGCGCTTCGAGCGCTCCTAACATGGTGTCGTAATCGGCATAGGGCGACTGCGTGATCGGCGCAGGCTCGCGCTGCATGAACTTGTCGATCAGCGCCGGCTCGAACGACGAGCCGTAATAGGTGATCCAGCGCAAATAAGGCCCGCGCAGGGGATCGTTCAGCGCGGGCGTCAGCCCCGCCTGCGGAAACAGATCGGCGAGATAGATTGTGATCGCGACCTGCTCGGTCACGAGCGCCTCGCCGTGGCGAATCGCGGGCACCTTGCCGAGCGGGTTGATGGCGAGATAAGCGGGCTGACGCTGCTCGCCGGCCTTCATGTTGAGGACTTGGAGATCATAGGGCGCTCCCAGCTCCTCCAGCAGCACCCGCGTGCCGGTGGCGCGCGTCTGCGGCGAGTAATACAGCGTGATGCGGTTCGGATCGGTCATGGCAAATCTCCTGGGGCGCCGTCTGGCGAGGCCCCAGCTCTACGCGACCATACCTGACATCCTGTGTCAGGTATGATTTAAAGCAATCATGCGCGCGAGCCGGATGCTGTCGATCCTCACCACCCTCCAGGCCAGGGGCCAAGTCACCGCGCCCGAGCTGGCCGAGGCCTGCGAGGTCTCGGTGCGCACGATCTATCGCGACATCGACGCACTCGCCGCCTCCGGCGTGCCTGTCTATGCCGACCGCGGCGCCGAGGGCGGCTATCGTCTGCTCGACGGCTATCGCGTGCGGCTGAACGGCCTGTCGCAGAGCGAGGCCGGCGCGCTGTTCCTCGCAGGACTGCCGGGCCCCGCGGCGGCGCTTGGGCTCGATGCGGCGATGATCGCCGCGCAGAACAAGTTGATGGCGGCGCTGCCGATCCACCTGCGTCAGGATGCCAGCCGGATGCAGGAGCGGTTTCACCTGGACGCACCCGGCTGGTTCGGCGAGGCGGAAGAGCCGGAGCATCTGCGCACGATTGCCGGCGCGGTGCTGCGCGGGACATCGATAAAAATCCGCTACCAGAGCTGGCGCGCGGAAAAGCAGCGCCGCCTCGCGCCGCTCGGCCTCGTGCTGAAGGGCGGCAGCTGGTATCTGGCAGGCCGCGTCGATTCCAGCGTGCGCACCTATCGCGTCGCGCGCGTGCTCGACTGCACGGCGCTCGACGACCGCTTCGAGCGTCCCAGCGATTTCGATCTCGCCGCCTATTGGCAGGCCGCGACGCTTCGGCTCGAGGCCGAGATGCATCCCAATGTCGCGGTCGTGCGGCTGTCGCCATTCGGCGTCAAGCTGCTCGACGCGCTGAGCCAGCCCTACGTCAAGGCGCGCACGCAGCTTGAAGAGACCGCCGATGCCGACGGCTGGCGCATTGCGCGCGTGCCTGTCGGCAAGACGTCGTGGCACGCCGCCGCCGAATTGTTGCGGCTCGGTCCCGAGGCCGAAGTGCTGGAGCCCGCCGATCTCCGCGACAAGATGACGGACATGACGCGGGCGATGGCCGCACGCTATCGCGCGGCGCGGAAAGCCTGACCGCGGCACATTTTGCCGCAAGCCATGAAACAATCCTGAAACACGATTCTCCCCATCGCCTGTGAACGCGATCGCATCTCGGCCCGACCGAAATGCAGGGACACAACAACGGCCTTAGCGCCAATTGGAGAATGAAGATGTTTCGTAAGCTTGCTCTTGGTCTGATCGCTGCCGGTTCGCTCGGCGTTGCCGCGCTCGCCCCCACCGCCGCTTCGGCCGGCGGCTTCCATTACCATGGTCATCACAACCATTGGGGTCCGGGCTGGGGCTTTGGCGGCGTCTACGTCAACACCGGCGTCAGCAACTGCTACCAGGAGCGCGTCGTCCAGACCCGCCATGGCCTGCGCGTGCGCGTCGTGAATGTCTGCGCCTACGGGATTTACTGAGCCCGCTTGCACTGGTTGACGCAGCCCCGGTCGTTCCGCGACCGGGGTTCGTCGTCTCAGCTCGCCAGGGCCGTCGGTGTCGCGGAAGCGGCTTGCTCGTCCGCCAGGGCATTACGCTCGGAGATCCATCGTTCGGCTCGCGCACGCCGCAGCGAGGGCGCAAAGAGGAATCCCTGGGCGACGTCGCAACCGATCCGGCGGATGATCTCGAGCGCCTCCGGGCTTTCGACGCCCTCGGCCACCACCTTCATGTTGAACGCCTTCGCAAGCGCGACCGAGGCATCGACGATCTTCATCATGTCCTCGTCGGTTTCGCAGCCCTTGATGAAGGATTGGTCGATCTTCAGCTCGCTGAAGGGAAGACGCGCCAGGGCCGCGAGCGACGAATAGCCGGTGCCGAAATCGTCGATGGCCGTCCCGATCTTCTTGATCCGCAGCCGCACCAGAATGTCGTTGGCACGATCGACGTCGGCCATCGCCGAGGTCTCGGTGATCTCCACCGTCAGCGACGTCGGCGAGATGTTCTCGCGGCGCAGGATCTCCTCGATCCTGTCGGGCAGGGTCAGGTCCGACATCAGCGAACCCGAAATATTGACGGCGATGGTGAAGCCGGGATTGCGTTCGATCAGCTTGCGACCCTGCGACATCGCCGATGACAGGATGCAATCGGTCACCTCGCGCATGAGTCCGGCCTGTTCGGCAATCGGGATGAAGATCATCGGCGAGACCATGCCGAATTCGTCGGTGCGCCAGCGTGCGAGCGCTTCGGCGCCGACGACCCTCCCGGTCACAAGCGCGATCTTCGGCTGAAACTCGACGAAGAACTCGCGGTTCTCCAGGCCACGCACGATCCGTTCGGGCGTGATCAGGAGCTGCGGCGAGGCAGAGGTCGCGGCCGGTGGGGCGCGCCGCTGCAATTCCAACGCACTGCGCAGACGGTTCAGGTCGAGCGGCTTGGTCAGGCATGCGCCGACCGAGAGCTTCAGCCCGTTCGCGACGCGGCGTGTGGCCTTCATGATACGATCATCGCAGCCGCTGATGATCACGATCGACATCGCGCGCAGGCCGCGCTCGGCCACGAAGCGCAACAGCTCTACCCCGTCCCGCTCGCCGAGCGACAGGTCGAGCGCCATGATTTCGAAGGCCTCGCGGGCCAGAAGTTCGGTAGCGGCCTCGTAAGATGAAGCAACCACCGTCTCGTAACCGAGCTTGGCGCCGATTTTGCCGATCAGAACCCGTTGCACCAAATCGTCGTCGACCACCAGAAGACGGCCCCTCGTCGCATTCATCACTAATCTCTCCAGACGTCGCAGCGTTGATGGCGTGACGCTTAGAGCAGCGGCCTCGCTTGGTTATGAAGACAAGACGGCTAAAACTTTCCCGATCCGGAAGGATTTATTAGGCACGTTTCCGGAGCAGCCAAGTGACTGATTTTCATCACGTTTATGCAACGCTTGACGAGACGGTATCGGGATGTTCGACGCCATCCCTTAGTGCAATGAACACGCCGTAAAGTGCGCTATCGGAAGCCGGCAAAGCCACGTCAAATTACGGGGACGGCGTCACCGGCGCTCGTGCATCTGCGTGGCCTGCCGCTGCCGGCGAAACCAGGCCCAGGTCTGGCGCGTCGTTCTGATGTAGCCGCGGCCGCGATGAACAATCTCGCCGTCGACGATCCCGTTCAGCTTCGGCAGCGCGTGAAACGGAATCGAGGGATAAGCGTGGTGCTCGACATGGTAGGGCATGTTCCACGCGAACCATTTGACGACCGCGCCGGTGTAGGTGGTGCGGGTGTTCTGGAACGCGCTGCGGGTGCGGTCGCAGCCGGTGTGCTCGGCATAGAGATAAGGCCGCAGGAAGAACTGCCCGATCACCAGCGGGACAATCCAGACCCAGAGCAGCAAAGCTGACGAGAACCACAGCGAGAGCGCCAGCAGCAGCGCGTAGAGCGCGACATAGGCGCGCGCCTCTGTCACGATGACGGCGCGCTTGTTCTCGGGGATCCAGGGCACCACGACCTTGCCCGTGACGGCGTGGCCGAGCATCAGGCGGAGCCGGCCGGCGACCTGGAGCACGCCGCTATAGGCGATCGCGAGCTGCGTGTCGGATGTCGGCTTCACCCCGACGATCAGCTCGGGATCCTTGTCGGGATCCTGAGTGTAGCGGTGATGGTCCCAATGAAACAGGCAGTAATATTCGTAAGGCAATCCGATGATGAAGGACGAGAGATGGCCGACGACGAGATTGAGGCTGCGGCTCCTGAACGCGGTCTTGTGCGCGGTCTCGTGCACCGCCATGAACAGGAAGGCGACGACATAGCCCTGGACCGCCATCAGCGGCAGCGCCCAGAGCACGCCGTGGCGGGAAGCGACCATCCAGATCAGCGCGCCCACCAGCACGATCACGCCGTAATGGCCAAGGCTCTGCGCCGCGCCCCTGAGATTGGAGCGTGCCGACAATTCGCGCAACATCGCCGGCGTCAGCGGCTTCAGGCGATGGCCGGGTTCTGAAACGGTCGCGTCACTCATGATCGGTTGCCTGCCCTATTTACCGAGAAGCGCTGCGATCTCGGCCTCGATGAAGGCCTGGTCGCGCGGATTGCCGACGGGGTTGCCGGCGCGATGGCCGTGCAACGACGGGATCGGATGCAGCACGGCCGATTTGGCGCTGGTCAGCCGGCCGAGCTCAGCCTCGTTGTCGCGGACGTCGAAATAGCGATCGGTCGCGCCTGGCATTAGCAGCATGTGCGCCTTGATCGCCGCCAGCGCCCGATCGAGATCGCCACCGAATGCCGCACAACGACTGATGTCGCCACGCTGCCAGATGCCGATCTGCGCCAGCAGATCGTTTGCGTCGCGCCGCGCGAACGTCGCGTCCCAGGTGCGGACCAGATAGTCCTCCAGCGAGGTGAAGCCGGCCTCGCGCCACAGCTCGTCGCGGTAGAAGCCGTGCGACATCGCCCAGCCGGCATAGACGCGCCCCATGGCGCGATAGCCTGCGACGGGCTTCTCCACGAAGCGGCCGCCGCGGAAGGCGGGATCGGCGGTGAGCGCGGCTTTCACGCTTTCGAGGAAGACGTAATTGTAGGGCGCGCAGCGTGCGACGCCGCAGACCACGGCGGCCCGCTCGACCATATCGGGATGCAGCGCCGCCCAATGATAGGCCTGCATGCCGCCCATCGACCAGCCATAGACCAGAGCCAGCTTCGAAATGCCGAAGCGCTCGGTGAGGAGCCGGTGCTGGACCGCGATCGCATCGTGATAGGTCATCTCGGGAAACGGCGCCGCGCTGTTCGAAGGCGAGGATGACAGGCCGTTGCCGAACAGGTTCGGGATGATGATGAAATAGCGCGTAGGGTCGAGCACGCCGTCCGGCCCGATCAGCCATTCGGTATCGATGTGCTGCGCGCTGAACGAGGTCGGATAGAGGATGACGTTGTCCTTGGCCGGGCTCAGGGTGCCGTAGGTCTTGTAGACGAGCTTCAGCGAGGAGAAGACGGCCCCGGACTGGAGGGGGACGTCGCCGGCCTCGAAGATATCGTCGTGCGCCGTCATGAACCGAACTCCCGCTCGCGCCCCAAAACGCGCCGCTGGCGCGGTGATGCATCGATCATGCCGAGCCCGCAGACGCGCCATTGCGCCGCGATCAATAACTGTACTTATAGTACAGTTATTTTATGCCGGCAAGATAAATCCGTTCGCCCGCTCAGGCGATGGCCGCAATGTAGCGCTCCACCGACGCCGCGAACGCGGCCTTGGCACCGCCAGCGATGTTGCGGCCCCACCAGGCGCCATAGATGCGATCGAAGGCGAGCGGCTCGACGGCAGCCGCGATCCTCCGCACCGCGGCGGCGTTGAGCGGCATGTAGTTCGGATAGGAATACATGAAGCTGACGAAGCGGCGGTCCATCGTCACCTGGGCGATGTCGCCGGTGAGCAACGCGCCCCGGCCCTCCGCACTGCGCGCCGAGTGCAGCATGGTGGCGCCGGCGAAATGACCGCCGGTGCGCAGCAGCAGCACATCGTCGGAGATGCGGTGGCTTTCGCCGGTCCAGTGCACGATCGAGGGATGCGGCCGCGTGACGAAAGCGCGATCGTCGGCATGCAGATAGACCGGCACGCCGCCAAAGGTGTCGCTCCAGTCGGCGAGCGCGCCGTAATAGTGCGGATGCGAGATCGCGATCGCCTTCAGCCCGCCGAGTGCCGCAACGTGGTGGATGGCGTCATCGGTTGCCAGCGGAATGCAATCCCACATCACGCAGCCGTCGCCTTGAGGCACCAGCAGCGCGCGCTGCCCGATGGCGAAGCTCGGCTCGAGGCCAATGCCGGTGAGGCCGAGATCGTCGCGTCCCACCAGCCGGTGCCCCCGCGCGAGCTCCTCGCGCGTGAGAAAGCTCTGCCCTTGCCAGTTCACGAACTGCCGCTCGTCCTCGCAAATCAGACAGGAGGCGGGCGGATTTCCGCCGTTCGGAAATTGCGCGCCGCAGGTTTCGCAGGTCCAAAGAGGCATGAAGAGAGAGCTCCGTGGGAAGATCGCAGGATGACATTGCGAACGCGCTGTCAGCAAGATCGATCAGCGGCGCGGTGACTGGAACCAACGCGGTGAGCGCCCGTTACGTTCGGATCGACGCCAGAACGATTGGCCAAGAGGATCACGGCACACGAAGAGCATGTTTGGGTATCGATGACTTCGCGGCCTCCCTCACAATCCCGTATCTGGCCCCTGTTCGCGCTCAACTTCTTCATGGCCGACATGCAGTCGGGCATCGGTCCGTTCGTCGGCGTCTTCCTCCAGGAGCGCGGCTGGGCGACCGGGCTGATCGGCACCGCGCTGACGATCGGCAATGTCGCGGGCATGCTGATCACGACGCCGATCGGCGGCTTCATCGATGCCAGCCGCAACAAGCGGCTATGGGTCGTCATTCCCGGCATCTGCGTCGTCCTTGCCTCCGCGATCATCCTGATCTCGCAAAATTTCTGGGCGGTGACGTTCTCGCAAGTGGCGCAATCGCTGGCGAGCGCCGCCATCGTGCCGGCGGTCACCGGCATCACGCTGGGCATCGCCAAGCAAAAGGGCTTCAACGCACTCAACGGTCGCAACCAGGCGTTCAACCACGCCGGCAACATGGTCGGCGCGGGGCTGTCGGGCTATCTCGGCTACACATACGGCTATGTCGCCGTGTTCGTGCTCGCGGCCGTGTTCGGTGCGATCGCGATCGCCTGCGTACTGATGATCCCGGCCAAGGCCATCGACGACCGTGCCGCGCGCGGCAGCAAGGAGGATGACTCCAAGGCTGCGCCGGATGCGATGACGATGCTGCTCAAGCACAAGCCGCTGCTCGTGCTGGCGCTCGCGCTCGCTCTTTTCCATCTCGGCAATGCCGCCATCGTGCCGCTCTACGGGCTTGCGGCGGTCGCCGAGGGGCAGGCCAACGGCCCGAGCTTCGTTGCGACCACCGTGGTGATCGCACAAGGCGTGATGATCGTGACCTCGCTGATCGCGATGAAGGCCGCGAGCAAGCGCAATTACTGGCCGGTGATCCTGGTATCCTTCATGTTCCTGCCCATTCGCGGCGTGCTGGCCTTTTTCGTCACGGGGTGGTGGGGCGTGGTGCCGATGCAGGTGCTCGACGGCATCGGCACCGGACTGCAGACGGTCGCCGTTCCCGGCATGGTGGCGCGGGCGCTCAACGGCACCGGCCGCATCAATCTCGGCCAGGGCGCCGTGATCACGGTGCAGGGCGTCGGCGCCAGCCTCAGTCCCGCGCTCGGCGGCTGGATCACGCAGTGGATCGGCTACGGTCCGACCTTCCTGCTGCTCGGCGGCTTCGGGCTTGCATCGATGGTGCTGTGGTTCGCGTTCGGAGCGACAGTGAAGAAGTATTGAGCTTCATCGCCGCCGCCGGTGTCATGGCGCAAGTTGCCGGTTCAGGCCGACCCTGAAGGTGTGAAGCTCGATGTCGCCGGCCGGCATGCTGGTCGCTGGAATGGACAAGGAGAGCTGGCGGCCAAGATTGAGATACAGATACTCGGCCTTGAACGACCAGTGCGGCGCGAACGCCCATTCTCCGCCGCTGCCGACCGCGTAGCCGATATTGTAGCCGCTTGCGGAGGCATGACCGTCCAGCGCGCCGGGAAAACCGGGCATCGGGAAATTGTTGGTCAATCTGACGTGAGAACTGTCGAGGCTTGCCTTGACATGGGCCCAAGCGAGACCGCCCGTGGCATAGAGCAGCCAGTTGTTGCTGGCATAGCCGAGACGGCCGCGCAGCGTACCGAGATAGTCGATGTCCTGGGTCACCCTCACGGTGCCGGTGTAATTGTCGAAATCGCCGACCAGGAAAACAGGACGAAACGCATATGAGCCCGATGCCCGCCCGCCGATCCCGGCAGCGCTCACATCGGCTTCGACGCCGGCGACCAGATGCCCGCTCTGCCAGTTGTAGCCTGCCTGCAATCCGCCCAGCCAGCCGGACTGATCGACACCCAGCGTGAACGGCGCCGATGCCGTCGACGTGAGATTGTTCACGCCGGGAAACTGCGCCGGCAGTGCACCGGGATCGACCCTCGCCGCGTTGCCATCGCCGGTGCCGTAGCCGGCGTGAACACCCGCATAGAAGCCCGTCCAACTGAAGCCGACCGGCAGCGGCGCAGGCGGAGCCTTGAGCGCGATGTCGGCGGCCGTTGCATCGGTGGCACAAGCCGCGCCAAGGCCAAGCGCCAGCAAAGCCGGCAGCAGATCGCGCGCACGAGGTGTCATCCAGTCATTTCCTTCCAGTCGGTCGATCACTCGCTGGCGACGATAGGCGGGAAGCGATCCGCGTTCGTGGCAGGGCACGAACCCTCGAATGGACTGAGCTGAAACGCAGAGACAGCGGCTGTGCCTGTTGCGATCCGGGCACACCGGACTGCGGCACCTGGTCGCGGTCGCAGCGCGTCATCGCAAGTGGCTTATCACGCAATTTCCCGCTTTTGCGGTTGCGGCGCAGCAGCGTGACGATACAACCTGTCGTAATCGCCAACAGACCTGCCCTTCCCGATCGATGATCCAGCCTCAACTCTCCTTTGATGGCGACCCGAACGGCCCGGCGTATGAAAGATGGCGCGAGCAGTTTTGCCGTCAGGTGGCGAATGTCGATTTCGTGCCGGTCGGGGAAGGGCGCGTCCACCGGACCATTGCGCCGGCCATTCTTCCCCGCATCAGACTCTCGGCCTCGTTCGGCTCGCCGATATCTTTCGTGTCGTTGGGGACGAACGACGAATTGGTGATTACGACGTCGCCCGATTCGGCGTTGAGCGGGACCATGGGAAAACGCCCGCTGGAGATCGCGGCGGGCGACGTCACAATCGGAGATCCCTCGATCAAGGGCGCCTATATCACCCAGACCGGGAACGGAAATTTCCGGACCGCGCTGCTGCCGCGCAAGGCGTTGCTACGCGTTTGCCCGAATGCCGAGGACCTGATTGCGCGGTCGATCCCCGGCGCCAATCCGATCACGTCGATGTATCTGCGCTATTACGACCTCGCGCATGCTTATGCCGACAAGCTCGCCCCCGCGGAGCTCGATGCGGTCTCGCAGCATTTGTTCGACCTGTCGGTGCTGATGATCGGAGCCCGCGGCGATGTCGCCGAGGAAGCTCGGACGCGCGGCCTTGCCGCTGCGCGTCTCGAGACGCTCAAATCCGACATCATGGCGCAATTGGACAGCCCCGCGCTGTCGCTCACCGTCCTGTCAGCCGCGCACCGGGTCAGCCCGCGCACGATCCAGCTGCTGTTCGAGCAGGCCGGCATCACCTATAGCGGCTTCGTGCTGGAGCAGCGCTTGCTGCGCGCCGAGCGGCTGTTGCGAAATCCCGCCATGCGCACGCGCAAGATCATCGAGATCGCGCATCTCGCCGGATTCCACGACGTCTCGTACTTTCACCGCGCCTTCCGCCGCCGCTTCGGCCAGACGCCGGACGACGTCCGGCAGCTGGCCGGCGACGCCAATTAGGCGAACTCCACCACGATCTTGCCGAAATGGCCGCCTTGCTGCATCAGGCGCAGCGCGTCCGGCACCGCATCGAAGCTGAAGACGCGGTCGATCACCGGCTTCATGCCATTGCGTTCGATCGCAGCCGTCATGCCTTCGAACATACAACGACTGCCGACAGAGAGGCCGATGACGTGCAGGTTCTTGGCGAACAGGCTCGGAATCGCGATCTGCTGCGAGAAGCCCGTGAGCACGCCGATCACCAGGATGGTGCCGCCGACTCGCGCTGCCTCGAGCGATTGCGCAAAGGTGTCCTTGCCGCCGACTTCGACGACGTGGTCGACACCTCCGCCGCACCACTCCGCTGCGGCCTTGCCCCAGTCCGGCACCGCCCGATAATTGATGGTGTGGTCGGCGCCGAGCGTTTTGGCGCGTTCGAGCTTTTCGTCATTCGACGACGTCACGATCACGCTCGCACCGGCGAGCTTGGCGAATTGCAGCGCGAAAATCGAGACGCCGCCGGTGCCCTGCACCAGCACGGTATCGCCGGGCTTCACATCTGCTTCTTCGAACAGCGCGCGCCAAGCCGTGAGGCCGGCGCAGGGCAGCGTCGCGGCCTCTTTGAACGAAAGATGTGCGGGCATGCGGCTGACGCCTTCGGCATCCAGCACCATGACCTGCTGCAACACGCCGGATCGCGTGCCGCCGAGCGCGTAACGGCGGCTGGCCGCCGAAACTTTGCCGTCAATCCAGGACTGAAAGAACATTGGACAGACGCGATCGCCGACCGCAACGCGCGTGACGCCGTTTCCGACCGCGATCACCTCGCCCGCACCGTCCGAGAACGGGATCAGCGGCAATCGGGTGACGCCGCCCTTTCCTTGCACGGTGAGCAGATCGCGGTAGTTGAGCGAGGCCGCCCTCATCCGCACCGCGACCTGGCCCGGTCCGGGCATGGCCTCCGGGAGATCGGCCAGCTCCATCCCCTCGATCGACCAGCCGCGCGCAACCTGCCAGGCCTTCATGGGGGCGCTCCGTCTCAGGTGCCAAAGCTCTTCTGCACCGCCTTGTCCAGCGTCTCGCCGTCGACGAAGCGCTGGCGCAGTTCGCGCTTGAGCAGCTTGCCGCTCGGATTCTTCGGCAGGGCATCCACGAAGATGACGCGCTTGGGCACCTTGAAATGCGCCATCTGGCCGGCGCAGTGCCTGATGACGGCGTCCTCGTCCAGCTTCTCGCCGCTCTTGACGACGACAATGGCGGTGACCGCCTCGATCCAGCGCGGATCGGGCAGGCCGACGACGGCGACCTCCGACACGGCGGGAATGCGATAGACCATCTCCTCGACCTCGCGGCTCGCGACATTCTCGCCGCCGGTCTTGATCATGTCCTTGACGCGATCGACCACGGTGATGTGGCCCTCGTCGTCGACGGTGGCGAGATCGCCCGAGTGAAACCAGCCGCCGGCGAAGGCCGCCGCGGTCTTGACGGGATCGTTGTAATAGCCGGAAAGCAGATGCGGCGAGCGGTGTACGATCTCGCCGACCTCACCGACTTTCACGTCCCCCATCGCGGTATTGACCACGCGCGTCTCGACATTCAGCACCGGCTTGCCGGCCGAGCCCGCCTTGCGCAGCTGGTCCTCGGGGCGCAGCACGGTGGCGAGCGGCGCGATCTCGGTCTGGCCGTAGAAATTCCAGAACTTCACGTTGGGCAGGCGGCGCTGCAGCTCGAGCAGCACTTCTACCGGCATGATGGAGGCGCCGTAATAGCCCTTCTGCAGCGTCGACAGATCGGTCTTATCGAAATTCGGCGAGCGCAGCATGGCGATCCAGATCGTCGGCGGCGCGAAGAAGGACGTGATCTTGTGCGCCTGGATCAGCGCCAGAATATTGTCGGCCGTCGGCTTGCCCGTGATCACGCCGGAAGCGCCGAGATAGATTTGCGGCCCCAGGAAGACGTCGAGCTGGGCGCAATGATAGAGCGGAAGCGCGTGCAGGAACTTGTCCTCCACGCTCATGCCGCCGTCGATGATGCAGCTGACATACTGCCACATCACCGCTTCATGGGTCAGCATCGCGCCCTTGGGCAGGGATTCGGTGCCAGAGGTGTAAACGATCTGCGCGAGATCACGGCTGTCGACTGACGCTTCCAGGAACGAGCCGTCGGCATCCAGCAGACCATCGAAGGTGGTGAGACCCGCGGGCGCCGCGGCGGGATCCTCGCCCGGCAACCAGACCATCTTCTCGACCGCGCAATCCTTGGCGCTTGCGGCCTTGGCTGGCTCGACGAAATCAGGGCCGGTCGCAAGCAGCTTCGCGCCGGAGCTCTTCAGGATGAAATTGATCTCGTCCGGGTTGAGCATGAAGTTGATCGGCACCAGCACCGCGCCGATCCGCGCCGCCGCAAAGCGCAGCGCGGCGAAGGCGTGCGAATTGCGCGAGAGCACCGCGATGCGATCGCCCTTCCTGACGCCGAGACCGAGCAGACCGCGGCCGAGCCGGTTGCAGATCGCATCCATCTCGGCAAAGGTCCAGCTCACTTCGCCGCAGCTCACCGCGAGCTTGTTCGGCTCGCGGCCCGCCGAGCGGCGCAGCAGATCGCCGATGGAATGCTCGCGGGCTTTGGCGATGGTGGCTGCGGTGTCGGCGGTCATGTCTTCTCCCTGAATCTTTGTCTTGCGTGAATGGTGGCCTGAGCGCTCGTCGGCCCGCCGCATTCAGACGTATTTGCATTTCCGCGAACGTAGTCGGCGCGATTGGCTGCGTCAAATCAACCGGCCGCCGCGGCGCCAACACGCAAGAATTGACCGCCCAAAGCAGCAAACCTGGTTTCGTGCACCAACGATAATATTGGGGGAAATACCATGCGCCGGATTATGTGCGCCGCATTTGCGGTCGCACTCGCTGCGTTTGCCGTCGAACCTTCTCGTGCCCAGCAGGCGCCGCTCAAGATCGGGGTGCTCTCCGACTTCTCCTCGGTCTATTCCGACATCGGCGGCCAGGGCAATGTCGAGGCCACTCGGATGGCGATCGAGGATTTCGGCGGCCAGATGTTCGGCAAGCCGATCGACATGGTCTCGGCCGACGTGCTCAACAAGCCCGACGTCGCCTCCACCATCGCCCGCAAATGGTGGGAGACCGAAGGCGTCGACATGATCATCGACCTGCCGACCTCGGCCACTGCGCTCGCGGTGATGGAGCTGTCGAAGCAGTACGAGAAGATCATGATCGTGACGGACGCGGCCAGCTCCGACATCACCGGCAAATCCTGCTCGCCCTACACCGCGCACTGGACCTACGACACCTATGCCAACGCCCACACTGTCGGCAGCGCCATCGTCAAGAACGGCGGCGATACCTGGTTCTTCCTCACCGCGGATTACGTGTTCGGCCATTCGGTCGAGCGCGACACCGGCGATGTCGTGAAGGCCGCCGGCGGCAAGGTGCTGGGCAGCGTCAAGCATCCGCTCAACACCGCGGATTTCTCCTCGTTCCTGCTCCAGGCCCAGGCTTCCAAGGCCAAGATCATCGGCCTCGCCAACGGCGGCGGCGACACCATCAACGCCATCAAGCAGGCCGGCGAGTTCGGCATCGTCGCCGGCGGCCAGAACCTGGCCGCGATCGTGATGTTCATCTCCGACGTGCACAGCCTGGGCCTGAAGCTTGCGCAGGGATTAATCATCACCGAGGCCTATTACTGGGATCTCAACGACAAGACCCGCGCCTTCGGCAAGCGCTTCATGGAGCGCGTCAAGCGGATGCCGACGATGAACCAGGCCGCGACCTACAGCGCGACGCTGCATTACCTCAAGGCGGTGCAGGCCGCCGGTACCAGGGACACCAAGACCGTGATGGCCAAGATGCGCGAGCTGCCGGTGAAGGACGCCTTCACCGACAATGGCGTGCTGCGCGAGGACGGCCGCATGGTGCACAGCATGTACCTGTTCCAGGTGAAGAAGCCGGAAGAATCGAAGGCTCCGTGGGATTACTACAAGCTGCTCGCCGAGGTGCCTGCCGACCAGGCGTTCCGCCCGCTGAAAGATGGCGGCTGCCCGCTGGTGAAGTGAGCCGATCGGCACCGAGCCGATCGCAATCCGTTCAGCAAGCCTGGCTCGTCCGCTTGACCAATTTGGCGGGCGAGCGGCATGACGACGCGCAGCCCAAAATAGAGGCAAAGACGCTTCGCGCCGACGTCTGATCTGCATCAAGTTGCGATGCAAAAATCGCTGCAATGTTGAGGCCGCCCTGCCGCACGATCAGCGGCCGGGCGTACGTCTCAACAGTGGGCGCCGTTTCACGGCGTTTTGAACAGATGAACTTCACTCCGGGTCGCGTCATCGCCGCGATCGCCGTGCTCGTTGCAGGCGGCGGCTATTACTATTGGCAGCACCGCGATACCAACACGCTGCCGGCAGGCTTCGCCCGCGGCAATGGCCGCATCGAAGCGGTCGAAATCGACATCGCCACCAAGACTCCGGGACGGATTCGCGAGATCCTGGTCGGGGAAGGCGACTTCGTCCGCGCAGGCCAGGTTCTGGCGCGCATGGACACCGAGCAATTGCAGGCCCAGCGCCGCCAGGCCGAAGCGCAGCTGCAGCGCGCAACGATCAATGTCGAGACCGCAAAGAGCCTGGTGAACCAGCGCGAGGCCGAGCGCAAGGCTGCGGAGGCCGTGGTCGACCAGCGCGTCGCCCAGCTCGACAGCACGAGCCGCAAGCTCGATCGTTCCGAACAATTGATCAAGACGAGCGCCGTGTCGCAGCAGGTCCTCGACGACGACCGCTCCGCCAACGCCACCGCAAAGGCGGCGCTCGCCGCGTCCCACGCCCAGGTCGCAGCATCCGAGGCCGCGATCAGCTCCGCGCGCGCGATGGTGATCGACGCCGGCGCTTCGGTCGATGCCGCAAAGGCCGCGATCGAAAGCATCAATGCCGACCTCAACGACAGCGTACTCAAGGCACCGCGCGACGGCCGCGTGCAGTATCGGGTATCACAGCCCGGCGAGGTGCTTGCCGCCGGCGGCCGCGTTCTCAACATGGTCGATCTCGGCGACGTCTATATGACGTTCTTCCTGCCGACGGCCGATGCCGGCCGCGTCGCGATCGGCGCCGAGGTTCGCCTGGTGCTCGACGCCATCCCGCAATATGTGATCCCCGCCAAGGCCACCTTCGTCGCCGACGTCGCGCAATTCACACCCAAGACCGTCGAGACCGAGGAGGAACGCCAGAAGCTGATGTTCCGGATCAAGGCGCATATCGCACCCGAGCTGCTGCGCCAGCACATCGAGCATGTGAAGACCGGCCTGCCCGGCATGGCCTATGTGCAGCTCGATCCGGCCGCGCAATGGCCCGGCAATCTCACCATCAAGCTGACGAGATGAGCACGACGGCCGCAGCCGAGCCAGCTGCCGGGCGCGGCAGCGTGGTGCATCTCGACGGCGTGGGCTTGAGCTACGGCAAGACCCGCGCGCTGGAGGCCATCACGCTGGACCTGCCCTCCGGCTGCATGGTCGGATTGATCGGCCCCGATGGGGTCGGCAAATCCAGCCTGCTCTCGCTGATCGCCGGGGCCCGCGCGATCCAGCAGGGGCGCATCGAAGTGCTCGGCGGCGACATGGCGAATTCGCGCCATCGCCGCAACGTGTGTCCTGATATCGCCTACATGCCGCAGGGGCTCGGCAAGAACCTGTATCCGACGCTGTCGGTGTTCGAGAACATCGACTTCTTCGGCCGCCTGTTCGGACACGACGAGGCGGAGCGGAACAGGCGGATCGCCGGCCTGCTGCGCGACACGGGGCTGACGCCCTTCGCCGACCGGCCCGCGGCAAAACTCTCCGGCGGCATGAAGCAGAAGGTCGGCCTGTGCTGCGCGCTGATCCACGATCCCGAGCTGTTGATCCTGGACGAGCCGACCACCGGCGTCGATCCCTTGTCGCGGCGCCAGTTCTGGGAATTGATCGCCTCGATCCGCGCCGGCCGGCCTGGCATGAGCGTGATCGTCTCGACCGCCTACATGGAAGAGGCCGCGCAGTTCGACTTCCTGATCGCGATGAATGCCGGCCGTGTGCTGGCGACCGGAACGCCGGCCGCGCTCAAGCAGCAGACCGGGGCTGATACGCTCGACGAGGCCTTCATCCGCCTCTTGCCCGAAGCCGATCGCGGCAACCATACCGAGGTCGTCATCCCGCCGCGCGGCGAGGGCCATGACGAGATCGCGATCGAGGCTGATCATTTGACCCGGCGGTTCAACGGCTTCGTCGCCGTCGACGACGTCAGCTTCCGCATCAGGAAGGGCGAGATCTTCGGCTTCCTCGGCTCCAACGGATGCGGCAAGACCACCACGATGAAAATGCTCACCGGCCTGTTGCCGGTGAGCGAGGGCACCGCGCGGCTGTTCGGCAACACCATCGATGCCGGCGACATGTCGGTGCGGCGGCGCATCGGCTACATGTCGCAGGGCTTTTCGCTCTATTCGGAGCTCACGGTCGCGCAAAATCTCGATCTGCATGCGCGGCTGTTCGAGCTGCCGGCGGAGACCATCGCCCCGCGCATCAGCGAGATGATCACCCGGTTCGATCTCGCCGACGTCGCCGATTCCCTGCCCGACGCGCTGCCGCTGGGCTTGCGGCAGCGATTGTCGCTGGCGGTCGCCATGATCCATGCGCCCGACATCCTCATCCTCGACGAGCCGACCTCCGGCGTCGATCCGGTCGCCCGCGACGGCTTCTGGCAGATCCTCGCCGAGCTCTCCCGCAAGGACAATGTCACCATCTTCGTCTCGACCCATTTCATGAACGAGGCCGAGCGCTGCGACCGGATCTCGCTGATGCATGCCGGCAAGGTGCTGATATCGGACACGCCCGCGGCGATCGTGGCTGCGCGCGGCACCGCCACGCTGGAGCAGGCCTTCATCGCCTGCCTGGAGGAGGCGATCGCGGACACGCCGGAGCCGGCCAGCCAGCCGGCGGACGCCCCGGCCGTGGCAACCGAGACGACGGCGGCGCCACGCAAGCGCAGCGCGGCGTTCAATCCGACGCGCATGCTCGCCTATTCCCGGCGCGAGACGCTCGAGCTGCGGCGCGATCCGATCCGCGCCACGCTCGCGATCCTCGGCAGCGTGCTGCTGCTGTTCGTGCTCGGCTACGGCATCAGCATGGACGTCGAGAACCTGACCTTCGCCGTGCTCGACCGGGACGACAGCGCGATCAGCCGCGACTACAGCCTCCAGATCGCGGGCTCGCGCTACTTCACCCAGAAGCGGCCGATCACGGATTATGGCGACCTCGACCGCCGCATGCGCGCCGGTGAGATCGGCCTCGCCATCGAGCTGCCGCCCGGCTTCGGCCGCGACGTCAGCCGCGGCCGCCATGTCGAGATCGGTGCCTGGGTCGACGGCGCCAATCCGACCCGGGCCGAAACGCTGCGCTCCTATGCGCAGGCGATCCACGCCACATGGCTCGCCCAGAAGGGCCGCGAGCTCTATGGCGAGGCGGCGATCGCCGGCTCTTACCAGCTCCAGCTGCGCTACCGCTACAACCCCGATGTCATCAGCGTCGTCGCCATGGCGCCGGGCATCATCCCGCTGCTGCTGATCATGATTCCGGCGGTGCTCGCCGCGCTCGCGGTGGTGCGCGAAAAGGAGCTCGGCTCGATCGTCAATTTCTACGTCACACCGGTGACGCGGTTGGAATTCCTGCTGGGCACGCAGCTGCCCTATGTGGTGCTGGCGTTCGCCAACTTCCTGCTCCTGGTCGGCTTTGCCCTCGCCGTCTTTCGCGTGCCCTTCACCGGGAGCTTTCCGACCTACGCGCTCGCCGCGCTGCTCTACGTCACGGCGACGACCGGCATGGGGCTGGTGATCTCGGCCTTCATGAACAGCCAGATCGCGGCCCTGTTCGGCACGGTGCTGATCACGCTGATCCCGGCGATCCAGTATTCCGGGCTGATCGATCCGGTGTCGTCGCTGCAGGGCGCGGGCGCGGTGATCGGGCGTCTCTATCCCACGACCTATTTCGTCACGATCTCGCGCGGCACCTTCTCCAAGGGCCTGGCGTTCGACACCCTGCACAACGATCTCCTGGCGCTCGCCATCATGGTCCCCGTCCTGGTGATCGCCGGCACGATGCTGCTGAAGAAACAGGCCCGCTGACCATGCGCTTCGACAACGTATTCCAGCTCGGCATCAAGGAACTGCGCGGCCTCGTCCGCGACCCCATGCTGCTCGTGCTGATCGTCTATTCCTTCACGCTGGCGGTCTATGCCGGCGCGAAGGCGCTGCCCGAAACGTTGAACCACGCCGCCATCGCTGTCGTCGACGAAGACCGTTCGCCGATCTCGACCCGCATCGAGATGGCGTTCACGGCGCCTTATTTCTCCGCGCCACGCCTGATCTCGCAGGATGAGATGGACCGGAGAATGAACGCCGGCCTCGACACCTTCGCGCTCGACATCCCGCCGGACTTCCAGCGCGACCTCTTGGCCCGCAAATCACCCACGATCCAGCTCAACATCGATGCGACGCGCATCTCGCAGGCGTTCAACGGCGGCGGCTATGTCGAGCAGATCGTCAGCGCGGAAATCGCGGAGTTTCTGGCGCATGCGCGCGGTGCGCAGACCACGCCGGTCGAGCTGGCGCTGCGGGCGCGGTTCAATCCGGAACTGAAGAAATCCTGGTTCGGCGCCATCGACCACGTGATCACCTCGATCACCATGCTCTCGATCATCCTGACCGGCGCGGCGCTGATCCGCGAGCGCGAGCACGGCACGATCGAGCATCTGCTGGTGATGCCGGTCACGCCGCTGGAGATCATGGTGAGCAAGGTCTGGTCGATGGGCGCCGTGGTGCTGGTCGCCTCGGCGCTGTCGATCGCCTTCGTCGTCAAGGGATGGCTGGCGGTCACGATCGACGGCTCGCTGGCGCTGTTTCTGGTCGGCGCCGCACTGATGCTATTTGCGACCACCAGCATGGGCATCTTTCTTGCCACCGTCGCCGGCTCGATGCCGCAGTTCGGACTGCTGCTGATCATGATCCTGCTGCCGCTGCAAACCCTGTCGGGCAGCATGACGCCGCGCGAGAGCATGCCGCAATTCGTCCAGGACATCATGCTGGCGGCGCCCAACACGCATTTCGTGATGCTCGCCCAGGCGATCCTGTTCCGCGGCGCGGGCCTCGAGGCGGTGTGGCCGCAGCTCGTCGCGCTCGCGGTGATCGGCGGCGTCTTCTTCGTGATCGCGCTGCGCCGGTTCCGCGCGTTTCTGGCGTGAGGCACGGGGGCCGCGCTGTCAAAAACGCGAAAACAACCCCATGCACAGTAGAAGCGATCTCGTAAGGGCTTGCTTGCGCTACGAAACTCAAATGACCCGTCGGGCAGAAAAATCGGCGCAACGGTATGATCGCACGCCAACGACGAGCAAAGGTCAGGTGGACTGGTCGTCCCGCGCCAGCACCTGGTTCAGCATCGCCTCGGCCTTGATCCGAAGCGGCGTCGCGCCGCATTCGGACGCGATCGCGATTGTCCCGCGCAAGGACGCAAGGATAGCCGCCTCGTTGCCCTCGGAGGTCACGGGCGTCACGACGGCTTCGCCGAACAGGGCCTCGGCCTCGAGGCCTGAAAACCCCTGCTGGCGGGCGGTGTTGCGCGCCTCGCGGAGCATGTTCTGCGCGGTCTGGACATCGCCAAGGCGAGAGGTCGCGAGCGCCAGGTAGATCGAGCTGCGCAGCACCGCCGAGGTATAGCCGACCGCCTTCGCCTCCTCGCGCGCCTCGGTCAGCATGCCGCGCGCCCGCTCGAACAGCCCCTGCTCCAGATAGGCCATGCCGAGCTGGCAGGCGAGCACCGGCACGAACAGCCGGATGCCGTGCTTCTGCGCCAGCACAAAACCCTCTTCGAGAATGGCGGCGGCCGCCGCCGGCTCGCCCCGGCCAAGCTTCAGCCAGCCACCGCTGTAAGCGGCGGCGACGCGGTCGTAGGGACGGCCGGTCTCCTCGGCGATCGCGGCCGCTTGTTGCTGGAGCTGCCCGGCGGCATCGAGTTCGCCCATCACGGTGTGGGTGATGCTGTTCATCATGCAGCAGAGGAGGAGCAAGGAGCGCGGCGTTGTGCCGATCGGGGCACTTGCGGCCTCGCCCGCAAGTTGGACACGGGCCGCAGCCAGCATCTTCCGGGCGCTTTGGTAGCGACCGGACAGAAAATAGGCCTGTCCAAGGCTGTATTGCGCGAGATTGCGCCAGCCGGGATTGCCCGAGCTCTCCGCCAGTTGGACGACGTCTTCGCCGATCACGACGGCCTCGACCGGCGTTCCATAGAAGTTCTGCGCGCCCGCTCTCATGGTCATCGCGGCGATCTTGCGGCCAACGTCGTTGATTGCGTCAGCTCGCCGTTCGGCTTCCCTTCCGAGATCCAGAGCCTCCGCGACACGTCCCGAACCGGCAAAGGCCAAACGCGCCTCCATCCGGAGGTCGATGGCGGCCGCCTCCCGCACGTCCGTCACTGGGGTCTTGTCGAGAGACTCCATCGCGATCTCGAAATAATCGACTGCGTCAGCATAGGCTGAGCGCGCCAGACATTTTCGAGCGGCGCTTCGGCCATGGTGAAACGCCTTGTGCCAGTCCTTCGCTCGCGTTGCGTGATAGCAGAGCGCGTCCGGACCATCGGCCGACGTCTCGTCGTCCTCAAGAGCGGCTAGAATGCTAGCGTGGATGCCTTCGCGCACCTTTTCGACCATGGAATCGTAAGTCACTTGCCGGACCATCTCGTGCCGGAATTCGAGCGAGTCCTCCAACTCGCTATCGATCCGGACCAGCAGTTCGGCCCGATCGAGTGCGCTGAGGCAATCCTGCAGGACGTCTTCCGGCAAGGCCGCGACTTTCCGCAAGATCGCTTGGCTGGTTCGGGGCCCGAGCGCCGCAGCGACCTGGAGAAGCGACCGTTCCTGACGTGACACCCTGTCCAGCCGCGCCGCGATCACGCCTTGAATGCTGCTGGGAATGCCGAGCTCGTCGACGGGGCGTGCCAGGGAAAGGTCGCCCCACTGCCCAAGGAGCATGCCGTTGTCCTTCAGGCCTCGGCAGACTTCCTCGATGAACAACGGCACGTTGGCCGTATGAGAGATGATCCGGCTCTTCAGGTCTTCGTGCGTCGTGGCGGGGCCGAGCATCTCCGCGAGCATGGCGAGGCCCGAATCGTCGTCAAGCGGCTGCATCGCGACGATCTCCGCGTGGCCGCGCGCGATCCACACCGGCATCCCGTTGGGCCGCGTCGTCAGCAGCACGAGCAAATTCGGGCATTGCAGCGCGGAAAGCGTAGCCACGACCGTATCGCTGGCTCGATCGATCCAATGCAGATCTTCGATCAGAAGGATCGTAGGCTGGCGACCGGCGATGCTTTCAACGATCGCGCAGCTCGCATCTGAAATCATGCGCCCGCGAGCGTGAGGCTCCAATTCGTCCCATTGCGGATCAGAAATCGGCAGGTCCAGGACCGCGTCGATCGCCCGCTGCTGCACTCCCGGCAGGGCGTCTCTGGGGTCGTCGGTCCCGGCCTGATCCCTCGCGGCTCCGTCGAGGATCGAAAGCAACAGGCGCTTGAGAGCGCTGTACGGCGCGCCCTGGAGATTTGGGCTGCACTCGGCATCGACTAGCCGCCAGCCGCCGGCCCGAAGATCCTGCGCGAATTCGTGGGCCAGCCGCGACTTGCCGATACCGGCGTCACCCGTCAGCAGAACCGTCTGCCGGCTGACACTGACCCTTTCCGCCGCGCGCCACAACAACGCCCGCTCCGTGGTGCGGTCGACGAATCGGGAGACACTGCGCGCACGCCGGACCCGCCAACTCGACAGATCGCTCGCGCCCATGACCCGGTACACGGGCATCGGCTCGGCAAAACCGCGGAGCGCCTTGCGGCCCAAGAATTCGAAGCGGACGTGGCCGTCCGCAAGCTTCTGACAGGCCTCGGAGACGTAGATCTGGTTCGCTTCGGCCGCTGCTTCCAGCCGGGCCGCCAGATGCTGAGCGGCGCCGCCGATCTCGTAGACCTTGGAAAACTCGCTGGATACCATGTAGGCCACCACATGGCCGGAGTGGAGGCCGACCCGGACCTGAAGTCCGGGGTCGCCCAGGCTGCCGACGCGTCGGACCAGCTCGATGGCCGCGTGGCAAGCCAGCGGCGCATGATTGTCGTCGGCGATCGGCGCTCCGAACACAGCGGCCAATCCGTCGCCCAGCTCCTTGCTGACGATGCCGCCGAACTGGCGCACCGCGCCTCGCATCGCGACAAGCGCCGGCTCAAGACGCGACACCGCCTCCTCCGGCTCCAGCTCGGCAACAAGACCGGTGGAATCGACGACGTCCGCACGCAGAATTGTCACGAATCGTCGTTCGCTGTCGGGATCAACGCGTTGACGGACCGCCGCCCCACATTTGGAGCACCAGCTGTCGCCCGGACCGATCGCCGACTGACACGCGAAGCAATGCATTCCAGCGCCTTCAAAAGACTGCCTCTGCAGCCCTTGCACCAACACCCGCGAGACGTTCGACTTACATTACCCACAGGGGAATGCATGGCAATTGGGCTTGCAGGGTACGCGATGTTACCGGATGGTGGCTGTCTGGACGAAGTACAGTCGTGGGTGGTAGCGTGCCTGCACACAACAAATTGTGTGTTCGGCTGCTCCGTCGTGCGTATTTGCGGCCCGACTCCACGGTTTTTGACAAACAGACATATCGAGGAAAGAGGCAATGGCCGGACTGGTATATAGCGGCAAGGCATTTCGAGACTTGATGAACGCCAATTACTATCCGCTGGCGAACATGAAAAAGAGCGTTGCCAAGCTCAAGGCATCCGACGACATCGACCTGCCGACCCTGGAATACGGCCAGTACCACCTTATCCTGAACCCGCCTTCGAAGTGGCCGCAGGGAAGCGCCAAGTACTGGCACAAGGAGAAGGGCCGGGCGCGCGTCGATCTCAGCACCCAGCCGAACACTGTCCCGCTGTCCAGGGACGAGCCCGGCGTCATCCCGCTGACCCGATGCGATCTGCTCGATGCCTGCGTCCGGAAGTGCTTCAATTCGGAGCCGCCGATTCCGATGAAGACGAAGATCATCACCCACGCGGCCAGCGACGCCTACGCTCACCGCCACGAGATCCGGCTGGAGTGGGAGTACAAGAAGGGCTCGGACACGCCGACACTGCTCAATCTGACGATGGTCTGTCCGTACAGGTCGTGATTGGAAACGTTCTACGGCGTTAAAATGCTGATCGCCCGCGCCACAGGCGCGGGCGTTTGCCTGCCGGCCGGCCGCGGAGGACGCCCACAGGCTCCCCGCGCTTGGTCCGGCATCGCTTCATGAGCCTGGCCGCGAAGCTCGGCTCGTTGCCCCTCACACGGCCTCGCCCCAAGGCTTCAGGATGATCTTGCCGGCACTGGCCCGCTCGGCGAGGATCCGATGCGCCTCTGCCGCCTTGCTCAGGGGGAGGATGTGTCCGATCTGAACGTCGATTTCGCCGGACCTGATGAAGCCGATCAGCTTCTGCAAGGCGGCGATCGCTTGTTGCGGCCGTGACTGAAACCAGCCGCCAACATAATACGTGATCAGCGACTGATTGAGGCCAAGCATGGCGTAGGGATTGACCGGCTTGCGTTCGCGCGACGCCGCGCCGTAGACGACGATGCGACCGAATGGTCCCATGGCCTGAAGACTCTGGTTCAGAACGTCACCACCGGTGGCTTCGAGCACCACGTCGATGCCCTTGCCAGCGGTGAGGTCGCGCGCCTCCTTGACCCAATCGGGCTTGGTGTAATCGATGGCGGCGTCCGCTCCTAACTTCAAGGCGAGCTCGCGCTTGGCCGCCGTGCTGGCCGCAGCGATGACCTTGCCGGCACCCAGCAGCTTGGCAAGCTGCACCGCGTAGGTGCCGACACCGCCCCCGGCCGCCTGCACCAGAACGGTTTCGCCCGGCTGCAGCCGGGCACAATCGGCAAGCGTTTGAAATGCGGTCATGCCGGCCACCACCAGCGAACAGGCCTGGTCCGGGGTCAGGCCATCAGGGAGAGGAATGACCTTGCCGACCTTGGCGACCGCATATTGGGCGTAGCCCCCGGCCCCACCATTTTCGAGCGAGGCAAAGACCTTCGCTCCGACCGGGATGGTCGTCACACCATCGCCGAGAGATTCGACGACGCCCGCGACCTCGCTGCCGGGAATGAACGGAAGCGGCGACGGAAACGGATAGGGATCGTTGTTGCGCCTGACGACATCGGCAAAATTGACGCTCGCCGATTCGACCTTGATCAGGACTTCACCGGCGCTGGGTGCCGGCTTTGGCGCGTCCTCGTAGAGCAGAACGTCCGGGCCGCCATACTGGTGCAATTGCGCGACTTTCATTGCACTCACTCCGCAGCTTCGGCCGTCTCTAGCGCGGGGTAGTCGACGTAACCGCGCGCGCCGCCGCCATAGAAGGTCGCGCGATCGTAGGGATTGAGCGCGGCGCCGAGCTGCAGGCGGCGCGGCAAATCCGGGTTGGCGATGAAGTGGCGCCCGAAGGCGACGGCGTCGCCCTGCCCGGCGCGGATCGCCGCATCGGCCGACGGACCGATGAAGCCGCCAGCGAGAATCAGGGTGCCGCGCCAGAACGGACGCAGGTCGTTGATCGCCAGCGGCGCGCCGGCCTCGCCGGCATCGGTGTTGCGGGATTCGATCAGGTGGACATAGGCGATATCGAGCGGAGCAAGCCGGGTCAGGACGTGGCTGTAAAGCCCGATCGGGTCCGCCTCGCCGGCGTCATTGACGACGCCGAAGGGCGACAACCGGACGCCGACGCGGTCTCCGCCCCAGATCTCGACCAGCGCCGTCATCACCTCGATCAGCAGGCGGGAGCGGTTTTCGACCGAGCCGCCATAAGCGTCGGTGCGCTGATTGGTCTTGCTGTGAAGGAACTGCTCGATCAGATAGCCGTTCGCGCCGTGAAGCTCGACACCGTCAAAGCCGGCAGCCAGCGCATTGCGCGCGCCGTCGCGGTAGGCCTCGACGATCCCCGGAATTTCGGCGAGATCGAGCGCGCGCGGCGTCTCGAACGGCACCATCGCGAACGAGGGCGTGAACGCCTTGCCCGCCGGGGCAATCGCCGACGGCGCGACAGGCTGCACGCCGCCCGGCTGGAAGCTCGAATGGGACACCCGACCGGTGTGCCAGAGCTGCAGAAAGATGACGCCGCCCTTGGCATGGACGGCGTCGGTGATCTTCTTCCATCCCGCGACCTGCTCGGTGGAATGAATGCCTGGCGTTGCCGGATAGCCCTGCCCGTAAGGCGTGACCTGCGAAGCCTCGGTGATGATCAACCCGCCGGATGACGCGCGCTGCGCGTAATATTCGACGGCGAGGTCCGTCGGCACATTGCCGGTCGAGCGCATGCGCGTGAGCGGCGCCATCACGACGCGATGGGCGAGCGTGTAGCGGCCGAGTTCGAGCGGGGCGAACAAGTGCGCGGAAGTCATGGCGTCATCCTTGGTTTGGGCGGGAAGCCTGCGGGACGGGTCTCTTAGACTGGTTTCATATTAAAACCATCGACAACATGATGTGGCTGGTTTAAATTTGCAACCAAAATGTCATCACATCGCCGTGGGCGCGCGGTGGCAGACGAGACGGAGCATGAAAGGCAAGAGGACCAACCTTGATGATGCAGCCTGCGCCATTGCACGCTCGCTCGGCGTGATCGGCGATTGGTGGTCGCTCCTCATCCTCCGCGATGCGCTGGCCGGAAAGCGGCGGTTCGGTGAGCTTCAGAAAAGCCTTGGCATGGCCAAGAACATCTTGTCGGCCCGGCTGCAGAAGCTGGTCGAGCACGGCATCCTCGCCACCGCTCCAGCTTCCGACGGCACCGCTTACAAGGCCTATGTCCTCACCCCCAAGGGAAAGAAGCTCTACCTGGTCCTGGTAGCGCTCTGGCAATGGGGCGAGGAATTCTGCTTCGCGCCCGGCGAGCTCACCTATGACATGGTCGACAGACAGACGCAGAAGCCGTTTCAGCCGCTCGAACTCAGAGCGCGCGATGGAGGCGTGCGCGGACCAGGCGACCTGTGGGCATTGCCGCGCCGGGCGCCGAAGGCGCGGAGGGGGGCTTCATCGCGAAGATAGATGCGTGCCGCGTAGCGGTCGACGCTCCTTAGAGCTTTGGCGCCGCCGGCGGATTGCGCTGCAGCCTGGCCTTTTCCTCTGCGAAAGCCGCTTCGATGGCATCGTTCATCTGAGACCTGAGGGCTTGTATGCCCGCAGCACAGAGATTGGCGTCGAAGAGATCGCTTTGAATCTCGTGGACATGGCCGCCGATAGCCCGAATGACGACCTTGAGGATGGTGTCGTAACCGTTGAATTTTGCACTATCCATGCAATCAGGCCGCTTGTGAAACGGACCATTGATCACGGCTTTATCAACCGACCTGCTGCCGCTCGACGAAACCCCATTCTTAAAGCGCCAAGCAAAAATGAGCGTACTATATAGCCCCGCCTGATCCGATTTCTGGTCAGAGGCGGGACCGTACTTTGCCAGGACCGCATCAACGACTGTCTGAAGGTCGGGGTTTTGATCGACCGTGTTGTATGAGACCTTCCGCTGGATCTGGAAAACGGGGTTTCCGACGAACACCGGAAGCGTGTTGATTTTGATGCTGTGGCTCGCCGAGATCCCATTTTCCGAATACGTCTCCGCCATATCGAGCGTTACGATTGCGGGCTGGGAAGATATGGCAATTTGGATCGGCGGCTCGTTTTTGGTCCATGTGACCGATTCAAGATTCTGCTGAACCCTCTTGTCTGATGACGCCCCAATAATTCGCGACGCCTCGGCCAACGACATGCCAAGCTTTACACCCAAGACATCTTTGTCCTGGAGCGGCCCGTTGAGCTGCGGCACAGGACTTTCAACCAGCTTGATGGTCTTTTGTGCGAGAGCAGACGACGAGAGGACAAGGGCGAAGAAGCCAACAGCGACAATCTTCCTGCAGAAAGCTCGAACCATACGCGATCTCTAATGACAAAGACTGACCAAGGCGGTCGATAGCTTAGTTGCGAGGAAGGGTACCACGACAACTCTCCCCCATAGACGGCCTATTTTTCCTTCTCGGGACTCCGCTCCCGATCCTTGCACACGATCGGTCCGGGATGACAAGCAACTCCAATGTTGCTGCACATGGCCTTTTCGTCAGGGCCCGCCTTACAGCTGACGCAGCCGTCACTCCAAGAAACGCAAGTTTTGTCAAAGTACCGATAACGTTGAACCGACAAATGGGCTGGATACGGCGCGGCCTGCTGGGCTCGTGCCGAAGGCGTACCTGCCAGTAGACTGAGGGTTTCGAGAGCGGCGACGAGGATGGCTATTCGCTCTCGTCGCATCGGACGTCGAGATTCTCTGTACATCGTCCCCTGACCGACCCGTACCAATTGCAAAGGAGACCCGGTTCCATGCCAAGGATATTCGGAGGAAAGACGCTGTGTCTAGACGGCCTCGGCACCCAACGCAGCTTATGAGCTTGGCCGAGTTTGACGGTCCCGTCGCTTTCGCGGCAAAGGCCGACGTACGGCGTGCGTCGATCGCCAAGACGACATCGCTCGCGCCTCACGTCGTCAAAGGCTTCCGTCCGACAGGCAGCCGGCTTGCGCCACAGCGTTCACTGGGCGCGCGCCGCTCCCGCTCGAGAGCGGCAATTTCCGTGACCCGACTTTCCGACCGCCAACAACTCCAGACGGCCGCAAGCCACTCAACTTGACCAACTTGACGTTGGGCAATCGCGCTGACTGCAATCCCAGTAAGACCGACCGAGTCGGTGGCTCGGAAGCATCACTTTCCAAAACAATCGGCGATATCCCTAAAACAAGAATGGCCCGCGTGATGCGGGCCATTTTCGTCTCGGATCCGGTCAATCCGAATTTGGTTGCGGGGATAGGATTTGAACCTATGACCTTCAGGTTATGAGCCTGACGAGCTACCGGGCTGCTCCACCCCGCGTTAAACACTTGCTTTGCCTTCGGTTAAATCCCGGGGACGGTCGGTTGAGGCCTGCGCTGTTCGCGTGGCTTTTCTCGTCCGTCCCAAAGGCTTCCTTGGAAGGCAACCCCGGGGCAGTGCCCATCGGGTGCGGGGCGTATGTATCAAGGTGGGGTGGCTTTGGAAAGGGCTGTGGGAACGTTTTTTTCGACTTTATGACAGGCGAATGGACCGATTTCCGATGCTCTTGCCAGAAGTTCCACAAAGGGCCAGCTTGCGGCAACAAGATTAAGGCTGAAACGCCGCTTTGAGGGAGGGAACGCCGTGGACAAATCCCTGACGAGCGCCCCGGTCGGAGCGCTGGAGGAGGCCTTCCACGCCACGGTCGCGCGGTCGCGGGACGAGCCGGCGCCCGGCCTTGCCGAGCGGCTCGACCGGCTGGCGCGGCTGCGCAGCGTGGTCGCCGACAATGAGGAGCGGTTCCGGCAGGCGATCTCGGCCGATTTCGGCCACCGCTCGGCCGTCGAGACCACCATCGCCGAGACCATGCTGCTGTTCTCCGAGATCCGCCATGCCACAAAGCACCTGAAGAGCTGGATGGCGCCGCGGCGGATCGCGACCGCACTGCAATTCCTCCCCGCCCGCAACCGGCTGATACCGCAGCCGCTCGGCGTCGTCGGCATCATCGCGCCTTGGAATTATCCGCTCCAGCTCACGCTGGCGCCCGCGATCGGCGCGCTCGCCGCCGGCAATCGCGTCCTGATCAAGCCGAGCGAGCTGACGCCGCATTTCGCAGGGTTGCTGAGGGAGACGATCGCCGCGCGGTTCGATGCGACGGAGCTGCTCGTCACCGGCATCGAGAGCGAGATCGCAGAAGCCTTTGCGCGCCTGCCGTTCGACCATCTCGTGTTCACCGGCTCGACCCGGGTCGGGCGGCTGGTCGCGGAGGCCGCGGGGCGCAACCTGACGCCGGTCACGCTCGAGCTCGGCGGCAAGTCGCCCGCGATCATCGATGCCTCGGCCGATCTCGAGGAAGCCGCGGAGCGCATCGCCTACGGCAAGCTGCTCAATGCCGGGCAGACCTGCATCGCGCCGGACTACGTGCTGGTGCCGGAGCCGTCCTTGCAGGCCTTTGCCGAGAAGGTCCGCGCCCAGATGCGGCGGATGTTCGGCACCGATCCCGCCAACAAGGACTACACCTCGATCGTCTCGGACCGGCATTATGCGCGGCTCGAAGGCCTGGTCGCGGATGCGGCGCAGCGCGGCGCAAAGATCCTGCAGCCGGCGAAAGCCGACGATCCGAACTGGAAGGCACACCGAAAATTCCCGCCGACGCTGATCGTCGGTGCCACCGCAGCGATGACCGCGATGCAGGAGGAGATCTTTGGGCCGGTGTTGCCGATTCTCGGCATTCGCGATTCCGCGGAGGCCATCGACTTCATCAATCGTCGCGACCGGCCGCTGGCGCTGTACTGGTTCGGCAAGGACGGCGCCGCGCGCGACGAGGTGCTGGCGCGCACCGTCTCCGGCGGCGTCACCATCAACGACTGCCTGTTTCACTTCACGCAAATCAACCAGCCGATGGGCGGCGTCGGCGCATCCGGCACCGGGGCCTATCACGGCGAATGGGGCTTCCGCACGTTCAGCAAGCTGAAGCCGGTGTTTTATCGCTCCAAGTTCAACCGCCTCGCCGACCTCTATCCGCCCTATGGCGGCAAGATCGCGCGGCTGGAAAAGCTGATGCGGTTCATGTCGTAGGTAACAGTCATTCCGGGGCGCGAAGCGAACCCGGAATCCATCTATCGGCATCAATGTCGTGACATGGATTCCGGGTTCGCGACTTCGTCGCGCCCCGGAATGACGATCAATGGGGGAAACAAGTGACGGACACATTCGATTTCGTCGTCGTGGGCGCGGGCTCGGGCGGCTGCACCGTGGCGGGGCGGCTGACGGAGGATGCGGGGACATCCGTCGCGCTGCTCGATGCGGGCGGACGGAACGACAGCTGGCGGATCACCACGCCGTTCGGGCTCGCCTTGCCCTACAGCCCGGCCAACTGGGCCTTCGAGACCGTGCCGCAGGAGGGATTGAACGGCCGCATCGGCTATCAGCCGCGCGGCAAGGGCCTCGGCGGCTCATCGGCGATCAACGCCATGGTCTACATCCGCGGCCATAAATGGGACTACGACCACTGGGCCTCGCTCGGCAATGCCGGCTGGTCGTATGCGGACGTGCTGCCCTATTTCAAGCGTTCGGAGAACAACGCCGATTTCGACGGCGAGTATCACGGCAAGGGCGGCCCGCTGCATGTCAACAGGTTGCGCACAGCCAATCCGATCCATGACGTCTTCCATCAGGCCGCGCGCGAGGCGCAGTTTCGCATCCGCGACGACTTCAATGCCGAGGACCACGAAGGGCTCGGCAGCTACCAGGTGACGCAGCACAATGGCGAGCGCTGGAGCGCGGCACGCGCGTATCTCGATCCGCACAAGGGCAGGCGCGCCAATCTGCGTGTCGAGACCGGCGCGCACGCCACGAAGATCCTGTTCGAAGGCAAGCGCGCGGTCGGCGTCGAATATCTGCTAGGCAAGCAGACCAAGCAGCTGCGCGCCCGCCGCGAGGTGATCCTTGCCGCCGGCGCCTTCCAGTCACCGCAATTGCTGATGCTGTCGGGCGTCGGCGACGGCGATGCGCTCGGCGCGCATGGTCTTGGCGTGGTGCATCATTTGCCGGGCGTCGGGCGCAATCTGCAGGACCATCCGGATTTCGTGTTCGTCTACACCTCCGACTATCCGCACTTCGTTCATTCCTCGCTCGGCCGGCTGCCGTCCCTGCTCCGCGCGATCCAACAATACCGCCGCGAGCGTCGTGGCCTGATGACGACCAATTTCGCCGAGTGCGGCGGCTTCCTGAAGACGCAGGCCCAGCTCGACGTCCCGGACATTCAGCTGCACTTCGTCATCGCGATGCTCGACGACCACGGCCGCAAGAAGCACAAGGAGGCCGGCTTCTCCTGCCATGTCTGCCTGCTCCGGCCGAAGAGCCGCGGTAGCGTCTGGCTGAAAAGCGCTGACCCGCTCGCAGCGCCGATGATCGATCCGAACTTCCTCGGCGAGGAAGAGGATGTCGAGAGGATGGTCGCAGGTTTCAAGACGACCCGGCGGCTGATGGAGACGCCCGCGCTCCGCGCGCTGCAAAAGAAAGACATGTTCACGGCGAACGTGAAAACCGACGACGATATCCGCGCCATCCTGCGCGAGCGCGTCGACACCGTCTATCACCCTGTCGGCACCTGCAAGATGGGAACGGATGCGATGGCCGTGGTCGATCCCACGCTGAAGGTGCACGGCGTCGAGCGATTGCGCATCGTCGACGCCTCGATCATGCCGACGCTGATCGGCGGCAACACCAATGCGCCGACGATCATGATCGGGGAGAAGGCGGTGGATATGATCAGGGGGGAGAAGCGGTAGGGTCGCGCTGGAGCCCTCGATACAGACGATTTTATCGATCTGAAACCGAAATGATCGGACTTGCGTTAACTTGCTTTATCAAGGCAAGGTTGCGCTCCATGAACAGTTTCGATCTCGCAGTCTATGCCGCGCTCGCCATCGCGGTCGGCTTCGGTTTCAGGACCGGCCTGCTGCGCAGCGCCATGACCATCCTCGCCTATCTCCTCGCCGCGCCGATCGCCGTCGCGCTGATGCCGCTGATTGCGCCGCAAATCGCAGGCAACCCGAATTCGCCGCTGCTGCAGAACTGGATCTGGTTCTTCGCCATCTTCGTCGTGGTCGGCATGCTGTTCGGGCATATCGGCCGCATCGCGCTGAACGACACCATCGGCGAGGCCGGCATCGGCGACCGGCTCGGCGGCGCCGCGCTCGGCGCGATCAGGGTCGGGCTCGTCGCCACCACGCTGGTGCTGGTGTTCGACCAGATCGTGCCTGCCAATCGCCAGCCACCGTTTCTCGCCGGCTCGCATCTGCGGCCGCTGTTCTCCACGGCAGGGCAGATGGGCTTCAGATCGCTGCCGCCGGAAGCGGCCTCCGCGATCGACCGCCTCAAGCAGGAACAGCGGATCTAGAACGCATTTGCATCGCTAGCCCCCAGCGCATGCATTTTGGTGCGAGCCCGTCCCTTATCAGCGGCGCCGCGATTGGCTAAAGTACCACCATCGAAAACCTGCCTGACATTTACGGGAGTGAAACAGTGGATCTTGGGATCAAAGGTCGCCGCGCCATCGTCTGCGCATCCAGCAAGGGCCTCGGGCGTGCCTGCGCCATCTCGCTGGCGGAGGCCGGCGTACACGTCACGCTGACCGCGCGCGGCGCCGAGGCGCTGAGGAAAACGGCTGACGAGATCCGGAAAGCCTATCCTGACGTGACCGTCACCGAGATCGTCGGCGACATCACGACGCCGGCGGGCCGCGAGGCCGTGCTGAAGGCCTGCCCGGAGCCCGACATCCTGATCAACAATGCCGGCGGCCCGCCGCCCGGCGATTTCCGCAACTGGACCCGCGACGACTGGATCAAGGCGATCGACGCCAACATGCTGACCCCGATCGAGCTGATCAAGTCGACGGTTGACGGCATGATGGCGCGCAAGTTCGGCCGCATCGTCAACATCACCTCGGCGGCGGTGAAGGCGCCGATCGACATCCTCGGCCTCTCCAACGGTGCGCGCGCCGGCCTCACCGGCTTCATCGCCGGCCTGTCGCGCAAGACCGTGATCAACAACGTCACCATCAACGGCCTGTTGCCGGGCCCGTTCGAGACCGACCGCCTGACCAGCACCGCGAAGGGCGAAGCCGACAAGCGTGGCGTCACGCCGCAACAAATCCTGGCCGAGCGCGCCAAGCTCAATCCCGCCGGCCGCTTCGGCCAGCCCGACGAGTTCGGCTATGCCTGCGCCTTCCTGTGCGGTGCCAAGGCCGGCTTCATCACCGGTCAGAACATCCTGCTGGATGGCGGCGCGTTCCCGGGAACGCTGTAGCCGGTCCTCTCCCTCTCCCCGTTCTTACGGGGAGAGGGTTGGGGTGAGGGGCTGCTTCGGCAAACACGGTGAGAGTTGGATTCGCGGAGAGTCCCCCTCACCCGGCGCTTCGCGCCGACCTCTCCCCGCAAGCGGGGCGAGGTAAGATCATCACCGCTGCTTGGTCGGCTCGTCTTCGTCCTGCTGGCTCGGGCCGGAGGAATCGGCCGTCGTGCGTTCGTCGGTCCAGTCGATGCCGAATTCGTCGAGCCCGTTCGCGAGCAGGTCGCCCAGCATGGGATCACCCAGCAGATAGTGCACGGTTTCGCGGCGCGGGCTGCGATACTCCGCGCGTGCCTCCGCCGCGCGGGCGCGCAGATCATCCCAATCGTCGATCGTGCCGTCGCCGCGACCGAGCCAGGTCAGCGCGACGAGATCGAGCTGCTCGTCCTCGTTCAAGGCGATCATGAAGCTGCCGAGCTCCTGGACGACAGGATCGGAGCCGTCGTCCTCGAGGACATCGAGCGCATCGTCATCGCTCGGGTTCGAGCCGGAATCCGGATCGGAATCCCCTTCCTTGACGTCGAATTCACGCGCCTTCTCGATGATGAAGGCGACTTTTTCAGCAGATATTGCGAGCTCTGGCATGGCTCCTCCTCAGGTTCCCGCGATAACGCCGCATCGCGTCAGATGATCCATTGCGCATCATGGCGGAAAACCGCATGTTTCGGCGCCAAAACAAGAACATGGGAACGCACGCGATGCAGTGGAAGGTCGGTCGGGTCAAAATCACGAAGGTCGTGGAGTTGGAGACGGTCGGCTCGACCCGCTTCATCCTGCCGCTCGCTGGAAACGCCGAGATCCAGAAGCTGCCCTGGCTGATCCCGCATTTCGCCACCGAAGAAGGCCGGCTCAAGATGTCGATCCATTCGCTGGTGGTGGAGACGCCGACGCGCCGCATGGTGGTCGACACAGGGCTCGGCAACGACAAGCAGGGCCGCAACGTTCCGACCTGGAACAACCGCACGACGCCGTTCCTGGAGACGATGGCCGCGGCCGGCTTTGCGCCCGACAGCATCGACACGGTGCTGTGCACGCATCTTCATGTCGACCATGTCGGCTGGAATACGAAGCTGGTCGACGGCAAATGGGTGCCCACTTTCGCAAACGCGCGCTACGTCTTCGGCAAGACCGAATACGAGCACTGGCAGGCGCATTCGACCGAGCCGGACAAGGCGGCGGTGTTCAATGATTCCGTGCAGCCGATCGTCGAGGCCGGCAGGGCCGATCTGATCGCGAGCGACCACCAGCTCTGCGACGAGATCAGCATGATCCCCACCCCGGGCCACAGTCCCGGCCATATGAGCATCCTGATCCAGTCCGACGGCGAGCAGGGCCTGCTGACCGGAGACGTCGCCCATCATCCCTGCCAAATGGCGCATCTCGGCTGGTCCTCGACGGCGGATTCCGATCAGGCCCAATCGGCCGAAACACGGCGCGAATTGTTCGGCCGCTTTGCCGACACGTCGACGCTGGTGATCGGCGGGCATTTCTCGGCCGGGCATATCCGGCGGGATGGCGATGCGTTCAGGTTTGTGGCGCTGGATTAGGCCTCGTGCCCCGGATGCTGCCCAGCACGAAGTGATGCGCTGCTAAGCCGGGGCCCATGCTCGGGGCATTCTGGGTCCCGGCTCTGCGCCGCACCGCTTCGCGGTGCGTCGCGTCCGGGACACGAGACCGCCCTTGCCCACCGAATTGGGGGGCTGCAATGCGCCCCCTTTTCGGCGGTTGAATTTCCTGCCGCCCTGTTCCATGAAGCTGTTAACCGATCGGTCCAATCCCAAGGGAGAAACGAGAATGAAGCTTGTTCGTTACGGCGAAAAGGGTGCGGAAAAGCCCGGCCTGATCGACAAATCCGGCCAGTTGCGCGACCTCTCGGCGCATGTGAAGGACCTCACGGGCGAGGCCTATTCGCCGGAGAGCCTGAAGAAGCTGGCAGGCCTTGATCCGGCCTCGCTGCCGGCGGTCTCGGGCAAGCCGCGGTTCGGCGCTCCCGTCACCGGCATCTCGAAGTTCGTCGCGATCGGCCTCAACTACTCCGACCATGCCAAGGAGACCGGCGCCGATATTCCGAGCGAGCCGATCATCTTCATGAAGGCCAACACCTCGCTGTCCGGCCCGAACGACGCGGTCGAGAAGCCGCGCGGCTCGACCAAGCTCGATTGGGAGGTCGAAATCGCCTGCATCATCGGCACCCGCGCGAAGTACGTCTCGGAAGCCGACGCGCTGAATTACGTTGCCGGCTACTGCGTCTGCAACGACGTCTCCGAGCGCGCCTTCCAGATCGAGCGCCTGGGCCAGTGGACCAAGGGCAAGTCGCACGACACGTTCGGCCCGCTCGGACCGTGGCTCGCGACCAAGGACGAGATCAAGGACGTGCAGAACCTGTCGATGTGGCTCGACGTTAACGGCCAGCGCCGCCAGACCGGCTCGACCAAGACCATGATCTTCTCCATGGCCAAGTGCATTTCCTACGTCTCGCAGTTCATGACACTGCTGCCCGGCGACGTCATCACCACGGGCACCCCGCCCGGCGTCGGTCTCGGCATGAAGCCGCCGACCTTCCTCAATGTCGGCGACGTCGTCACCCTCGGCATCGAGGGTCTCGGCGAACAGCGGCAGGAGATCGTGGCGGCGTAAGCTGCGCCTACACGCTCCGTCGTCATGCCCGGGCTCGACCCGGGCATCCACGTCTCACAGTCTTGCCACGCGGCGACGCGTGGATGGCCGGGTCGAGCCCGGCCATGACGGAGGAGACACCGTTCGTACAAGATCGATTGCAGGGATTGGTCCATCATGAAACTCTCCTTCTCCCCCGCCTCGCCCTTCGCCCGCAAGGTGCGCATCGCCGCGATCGAGCTCGGGCTGATCGACAAGATCGAATTTACGCCGGCGAGCGTCGCGCCGGGCACCGCCAACGAGGACTATTCGAAGATCACGCCGCTGAAGAAACTGCCGGTGCTGATCACCAATGACGGCGACGTCATCTTGGACTCCTATGTCATCGTCGAGTATCTCAACGAGATGGCCGGCGGCAGCCTGATCCCGGAATACGGACGGGCACGCTGGAAGGCCAAGACCAATCACTCCCTGATCAACGGCATGCTCGATTCCATGCTGCTGTGCCGCTACGAGAAGATGGTGCGGCCGCAGGGCCTGCAATGGCAGGCTTGGTCGGACGATCATTGGAACAGGGCCTGGACCGGCATGGCCCGCTTCGAGAACATGCCCGAGGTGTTGAACGGCCCGTTCGACATCTCGCAGATCGGCCTCGTTTGCGTGCTCGGCTATGCCGATTTCCGCTTCGCCGATTGCGGCTGGCGCAAGGCCTATCCGAAGCTCGATGCCTTCCACCAGAAGATGCTGGAGCGACCCTCCGTGAAGATCTCGGTGCCGCCGGCCGCGTAACAGGAATATGCCGGGAGAATGATGATGCGCGATCGCTTCTCCCGCCTCACACGTCTCGGCGCGAGCCTCGTGCTCGCGCTGTCCATCTCAGGCACCCATTTACGGGCCGAGAGCATGTCGCCTGGACCGGCCGATCAGGCCTGCGGATCACCGTCATCGATCGACGATGGCTGGCAGATCGCCCTACCCGCCAGCGTCGGCATGGACGGCGCGCAGCTGTGCACAATCGCCGCGCGGCTCGCGCAACGGTCAACCGCGGTCCATTCGGTCGTCGTCGTCAGGCACGGCAAACTCGTCTTCGAGCAGTATTTTCCAGGCTACGACCAGCCTTGGGGACGGCCCGACGGCCAGTACGAATTCACCGCAACGACCAGGCACGACATGCGCTCGGCGTCCAAGAGCGTAACCTCGCTGCTGATCGGAATTGCGATCGACCGCAAGCTCGTCGCGGGCGTCGATGAGCCCGTCCTGCAATTCTTCCCCGATTATGCCGCCGTGAAACAGCCGGGATGGGACGCCATCAAGCTGCGTCATCTGCTGACGATGTCCTCAGGCTTCAAATGGGACGAAGCCCGGGCCTGGAGCGATCCTGAGAACGACGAGCCGCATCTCGTGACCGAGCCGAATCCGCTTGGCTATGTGTTGTCGCGATCGATCGCAGCGCCGCCGGATGTGCTGTGGACCTATAGTGGCAGCAGCACGGAGCTGCTCGGCAACATCATCGAGCGGGTCTCGAACAAATCGCTGGAGGCGTTCGCGCGCGAGACGTTATTCCAGCCGCTCGGCATCACCGACGTCGAATGGAAGCCCTACAAGAGCGGCAAGATCGCAGCGGCCGCGGGCCTGCGCCTGCGACCGCGCGATGCGGCAAAGATCGGCCAGCTGGTGCTCAGTCGCGGCCGCTGGAACAATCGACAAGTTGTCTCGGCCGACTGGATCGCACAATCGATCACGCCGCGCTTCCAGGCGGTCGGCTATTTCGGCGGCACGCTGTTTTATGGCTATCAATGGTGGATGGGTCGCTCGCTTGCTGGCGGCAAGGAGATCAAATGGGTTGCCGCATTTGGCTGGGGCGGGCAACGCATCTTCATCGTGCCCGAGCTTGATCTCGTGATGATGACGACCGCCGCTCAATACGGTCAGCCGAAGGAAGGGCTCGCCGCGATCGACATTCTCACCAATATCGTCATTCCATCCGTGCGCGACGCGCATTGATCACGAGGGAAGCGAGCATGAGCCTGAAATACGAGATCGGCGATCTCACCATCCATCGGATCATCGAGCAGGAAACCTCGTTCGTCCCGGCGCTGGAGATGCTGCCGGGACTGACGCCTGAAGTGCTGGCCGAGAACCGGGCGTGGATGCGCGAGGCGAAGGCGCTGGACGAGCAGGATGTGCTGCTGCTGTGCTTCCAGTCCTACGTGGTGAAGACGCCGCACCACACCATTCTGGTCGACAGCTGCATCGGCAACGACAAGCCGCGGCCGAATCGTCCCAAATGGAACATGAAGACGGACGACACGTATTTGCGTGCTCTGGGTGCTGCCGGATTCTCGGTCGATGACATCGACTTCGTGATGTGCACGCATCTGCATGTCGACCATGTCGGCTGGAATACGCGGCTCGAGAACGGTCGCTGGGTGCCGACCTTCCCGAGGGCGCGCTACGTCTTTGCCAGGCCGGAATTCGACCACTGGTCGGCGCAGAACGCGAAGACGGAAATCCCGCCCTTCGCCGACAGCGTGCTGCCGGTGGTCGAGGCGGGGCGCCACGAGCTAGTCGGCAATGATCATGTGATCGGCGACCATGTCCGCATCCTGCCGACGCCCGGCCACACGCCGGGCCATATCGCCATCACCATGGGCCGCGGCAAGGATGACGCGGTGTTCTCCGGCGACCTCATGCATTCGCCGCTGCAGACGCTCTATCCGGAGCTGTCCATCAAGTTCGACGTCGATCCGGCGGCGGCGGCTAAAACGCGGCGCAGTTTTCTCGAGCGCTACTGCGACACCAACACGCTGTGCTGCACGGCGCATTTTCCCTCGCCGTCGGTGGGGAAGATCAAGCGCAAGGGCAACGGGTTCGTGTGCGCGGCGGTGTGATTTAGCGCGGCTCGCGCCGCGGACTCCCATCCTCCCCTGGAGGGGGAGGATCGGTTCGCATGCAGCTAAGCGCAATGCGAACCGAGGTGGGGTGACGGTCTCTCCTCTTCGTAAACTGCCCGTTTTGGGAGATCACCCCACCCCGCTCGCGCTTCGCGCGATCGACCACGGGCGAGCTACGCTCGTCCCGGACCCCTCCAGGGGAGGGTAAGAGAGGCTCAAGTGGAGAAACCGATGACAACACTCCGGAACATCCCGCTCCCCGCCAGCATCCGCTCGCGCCATGTCGACGGCATCAACGGCTTGCGCATGCATGTGCTCGAGGCCGGCTTCGAAACCAAAGGGCGGCGCTGCATCCTGCTGCTGCACGGCTTTCCCGAGTTGGCCTTCTCCTGGCGCAAGGTGATGCCGGCGCTCGCCGCCGCCGGCTATCATGTGATCGCGCCGGACCAGCGCGGCTATGGCCGCACGACCGGATGGAGCGCGGACTATGACGGCGATCTCGCGCCGTTCTCGCTGCTCAACCTGGTGCGCGATGCGCTCGCCTTGGTGTCCGCGTTCGGCTACAGGCAGGTCGACGTGGTCGGACATGATTTCGGCAGTCCGGTCGCGGCTTGGTGCGCGCTGATCAGGCCCGACGTGTTTCGGTCGGTGACGATGATGAGCGCGCCGTTCGGCGGACCGCCGCCGCTGCCGTTCGACACCGCAGATGCGCCGGCCAAGCCCGCGGGCGAAGACCCCGTTCATCGCGAGCTCGCCAACCTGCCGCGTCCGCGCAAGCACTATCAATGGTATTATTCGACACGCGCCGCAAATGCCGACATGCAGCACGCGCCGCAGGGCGTGCACGATTTCCTGCGTGCCTATTATCATCACAAGAGCGCCGACTGGACCGACAACAAGCCCTATCCGCTCAAGGCATGGTCGGCGAGCGAACTGGCGAAGCTGCCGACCTACTACGTGATGGATCTGAACGAGACCATGGCGCAGACGGTCGCCAAGGAGATGCCGTCGCCGGCCGAGATCTCGGCCAATCAATGGCTGCCCGACAGCGAGCTCGCTTATTACAGCGCCGAATATGGCCGCACCGGATTCCAGGGCGGCTTGCAATGGTACCGCTATGGCACGTCGGGTACGCTCAACAGCGAGATGCAGCTGTTTGCAGGACGTAGCATTGACGTGCCCTCCTGCTTCATCTCGGGCATGCAGGATTGGGGCACGCATCAGCGTCCGGGCGTGTTCGAGACGATGCAGACGCGCGCGTGCACGAAGATGCTGGGTTGCCATCTCATCGACGGTGCCGGGCATTGGGTGCAGCAGGAGCAGCCGGCCGAGGTGAGCCGGTTGCTGCTCGATTTCCTCGCAAAAGCCGGCACGGCCTGATTTGACCCGGGAAGCACGGCCTTCTATATAGTTTAGAATAATTCTAAACTACCGTGACAGGACAGCCGTGAAGAATTTTGCCGAACTGACCGAGCGCGAGGTGCTGGCGGTCGCGATCTCCTCCGAGGAGGAGGATAGCCGCATCTACATGACTTTCGCCGAGGACTTGAAGGAGCGCTATCCGGACTCGGCGAAATTGTTCGAGCAGATGGCCGAGGAGGAGCGCGGCCACCGGCACATGTTGCTCGAATTGTATGAGCAACGCTTCGGCCCGCATCTGCCGCCGATCCGCCGCGAGGACGTCAAGGGGTTCCTGCGCCGTCGCCCGGTCTGGCTCACCAAGAACCTGTCGCTCGACGCCATTCGCCGCGAAGTCGAGACCATGGAGATGCAGGCGGAGCGCTTCTACGTGAAGGCGGCCGAACAGGCCCAGGACGTCGGCGTGCGCCGCCTGCTCGGCGATCTCGCCGAAGCCGAGAAAGGTCACGAGGAGACCGCCGCCAAGCTGACGGGCGAGATCCTCAATTCCGACGCCCGCGCCGAGGAGGATCGCACCAACCGCCGCATGTTCGTGCTGCAATATGTGCAGCCGGGCCTTGCCGGCCTGATGGACGGTTCGGTCTCGACGCTGGCGCCGCTGTTCGCGGCGGCCTTCGCCACCCACCAGAACTGGCAGACGTTCCTGGTCGGCCTCGCCGCCTCGATCGGCGCCGGCATCAGCATGGGCTTTGCGGAAGCCCTGTCCGACGACGGATCGCTGACGGGGCGCGGCTCGCCCTGGCTGCGCGGCGTCACCTGCGGCGCGATGACGACGCTCGGCGGGCTCGGCCACACCGCGCCCTATCTCGTGCCGGACAGCTGGGCCAACGCGTTCTGGATCGCGACCGGCATTGCCTGTGTCGTGGTGTTCTTCGAACTGTGGGCGATCGCCTTCATCCGCTCGCGCTACATGGACACGCCGTTCCTCCAGGCGGTGTTCCAGATCGTGCTCGGCGGCGCGATCGTGCTGGCGGTGGGGATATTGATCGGAGCGGCGTAGCGGCTTTCATATCCGGTGTCATTCCCCGCGAAGGCGGGGAATCCAGTAGGCCGCAGCCCATCGGCTCAATTATTGCTGTCACGGAGTACTGGATCGCCCGGTCAAGCCGGGCGATGACAGCGAATTTTCGATCTCATCCGTTCCGTCTCGCCATCGCATCAATTCCCATCAAACGACCGTTGCGGCATTCGGGCAAACTGCGCATCATCCTCCGACAACAAGAGCAGGAGAAGCGCCTTGGCCGGATCGAAATGGAGTTACAAGAGCGCGGTCGAACTGTCGGCCGCGTTGATCGCAAAGAAGGTGTCCGCGGTCGAGCTTGCACAGGACGCCATCGACCGCATCGAGCGGCACGACGGCAAGGTCAACGCCATCTGTGTGCGGGATTTCGATCGCGCGCTCGCTGCCGCGCGCGAGGCCGACGCGGCCTTGGCCCGCGGCGAGCGCAAGCCGCTGCTCGGCCTGCCCCTGACGGTGAAGGAATCCTTCAACGTTGCCGGCCTGCCGACGACCTGGGGCTGGACGCCGCAGAAGGATTTCAGGCCGCCGGAGGATGCGCTCTCGATCAGCCGGGTGAAGAACGCCGGCGGCGTCATTGTCGGCAAGACCAACGTCCCCGTCGGGCTCGGCGACTGGCAGAGCTACAACGACATCTACGGCACGACCAACAACCCGTACGACCTCGGCCGCACGCCCGGCGGCTCGTCGGGCGGCTCCTCCGCGGCGCTTGCGGCGGGCTACGGGCCGCTGTCGCTTGGCTCCGACATCGGCGGCTCGCTGCGCGTGCCGGCGTTTCATTGCGGGGTCTATGCGCACAAGCCAACCTACAATCTCTGCCCGACGCGCGGCCATACGCCGCCGCCGTTTCCCGCGATCCCGATGGAGCGCGACATGGCGGTGATCGGTCCGATGGCGCGGAGTGCCGCCGATCTGACGCTGCTGCTGGACGTGATGGCCGGGCCCGATCCACTCGACCTCGGCGTCGGATACAGGCTCGCGCTGCCGGAGGCACGCCACGCCGGACTGAAGGATTTCCGCCTGCTGGTGATCGACAGCCATCCGCTGCTGCCCGCGAATGCAGAGGTTCGCGGCGCGATCGAGAAGCTGGCCGGGCAGCTGACGAGCGCGGGCGCGAATGTCGCGCGCGAAAGCCCGCTGTTTCCGGACTTCCGGGAGGCCTCCCGCCTGTACATGCGCATGCTGATGGGCTTTCTCGGCGCGTTCTTTCCGCCCGATATTCTCGCCGGCGCACGTGCCGGCGCGGCGCAGCTCTCACCCGACGACAAGAGCCTCGCGGCCGAGCGGCTGCGCGGCATGACCGCAAGCCATCAGGCCTGGGTGTTCGACGAGGGCGCCCGCGCCGGCCTGCGCGCACAATGGCGGCACTTGTTCAGGACGTTCGATGCGGTGATCTGCCCGATCATGCCGACCCCCGCCTATCCGCATGATCACTCGCCGGAGCAGGAGAAGCGCCGGATCAATATCGACGGCAAGGACCACGCCTATCCGGACCAGCTCGCCTGGCCCGGCATCGCCACGCTGACGGGCCTGCCGGCCACGGCCATTCCGCTCGGTCTGTCGAAGGACGGCCTGCCGGTCGGCGTCCAGATCATCGGGCCCTTCCTCGAAGACCGCACGCCGCTGAAGCTCGCCGAGCTGATCGAGCGTGAGTTCGGCGGGTTCGTGCCGCCGAAGATGTTTGACGATTAGCGCTCGCCCCACGCGTCATTGCGAGGGCAGCGAAGCAATCCATACCGCATCCGTGGCAACAGCTCTTGATTGCTTCGCTTACGCTCGCAATGACGGAGTTCAAACCGCTCAGCTATCGAACATGATCACGCTGCGCAACGTCTTGCCGGCTTTCATGTTGGCAAAGCCCTCGTTGATCTCGCTCAGCTTCAATTTCGCCGAGATCCAGTCTTCCAGGTGCAGCCGGCCCCGCAAATAGAAATCCACCAGGCGCGGCATGTCGACGCGAAAATGGTTCGAGCCCATCGAGGAGCCCTGGATCCGGCGCTCCCTAAGGAAGTCGAAGCCGTGCAGCTCGATCTTCTGCCCGAACGGGATCATGCCGACGATGGTGGCGGTGCCGCCGGAGGCGAGCATGCCGAACGCCTGCTCGGCGGTTTCCTTGCGGCCGAGCACCTCGAAGGAATGATGCACGCCGCCATTGGTGAGGTCGCGCACCTGCTTCACGACGTCGCCGTCCGCAGGGTTGATGATGTCGGTGGCGCCCAGCTTGGTGGCGAGCTGGAGCTTCGCCGGGTTGGTGTCGATGGCGATGATGCGGCCGGCGCCGGCGATCTGCGCGCCGTTGATCGCGGCCATGCCGACGCCACCGCAGCCAATCACCGCGACGGTCTCGCCCGCCGTCACCTTCGCCGTGTTCACCACCGCACCGTAGCCCGTGATGACGCCGCAGCCGATCAGCGCGGCGAGATCGAGCGGCATTTCCTTGCGGATTTTCACGATGGCGTTCTCGTGCACCAGCATCTGCTCGGCAAAGGAGGAGAGATTGAGGAACTGGTGGAGCTTCTCGGGCTTGGACCACTGCATGCGGTTGGAGACACCCGGCAGCAGCTTCACGGTGGTGTCGGTGCAGAGCACGGTGCGACCCGTGGTGCAATTGTCGCAGGTGCCGCAGAACACGGAGAGGCACGTGACGACGTGATCGCCCGGCTTCACATAGGTGACGTCGGAGCCGACCTGCTCGACCACGCCGGCGGATTCATGCCCGAGCACCGCGGGCAGCGGATGCGGATAGAGCCCTTCCATGAAGTGCAGGTCGGAATGGCAGAGGCCGGCGACCGCGGTGCGGATCAGCACTTCGCGCGGGCCGGGCTTCGGAAGGCTGACATCCTCGATGACCAGCGGCTTGTTGACTTCATAGAGGACGGCGGCCTTCATCGAGCACTCCCTATCGCGTTTCTTTGGTTGAGCGTGACGTAGAGCCTACGCTGCCAGGACCAGTTCGCCAACCTCGCTCATGGGGGCGTCGCGGTCGCCGAGCAGCAATGCGGCGATCTTCGCCTGCGTGGCATTTTCCGTCAGCCGGAACGGATCGTTCGGCATCACCCGGTGATCGACCACCAGCCGCGACAGCAGCAGCCGGCGCGCATCGCCGCGCATGTCGTGGATGCGGTGCGCTTCCCAGGCGAGGGCGACTGCGCTCGCGACATGATAGAGCACGCTCGTCGCGCGCCGCGCATCGGCCTCGTTCTCGGATGTCCCCGCGACCTCGCGCGCGAAGCCGACGGCGCGATCGACGAGGCCACGCAGATTGTCGCGCCAGGCCTGCGGTACCGAGGCACTGTCGTCGAGCCGCGCATGCAGATCGGCAGCCAGCGCGGACTCCGCGCCGTGGCGGCCGACCGCTCGCCTGAGTGCATCGATCGCCACGATGTTGCCGGTGCCTTCCCAGACCGAGCCGAGATGCGCATCGCGCAGCAGGCGGGGCGTTGCGAACTCCTCGATATAGCCGATGCCGCCGCGCATCTCGAGCGCATCGCCACAGACCTTTCGTGCGTCCCGCGTGGCGCGGAATTTCAGCGTCGGCGTCAGGATGCGCAACAAGGCCGCCGCGTCCTGGCTGCCGGCCTCGGCGCGGTCGAGTGCGTCCGCCGTGAGGAAGCTCATCGACAGCGCCTGCTCGACCGGCAGCATGATCTTCAGCATCTGGCGGCGGCCGAGCGGCAGGTCGATGATGCGGCTGCCGAACACGACGCGGTTCTTTGCGACCGTCATCGCGTCATGATAGGCGCGCCGCATCAGCGCGGTGGATTTGACTCCGTTGGAGAGCCGCGAGGAGTTCACCATCTCGGCCATCTGCACGAAGCCGCGATCGAGCTTGCCGACCGCGTAGGCGATCGCGCCTTCGAGCTTGATCTCCCCTGATGCCATCGAGCGGGTGCCGAGCTTGTCCTTGAGACGCACGATCCGGTAGTGGTTCTGCGAGCCGTCGTCGAGAAAACGCGGCATCAGAAACAGGCCGACGCCGCGTGTGCCGGGCCCGGCGCCCTCGGGCCGCGCCAGCAGCATCACGACCTTGGCATCGGCATTCGAGCAGAACCATTTTTCGCCATAGAGGCGCCAATGGTCGCCCTCCTGCACCGCGCGGGTGGTCAGCGTGCCGACGTCGGAGCCGCCCTCCTTCTCGGTCATGAACTGGCCGCCTTGCGTCAGCTTGCTCATATCGGTCGAGGTCAGGCCGTCGAGATATCTCGCCTTCAGCGCCTCGCTGCCAAAATTTGCGAGCAGCTTCGCGCAGCCGTCGGTAACGTTGATCGGGCAGCCCATGCCGAATTCGGTCTGGTTGAACAGGAAGGTGAAGGCGTGCTTGGCCACCACGGGATATTTGTCCGGCCAGCCCATGATACCCTTGCGGATCGAGAGCGCATGGATGCCGAACTCGCCGAACGCGGCGTTCTCCAGCTCGCGATAGGCTGGATGATATTCGATCGCCTGCACGTCGCGGCCGAACTTGTCGCGCTGGTGCAGAATGGGCGTGTGCCGGTCGGCGAGGCGCGCGCACTCATCGAGACGGCCGCCGGCGAGCGCGCCAAGGCGGTCGAGATGCGGCTCGATGTGGCGGAACAGATTGTCCGGCAGGTGGATGCGCAGCAGATCGGTGAGCGCGGGATCGGCACGGTAGAAATTCATGCCTGACGTATCGGGCGCCAGCAGGCCGGATGGCTCGGCCGCCACATTTTTCGGCTGCGCTGTGACCGGCTCGTGCATGATCGTCCTCTTCGTTTCCGCCTTGCGGACATTTTTGCGCTGATTTGGCGCTTGCCGCTTTGGATGATGTCGATCATGCTCCAGTCGGAAAGAGCGATAAAGCCGCAAATTGTCAGGGAGGCATGATCGCAATGAAGGAGCAATTCGCTCTGCGGAATTGTGATCGCCCCGGCTGGTTGTTCGCGCAGGCGGTGCATAGATCAACGTCTCCCAGCCCTGAGAGATCACGCCATGGAACATCCGAAGTACAAGATCGCCCTCATCGTCGGCGCCGGCGAAGGCCTGAGCGCCTCGCTGGCACGCTTGCTGGCCGCGCAAGGCATTCGTGTCGCGCTGGCCGCGCGAAAGATCGAGAAGCTCGGCGCGCTCTGTAGCGAGACCGGCGCGAAGGCCTACGCCTGCAACGCCACCGAGCCCGACGAGGTCGAACGCCTGTTCGGCCTCGTCGAGCGCGAGATCGGCACGCCCGACCTCGTCGTCTACAACGCCAGCGGCCGCACGCGCGGGCCGTTCGTCGATCTCGTTCCGGCCGACGTCGCCAATGCCATCGCAATCAGCGCCTATGGGGGCTTCCTGGTGGCGCAACAGGCAGCCAAGCGCATGCTGCCGAACAAGCACGGCGCGATCCTGTTCACCGGCGCTTCGGCAAGCGTCAAGGGCTACGCGCAGTCGGCCTCGTTCGCGATGGGCAAGTTCGCGTTGCGTGGGCTGGCGCAGAGCCTGGCGCGCGAGCTGTCGCCGCAAGGCATTCATGTCGCGCATTTCGTGATCGACGGCGGCATTCGCAGCGCCGCGCGCACGGAAGCCGCGGACAAGCCGGATTCGATGCTCGATCCCGATGCGATCGCACTGAGCTATTGGAACGTGTTGCAGCAGCCGCGCAGCGCCTGGAGCTGGGAGCTCGAGTTGCGGCCGTGGGTGGAGAAGTTTTAAGGGCGAGCTGCCGTAGGGTGGGCAAAGGCGCAAAGCGCCGTGCCCACGATCTCCTCGAAATTGCGTAAAAGACGTGGGCACGCTTCGCTTTGCCCACCCTACAGAAGTCAGGGAGGCGATATGACCACGGAAACCATCATCGACACCGGCACCAACGAGCTCCTCTGCGTCATCCGCGACCGCGTCGCGATCATCACGCTGAACCGGCCGGAGGCGCGCAATTCGCTGTCGGACGCTCTGACGCCCGCGCTGCGCACCATGATCCGCAGTTGCGGCGAGAACCCCGGCGTCGGCGCGCTGCTGCTGACCGGCGCGGGTGAGGCGTTCTGTGCCGGCGGCAACGTCAAGGGCATGGGCGCACATCGCGACCCGAAGAAGCTCGAGATGTCCTTTGACGACAAGGTCGCCGATCTCCAGGAACGGCAGCGGCTGCTCACCGGCGCGCTGGTGTCGATCCGCAAGCCGACCATCGCCGCCCTGCCCGGCCCGGCGGCCGGCGCCGGGCTCGCCATCGCCATGGCCTGCGACATCCGCATCGCCGCGCAATCGGCTTTCGTCGCCACCGGCTATGCCCGCATCGCTCTGTCAGGCGATTACGGCATCGCCTGGCTACTCACCCGCCTCGTCGGCACCGCGCGGGCGCGCGAATTGATGTTCACCGGCGATCGCGTCGATGCCGCGCGCTGCGAGGCGATCGGCCTCGTCAACCGCGTCGTGCCCGACGACAAATTGCAGGCCGAGGCCTTTGCATTGGCGAAGTCGCTCGCCGAAGGCCCGCGCCTGGCGCTGCGCTACATGAAGGACAATCTCGACGAAGCCCTGCTGTTCGACTTCGAGACAGCGCGCGACCACGAGGCCGAACGGCTGGTGCGCCTGACCACGACCGCCGATCACAAGGAGGCGGTGCAGGCGTTCATCGAGAAACGGAAGGCGGTGTTCACGGGGAAGTAGGTGCTCGTCCGTAGCCCGGATGGAGCGCAGCGCAATCCGGGGCGTCTGCGCATGCGGTACTAATCCCGGATTGCGCTGCGCTCCATCCGGGCTACGAAGGACAAAAAAGAACCCGGCGCTGGATGACCAGGCCGGGCTTCTCAGTGATGTCAGGCCGAGGCTGAGGGGCTATCGGCCTGACGGGAAAGGGCGGCGAGGCGCCAGCTCGCGCAGGGGATGTCTTTCGGCGCGACGCTGATCTCCTTGTCGAAGCGCACCAGCTTCCAGTCGTCAGGATGATTGACGAAGGCGAAGCCGGATTTGCGGGCGAGCGAGAGCATGGTCTCGTTCGAGCGCAGCGTTTCGCCGAACATGCGCTCGGCACCAAGCGCCGCGGCGCGGCATTCGAGGTTCTTCAGCAGCGCGGTGGCGATGCCGTGGCCCTGCCAGCGATCATCGACCGACAGACCGAATTCGAGCGTCGCGGTCTCTGCATGCAGCGCGTAGCGTGCCTCGGCGACGATGCTCTCGAAGCCGTCGACCATCATCGTGGCGACGACGGTGAAGCGATCGCGCTCGCCGACCTCGAGAAAGTCGTGCAGCAGGCCGTTGGGCAGTTCGCTGATCGCGCCGAAGAAGCGATTGTAGCGGGAGCGGGTCGAGAGCGAACGGAAATAGTGCTGCAGTTCGTCGCCATCGCGCGGCTCGACGAAGCGAACGTTGAGCGCCTCGCCCTGTCGGGTGCGCAACGTATCCGAATGTTGCCTGAGGTCTTCGAGGCGGAGGATGCTCATGACACTGCCCTCGGTAAAAAAAGGACCGCCGGCGCCCCCGGAGTCAGGCGGCGCCGGCCTGGCGGCCAATCAGGCCCGCCAGAAGGGTTTGTCGGCCTCGAAGGCGATGTCGCTCCAGGACAGTCCGACGTCGTGAAGGTCGCGGGCGGTCCAGTTCGAAAGCTCGCGCCTGTTACGGTAGCGCTCGTGCCAGACGTGAAGCGTCTCGCTGACCTGCTGGAGCAGGCCCGGCACATGATGATTTGTCATCGAGTTGTGGGTCAAAGTAGACATTTTCAGCTCCTGGAGCTAACCTAGATGCTAATATCTGCTTCCTAGTGCACTGCGACAAACGACAATTTGTACCCTTTCGCATGAAATAACGTCATGTATCCTGCTGCCAAATGACTGCCAGATTGCCGTCCCTGAACGGACTGCGGGCGTTTGAGGCCGCCGCGCGCCATCTCAGCTTCACGCTGGCGGCGACCGAGCTGAACGTCACGCAGACCGCGATCAGCCATCAGATCCGAAGGCTCGAAGAGGAGCTTGGCATCCGCCTGTTCATCCGGCAGAACCGCGCGCTGGCGCTTACCCCGGAGGCCCGCGACTATCTGCCGGGCGTCCGCGCCGCCTTCAACGACCTCCGCCTTGCGACCGACCGGCTGCTCCGCAGGGACGACGACAAGGTGTTGACAGTATCGACGCTGGCCTCGCTCGCCGCGAAATGGCTGCTGCCGCGGCTGACCGATTTCCAGGAACAGCATCCGGGCATCGACGTCCGCATCACCACTTCGACCAGCCTGGTCGACTTCCAGCGCGACAATGTCGACGCCGCGATCCGCTACGGCCGCGGCCAGTGGCCCGGCCTGCGCGCCGACTGGCTGATGGCGGACGAGCTGTTTCCGGTGTGCAGCCCGTCGCTGCTGCGCGGCGACAAGCCGCTGCGCCAGCCGGAGGATTTGAGGGGCTATCCGCTGCTGCACACGTCGAACACCAACAGCGACGATTGGCGACTGTGGCTGACCGCGGCGGGCCTGCCGGCCGACATCGCCAAGCAGCCCGGCATCACCTTCGACATGATCTTCATGACCATCCAGGCCGCCATCGACGGCATTGGCGTCGCGATGGGGCGGACGTCCTACGTCCAGGACGACATCGCCAAGGGCCGGCTCGTGGTGCCCTTCAAGATCGCCCTGCCGGCCGACGCCGGCTTCTACCTGGTCGCACCGGACGGGCGCCGGGAGGCGCCGAAGCTGACCGCGTTCCGCCAATGGATGATTGCCGCAACGCAAAATAAGGCCTGAAAAATCAGCGGCTTCCTGTCGCAAAACGGATTGACTCGTCCCGCCTTGCGCGGGAAGAGGCGTGGCAGATTGTCGCAGTCTGTCGCCTGACCGTGAGATGACGTCCCGGTCCGGCCACGCCTTTCCCAGGGGAGCAACGCCATGGCTGGACCAGCCACCTCGACCAATCCGTCCGCGATCAAGTCCCGCATTGGCGCGATCCTGCGCGCCACCTCCGGAAATTTCCTCGAGCAGTTCGACTTCTTCCTGTTCGGCTTCTATGCCGCCGCGATCGGCAAGGCGTTCTTCCCCTCCAGCAACGAGACGGCATCCCTGCTCAACACTTTCGGCGTGTTCTGGCTCGGCGCCTTGATGCGCCCCGTCGGCGCCATCGTGCTCGGCGCCTATATCGACCGCATCGGCCGCCGCCAGGGCCTGCTCGTCACACTGGGCATCATGGCGTTCGGCACGGTCGTCATCGCGTTCTGCCCGAGCTATGCGACCATCGGCATCGCAGCGCCCATCATCGTGTTGATCGGGCGTTTGCTCCAGGGTTTCTCCGCCGGCGTCGAGCTCGGCGGCGTCTCGGTGTATCTCGCCGAAATCGCAACGCCCGGCAATCGCGGCTTCTACACCTCGTTCCAATCGTCGAGCCAGCAGGTCGCGATCTTCGTCGCCTCGATCCTCGGCTATCTCCTCTCCGAGGTGATGCCGGCCGACACAGTGGCCGCCTGGGGCTGGCGCATTCCGTTCTTCGTCGGCTGCCTGATCATTCCACTGATCTTTATCCTGCGACGGACGCTGGAGGAGACTCCGGCGTTCCTCGCCATGAAGAAGCACCCGACAGCCAGCGAGGTGTTTGCCTCCGCGCTCGCCAACTGGCGCATCGTGATCCTCGGCATGATGATCGCGATCCTGACCACGACGACGTTCTACTTCGTCACCGTCTACACGCCGACCTTCGGCAAGACCGTGCTGAAGCTGTCGACGCAAGATGCGCTGCTGGTCACGTTGCTCGTCGCTGTTACCAACTTCTTCTGGAATCCGGTTGGCGGCGCGCTGTCCGACCGGATCGGTCGCAAGCCGGTGCTGATCACCATTGCCAGCCTGTCGCTGGTGACGGCCTATCCGGCTCTGCACTGGCTGGTGGCGACGCCGACCTTCGGTAAGCTGCTCGCCGTCGAGATGATGTTCTCGTTCTATTTCGGCGTCTACAGCGGCACCATGCTAGGCGCGCTGGTCGAGATCGTGCCGGCGCATGTGCGCACGACCTGCTTCTCGCTCGCCTTCGCGCTCGCCGCCGCCCTGTTCGGCACCTTCACGCCGTTCGCCTCGACCTGGCTGATCGAGCGCACCGGCGACAAGGCCTCGCCCGGCTTCTGGCTGATGTTCGCCGCGCTGCTCGGCATCATCGCGGCCTCGACGGTGTATCGCGGCGGCGGCAAGGCGGTGCCGACATATGATCCGGTGGCGGAGCCGGTTGCTGGGCATTGACGGCTCTTACCCTCCCCTCGAGGGGGAGGGTCGGCTCACATTGAGCGCAGCGAGAATGTGAGACGGGGTGGGGTGATCTCTCCTCGCGGGCAGTCCGTCGTGCGGAGAGATCACCCCACCCCGCTCGCGCTTCGCGCGATCGACCCTCCCCCTCCAGGAGAGGGTAAGAGCGGACACCTACAGCTCCACCACGACGTAGTCACTTTCGACGCTCACCGGGATCGTCTCCGCGACATACGGCCCCTTCACCACGCTCGCGCCCGGCTCGACATGGGCCGGATAGGCCTTCACGCGGAAGCGGCGGGGGTCGCAATAGGATTGGCCGGTGCGGATGTCGAATTCCCAGCCGTGCCAGGGGCAGCGGATGATCTCGCCGAGCTTGGTGTACTCGATCTCGCCGGGACTATTCGACTGTGCGAGGCCGATCAGCGGGCCTTCGCATAGCGCCGCGCCCTGATGCGGGCAGCGGTTCATCAGGCCGAAATATTCGCCCTTGATGTTGAAGACTGCGATCGGTCGCCCGTCGATCTCCAAGAATTTTCGCGTGCCGGGCGGTAGTTCGTCGACCGGTGCAATCACATGACGCGCCATCAAGCCAGTCCATACAGCTTCTGCGCATTGCCGAGATAGAACGCCTCGCGATTGGCTTCGCTGACGCCTGCCGGCAGCACGCGCGAGGGCTCGTCATAGTCCCAATGCGGATAGTCGGTCGCGAACAGCAGCCGGTCCCAGCCGATCCAGTTGATGACGTCGAACAAATCCTCGCGCCGTTCCGGATCCTCCATCGGCTGCGTGGTCCACCACACCTGCTCGCGGATGTATTCCGACGGCGGCCGCTTCACATGCGGCACCTCGCTGCGCAGGCGCTGCCAGACCTTGTCCAGCCGCCACGCCAGCGACGGCGCCCAGCCGAAGCCGGCCTCGATCATCACCATCTTCAGTTTCGGGAAGCGCTCGAACACACCTTCCAGGACCAGGCTCGCCAGCGCCGATTGCTGGCACTGCGAATGACCCACCATTTCCTCGATGTAATAGGACGGCCAGCCCGAGGGCGTGATCGGATTGCCGCCGAAACCGAAGGCGTGAACGCCGACGGGAAGGCCCGCTTCTTCCGCAGCCTGATAGATCGGCCAATAGCGGCGCTGACCGAGCGGCTCGACATTGCGGCTGAGCAGCAGCACCTGCACGAAATTCTTGTCGCCGGCGCGCTCGCGAATCTCCGCGGCGGCTGACAGGCCGTCCTCATTGCCGACGACGATGGACGCCTTCAGCCGCTTGTCCCGGCTGGTCCATTTGTCGATCTGCCAGTCGTTGATCGCCGAGCACAGCGCAGCCGACAGCTCGTGATTGCGGATGCCCTGACCGGTGTTGAGCGGATTGAGCACGCCCAGCTGCACGTTGTTGGGATCGAGCAGCTGCTTCTGCATGAAGGACAGCGAGGAGCCCTGCGGCCCTCCCTCGGGCGGATAGGCGTCGCGGCGCGAGGCGTTGGGCTGGGCCTTCGGATAGGGCGGGCCTTCCATCATGCCCTGATAGGCATGGACGCCGTAGATTTCGAGGTGATGCTGCCAGCGTTTGGCAAGGTAGGGATAGAGCTCGGTGCGGGTGGCACGGGCCGGATGGATGTCGCAGTCCGCGATCGCGGTTTTGACGGTCAGAGGGGACGCGGCTTCTTGGCTCTCGCGGAACTGGATATTCATCGCCTTGCCTCCTTGGCAGCGGGCTCATTTCAGGCGGGGATAGGTCGCATGCGGATTGTCGATCATGATCTTGCGCACGAGATCGGGGGACAGACCTTCGGGCAGCGCGTCCTGGCCGTCGAACTGCCAGTGCGGATAGTCCGTGGAGAATAGGACCAATTCATCGGACTGCATATGATCAAACAGGCGATTTAATGTCGCCCCGTCTGGCGGTGCATCAAATGGCTGTAACGAGAAGCGGATGTTGCTGCGCACAATCTCCAGCGGCGCGCGATCGACCCACGGCGTCTCCATCCGCACCCCGCGCCAGAACTTGTGCAAGCGCCAGAGATAGGGCGAGATCCAGGAGACGCCCGACTCCAGCATCACCATTTTGAGACGCGGATATTTCGCGAACACGCCCTCGACGATCAGGCTGGTGAGCTGGGTCTGGAACGCCTGGGCCTGCCCGACATAATCCTCGATGTGATAGGACCCCCATCCCACCGCGGACGGCGGATTGTGATAGGCGGAACCGGCGTGGATGCCGACGGGAAGTTCCAGTCGTTCCGCGGCTTCATAGATCGGCCACAGCGTGCGTTTGCCGAGCGGTGTGTCGCCCATGACCAGCATCAGCACTTGAACGAAGCGCTTGTCCTGCGCGCAGCGCTCGATCTCGTCGACGGCCTTCTCGATGCTTTGCGTCGGGATCACGATCGAGCCGCGTAGCCGCGTGTCGCGATCGAGCCATTCCTTTGCCAGCCAGTCGTTCAGCGCGCGGCAGAAGGCGGCCTGCATATCCTCGGAAAACACCATCTGCACGCCGTAGAGCGGATTACAGATGGCGTAGCTGAGCTGAAAGGGATCGAGCACATGGCGCTGCATATCCACAAGGCTCTCGCCCGGCTTGCCGCTCTCGGGGCGCCAGTCGGGCCGTGCCGTGATCGGTGAACTCGGCGGATAGGATTGCGAAACGAGGTCGACCATGCCGCGCGTCGTCACCTGATCGCGCCAATAATCGTTCAGGTAGGGCAGCAGGCTGGTCAGATGCGGCACGGCCGGATGCACGTCGCAATCGATGCCGCCGGCGATCAGGGACGCCATCACGTCTCCCTTCTCACGTTTCCTCGCGTGTCTCTTCTTGTACCCACCATTGAAGCAGGCCTGCCCTCCGCCTGCAACTCGGCCAAGCGTCCTGTCATATGCTAGGAAGGCTGAGCTCGGTTGCGAAGGAATAGGGGTTGCGGAATGAAAGAGCTCGTCGGCATTGCGGAACAGGTCGCCGCCAAATTGATCGCGCGCAAGCAGACCATCGCTGTGGCGGAATCCTCGACCGGCGGCCTGCTTGCGGCCAGCCTGCTCGCGGTGCCCGGCGCGTCGGCCTATTTCCTCGGCGGCGCGGTGGTCTACACCCGCGATGCCAGGCGCGTGCTGATGGATATTTCGGACGAGGGAATGAAGGGCTTTCGCTCCTCCTCGGAGCCCTACGCGCAACTGCTGGCCGATCGGATGCTAACGCGCTTCGGCAGCGACTGGGGCCTGTCCGAAACCGGCGCAGCCGGCCCCACCGGCAACCGCTACGGCGACGCCGCCGGCCATAGCTGCATGGCGGTTGCGGGGCCCGCAGCGGAGGTGATGACGCTGGAGACGGGAAGCAACGACCGGTTCGCCAACATGCAAATGTTTGCCGCGACGGCGCTGAAGTTATTGTTGAGGAAGCTGGAGGGGTGAGCTTGTTGTCTCTTGTTTGGCGGCCACGCTGTCCGAGCCGTCATCCTGAGGCGCTCGCGCAGCGAGCCTCGAAGGATGCAGGGCCCCGATGCAGCTGGGCCGTCGCCCTTCGAGGCTCGCAGAAGAGGCGAGCACCTCAGGGTGACGGCCGCAGTTTCGCGATCGCGGCAACGACCGACCTCACCGTCCCAAATGCCGCATGAAGATCCGCACCACGTATCCCTGCACCCGCGGTGCCTCGTCATAGATATCCGACGCGATCCGCTCGATGGTCTCGCGCAGCGACAGGAACTGCGCCTGGCGCGCGCTGCTTTCGGTGCCCTGCATGCCCGCGAGCTCGTCCATCGCCGCATCGCTGATCTGGCACTGCACCGCCTCGCCGTCGTTCAGCATGGTGAAGCGAAAGGCCAGCCGTTCGAGGTCATGGCCAATGATCTTGTCGCGCGTGAGCGGCATCAAGTCGTCCCGGTCGAGCACCCCCGCCGGACAATGCTAAAAATCGCTTCGATTGTCAGCAGCAAAGAGCAACTTTGCCTTACTGGAACGCGACCTCGGCAAAGCTGCGCAGCTTGCGCGAATGCAGCCGCTCGGATTCCTGCTGCTTGAGCCGCTCCAGTGCCTTCAGGCCGATCTCGAGATGCTGGCCAACGCGGCGGCGGTAGAATTCGCTGGCCATGCCGGCGAGCTTGATTTCGCCATGCAGTGGCTTGTCGGAAACGCAGAGCAGCGTGCCATAGGGAACGCGGAAACGATAACCGTTGGCGGCGATCGCGGCCGATTCCATGTCGAGCGCAACGGCGCGCGATTGCGACAGGCGGCGGATCACTTCGGGTCCGGATATCTCCCAATTGCGGTTGTCGACGCTCGCCACCGTTCCCGTGCGCATCAGGCGCTTGAGCTCGAAACCTTCGAGCCCGGTGACGTCCTCGACCGCCTGCTCGAGTGCGACCTGCATCTCGGCCAGTGCCGGGATCGGCACCCAGAGCGGCAGCTCGCGGTCGAGCACATGGTCCTCGCGGACATAGCCATGCGCGAGCACGTAGTCGCCGAGCCGTTGCGTGTTGCGCAGGCCCGCGCAATGGCCGAGCATCAACCAGGCATGCGGGCGCAACACGGCGACGTGGTCGGTGACGTTGCGCGCGTTGGACGGGCCGGTGCCGATGTTGATCAAGGTGATGCCGCGATAGCCGGGCGCCACCAGGTGGAAGGCCGGCATCTGCGGCATGCGCGCGGGCGCGTCCCCAATCGTCGTTCCGCCACTGCGTGTGATCACGTTTCCCGGCGCGACGAAGGCGTCGAGGCCGGCCTCACCGGCCTGGAGCCGCTGCTGGCAGGCTTGCGCGAAGGCGTCGACATAGAACTGGTAGTTGGTGAAGATCACGAAATTCTGGAAGTGTTCGGGATCGGTGCCGGTGTAGTGATAGAGCCGCCGCAGCGAGTAATCGACGCGGGCGGCACGGAACAGCGACAGCGGCTCGGCCGCGCCGGGCTGGAGCTCGAAGGTACCGTCCGCGATGGAATCGTCCATGGTGGCGAGGTCAGGCACGTCGAATGCATCGCGCAGCGACCTCGCGACGGGCGAGTTCTCGCTGGTGGTGATGGCGGCCTCGATATTGATGTCGCGGCGATAGGCGAAGTGAATCGGGATCGGCTCGGCGGACTCGCCGATCTCGACCGGCACGCCGTGATTCTGGATCAGGAGTCCGATCTGCTCGACGAGATAACTGCGGAACAAATCCGGACGCGTCACGCTGGTTTCATGCACACCGGGCCCGGCGACGAAGCCATAGGCGAGACGCGAATCCAGCCGCGCATGCGTCGCGGTGGTGATACGGACAAAGGGATAGTAAGCCCGCACCCGTGTCGTGATCGGCTCGCCGCCGACATAGGCCTCGAACCGGTCGCGCAGGAATTTCGTGTTGCGCTCGTAGATCTCTTCGAGGCGGGCGACGGCAAGGCCGGCGTCGGAGAAGGATTCGGTGGCGATGGAGGGGAGAGATTGCATGGTTCGACCGCGGGGTTGTCTGAGCTTCGAGTCGAACTATAGCAAAGAAGGCGGTGTCGTAGGGTGGGTTAGCGCAGCGTAACCCACCGCTTCTGCTTCCGCGGATAGAGAAGTGGTGGGTTACGGCTTCGCCTAACCCACCCTACGAGATCTCCGGGATGACGCGCTTTCGCGCGTCACTTCTCGCGGAACGCACGCATCAGCTGGTCGTGCAGCGGCTTCATCAGATAGGACAGCATGGTGCGGTCGCCGGTCTGGACGAAGGCTTCCACGGGCATGCCGGGAATCATCTTGACGTCGCCGAGACGGGCGATCTCTTCGGCCGGCATCGTGACGCGGATGGTGTAGTAGCTCTGGCCGGTGCGCTGGTCGGTGGTGACGTCGGGCGAGACGCGGCTAACGAGGCCGTTGAGCTCGGGCGTCGTGCGCTGGTTGAAGGCGGAGAGGCGCAGCAGCGTCTTCTGGCCGATCTGGAGCTTGTCGATGTCGACCGGGTTGACCTTGGCCTCGACCTGGAGATCGTCCGCCTGCGGCACGATCAGCATGAGCGCGTCGCCGGCGGTGACGACGCCGCCAACCGTGTGCACGTTCGATTGCAGCACCATGCCGTCCTGCGGCGCGCGGATGTCGATGCGGCGAAGCTGGTCTTCGGCCGCGACCTTGCGCTCGATCAGCTCGCCGATCTTGTCGTTGGTCTCGCGCAGGTCCTTTGAGACCTCGCTCACCACGTCCTTGTCGACCTGGATGATCTGCAGCTCGGTCTCGGTGATCTTGCCCTTGGCCTGGGCGCGCGAGGCGATGTACTGCGCGCGCTCGCCGTTGAGGCGCGCCGAGTCGCGCTCGAGCTGGGTCAGTCGCGAGATCTGCACCAGACGCTTGTCGTAGAGCTCCCGCACGCCGGTGAGCTCGTTCTGGACCAGCGCGATCTCCTGGTCCTTGGCCTTCTCCTGGGCGCTGAGGCCGGCGATCTCCTCGTTGAGCTGCGTGATGCGCTCGCGCAGCTGCGCCTTCTGTCCGGCGCGGCCGTTGACGCGAACGTCGAACAGCTTGGTTTCGGCGGAAAGCAGCAGCTTGACGTCGGGATCGTTGGCGCGATCGAGCAGGCTTTGCGGAAACTCGATCCTGTCGACACCGCGCTGCTCGGCCTGCAGCCGCGCCGCACGCGCCTGCGCGGCGTCGAGATTCTTGGTGACGATGGCGAGGTTCGCCTTGGTGACGGTGTCGTCGAGCCGCACCACGATGTCGCCGGCCTTGACCAGGTCGCCGTCGCGGGCGCGCACCTCGCCGACCACGCCGCCGGTCGGGTGCTGCACCTTCTTGACGTTGGATTCGACCACGATCTGCCCCGGCGCGATCAGCGCGCCCGAGATCAGAACGGTGGACGCCCAGCCGCCGAGACCGACGACCAGGACGAGCACGATGCCAAGTCCGAGCAGGAGGTGAAACTTGATCGAGTCCCGAACGGTCTTCTTCGCGGCAGGCTTCGGACCGCCGATGGCCATCGTGCTCATGGTTTGGCCACTCCGCCTTCGCTGACGATCTTGATCGGTGCCGGCGGTGTCACGCGCGGCTGCAGCACCTGGGCGAGCACCTGTTCCTTCGGCCCAAACGCCTGCATGCGGCCGTCGCGCAGCACCAGGACCTGGTCGACCGCCTCGACGCCGATCGGGCGGTGCGCCACCACGATGACGATGGCGCCGCGCTCGCGCGCAGCGCGCACGGCGCGGGTCAGCGCCTCGTCGCCTTCGGTGTCGAGGTTGGAGTTGGGTTCGTCGAGCACGATCAGGAAGGGATTGCCATAGAGCGCGCGCGCCAGCGCCACGCGCTGGGCCTGGCCTGCGGAAAGTGCTGTGCCCTGCTCGCCGACTTGCGTGTTGTAGCCCTCGCGCATCTTGATGATCATCTCGTGCACACCGGCTTCCTTCGCCGCCGCGATGATGCCGTCGGACGTCGCCTCGGGGTCGAACCGGCTGATGTTCTGCGCGATGGTGCCGCCGAACAATTCGACGTCCTGCGGCAGATAACCGATGTGGCGGCCGAGCGCGTCGGACGACCATTGATCGAGCGCCGCGCCGTCGAGCCGGACCTTGCCGCGCACCGGCTGCCAGACCCCGACCAGCGCGCGGATCAGCGACGACTTGCCGGAACCGCTCGGACCGATCACGCCGAGGCCGTTGCCCGCGGAAAGCGCGAAGGTGATGTCCTGCACGATGAGACGCTGGTCACCGGGCGCCACCATGGCGACGCCTTCGACCGAGAGCCGGCTCGTCGGCGCCTGCAACTGGGTCGGCATCGGCCGCGCCGGCATCTGCTCCAGCAGGCGGGTAAGGCGATGCCAGCTCTGGCGCGCCGCGACGAAGGACTTCCAATGCGCAATGGCGAGATCGACGGGCGCCAGCGCGCGCGCGGAGAGGATCGAGCCGGCGATGATGATGCCGGCGGTCGCCTCCTGGTGGATGACGAGATAGGCGCCGACCGCGAGCACGGCCGATTGCAGCATCATACGCAACACCTTTGCGACCGCGCCGAGACCGCCGGCGACGTCGCTCGCGCGCTGATTGCCGGCGAGATATTTTTCGTTGGCCTCGCTCCAGCGCGCGTTCATCCGGCCGGCCATGCCCATCGACACCATGACCTCGGCGTTGCGGCGGCTGGCCTGGGCGAGATCGTTGCGCTGGGCGGCAAGGCCCATCGCATCCTTCGCCGGCTGGCGGGACATGAATTCGGTGACCAGCGTCAGGCCGACCAGGATGATGGCGCCGACCAGAGCGGTGACGCCGATCATGACGTGGAAAGCGAAGCAGATGGCGAGATAAAGCGGCAGCCAGGGCAGGTCGAAGAACGCGCTCGGGCCCATGCCGCCGAGGAAGGAGCGGACATTGTCGAGATCGCGCAGCGGCTGCAGGCCTTCGTTGCGACTGCCGACCAGGAGCGGCAGGCGCACGATGGTGTCGAACACGCGCTTGTTGAGCGCCTCGTCCAGCGCGGTGCCGATCCGCCCCAGGATCCGGTTGCGGATCATATCGAGCACGCCCTGCGCCATGTAGAGGAAGCTGGCGAGGATGATGAGGCCGACCAGGGTGGGAATGCTGCGGCTCGGCAGCACCCGGTCGTAGACCTCCAGCATGAAGATCGACCCGGTCAGATAGAGCAGGTTGATCATGCAGCTCATCAAACCGACGCCGATGAACGCCGTGCGACAAGCGCGCAAGGCGTCACCGAGCTCTGAACGGCGGACGCCAGGGATGGCTGCCATCAGTCTGATCTCTTTCCGGTGAGAGGCAAAGCCCCTGATTTCAAAGGCGAAATCAGAGGTACTTGACCCGGATTAACATCGCGTTTTCCGCGCGTCCAACGCCGTCGACCTCATCCAGGCCTCCACCAGCCACATCTACCCTTGATGGCCTCGCACGCAAGTCCGGAATTTCACAGGCTTGCGGCTTTTTCTTGCGGGTTTTCAGGCTCTTCCCGGAAAAGCGAGAGCCCGAAAGTTCCGATCAGCCGGGCGCGGGCTAGAACCGGCCGCCGCCGCGCACCAGCCGCACCACCAGCAGCAGGATGACCGCGCCGATGGCGGAATAAACGATCTCTGACACCAGGCCCGTGCCGAGACGAATGCCGAGTTTCGGAAACAGGAAGCTCGCCACCAGCGCGCCGGCGATGCCGACCACGATGTCGCCGATGATGCCGAACCCGGTCCCGCGCACGACCTTGCCGGCGAGCCAACCGGCCACCAGGCCGACGAACAGGATGACAAGCAGGCCTTCGTTGGAAATGTACATAAGTGAGGTCCCCTCTCCTTGAATGTCCGGCATGGAACGGGAACCGGGATGAATGGGGTGTGAATGCCGGGCGCGGATAAAAAACGCGAAAACAACCCCATGCACAGTAGAACGGCTTGGTCGGAGTGCGGGCCGTGAACTGCGACAACCCGGTGTCGTCGCAGCGGGATTTTGGAGAAGCGCGCGCTGCGCTTCGCAAGAGCGCGTGAGTGAGCGCGCCGGCCTAGGTCGCGACCACCGGCTCCGCCAGCACGCACCTTGCCGCCCGGCCCGGTCCGACCTCGACATTCGCAGGCAATTGCTCCAGGCAGCGCGGCTCGGCGAGCTTGCAGCGGGGGGCGAAGGAGCAGTTGTGCGGCTTCTCAGACAGCGAGGGCGGCGTGCCGGGGATGGTCTCCAGGCGCTGCCCCCGGCTGGCACCGTGGATGGTCGAGGCAAGCAGGCCCTTGGCATAGGGATGTACTGGAGAGCGGACGATATCGCGAAGTGTCCCCTGCTCCACGATCTGGCCGGCATACATCACCGCAACGCGGTCGCAGATCTCGATGGCGACGCCGATGTCGTGGGTGACGAAGATGACGGACATGCCGAACTCGCGCTGCAGCTCGCGCAGCAGCAAGAGGATCTGGATCTGCACGGTGGCATCGAGCGCCGTGGTCGGCTCGTCCGCCAGCAGGATCTTCGGCCGGCAGGCCAGCGCTAGCGCGATCATCGCACGCTGGCGCATGCCGCCGGACATCTCGTGCGGATAGGCATCGAGCCGCCGCTTGGCGGAGGGAATGCGCACGACCTCAAGCATTTCGAGCGCGCGCGCCCTGCCCTCCGCATGGCTTTTGCCCTCGTGACGCACCACGCTTTCGGCGATCTGTGCGCCGATGGTGTAGACCGGATCGAGCGCGAGCGCAGGCTCCTGGAAGATCATCGAGACGGTCTGGCCGCGGAACGACGACAATTGATCGTCGTTCATGGCGAGCACGTCCTGCCCCATCACGTTGACCTTGCCCGAAATCTGCGTGCGCTTCTTCGGCAACAGCCGCATCAAGGCACGCAAGGTCACGCTCTTGCCCGAGCCGGATTCGCCGAGCAGGCCCAGCACCTCGCCGTCCCCCAGCGAGAGACTGAGGTCGTTCACGGCGTAGACCGTGCGCTCTCCGGTGAAGCGGATGTTGAGGCCTGAGATCTCGACGAGCTTGGTCATGACGGCAGTTTCGGCAATCGATCGTGATAATCGGTGACGCGCTGGAAGGCGGCACCGATGGTGAGAAGGGTGGCTTCATCGAAGGAGCGGCCGATCAGCTGCATGCCGACTGGGAGACCGCTCTTGGTGAAGCCGGACGGTATGGTGAGCGACGGCAGGCCGAGGAAGTTCACGGGGCGGGTGAACAACGTCAACCGCTGCACCATGGCCGGTGCGCTCGGACCGCCACCAACATCACTCTCCTCGATGGTCGGCGCCGGCACCGGCGAGGCCGGTGCGATCACCGCGTCGACACCCGCTGTTGCGGTGTTGTGCGCAGCGAGTGCCGGCCCGCGCCAACGCATCGCCTCCAGATAGGTGATGGCGGGAACGGCGAGGCCGTTCTGCAGCCGCATCAAGACTTGCGGGCCATAATCCTGCGGACGCTCGATCATCCAGCGCTTGTGGAAGGCCGCAGCCTCGGCGGCGAGCACGAGCTGGCTTGCCGAGGACAATTGCCGCTGATCCGGCAGCTCGACCTTGACGATGTCGGCGCCCTCGCGCTTGAGCACCGCGATGGTCTCGTCGAGCACTCGCGCGACCTCGCTGTCGAGATCGTCGACATAGAACGAGGTGGGCACGCCAATCTTGAGGCCCTTCAACGAGCCTTTGGTGGCGGCGACGTAGTCCGACAGCGGCTCGTGGCTGCAGGTGGAATCGGCGGGGTCCGCGCCAGCCATCAGCGCCAGCAGCAGCGCGCAATCCTCGGCGGTGCGGGCGAGCGGGCCGACGGTGTCGAGCGATTGCGACAGCGGCATTGCGCCGGCGCGGCTGACGCGGCCGACGGTGGTCTTGAGGCCCGTGACGCCGCAGAAATGCGCGGGCATGCGGATCGAGCCGCCGGTGTCCGAGCCGAGCGCCGCATAAGTCAGCCGCGCCGCGACCGCCGAGCCGGAGCCGGAGGACGAGCCGCCGGTGATGTGCGCGACGTTCCAGGGATTGCGGACCGGACCATAGTGATGATTGTGACCGGTTGGGCCGTAGGCGAACTCGGCCAGATGCAGCGTACCGAGCCGAACCTGACCGGCATCCTTCAGCCGCTGCAAGGCGGTGGACGTGACGGTCGGCACGAAGTCGCGGCGGATCAACGAGCCGCAGGTCGAAACCTTGCCGGCGTCGTAATACATATCCTTGTGCGCGAGCGGCACGCCGTGCAGGGGACCTCGGACATTGCTTTTAGCGAGCGCTGCATCGGCAGCTTCGGCCGCCTTCAGCGCGGACTCGGCCTCAATCGACATGAAGGCGTTGAGATGCGGCTGCCACTGCGCGATGCGATGCAGCAGCGCGCGCGTCACCTCATGCGATGACACCTGCTTCATCGCGATCGCGCGCGCGACCTCGGTGAGCGTCATGAGTGCAGGTTCAAGGCTCATTTCGACACCTTCGTGACTTGCGCGATCGGATAGAGCGCGGGCTCGAGGTCGAACGGCAGCGTGCCGGCGATGGCTGCAAAGCCTTCGAACGCAGGTCCGATGGAATTGGAGATGCGGGTCGCGATCTCGTCATCAACGGGCACGCCCGCAATTTGCGCGATCGGCTTGATCTCTTTCGGTGTCGGTCTCGTCATGCATGTGTCTCCCTGGGCGCGCGGCTATGGCCAGAACCCGGAATGGCCATGTAGCACGCGGCCTCGTGGCCCATATTATCGAGCGCAGTGAGCTTTGGTGTCGCATTTGCGCAGAGCGGCTCCGCAAACGGGCAACGGGTGTGGAAGCGGCAGCCCGAGGGCGGATCAATCGGATTGGGCGGATCGCCCGTGATCGGCGGCGTCTCGGTGCGCCTGTCAGGGTCGGAGGACGGCATCGCGGCAAGAAGAGCGCGCGTGTAGGGATGCGCAGGACGATCCCAGACCTGGTCGACCGGACCGAGCTCGACGACCTCGCCAAGATACATCACCAGCACGCGGTCGGAGATGTAGCGGACCACATTGAGGTCGTGGCTGATGAAGAGATAAGTCAGGCCGAATTCGCGCTTGAGGTCGGCGAGCAGGTTGAGCACCTGCGCCTCGACGGATTTGTCCAGCGCGGACACCGCCTCGTCCAAGATCACCAACCGCGGCGACAGCGCCAGCGCCCGCGCGATGTTGACCCGCTGGCGCTGGCCGCCGGAGATCTCGTGCGGATAGCGGCTCGCGAAATTTTCCGGGCGAAGCCCGACCTTGCCGAGCAGCTCGCGCGCAAGGGCGCGCGCCGCGCCGTCGGCCATGCCGTGGACCTTCGGGCCGAAGGCGATCGATTCCTCGATGGTGAGGCGCGGGTTGAGCGAGGCGTAGGAGTCCTGGAACACCATCTGCATGCCGCGGCGCAGCTCGCGCAGGCTCAGCGACTGCCCAACTGTCATGCCGTCATAGATGATGTCGCCGGTATCGCGCGGCATCAGATGCATCAAGAGCCGCGCAGTGGTCGACTTGCCGCAGCCGGACTCGCCAACGATGCCGACGGTTTCGCCCTTGGCGACGGAGAAGGAGACATTGTCGACGGCACGCACTGTGCGCTTGGCGGCGAACAGCCCGCCGCGCACCGGAAAATGCTTGGTCAGGCCGTTGACCTGCAGCAGCGGCTGCGCAACGCCGCCGACGTCCTCGACGGGCTCCAGCATGGTGACGGATGTGGTGCTCTGGCTCACGGCTAGTTCCTGATGTCCATGGCGCTGCGCAGGCCGTCCGAGAGCAGGTTGAAGCAGATCGAGACGGCGAAGATCATCGCGCCCGGCAATGCCGCGACCCAGGGATTGACGTAGATCGCGGTGCGCAAAGTGTTCAGCATCAGGCCCCATTCCGGCTCCGGCGGCTTGGTGCCGAGGCCGAGGAAGGACAGACCGGCCGCCAGGATCATTGAAACCGAGATCAGGCTCGTGGCGTAGACGAAGATCGACCCCAGCACATTGCCGAGGATATGCACGCGCATGATGGTGAAGGGCCCGGCGCCCGAGGCGCGCGCGGCTTCGACGAAATCCATGTTGCGCACACCCGTGGTGACGCTTTCGGCGACGCGGGTGATCTGCGGCACGAACACGACGGTGAGCGACACGATGGAGTTGAGAATGCCGGCCCCAAGCGCGCCGGAGATCGCGATCGCCAGCAGCACGGACGGGAACGCGTAGAACACGTCGACCGTGCGCATGATCGCGGTGTTGAGCTTGCCGCCGACATAACCGGCAACGAGGCCAAGCGAGGTGCCGATGCAGAAGGCGAGGATCACGGGCAGGATGCCGATGACCAGCGACAGCCGGCCGCCGTAGACAAGACGCGCGAGCATGTCGCGGCCGAGCTCGTCGGTGCCGAGCGGGTAGCCCGTGGTGCCGATGTGGCGCAGGCGACGGATCATCGAGCCCTTGTAGGGATCTTCGAGTCCCAGCCACGGCGCAAGGATTGCAGAGAGAAAGATCAAGAGCAGCACCAACGCGCAGACCATGCTGACCTTGTCGCGGGTGATGCGGCGGCCGACGGTCGCCCAATAGCCGCGCGCCTTGGTGGCGGGCGCGGCCTGCAATGCGGCGTCGGCGGTGGCGGACAACGGAAGCTCGCTCATCGGCTGGCTCCCGGCGCGCATGGCTGCAATCGATGCGAGTCAAGACGGCAGTGCACCTCTCTCGCTTGCGGGAGAGGTCGCGCCGCAGGCGCGGGTGAGGGTTCTCCCCTCTTGGGGGCTCTCGCGAGTGGAGACACCCTCTCCCCCGCCCTCCCCCGCAAGCGGGGGAGAGAGCGCACCGGTGGTATGGAGACAGCAGGGCTCATTCCGTCAGCCCCGCTTGATGCGCGGGTCGATCGCGGCTTGGGCGATATCGACCAGGAGGTTGAGGAAGACGAAGAACAGCGCCAGAATCAGGATCGTGCCCTGCAGCAGCGGCAGATCGCGCTGGAAGATCGCAGAATTGAGCAGGAAGCCCGAGCCCGGCCAGGAGAACACGGTCTCGATCAGGATCGAGCCGCCGAGCATGTAACCCAGCTGAAGGCCCATCACCGCGAGCGCCGTCGGCGCGGCGTTCTTGATGACGTGACGGAACACGCCACGCTCGTGCAGTCCCTTGGCGCGCAAGGCCTCGACGAAATCCTGGCTGAGAATGTCGCCGGTGAGCGCGCGCACGGTGCGGGTGACGATGCCCATGGGGATCACCGAGGTCGTGATCGCCGGCAGCACCAGATATTTCAGATGCGCCCAGTCCCAGGCCCAGGAGTTGGAGCCGTTCGGCCCGGCACCGACCGCGGGCAGCCAGTTGAGCTGCACCGAGAAGATGATGACGAGCACCATGCCGAGCCAGTAATGCGGCACCGAGACGCCGGCGATGGCAAAGGACGTCGCGAGCTTGTCGATCCAGGTCTCGCGAAAATAGCCGGCGATCAGGCCGAGCAGGATGCCCATGGTGAAGCCGATGATGGCGGCGGCGATCGCCAGCGTGACGGTGTTGCCGACCGCGCGCATGACCTCGGCCAGCACGGGGCGTCCCGTCGCGATGGAATTGCCGAGGTCGCCATGCAGGGCGCGGAGCAGCCACAGCCCGAACTGCACCGGCAGCGGACGATCGAAGCCATAGGCGGCGCGCAGCTGCGCCGCGAGCTCCTGCGAGGCGTCGGCGGGCAGCACGGCGACGAGCGGATCGCCCGGCGTGATGTGCACGAGCAGGAAGCACACCAGCGCGACGCTGATGACGATCGGGACGACGTAGACGATGCGTCTGGCGATATAGGCGAGCACTGGTCTTCTTTCTTCCTTCTCCCCTTGTGGGAGAAGGTGGCGCGAAGCGCCGGATGAGGGGTATCTGTCCGCGGATATAGTTTCGAAATAAGAGAGAATCTCTCCGCGGAGAGAGACCCCTCACCCGGCTTCGCTCTGCGAAGCCACCCTCTCCCGCAAGGGGAGAGGGTGCATCGAGCAAGCCGCTGGATTACTGCGCGATCGACACCGGCGAGAAGTCGATGAACCAGCTCTTCGGCTGCACCACGCCCGTCACCTTCGGGCTCATGGCGCGCGGGCCGACGTCGTGGGCGACGTAGAGGAAGGCTGCGTCGTCGACCGAGGCCGCATGCAGCTCGGCGAGCGCGGCGTCACGCGCGGCGGGATCGAAGGTCTGCCGCGCCTTCTTCACCAGCTCATCGAACTTGGGATTGTTGATGAAGCCCCAATTGTTGGAGACCGGCGGCGCCATGCCCGATTGCAGGAAGCGTACCAGCGCGAAGAACGGGTCCATCGCCGCATAGGTGACGTTGGTCGCGTTCGAGCCGTTGGCGCTGGGGTCCTTGGCGCCGCGGCGCCAGTTGGTGAACAGCGTATTCCACTCGATGACGTCGAGCTTCACGTCGAAATAGCAATCCGCCAGCGCCTGCTGCAGATATTCGTTCATCGCCAAGGGCTGCATCTGGCCCGAGCCTGAGGCAGACGTCTGCGTCTTCACCGTCAGCTTCTTGTTGGGGCCGAAGCCGGCCTCCTGCATCAATTTCTGCGCAGCCGCCTTGTCGTATTTGATCTCGAAAGTCGGCTTGCCGCGCCAGGGATGGCCGGGCTCGAAGGTGCCGGTCGCGGGCACCATCAGGCCGGCGAGCAGGCCATCCTTGAGGCCTTCGCGATCGATGCAGAGGTTCGCCGCCTTGCGCACGCGGATGTCGTTCCAGGGCGAACCCTCGACGCGCGAGAACTGCCAGGGCCAGACATGCGGCTGCTCGTTGGAATAGAGCTTGAAGCCGCGCTGCTTGAGCTCGGGCAGCGCGTCCGGCGCCGGAGCCTCGACCCAATCGACCTGGCCGGAAAGCAGCGCCGCGGTGCGCGCGTTCGCTTCCGGCATCGGCAAGAGCACCATCTTGTCGATCTTGGGTACGCGATCCTTGTTCCAATAATTCGCGTTCTTCACCAGCTCGAGCCGCTCGCGCGGCGTGAAGCTCGCCATTTTCCACGGGCCGGTGCCCGCGGCGTCCTTGGCAAACGCTGTCCAGGCGGCCTGCGATTTGGCCTTGGCGTCAGCGCCTTCCGCCTTGTCATAGAAATGCTGCCACTTCGTCGGGCTCGCCATGAAGAGATTGGTGAGGTTGATCGGCAGGAAGCTGTCGGGCTCCTTGGTGGTGAGCTCGACCGTCATGTCGTCGATCTTCCTGGCGGAGGCCAGTGTCGGCATGCGCGAGGCAGTAACGCCAACCTGGCTGGCGTCGAATTGCGGCGCATCCTGTTTCAGCACCTTCTCGACGTTCCACACCACCGCATCCGCATTGAACGGCGTGCCGTCATGGAAGGTGACGCCGGGGCGAAGCTTGAACACCCATTTGGTCTTGTCGGCATCGTCGACCTTCCACTCGGTCGCAAGGCCGGGAATCACCACGCTCGCCTTGTCGGCAGAGGACAGGTCCCAGCCGGTCAGCGCGTCGTACATGGTGAGGCCGGTGAAGCGGTTGCCCTCAAAACCCTGATCGGGCTGGCCCAGGGTGCGCGGAATATCGGCAGCGGTCATGCCGATGCGCAGCACACTCTCCGCGCTGGCGACGCGCGGCCAGGCAGCGGCCGTCGTTAGAGCGAGCACCGCGATCAATGCCGCGCGCGTGTTCTTCTTCGTAAGCATCGCCTCAATCCTTTTCCGGCTTCGATGACTATTTTTGATGCAATCGTATGCAATGGCTATGCCAAAGAGAAACTTATTCTGCAATTTAGCCATGCGACGACAAGTCCTTGTAGGTCGCAGGTGGCTGCACGCGTCGCGCTGCCTATTCTGGCATCAAGATTGCAAGCCTACTCCCGAAATCCCTGGGAGCTTTAGGTCATGCGTCTTCGTCTATCGATCTGTCTCGCTGTGCTTGCGCTGGCATCGTCCGCAATCTCGGCGCGCGCCGAAACCGTGGTGCGCTACGGCATCTCGATGGCGGACATTCCGCTGACGACGGGGCAACCCGATCGCGGCGCCGGCGCCTATCAGTTCACGGCGTACACGATCTACGATCCGCTGGTGGCGTGGGAAATGGACGTCGCCGATCGGCCGGGCAAGCTGGTGCCGGGTCTCGCCACCGAATGGAAGGTGGACGATGCCGACAAGACCAAATGGCGCTTCGCGCTGCGCAAGGGCGTCAAGTTTCACGACGGCAGCGAATTCAATGCCGATGCGGTGATCTGGAATCTGGACAAGGTGCTCAACGACAAGGCGCCGCAGTTCGACAAGCGGCAGAGCGCGCAAGTGAAGACCCGCCTGCCCTCCGTCGCCAGTTACGCCAAGATCGACGATTCCACGGTGGAGATCACCACCAAGACGGTCGACTCGTTCTTCCCCTATCAGATGCTGTGGTTCCTGGTCTCTAGCCCCGCGCAGTATGAAAAGCTCGGCAAGGACTGGGACAAGTTCGCCAGCCAGCCCTCGGGCACCGGTCCGTTCAAGCTGACCAAGCTGGTGCCGCGTGAGCTGGCAGAACTCAGCAAGAATCCGGACTATTGGAACAAGAAGCGCATTCCCAAGGCCGACAAGATCGTGCTGGTGCCGATGCCGGAAGCGCTGACCCGCACCAATGCGCTGCTTGCGGGGCAAGTCGATCTGATCGAGACGCCGGCGCCGGATGCCGTGCCGCAGCTCAAAGCCGCCGGCATGAAGCTGGTCGACAACGTCACGCCGCATGTCTGGAATTATCATCTCAGCGTGCTGCCCGGCTCGCCCTGGACCGACATCCGCTTGCGCAAGGCGCTGAACCTCGCGATCGATCGCGAGGCCGTCGTGGGCTTGATGAACGGATTGGCGAAGCCTGCAAAAGGACAGGTCGATCCGTCCAGCCCATGGTTCGGCAAGCCGAGCTTCGAGCTGAAATATGATCTCGCCGCAGCGAAGAAGCTGGTGGAAGAAGCCGGCTATTCGAAAGCAAAGCCGCTGAAGACCACCTTCATCATCGCGCAGGGCGGCACCGGCCAGATGCTGTCGCTGCCGATGAACGAATTCCTGCAGCAGAGCTTCAAGGAGATCGGCATCGACATCGACTTCAAGGTGGTCGAGCTCGAGACGCTCTACACGCATTGGCGCAAGGGCGCCGCCGACGAGATGAATGCCGGCATCACCGCCAACAACATCGCCTACGTCACCTCCGATCCGCTCTACGCCATCGTCCGCTTCTTCCATTCCGGCCAGATCGCGCCTGTCGGCGTCAACTGGGGCGGCTACAAGAACCCGAAGGTGGACGCGCTGATCGACGAGGCCAAGCAGACGTTCGACAGCACCAAGCAAGATGAGTTGCTGGCGCAAGCGCATGCGTTGATCGTGGACGATGCCGCGCTGGTCTGGGTCGTCCACGACACTAACCCGCACGCGCTGTCGCCGAAGATCAAGCAGTTCGTGCAGGCCCAGCACTGGTTCCAGGACCTGACGACGATCGGCATGGAGTGAGGGCGACGCTGCTGCCGTAGGGTGGGCAAAGCGCAAGCGTGCCCACGCCTTTTTTTTTTGCGATCGAAAGAGTTGGTGGGCACGGCGCAAGAGCGCCTTTGCCCACCCTACGGGAGTTGTCCTTAACGCTCGCGCGTCAAATACAGCTGTCGTCCCGGGCAAGCGTCAGCGCAGACCCGGGACCCATAACCACAGGGAGGGGTTTGGCGACGACTCGGAGTTATCAGCTCGCACCATAACTCCTCCCTGTGGTTATGGGTCCCTGCGTTCGCAGGGACGACACCTTTAGCGCAGCACCAGCTCGCGCGCCCCTACTTCGTCAGCAGCGCATAGGCCCCGTTCCATCCCTCCGGCGGCGGATTGAGCTGGAAATCCTTGATCCTTGCCTCGTAGAGCCCGAACAGCTTTTCCAGCGTGTCGGCGTCCTCGCTGCGACGGCCGCGCTCGATGGCGTCGAGAGCGCCCTGCCAATCGCGGCCGCGGTAGCAGGCGAGCATCTCGATCGTGATGTTGCGCAGGCGCTGGAAGGCGGCCGAATGCATCACATCGTCGCCGCCGGCGATGGCGTAGATCACCTCCGGCTCGCTCTTGCCCTTGACCATGATGAAATCGAGCTCGAGGATCGCGAACCTGTCCTTGGCGGCGAGCGCGGTCCGGGAGCCCACGATGATGGGAAAGCCGTATTCCTTGGTCTGCCCTTCGAGGCGCGATGCCAGGTTCACGCTGTCGCCGAGCACCGAATAGTTCTTCTTGCGGTCGGAGCCCATGTTGCCGACCACGCCAATGCCGGTGTTGAGGCCGATGCCGACATTCAGCGGGATGTAGACGTGGCCGCCTTCGGCTGCCTCCTGCTCGCGCTCCCTGTTGACCGCGTCGATCTGCTCGAGCATCCGGATCGCGGCTTCGCAGGCGTTGACCTCGTGCTGGGCGTCGTCGAGCGGCGCGTTCCAGAACGCCATGATGGCGTCGCCCATATATTTGTCGACATAGCCCTTTTCTTCGAGGATCACGTTCGTCAACGGGGTCAGGAAGCGGTTCATCAGCTCGATCAGGCCCTGCGGATCGTGCTTGTAGCTCTCCGAGATCGTGGTGAAGCCGCGCACGTCGGAGAACATGATCGTCATCTCGCGCTCCTCGCCGCCGAGCACGAGCTTTTCCGGCTGCTGCACGAGCTGCTCGACCAGCACGGGCGACATGTACTGCGCGAACTGCCCGCGGATCTGCACGCGCTGGCGCTGCTCGCGCACGAAGCTCGCGAAGATCAGCGTCAGGTAGATCCCGGTGGTCGAGAGCAGCGGATAGGTGAAGTCGATGAGGTAGCGGTACTGGGCATAGAAGAACCAGGACACGCCGACCAGGATGGCGGCAAAGGTCGCGCCCGCGAGCACGAGGCGCACGGGACCGAGATTCGGCGTGAAGATGATCACCAGCAACCCGATGACCAGCGCGGCGATCAGCTCGACGCCGAGCGCGTAATTCGGCTGCGAGATCACCGCACCGCTCAGCACGCTCTCCAGCACCTGGGCATGGATCTCGACCCCCGGCATGGCCCGCGAGACCGGCGTGGTCTTGATGTCGTTCAGGCCGACCGCGGAGGTGCCGATCAGCACGAGCTTGCCGGCGATCCTGGCCGCCGGCACGGTGTTGTCGAGCACGTCGACTGCGGAGACGTAGATCGAGGGGTCCGGGCGGGCATAATGCACCCAGAGCTGCCCGTTCTTGTCGGTCGGAATCTCCACGCCCTTGAGCCGCACGGCGCGCACCCCGGTCTTGTCGGTCCGCACCAGCAGGGTCGGCGTGCCCGTGACGACACGCAGGATCTCGAGGCTGAGCGAGGGCATGATGTTGCCCTGGGCCCGCATGATCATGGGCACGCGGCGGATCAGGCCGTCGCGCTCGGGCCTGATCGTGAACAGGCCGCGGCCGGCCGCGACCTTCTCGATGACGGGCACGTTGCGGAGCAGGCCGGGGAATTCGAACAGGAAGCGCTCGGCGTTCTCCTCGCCGACGGTCGCGACGCCGGTGAAGGGCAGCGATTTGTCGATCTCGGACGAGATCGCCCGCTGGCCGGTCTCGCCCAGCACCACGCGCGACCGCTTGATCGCGTCGGAGAGTACCTGATCGTTGCTCGGCAGCTCGCGCAGCTTGGTGCGGGTGGCGTCGTCGAGATAGCGCATCTGGCTCGCGACCAGATCGGGATTGAGCCGGTCGGGTTCGGAGAACACCACGTCGAAGCCGATCGCCACCGCGCCGTTGTGGGTGAGGTTCTGGATCAGATCCGCGATCCGCGTGCGCGGCCATGGCCACTGGCCAAGCTTGGCAAGGCTCTTGTCGTCGATGTCGACGATGACGACCGGCCGCGCCGCCTTGTGGCGCGGATCGATCAATTGGAACATGTCGAAGGTGCGCAGCCGCAATTCCTGGATCGGCAGCGGATCCCACAGGCGCACGGCGGCAAACAGCACCAGCAGCGCAAGGCACATCAGCCGCGCGAAGCCCAGCTTCCGCGCAAACCACCGCCGCAGGATCTTGAGACGTTTCATTCCAATCGGACTTCCTGGCCTGCACCATGCCGCGCGTGCCGATCATGGAGCGTCGGCGCGCGGTTGGCTATTCCCCGAACGCCAGGGACCAAGGGTTTTTTGCTGCGGTCAAGGTGGCAAGGCCGCCGTCACTAGGTGACCTGAGGACCGAAGATGAAGTCACTGGCCTGCAGGTTCGCGCTGACCACGCCCTTCAGCAGGATGGTCTCGTGATTGTCCAGCGTGAGGAGCGTACCGCCATCCTGCGACGCCGGTGACAGATCGTCGATCGAGCTGATGCCGCTGAACTGGCGCAGGTCGATCTTATCGAGGCCAATCTCGAAATCGTTCACGGTGTGCTGGACGGTATCCAGCGAGGATGCCGGGGCGAACACGAACTGATCCTTGGCGCCGCCGCCGATCAACGTGTCGCTCGACTCGGTCGCGAAGATGACGTCCTTGCCGGCAGCGCCTTCCAGGGTGATGCCCTGGCTGCTGTCGCCCTCGACGAAGATGAAGTTGACGGTGTCGGAATGGCCGGCCGAGTCGGACACGATCAGCGTGATCTGGTCGGTCGCGGGCGGCTGGGCGTCGGGATCGGCCCCGGTCGGCTCGTAGGCGATGCCCGCGCCTTGCGCGAGGGCGGCGTTGATCTGTTCAAGCGTGCCGGTCGTCGGATCAATGCTGGCGAGGCTGACGTCCGAATGCGCGGTCGACAGCGTGACGGTGAATGCTTCGGCTGCACCGGCATCGGCGTCCGTGACCACCAGATCGGTAATGACGTCGGTGACGCTGCCCTCGCGGAGATGCTCGACCTGGAAGCTCTCGGTATCGATAACGGGGCCGGTTCCACCGGCGGGCGCCGTCACGCTCGTGCCAATGGTGGTGACATCGTGCGAGACCGCCGTCGTGCCGCCGGTGACGGTGATGTCGATCGTCGCCGGCGACGAAGCGCTGGTGATCCCGCCGGTATAGGTGTCGTCGAGGGCGTGGACGCCCAACGGGTCCGGCGTGCCGGCGAAACCATTTGCCGGAACGAACCGGATCAGCGTGTCGGGGCCGAGTACCAAAGCGGTCGAGTCGCTAACGGAGCCGATGTCGACCCATTGATCGGCGCCGGCGACCTCGTACTGCCAGACGCCCTGCGCAGCGCTGGCCACGTCCGATGTCACCGCAATGGCCTTCAGGCTCGCGCCGGCGTCGGCATCATGGAACTTGTCCGCGAAGAGCGAGCTGATAGTGCTTCCGCTCGGATCGGCGTCATTGCTCGCGACCGGATCCAGCGTGGCGTTCTCAAGCGTCGGTGCGTCGTTGGTGCCGTCGATGGTGATGGTGACGACTGCCCCCGTGCCCATGCCGTACCCGTCATGCGGAACGATCGTGTATTGCAGCGACAGCGTCTGGCCGGCCGCGAGGAAGTCGAAGGCCTCGCCGCCCGAATTGAACTGCCACGTGAACTGGGTATGGGTGGCGGTGCCGTCGAGAATGTCGCCGGAGGGGACGGTGAGATAGTTCAAGAGGTCCGTCTGCGACAGCCCGCCGACGCTACCGGTTTGCGTCACGCCGTCGAGCGTGACCTGGAGCTGGCTGACCTCTACCGTGACGTGATCGGTCGCGTCGACGTCGGAGATCGTCAGCACGCCATGCGTGGACTGGCCCTCATTGGTTTCCTTGAGATCGGCAAGGTCGATGTCGAGGCTTTGGGCGGGGTTGACCGAATTGGCGACCGTGTTGCCGCTGCCGCCGAGCTGGTAGTACGCGGCCAAATTCGTCTCGTGGCCGCTGAGCGCGGTGAAATCGATCGACTGGATCTGCGTCGGCGTGAGTGCGTCGGTCCAGACGCTGACATCCGCGATCGAGCCGAAGAAGCCTTCCGAGCCAAAGCCCGCCGCGCCCGGCTCGCTCGCGCCGCCGATCATCATGTAGGAGTGCGACGGATTCGACGGGCTCCCGTCGATCGGGTTGACCGACCAGGCCTGCGAATATTCGAGATGGCCGTCGAGATAGAGCTTGAAGGTGCCGTTGTCCCGGGTCAGCGCGATGTTGTGCCATTCCGACGCGCCGATTGCCACGCCGGTATCGGCAATCTGGGCGCCGCCCGCCAGGATCTGCAATTCCATTGTGCCGTTGGCATTGACCGTCCCGAGCAGGCCGAAGCCCGTCGTCGAGGTGTTGCCGTTGTAGAACAGGATCTGGCCGTGTCCGGCCTCGGCCCCGCCGTTCCAGTTCACCCGGCCGTCCAGCGTCACGTCATCGGTGGCGACCGTCGGCGCGGCGCCGACCGCGATGGTGTGGCCGTCGAAGCCCATGTCTTCCGAGGCGGCATAGGAAACGACCGGCGCGTCGTTGGTGCCTGTGATCGTGACCGTCACGTCCTTGCTGACCGTGCCACCGTTCTTGTCGTCGAACGTGACGGTGTAGACCTGGGTGATGGTCTGCCCCTCCGCCAGCGACTGCAGCACCGGATCGCTGTTGTCCAGCGTGAAGTACCAGCCCAAAGTCCCGCTGCCGTTGGATTCGGACACCGACGAATCGATCGTGAACGTGCCGATATGCGCGCTCGATCCGAAGCCCGGAAGATCCGAGCTGACGGACGAAGATACGAACGACCAGGTCGCCGTGTGGGTGTCGATCAGGTCGACATCATGAATCGCCAGCGTGCCGTCGGCCGTGAGGGTGGCGCCCTCATCCTCGGTGACCGCACCCTTGGCGGCGTCGGCATCGCTCGTGATCGTCGGCGCGTCGTTGGTGCCTGTGATCGTGACCGTTACGTCCTTGCTGACCGTGCCGCCGTGCTGGTCGTCGAACGTGACGGTGTAGACCTGGGTGATGGTCTGCCCTTCCGCCAGCGACTGCAGCATTGGGTCGCTGTTGTCGAGCGTGAAGTGCCAGCCCAGCGTCGCGCCATTGTCGGTATCGGTCGCGGATTCCGACACCGCATCGATCGAGAACGTGCCGATATGCGCGCCGGCTCCGAAGCCCGGCAGGCTCGAGCTGACGGACGATGATTTGAATGACCACGTCGCCGCATGGGTGTCGGTCAAGTCGACGTCCTGGATCGCCAACGTGCCATCCGCCGTGAGCGAGGCACCCTCGTCCTCGGTCACCGCGCCCGTCGCCGCGACGTCATTGCTCGTGATCGTCGGCGCGTCATTGACGCCCGTGATCGTCACGGTGACGTCCTCGGTGATGACGCCGCCGTGATGATCATCGAACGTCACGGTGTAGACTTGGGTGATGGTCTGGCCCTGCGCCAGCGACTGCAGCACGGCATTGCTGTTGTCCAGCGTGAAATGCCAGCCCAGCGTCGCGCCATTGTCGGTGTCGTCGCCGTACTCCAACACCAACGGGTCGATCGTGAAGGTGCCGATATGCGCGCTGCCGGCATTGAAGCCCGGCAGCGCAGAGCTGATGGACGACGACTTGAACACCGCATCCGCCGCATGGGTGTCGATCAGATCGAGATCCTGGATCGCCAGCGTACCACCGATCGAGAGCGTCAGGCCCGCGTCCTCGACGACATGCCCTGTCGCCGCTGCGGCAGTGCTGGTAATGGTCGGCGCGTCGTTGACACCCGTGATGGTGACGGTGACGTCCTTCGTCACCGTCGCATCGTGATTGTCGGTGAAGGTGACGGTGTAGACCTGGGTGATGGTCTGCCCTTCAGCCAGCGACTGCAGCATCGCATTGCTGTTGTCGAGCGTGAAGTGCCAGCCCAGCGTCGCACCATTGTCGGTGTCATCGCTGTGCTCCAACACCGACTGATCAATCGTGAAGGTGCCGATATTGGTCGTTCCCTCGACAAAGCCGGGCAGATGCGCGCTCGAGGACGAGGTGTTGAACCCCACATGCGCCGTATGGGTGTCGATCAGGTCGAGATCCTGAATCGCCAGCACGCCGTCGATCGACAGCGTCAGGCCGGCATCCTCGATGACTTTGCCGGTTGCCGCCGCCTCGCTGCTGGTCACGGTCGGCGCATCGTTCTTGCCGGTGATGACCACCGTCACGTCCTTCGTGACCGTCCCACCGTGATGGTCGTCCACCGTGACGGTGTAGACCTGCGTGATGGTCTGGCCTTCGGCCAGCGACTGCAGCACCGGGTCGTTGTCGTCGAGCGTGAAGGTCCAGCCCACCGATCCGCGGGAGCTGACGCCCGGGCTTTCGACCACCGAGGTAAGCGCGAACGTGCCGATATGCGAGGTGCCGTCGTTGAAGCCCGGCAGATGCGCGCTCGAAACCGTCGACTTCAGCGAGAAGCTGGCAGTGTGCGTATCCGTGAGATCAGGGTCGTTGAATGTGATGGTGCCGTTGGCCGCGAGCGTGGCCGCATGATCCTCGGTCACCGCACCGGCCGGCGTGGTATCGGCTTCGACGATCGTCGGCAGGTCGTTGGTACCCTCGACATTGACGTCCGCGCCGTTGATGGACACGGTGATCGGCGTGCTGACGACACCGCCGTGGCCGTCATCGACCTGCACGACGTAGTTGAGAGTCAGCGTCTCGCCTTCGGCGAGGAAATCGAACAGATGATCGGGAACGCTGTAGGTCCAGGTGGCCGAGCCGTTGTTGCCGTTCCCGGAGCCCTGCACCACGGTCAGCGGCACCTCGACGGCGGCGATCGCGGCGCGCTGCTCCGGCGTCAGCGTTGCGGTGATGTCGTGGCCCTGCGCATCGAGATATTTGAACGGATGGGCGGACGAGAGCGCCGCGCTCACGATCGGCCGGTCCGTCAGGTCGACATCGGTGAAGGCGACCGTGCCCGTGATGGTGTCGAGCGCCTCGTTGCCGGTGCCGACCTTCTCGATGACTGTGCCGCCCGCCGTCGCGACCGTGGGCTTGTCGTTCGTGCCCGTGATCGTGATGGTGATCGGGATGAACTTGGACTCCGGGCTCACCGCGAAATTGGTGTCGACGCGAACCATGTAGGTCAGCGTCAGCGTTTCGCCGGCCGCGAGGAAGTCGAAGACCTTGTCGGGGATCGTGTAGGTCCAGACCGCCGATCCGTTGTTGGCGTTGCTGGCGTCGGGGACGACGCTGATCTGGATCTGCGTCGCCGCGATGTCCTGCTTCTGGAGCGCGGAGAGCGAGCCGGTGACGTCGTGCTGGCCGGCGTCCTTGTAGACATAGTTCGGTGCGTCGGCGAGGCTGACGCTGGCTGTCGGCCGATCGCCGAGGTTTTGGTCGAGGAACCTGATCAGGCCGGAAATCGTGTCACTATGCGTGTCGCCTGTCGTGTCCGCGCGCTCGGTCAACGCGAACGCCGTCTTCACATTGCCGCCGGCGTCGAAGCTCTGCACGAGCGGCTGGCCGGGAATACGCGTGGAGGACGGCGGGGGCGTGCCGGGTCCCTCCGACCCCTGCGGATTGAGGTTGACGAAGGTCGCGATCACGACGGGGCCGGCGCCCGACTTGAACACCAGGTCCTGGCTCGTCGGCGTGAGCGTGTCGGTGAAGTTCGTGGTCAGCTTGGTGTTGGTGTTGTTGTCGGTGAACTTCAGCGTGAACACGTCCGTGATCAGCTTCTGAACGTCCGGCGACATCAGCGCATTGGAGATCGAGACGTTGCCGCCGCTGATCTGGATCATCTGGCCGGCCTGGTTGACCGTCGCGATCGGCAGCAGCGTGATCTTGTCGAACAGGATGTAGGAGCCCGTCGTGCCGTTCGGCTCGACCAGCACCTGGAAGCTGGCCTGCGGCTGTGGATCGCCGCCGCCGGCGGGAACGACGAAGTTGATCTGGGTCAGCACGGCCGTGCCGCGGATGCCCATGGTGGCGACCGGCGTGTCGATCTTCATGTCGCCGTGCTTGGCGGTCTCGCCGGCGACGAAGGTAATGGTGCCCGCGACGAGGCTCAGCAGCGAGGAATTGCTCGACCCGTTGGGGTCGTAGACCATCTCGTTCAGCACCATCCGCGCATTGGAGGACAGGCCGAACACGGTACCGTCGATGAAGGTGATGCCGAGCGTCGAATCGGCGCCGGTCGAGACCACGTCTCCTTTCTCGACGTTGTCGCCGTTGTTCAGGATGACCGAGACGCCATTGCGGATCGCGGTCGCGCTGCCCACGAGCTTGGTGACGTGGCCGATGACCTGGGCCGCTGCCGCGCCGGGCGCGGCCTGCGCAACCTGGACATAGCCCGTGAGCGCGTTGACGACGTCACCGGTGAGGTGGGCGCCGTCGGGGGAGGCAAGCGCGGCACGCTTGTCGCCCCTGAAATAATCGTGAACGACGAACTCGTTCCCCTCGTGGGACAGCACGAGATCGAGACCCGCGCGCTTGAATTCGCCGTTGAAGATCAGATTGGGGTCGGGAACAACGAACGCGCCCTCGGGCACGTGGCCATGCGCTTTCGCCGTAAAGGAATCGACATGGGCCCCGGCAGGCGAACGGGAGCCCTGGCCGTCCAAAGAAATCGCGGCGTCAAACTGGCCAGCGTAATTCAACCGGGCACCGTAAAAGGGTTAAAATTTAAGTAAGTATCGATTGCCTATGCTTGCATAGCATTAGCAAGTCCTTAGCGATACCATCTATTGCTTGTGTGATTTCGCATCACTTGGCCCCAGCAGGCCCCCTGGGAGGGGACCCGTCCAGAGGAACTGAAGTAATCTCTCAAATATTTTGAAGTTGAATTCGGCCTATTTCCACGCATTTCCAGTCATCCAAAGTAGACTTATGTATAGTCGCGAAGCAGATACTGGCGTCATCTTTTCATCGCGAGGTCCCGCGGCATCCTGCGGCAAATACGGCGTTAAATCTGTGACCCAACTAACAGAACCCCATGAAATAGGGGGTCGTTAGCCATGCGACGCAGATTCGGAACGCCCACAACCTATGTCTGCAATTGGCGCCGTTTCGCGGCAGCCGGACACCTCCTAGCCGGCGAATCGTAAAATTTTACGCAATGTGGACAGGCGCGTTTCAGCCTGTTCCCCGGTTTTGGAACCCCGGCCGGACGCGTTAAGCAGAACAAAACAGCCCGTCTCGCACTATCTCCACGAAAGCAACAAAGCCCGGCGCGTCGAGGTCGAGGGGGACCTGACGAAGCCAGGGAAGGGGATGTCAGATGGAGACCGCTGCTCGCTCGCGCGCCTGGCGCGCAATTCTTGTCCTATGCGGACTGGTCCTGCTCGGGTCGGCCGCCGAGCTTCGCGCCGGCACGCTGCTGTCGCCGGGAGCAGGCGTTCTCGTGCGCAAATCCGCCGAGCCGTTCGGCGTGTTCGCCTTCGCGATTTCGTCCGGCAGCCTGCAGCAGAAATGGTCGGCGCTGAAGAACAGGCTCGACGACGACATGGTGCAGCTTGCGCTTTGCGACGGCGACCGGGACAATTGCGCATCGCCCGCGGCCTTGAGGCTGCTCGCCATCGTCGACCAGGCCCGTGCTCGCGACGGCCGCGCCCGGCTCGGCGAGACCAATCGCGCCATCAACCTCGCCATCCACCCCGCCAATGACGGCATCGACGACGTCTGGAGCTCGCCGCTTGCGACCTTCGCCCGCGGCGCCGGCGATTGCGAAGACTACGCCATCGCCAAGCTGGCCGCTCTGCGGCTGTCAGGCGTCGCCGCTGAAGACCTCCGCATCGTCGTGGTGCGCGACGTCAGGGCCGGCGAAGAGCACGCGGTCGCCGCCGCAAAGCTCGACGGCCGCTGGTTGATGCTCGACAACCGCCGCATGGCGATGGTCGAGGACGAAGCTGCGCGGAGCTACCAGCCGCTGTTCGCGCTCTACCAGTCGGCCGTGCTGAAATATGTCGACGAGCCCGCGCGGCTCTCGATGGTCGCCGCCGAGGCACATTGATCTTCCCGTAGCCCGATCCCAGACAACCCCATTCCACCCCGCGATCCGAACCGCTAGCATGGCGCCTTCCATGCGGGGGCGACTGGAATGCGGTTCATCGTGCTGACTGTGCTTGCGCTGCTGGCGCTCGCGACGCCCGCGGCCGCCCAGTCGGACCCAGCCATCGCCGACCGGCTGCCGCTGTTCGCCAAAAACAACTGCCGGCAGATTCGCGACCCCGGCAATCAATTGTTCTGCGGTGATGCAGCGCTCGCCGCCGCCGCCGAGAAGCTGAGCGTGGCGATCGAAGGGCGCCTCGCCCGCCTGCCCGATCGGCTGCCTGCGATCGAGGAGAATGCGATCTGGATCCGCCAGCGCAACCTCGGCTGCGGCATCATCGGCCAGACCGCGATCCGCACCGACGAGTTCGACCGGGTGAAGGCCTGCCTGCTCAAGGTGACCGAGGAGCGTGCCGCGATCGTGCGCGATCCCGATTTCGACTGCCTTGCAGCGAACACCGCAGCGGGCGCACTGATCTGTGCTGACCCCTCGCTGGCGCTGGCCGAAACCGAGCTCAATGGCCAGGTGCTCGGCCTGATCGCCAAGCTGGACCCGACCGCGGCGCGCTTTGCCTTCGCCGAATATGGCAGGTGGACCCGCGAGCGCGATCGCAAATGCAATCTGGTCGGCAAGGAGAATGTGCCGCTGCAGGAACTTCAATCCGCGGAGGATTGTCTCGCCGGGCATTTGAAGCGCAGGACCGACGAGATCCGCGCGGCGAAGGGCGACCCCAAGAAGGTGTTCGGTCGGCAGGTCGCGGCCCGCATCCCAGACACCGACGCGGTCGACTTCTGCGCAGCACGCATCCATGCGGCCAATTCGTGCGGCAATTTCCTGCGCATCAACCGCGTCTTTGCTCTCGACAGCCAGGTCACAGACCAGGAGGCCCAGGTCACGGGCGAGATCGAGATGGCGGTGCTGGCGCCGTTCACTGTGTGTAGCAAGGTCGCCTTCAGCTGCACCGGCACCTGCTGGGACGCGAGGACAGGGCTTCCGCAGCCGGGCGCCGGCAACAAGGAGCGCACGGCCGAAGCCTTCAACGTCACACGGCGCTTGCGGATCCAGCGCACTTTTGCATTCGTCAAAGCCGCCGACGGCTGGCGCTGCCGTGAGGATGAGCTGGCGCCGGTGAATTCGGGGACGGCCGGCGGGGGATCGTAGCACTTACCCTCCCCTGGAGGGGGAGGGTCGGCTCACATGGAGCGCAGCGAAATGTGAGACGGGGTGGGGTGACGGTCTCTCGGCTTTGCGGCACTGCCCGCGCCGAGAGATCACCCCACCCCGCTCGCGCTACGCGCGATCGACCCTCCCCCTCCAGGGGCGGGTGAAAGCGAAGCATCAAAACATCAGATTGTCCTTCACCAGCACCCAGCGGCCGCCCTTGACCTGCTGCACCTGGGTGATGGTGTTGGCGAGGTGGTCGGTCTTGGAGAACTTGGTCGGCGGCGAGTTGAAGATGTCGAGGAATTTCTCGCCCGACTCCAGCGAGTCCAGCATCTTCTGACCGGTGAGGTCCTTGCCCGCCTTCTGCGCGTAGAAGGCGAAGGTCATCATCGCATTGTAGCCGATGATCGCCTGGGTGTTGGCGTCGGTGCCGAACATTTTCTTGTAGTTGACGAGCCAGTCCTTCACCTTGCCCTTGGCTGTGTCCTCGTAGGGAATCTCGAAGCCGCTCGCGGCGTAGAGCCCCTCGACCGCCTCCTTGCCGAGCAACGGCACTTCCATCACGTTGGTCGGCGTGGCGCCGAGGAAGGTGACGTCCCAGCCGAGCTTCTTGGCTTCGGTCATGGCGCCGATGGGTTCGCGCAGCACCGCTCCGAGCACGACGAGGTCGCAGCCGTCGGACTTCATCTTGGCGACCTGCGCGCTGAAGTCGGAGGCGCCGCGCTTGTAGCTCGTGATCGACGCCGGCTGCACCTTCATGGCGGTGAGCTGCTGGTTGAAGCCGTCGAGCACGTTTTTGCCGTACTCGTCGTCCTGATGCATGATGCAGGGCTTCTTGAAGTTCTTCCACTCCATCATGTATTTCAGCGCCGCGCGCGTGCTTTCGACATAGGGCAGCAGATTGTTGAACTTCAATCGCTCCTGCGGCTTGGCCGGATCGAACTTGAAGGTGAACTCGGCAGCCGTGAGCGGAAACAGCTGAAGCACGCCGGCATCGAGCAGGATGTCCTGCGCGGCGAGCACGGTCGGCGATCCCATTGCTCCGACCATCGCGAAGATCTTGTCGCGCTCGATCAGCTTTTGCGACGCCAGCACGGCCTTCTTCGGATCGTAGCCGCTGTCCTCGACGACCAGGCGGATCTTGCGGCCGTTGACGCCGCCGGCCGCGTTGATCTCCTCGACCGCCATCTTCATGCCGTTGGAAACCGGGACGCCCCAGCCCTTGATCGGGCCCGAGAGATCCTGGTGCGTGCCGACGACGATCTCGCTTGCCGAGATGCCTTCATTGGTGACCTTGGTTTGCGCCGCGGCCGGCAGACAGGTGAGCACCATTGCACTAACAGCAAGGCCGAACGCGCTGAACGATTTCGACATCGACGTCTCCTCTCCTAAAGGCCCGTGTTACGCGAAGGGCGGGGGCCGTCGCTCCTTCGCTTTCTCGAACGTGACTTTTTTGCGCATGCCCTTCCCGGAAAACCGGTTGCCACTTTTCCGGGGCATGCACATGCGTCACGCCACCGCGCGCTGGCGATACATCGCTTCGATCTCGGCGGCGTAACGCTTGTTCACGAAGCCACGCTTCAGCTTCATAGTCGGGGTCAGCTCCTCGTCTTCCGGCGTGAGCTGGCGCTCGATCAGGTAGAACTTCTTGATGGTCTCGACGCGGGCAAAATTGCCGTTGACCTGCTCGATCTCGCGCCAGATCAGGTCCTGGATCTCCATTGCCCGGCACAGGCTGGCGTAGTTGGTGAAGGGGATGTCATGGTCCTGGGCGAATTTCTCGACATTCTCCTGGTCGATCATCACGAGGCAGGTCAGATACGGCCGCTGGTCGCCGATCACGACGGCGTCCGAGATGTAGGGTGAGAATTTGAGCTGGTTCTCGATCTCGGACGGCGTGATGTTCTTGCCGCCGGAGGTGATGATGATGTCCTTCATCCGGTCGGTGATGCGGATGAAGCCTTCATTGTCGATGGTGCCGACGTCGCCAGTGTGCAGCCAGCCGCGGGAATCGATGGTCTCGGCGGTCTTCTCCGGCTGGTTCAGATAGCCCATGAACAGGAAATCACCCTTGATCAGGATCTCGCCTTCCGGCGACAGCGCAACCTCGCCCCAGGGCACGGCGGTGCCGACCGAGCCGAGCTTGATCCTCTCCGCCGGCATCATGGTGGCGACGCCGCAATTCTCGGTCTGGCCGTAGAGCTCGTGCATGTCGATGCCGAGCGCGAGATACCAGCGGATCAACTCGGGCGCGATCGGCGCCGCGCCGGTGAAGGCCACGCGGCAGCGATCGAGCCCGATCATGCGGCGGATGTTGCGGAATGCGACCCGGTAGGCGATGCGGCTTGCGAGCCGCAGCGACAGCGGCGGCGCCTTGCCCTCGAGCCTGTAGTCGACCATGCGGTAGCCGACGGCGATGGCGCGGCGGTAGACCCATTGCTGCAGCGGCGTCGCATCCTTCAGCGCGATGGTCACGGCGGAATAGAATTTCTCCCAGATGCGCGGCACCGCCAGGAAAACGGTCGGCTGCACCTCGCGCAAATTGTCCGGCACGGTCTCCGGGCTTTCGGCGAAGTTCATCACCGAGCCGAGCGCGACTGAGATGTAATAGCCGCCGATGCGTTCGGCGACGTGGCAGAGCGGCAGGAAGATCAGCCGCTCATCGTCCTCTCGCGCCGGGATGAAGTCGTTGGCGTGCCGCATCTGGTGCGTGACGCTGCGGTTGGCGTGCATCGCGCCCTTGGGCGGACCGGTCGTACCGGACGTGTAGACCAGAATCGCGAGATCGGCGGCGCTGCGGCTGTCGATCATCTCCTGCCACAGCGCTTCGCGGCCGACCATGTGATTGCGGCCGAGCGCACGAAACTCGTCGAGCGACATCACCATGTCGTCGGAGAAGCCGCTGAGGCCTTCCATGTCGAACACAATGATCTTCTGCAAGGTGGCGCAGCGGGCGCGGCAGGCGAGGATCTTGTCAAGCTGCTCCTCGTCCTCGGCGAAGATCACCTTCGTCCTGGAATCATTGACGAGATATTCGACCTGGGACGATGCGTCGGTCGGATAGATGCCCGAGGCAACACCGCCGGCGCACAGGATGCCCATGTCGGCATGGACCCACTCGGGAACGGCGTTGGCGATGATCGAGGCGACGTCGCCTGGCATGAAACCGGAGGCGCGCAGCGCGTAGGCGATTTCCTTCGATATCTCCAGCCATTCGCGCCAGCTGGTCGGCTGCCAGATTCCGAATTTCTTCTCGCGGATCGCCGGCCGATCGCCTCGCGTCTCGGCGGCGCGCAGAAAGCTCTTCGCGATCGTATCAGCGACCGTCAGCACCGCCGTTCGGGCCATGCGCCTCTCCTCCCTGTCGCCTGCCTCCGCTGCCTGCCTTACGGCGGTCTTCCGTTGCGGATGACAGGTTCATCTTACTGCCAGCACGTCCTCACCGCCACGTCTTCTTCTTTTTCCAGCGCCGCTCGCCTCGCGCGCCGGCTTCCTTGGCGCCAAGGTAGAACTCCTGGATGTCCTGGGAATGCATCAAGCGGTCGCAGCTGTCGTTCATGACGATGCGGCCGATCTCCAGCACATAGCCGTAATGTGCCGTTTCCAGCGCCACCTTGGCGTTCTGCTCGACCAGCAGGATCGACATGCCCTGCTCCTCGTTGACGCGGCGGATGATGGTGAAGATCTCCTTCACCAGCAGCGGCGACAGACCGAGCGAGGGCTCGTCGAGCAGGAGCAGCGTCGGCCGGTTCATCAGCGCGCGGCCGATCGCGAGCATCTGCTGCTCGCCGCCGGAGAGCTGGCCGGCCGGCTGGTTGATGCGCTCCTTCAGCCGCGGGAAATAGCCGTAGACGCGCTCGAGATCCTCCGCCACGCCGTCGCGGTCCTTGCGCGGATAGGCCCCCATCATCAGGTTCTCACGCACCGACAGGAACGGAAAGACCTCGCGTCCCTCCGGCACGTGGCTGAGGCCGAGCCGCACGATCCGGTCGGCCTCCATGCGCTGGATCGGCTTGCCCATGAATTCGATCGAGCCCTTCTGCGGGTCGAGAATGCCCGAGATCGTCTTCAGCACCGTGGTCTTTCCGGCGCCGTTGGCCCCCAGCAGCGTGACGATGCGGCCGCGCGGCACCTCCAGCGAGATGCCGCGGATCGCCATGATCGGCCCGTAATAGCTCTCGATGTTGGAGAGTTTCAGGATGATCTCGGGCTTGACGGCGGCGTCCATGCGTCAGGCTCCCAGATACGCTGCAACGACATCGGGATGCTGCTGCACCTCGGCGGGCGAGCCCATCGCCAGCACCCTGCCGTAGTTCAGCGCGATGACACGATCAGAGACACGGTTGACCAGCGACATGTCGTGCTCGACCATCAGCACGGTGATGCCGAGCTCGCTCTTCATGTCGCGGATCCAGAACGACATGTCGTCGGTCTCCTCGACATTGAGTCCGGATGACGGCTCGTCGAGCAGGATCAGCTTTGGCTCCGAGCACAATGCGCGCGCCAACTCGATCACCTTGCGCACGCCGTAAGGCAGGCCGGAGATCAGCTTGTCGCGATAGGGCTCGAGATCGAGAAATTCGATGACCTGCTCGACCCTGCGGCGATGCATCTTCTCGTTGGCCCGTACGCTGGGCAGGAACAGGAACTCCTGCCAGAGCTGCGTGGTCGAATGCCGATGGCGGCCTACCAGGAGGTTGGAGAGCACGGTCGCATTCTCGAACAGCTCGATGTTCTGGAAGGTGCGGGCGATGCCGAGTCGCGCGATGTCGTAGGGCGGCTCTTCCGTGATGTCCTGGTCCTCGAAGAAGATACGGCCCGAGGTCGGCCGGTAGATCCGCGAGATCAGATTGAAGATCGAGCTCTTGCCCGCGCCGTTCGGCCCGATGATCGAGAGGATCTCGCCCTTCTCGACCGCGAAGGACACCGCATCGACGGCCTTGAGGCCCCCGAAATGCAGCGACAGGTTCTCGGCGCGGAAATAGCTCATCGGTTCCGCTCCGACTTCACGTAGATCTTCTGCCGCTTGAAGGTCGCGCGCTTGTAGAGCGGGAACAGCTGAAAGAAGAGTTTGATCTTGAGCCAGCGGCCGTAGAGCCCGAGCGGCTCGAACAGCACGAACAGCACGATGATGATGCCGTAGATCGCACCTTTCAGGCCGTTGAGCGAGGCAAAGGCGGCGACGGTCGATTTGATGTTGCCCGCTGTGGCCGGGCCGGCGCCGAACGTCGCCGCGACTCCGGCGATCATGCCGGGCATGTCGTCCTTAAGGTACGTCAGGAACGGATCGATCATCACGATGAAAATCGCCCCCAGCACCGCGCCGTGCAGGCTGAAGGTGCCGCCGATCAGGATCACGATGATGAACTCGATCGAGAGCTGCAGCGTGAACATCTCCGGCGAGATGAAGGACAGCTTGTGGGCGAACAGCACGCCGGCAAAGCCGGTGATCGCCGCCGAGATCGCAAAGGACTTCACCTTGTAGAGCGCGACATTGATGCCCATGCTGCGCGCCGCCGTCTCGCTGTCGCGGATCGCGACGAAGGCGCGACCGGTCGGCGAGCGCAGCAGATTGAGGGTGCCGACGATGGTCAGCACCAGCACGGAGAGGCAGAGGAAATAGAATGTCGGGCTATCGCGCGGCACCGTGACGCCGAACAGCGACAGCGTCTTGACCCGCATGCCCTCGTTGCCGTTGGTGACGCTTTCCCAGCGCGCCAGGATCTCCTCGACGATCAGGGCGAAAGAGATGGTGGCGATGACGAGGTAGATGCCGGTGAGGCGCAGCGCGGGAAAGCCGACCATCGCGCCGATGATGCCGGTCAGGCCGCCCGCGGCGAGGAAGTAGACCGGGAACGGCACGTTGTATTTCTGCAAATAGGCCGCGGTGTAGGCCCCGATGGCGAGGAATGCGGCGTGGCCGAGCGAGGCCTGGCCGGTGAAGCCGGTCAGGATCAGCAGCGCAACGCCGACGGTCGCATAGATGCAGACGAAGACGAGCTGGCTCATCAGATAGCTGGAGAGCACGAAGGGCGCGATCAGCAGCAGCGTGAGCAGGACTCCGTAGGAGACGATGTAGCCCGAATGCGGGAATAGCTTGATGTCGTCCTCATAGTCGGTCTTGAACAGAAAGCGCATGGCGTTCAGACCTTCTTGCGGACGTGATGGCCGAACAGGCCTTCAGGCTTCAACAGCAGCACGGCGAGCAGCACTAGGTACGGCGCGACGTCCTTCCAGCCTTCAGGCAGGTAGAAGCCGGCCATGCTTTCGATCACCCCGATCAGGACGCCGCCGACCACGGCGCCCGGGATCGAGCCGAAGCCGCCGAGCACGGCCGCGGGAAACGCCTTCAGGCCGAGCACGAGACCGACATTGGAATGGATGAAGGTGATCGGCGCCAGCAACACGCCGGCGCAGGTGGCGACCGCCGCGCTGATCGCCCAGACGATCGACACCACGCGCTTGACCGGGATGCCCATGTAGTAGGCCGCGAGCATGTTCTCGGAACTCGCGCGCATCGCGGTGCCGAGCGTGGTCTTGTTGAAGAACAGATAGAGCAGCGCGCACAGGATCATCGTCGCCGCGATCACCGACAGCTTGTCGTAGGCGAGCACCAGCGAGCCGATGCGCAGCACGCCCTGGCTGAAGGGCGTCTCGATCTTCAGGTCATCGGTGCCCCAGATCATGCCGGCGATCGAGCGCAGGAAATAGCCGAGCCCGATCGTCGCCATGATGATGGAGAACTGCGGATAGCCGAGGATCGGCCGCACCACCACGCGCTCGGCCAGCATGCCGAACAGCGCCATCGCGGCCACCGCACCGGCAAAGCCGATCCAGTAGTTCAGGCCCATCATGCCAATGAAGGTGAAGGCGAAGAAGCCGCCGAGCATCATCAGATCGCCCTGGGCGAAATTGACGACCTCGGTGGCTTTGTAGACGAGCACGAAGCCGAGCGCGATCAGGCCGTAGACGCAGCCGAGCGCAACACCGCTGACCAGCTGCTGAACGAAATCCAGCATTGACGCGCGTCCTCCCGATACAACCGGCGGTTCTTCCCGACCGCCTTGCCGCATCTTGTGTCCAGTCGCTACGCAGTCGTTTCGCCGCGTTAGCTCCATTTGTCCGGAACCAATTCAGCCTGAACCATTCAGCGCTGTCAACAAACGGTGACTTGCCGTTAGTCCAATCCGGATGACGGAATTTGCTGCGGCGCGATTCACCGCGCCGAAACATCTTCAGGTCATGGTCGCGAGCGATGCAAAACCGGATGGTGTGGCCGTCATGAAGCCGGACAGCTCGGCGCTGGAAGTTAAGGGGTTAACGAAGCGTTTTGACCGTCTGGCGGTCGATAGCCTCGATCTCACCATCCACGCCGGCGAATTCTACGCGCTGGTCGGCCCCAACGGCGCCGGCAAGACCACCACTTTGCGCATGGTTGCGGGCCTCTTGCGCCCCGATGCCGGCGCGGTCTCGATCTTCGGCATCGATGCGCTCCAAGATCCCGTCGCCGCCAAGCAGGTGATGGCGTGGGTCTCCGACGAGCCCATGATCTACGACAAGCTGACCCCGCTCGAATACCTCGAATTCGTCGCCGGCCTCTGGGGCATCGCGCCGTCGGTCTCCGAGCCGATCGCGCACGACCTGCTCGGCTCGCTCGGCCTCGAGCCGCACCGGCACGAACGCTGCGAGGGCTTTTCCAAGGGCATGCGCCAGAAGGTCGCTCTCGCCGGCGCGCTGGTGCACGATCCCCGCCTCATCATCCTCGACGAGCCGCTGACGGGGCTCGATGCCGTCTCTGCCCGCCATGTGAAGGGCCTGCTCAGCGAGCGCGTCCGCGCCGGCTGTACCGTCATCATGACCACGCATATCCTGGAGGTGGCCGAGCGCATGGCCGACCGCATCGGCGTGATCGCCTCGGGCCGCCTCGTCGCCGAGGGCACGCTGGCCGAGCTGCGGCAACAGAACGGCCATGCCGACACCAGCCTGGAGGATCTCTTCATCGCGCTGGTGACGATTCCGGAAGCCGCATGAGCTCGGCAACCGCGCTGTCCTGGTTTGCGCGCCACGAGCTCCGGCTCGCCTGGCGCGAATGGCTCGCCATGATGACCGGCGGACGGCGCAAGCGGACGCGCGCGGCCATCATCGGCCTCGTCTGCTTCGCCGCGCTGCTGCACCTGCCGGCCTGGGCGGTGATCGGCCGCTTCGCCGATCTGCAGCTGCCGCTCGACAAATCCTCGCTGATCGTGATCTCGGCGACGATCTTCCTCGCCTGGACCCTGATGCTGTCGCAGGCGATCGAATCGGTGACGCGGGTGTTCTACGCCCGCGCCGATCTCGACCTGATCATGTCCTCGCCGGCAACGCTTGCCAATCTGTTCTCGGTTCGCATCGCCGCGATCGCGCTGACCGTCACGGTGATGGCGCTGCTGTTCTCGACGCCCTTCATCGACGTGCTCGTGATCGGCGGCGGCGCGCGCTGGCTTACGGCATTCGGCGTGGTCGTGGCGATGGGCCTGTCGGCCGCGGCGATCGCGATCGCCGTCACCATCCTGCTGTTTCGCCTGATCGGGCCGGCGCGGACGCGCCTGATTGCCCAGATCCTCGCCGCGATCATCGGCGCCGGCTTCGTGATCGCGCTCCAGGTCGCCGCGATCATGTCCTACGGCACGCTGTCGCGCTTCACCATCCTGACCTCGGGTAGCGTGGCCGCTCATGCCCCCGACGCCGACAGCATCTGGTGGTGGCCGGCGCGGGCGGCGATGGGCGACAGCGAAGCGCTGCTGCTGCTCCTCGCTCTCGCTTTGGTGCTGCTCGGAAGCGTCATGGCGATCTTCTCGCATCGCTTTGCCGACACGGCGATCGATGCCGCAGCCTACGGCACCTCCGGCAGCAAGCGCGCCAGGGAGCGCCCATTCCGCGGCGGGTCGCGGCAACAGGCGCTGCGGCGCAAGGAATTCCAGCTGCTCTGGCGCGATCCCTGGCTGATCTCGCAGACCCTGATGCAGCTGCTCTATCTGGTGCCGCCGGCGCTGCTGCTCTGGCGCAATTTCGCCGACAGCTCGGCGGCGCTGACGCTGATCACGCCCGTCATCGTGATGGCGGCCGGACAGCTCGCCGGCGGGCTCGCCTGGCTGACGATCTCCGGCGAGGACGCTCCCGACCTCGTCGCCACCGCGCCGCTGACGGCATCCAGCGTCATCCGCGCCAAGATCGAGGTGGTGCTGATCGCGATCGCCGTGATCTTCTGCCCGCTGGTCGCGGCGCTTGCGCTCGCCTCGCCCTACCAGGCCGCGATCAGTGCCGGCACCATCATCATCAGCGCGGCCTCCGCGACCGCGATCCAGCTCTGGTTCCGGGTGCAGGCCCGCCGCAGCCAGTTCCGCCGCCGCCAGACCTCGTCGCGGCTCGCGACCTTCGCCGAAGCCTTCTCCTCGATCGGCTGGGCCGCGACGGCGGCGCTGCTGCTTGCGCTCCCCGTTGCGGGCCTCATCAGTGGCCTGATCACCGCGAGCCTCGTTGCGATCACCTGGAAGTTCAGCCCAAGGCGGCAATGAGGGCCGGCTTGAATGTAAGGCTGATCTGCCTTACATCTCCTTGCATCTCAGAACCTGCGAGGCGGCCATGGGCGAGCTTACCGTCACAGCCAAGGGACAAGTCACGCTGCGGAAAGATCTCCTGGAGCACCTGGGTGTGCATCCGGGCGACAAGATTTCGATCGAGAAACTTCCAGGCGGCAGGGTAGAGGTGAAAGCTGCTCGGCCGACGGGACAGATTTCGGATGCGTTCGGCTTCCTGAAAGGAAAAACGAACGATCGATCGCTGTCGATCGAGGAGATGAACGAAGTCATTGCTGGCGGCTGGGCCGGCAAGCGATGAAGATAACCCCCGACACCAACGTCTTGGTGCGGGTTCTGGTCGGAGATGACGCCGAACAGAGCAAGGTGGCCGAAGCGCTTCTCGAGAAGGCCGACCTCATAGCCATCTCGATCCCTGCACTGTGCGAGCTGTCCTGGGTCCTCTCTCGAGCCTACAAGACTTCTGCTGATAATATCGCGGCTTCGATCCGGCACCTGATCTATGCCTCCAATGCCGTCGTCGACCGACCCGCAGCCGAGGCTGGATTAGCGTTCCTCGAGGCCGGAGGCGATTTCGCCGATGGCGTCATCGCCCACGAGGGCAATTGGCTTGGAGCTGATACCTTCGTGTCCTTCGATAAGAAGGCGGTGAAACTCATCGAAGCGAGCGGCGGATTAGCGCGGATGCCTTAGCGTCCGTTTTTCTTCGCGCCAGCCTCTCGCCCTATCTCTTTTGAGGATGATCTCCGCTTAAAACTTGTTGGTATGCGCTTCCGCCATGCGCGCGCCTTGCCAGGCCCGCGCGTCAGGTGTCGAAAGCCGGCTGCGTGCGGCGGACCGCAGCGACCTTGCCTCGATCCATCAGGCGCCTGACCCAGTTGCGCCCGGGCTCTTCGACAAGACGATAGGTTGCAACCGACAGCACGACGGTCAACAGCAGCATCGCGACTTGCAGAAGATCGCCGAGCCACAGCGATCCATGCATGGACATCACCTTCGTCGGCTCATGGCCCGAGCTCAACGCGTAGGAGACGAACAAGTCCGTATGCGCGAGCCGCTCGACCACCATGAGGATCGCCCGCGCCACGGCCCTGACGAGCGGATGCAGCATGTAGATGGAATAGGTCAGCGTTCCGATCACGAGCATGAACGGCACCGTCAGCTTGCGACTGACCGCACCGGCTTCACGCGCGAACACCAGAACCACCAGCGTAAACACGACCGGCGAGGCCACCTGCAAAGCGACGCTGCCTCCGGCGAGGGAGACATAAGCTATGACGAGCAGAAAGCTCGCCGTCTCCAGCAACGTCTCGCCGGATGTCGTCAGGCGAGCGCGCAGCACCGGAAAGCGCTCTCGTAGGTCGAAGGAGAGAACACCGAGCGCGAAGCCATAAAGACAGCGCACCAGACCGTAGTCGTACGTCGCGTTCATCCCATCCGGGCTGATGGTGGCGAGCACGATCGGCCCGGCCATGATCGGGAGCAGCCAGGGCCAGATCGCCGGTCCGATCCTGCTGACGACCGCGGCGAAGATCACATAGGCGGCGAACTCGGCGCTGATGCTCCAGCTCGCGAAATTCAGCCAGTTCTGCGGATTGACGCCGAGCCCCTGCAGGAGAAGCAGGTTGGTGACGATGGCCTGCAGCAGATTCGGGCCGATACCGTCCTTCGCAGCGTCGATGGGAATGAACAGCAGCAACGTCACGAGATGCAGCGGATAGATCCGTCCGAGCCGCAGGATGAGGAAGCGGCCGATGCCGAAGCCCTCGGCGAGGCGCGAGCGATAGTTCGACGCGATGACGAAGCCGCTCAACACGAAGAAGAAATCGACGAACAAATAGGCATGCCGGGTGAGCGGCAGGAAGGACAGATGGCTGATCACGTCGAAGTGAAACAGAGCAACCATGCAAGCGCAAATGCCGCGCCAACTGTCGAGCGCATGATATCGGGTGATATTTGCAGCCGCGTCCATTGGAAATGGGTAGGCAAGACCCGACACCGGAACAAGCCGAGGCTGAGTCTATGCTTAATGTGGCACGCGGTCCGAGAACAGCTGCAGCGCGATCCCTCTCCGCCGAACTCAGTTGGATTGGCCTGGCGCCCGTCGGCCGGCACCTGAAAGCTTCGGCTGCGGCCGGAGCGAGGGTGCGACACTGACGCGCTGGTGATGGCAGCCCATTGGCTACGCACAGCATTGCACGCTAGACTTTCCCCTGACACATCGGGGACGGATGCATGTGGCGACTGGTTTCGACGGCTCTGGCGCTGTTCAGCTTACCCTTCGCGCCTGCTCTCGCCCAGCAGCCGCCGCGCAGCGAGTGCCTAGCGATGGCCAATGCCGCGCCGCGGGCCATGCCCGTCGCGTTTCGGCAGGCCGCCGGCGCCGCCGAGGTCGAGATCACCTATGCCGGCCACTCCACCTATTTCATCGACACGCCCGGCGGCTTGCGCATCGCGACGGATTATAGCGGCGCCTATCAGGTTGGGCGGCTGCCCGACGTCGTCACCATGAACCGGGCCCATAGCACGCACTACTCGCTGTTTCCCGACAAGCGCATTCCTCACGTGCTGCATGGCTGGAGCGAGGACGGCAAGCCGGCGATCGTGTCGGAGCGCATCGGCGACACCTTCGTCCGCAACGTCACCACCGACATCCGTCGCTATTTCGGCGACGATGCCGGCGCCGACATGATCCGCGACGGCAATTCGATCTTCATCTTCGAGGTCGCCGGCCTCTGCATCGGCCATCTCGGCCACCTCCATCACAAGCTCGACGACAGTCATTTCGCCCAGATCGGACGGCTGGACATCGTGATGGTGCCGATCGACGGCACCTACACCATGTCGCTCGACGGCGTCTCCGAAATCACCAAGCGGCTGCGCGCCTCGGTGGTACTGCCGATGCACCGCTTCGCCACCCCACTCGACGAGTTCATGCGCCGGATCGGCCAGCAATTCGAGATCGACCGCCGCTCGGAGCGGTCCTTCCGGATGTTGCGGGATGCGCTGCCCGCGAAGCCGACGGTGATCATCCTCGACGGCGTCTGAGGCGCAATTTTCTCCAAGCCGGCCGCCGCCTTTCGGTGCTGGTCTCCTGTGAGAGGAGATCGACATGACCGATTTTGCGAGATTGTTGCACGCCGATGGACCGAATCCCGAGCATGCCGCGGCGCTGCAGCTCTACGGCCGCTTCGTCGGCGACTGGGATGCCGAGATCACCGCCCATGGATCCGACGGCGCAAAACACACGACGCCCGGCGAGATTCATTTTGGCTGGGTGCTGGAGGGGCGCGCCGTCCAGGACGTCTGGATCATTCCCCGCCCGGCAGGCGCGCCGGCGTTTCCGATCGCCGGCAATTGGTACGGCACGACGCTGCGGGTTTACGATCCGACCATCGATGGGTGGCGGATTTCCTGGTTCGATCCCGCGCGCAGCGTCTTCCGCCAGCAGATCGGCCGCCCGCGCGGCGATGACATCGTGCAGGAAGGCACGACTGATACCGGCGAGCTGACGCGCTGGAGCTTTACGGAGATCACCGAGGAGGCCTTCCATTGGCTCGGTGAGGTCAAACCGGCCTATGCATCCGATTGGCGGCTGGTCGTCGATGTGAGGACGACGCGACGGAAGGGCTGACGACGCCGCTGTGCTCGCGACGACGGGCGCGGTTGCGCGGCACGCGCTGCTGCATGCGGAGATCAGGTGCTAAGCTCTCGGCACAAAAAACATGAGGGAGCGAACGCCGATGTCTGCAAGCGGGTTGCCCGCCAATACGAGCGGATTGTTCGTCGAGCCGCGCGAGGACTGGCTCGCGCTGCATCGGGAGGAGATCATCGATCCCGCGCGGCCGATCGTCGATCCTCACCACCATCTCTGGAATCGCGGACATCGCTATCTCATCGAGGAGATGGCTGATGACATCGCCTCCGGCCACAATGTCGTCGCCACCGTCTACGTCGATTGCCGCTCGATGTATCGCGCGCATGGGCCCGAAGCGTTCCGGCCCGTCGGCGAAGTCGAATTCGCCAACGGCGTCGCCGCGATGAGCGCGAGCGGAGGGTACGGCAAGGCCGCGATCTGCGCCGGCATCGTCAGCCACGCCAATCTGCTGCTGGGCGACGCCGCAAAAGGCGTGCTGGAAGCGGAGATCGCGGCCGGCATCGGCCGCTTCCGCGGCATCAGGCATTCCTCGGCCTGGGACCAAGACCCCGCCGTTGCCGGCATGTATGCGAACAGGCCGAAGGGATTGTTGCAAGACCCGACCTTCCGCAAGGGCTTTGCGTGCCTGGCGCCGCTGAACCTCAGCTTCGATGCCTGGTTGTTTCATCCGCAGATCGGCGAGCTCACCGAACTGGCGCGCGCCTTCCCGGACACCAGGATCGTGCTCGACCATTGCGGCGGGCCGGCCGGGGTGGGCCGCTTCGCCGGGCGACGCGAAGAGGTGCTTGCGCAATGGCGCACCTCGATCCGGGAGATCGCCAGATGCGAGAACGTGGTGGTGAAGCTCGGCGGTCTCGCGATGTGCCTGCTCGGCTACGACTTCCATTTGCGCGAGAGGCCGCCGTCGTCCGCGGAGCTTGCCGCGGCGTGGCGCCCCTATGTCGAAACCTGCATCGAGGCGTTCGGCCCTGGGCGTGCGATGTTCGAGAGCAATTTTCCGCCGGACAAGGGCCAGTGCAGCTATCAGGTGATCTTCAACGCCTTCAAGCGCATCGCCGCGCCGCTGAGCGAGGCCGAGAAGAGAGCCCTGTTCTCGCAGACCGCGATCGACGTGTACCGGCTCGAGCTGCCGTCATGACGAAAAGAGGGGCCGGGATATGATCCCGACCCCTCTTCGTCGTGGCCGCTGGGAAGCGTCCTTGAAAGAGACTAACCGGCCCCCATCAGCGAGGCGGGACGGCGCTCGCCGGTGGAGGTGAAGATCTTCTTCAGCTTGTTGACGACACGGATCAGGAAGCCGATCATCACGGGATTGGTCTTGCGGCAGAAGGCGATCTTCTTGACGTAGCCTTCGACATGCCATTTGGCATGGGCGCCGTCGCGGAAGAAGATGACGTCGCCGGGGCCGTAGCGCTTCGGCGGCATGCCCTCGCTCTCGAGCACGATCGATCCTTCCATGATCATGATCGTCTCGTCGATATCGTAGTACCAGTTGAAGCGACCTTCGGTGCAGTGCCAGATGATTGTCGAGGCGGTGCCGTCGGCGCTGGTGGAGAGGATGTGCGAACGCGACACCGGGTTGCCTTCGATGATCCAGGACGGCTCGATCGGCCGCAGCTCGAGGTCGACATTGCAACTACCGATTTCAATCAATGAACGCGACATCTTCTTCCCCAGAGGATATAATAAGTATGGCCGGGTCTCGGCCCGGATTGTTTCGAAAGATGTTGGAACGCTAGTCATCGGTTTTTAATTCTTTCTTACGCAGGCCTCGAAAATCAGCCGGAAGTTGCAGGCGCAAAGCGGTTAACGCCGCAATTTCCCTGCAAATTCGCGCACATGAACCGGTCCCTTTTGGGGTGCGACAAAGTGCGCGGAAGCACAAAAACGGAGCCATGCCGATGCCCCTCACGCCCGAGGTTGTGACAGCCGATCGTGCGGTCGTCGCCCGGCTCGCCGGTCTCGATGTCTCCTTCGTGCCGGACGAGGAGCCCTGGTTCACCATCGACGGCGTCGAAAGCCCCCGGCAGATCGGCAGTGACGGCTTGGGCGGTGCGTTCGTGCTGCTGCCGTCGCAGAATGTGCTCTACGTGTCATCGGAAGGCCGCGCCGGGATTATCGCCGAGAGCTTCGAAGCGTTCATCCAGCTCGTCGTCGCGCGTCCCTACTGGCTCGACATGCTCAAATTCTCCGCCGGCGGTGATCTCGCCGAGATGCGGCGCGCGGCGGATGCGCTGGAGGCAACGCTCGACGACGAGGACGAGGTCAATGATGCAAGAGAGGAAATCCGCAAGAGCCTCGGCCTGGGCGAGGCGGACGATCCGGTCGGCGCGCTCTACGAGGCCATCGCCGCTTCCGACGCCATCGTGCGGGCCACCGACGGCAGCCCGTTCACGACGCTGTTCAACCGTTTCAGCATCGACAGCAATCCCATGCTGCGCAACGCGGCGGCGTGAGAGGTAGCGAGACTGTCGCGAAGACGTCCACCTCTCCCCACGGAAGAGGTGGGCCACGCCTCGGGCTACCTATTGGATCGAACTGGCTACGACTTCGCCCACTCGCCCTTGCGGAACACCGGCACCTTGCTGCCATCCGGCAAAATGCCGTCGATATCGGTCTCGGCCGAGCCGATCATCCAGTCGATATGAATCAGGCTCTGGTTGCCGCCTTGCGCTGCGATCTGCTGCGGCGTGAGCTGCGCGCCGTTGACGAAGCATTTCGAATAGCACTGGCCGAGCGCGATGTGAGACGCAGCGTTCTCGTCGAACAGCGTGTTGTAGAACAACAGCCCGCTCTGCGAGATCGGCGATGAATGCGGCACCAGCGCCACTTCACCAAGGCGGCGGGCGCCCTCGTCGGTGTCGAGCACCTTGTTCAACACCTCCGCGCCGCGCGAGGCTTTCGCGTCGACGATCTTGCCGTCTTCGAAGCGCACCGCGATGTTGTCGATCAGCGTGCCCTGGTAGGACAGCGGCTTCGAGCTCACGACATGACCGTAGACCCGGCGGCAATGCGGCGTGGTGAAGACCTCTTCGGTCGGGATGTTGGCGTTGCAGCTGATGCCGTTCTTGGAGAGCGAGGCGCCGCCTTCCCATTCGTGCCCGTCGGCAAGGCCGATGGTGAGGTCGGTGCCCGGCCCCGAATATTGCAGGGCGCGGAAGCGCTGGCCGTTGAGCCAGTTGGTGCGCTCGCGCAGCACCGCATTGTGGCTCGCCCAATTGCCCATTGCGTCCTCGCGGTCGACGCGCGAGGCCGCGAAGATCGCATCCGCGAGCTTGCCGACCGCTACGTCCTCGGGATCATTGGGAAACACTTGCTTGGCCCAGGACGGGCTTGGATAGGCGATGATGTTCCAATTGGTGTCGAAATTGACGATCTTTTCCAGCGCAGGCTGATAGGCCATCGAATTCGCCTTGCTGGCGCGCGCCACCTTGGAAGGATCTTCGTCCGACAGCAGCATCGGATTGTCGCCGACGATGGCGAGCCGCGCGGTGTTGTCCGAGAACGCCTTGGCCATGCCCTCGTAGAGCCAGTTGGCGGCACGGTCGAAGCTGTTATCGTGGCCGTGGCGGTAGCGCGCCAGCGTCATCTCCTCGTCCGACAGGATCGGCGTCACGATACCGGCGCCTGCCTTGTAGGCATGCACGGCGATCCGCCGCACCAGCGGCAGCGCGATCGCGGGCGCCGTCAGAAGCAGATCCTGTCCCGGCCGCAAGCCCAGGCCCACCTTCACCGCCACCTCGGCCAGCCGGTCGAGTTTCGCGGGATCGATGGGAGGTGCGGAATTGCGGTGATCAGTCATGCGGGTCCCTCTGCCGAAAGTCTCTCGTTCAATCTAAGTCTAGCATCGCAGGGCGCAAGTGCGCGAGCACCTTGCGTCACGGAGAAGATACGCAGTTTCACGCATATTGGTTTTCAACGCGTTGCCGATTTCAGCACCCGGTCAACCATCTCGGGCGCGAGCCCGAGGTAATTTTTCGGTGAGGTGAGCGCCTCGATCGTGGCGCGATCGATGCGGCTCGCGATCCGCGTGTCCGCGGACAGCGCATCGGCGAGGCTCATTCCCTTCTCGTTGGCCTGGCGGCAGGCGTCATAGACCACGTCATGGGCCTCTTGCCGGCCAAGCTGCGGGGCGAGCCCCATCATGACCGCTTCGGCCACGATCAGGCCGCGGCTGATGGCGAGATTGTCGTTCATCTTCGCCTCATCGACGATGAGACCTGCGAGTGCGAACTTTGCCTGGTGCAGCGCGCCGGCGGTCAGCACGAAGCTTTCGGGGATCGCCATCCACTCGGCGTGCCAGGGACCCGTGGCGCGCTCGAAATCCTGCACCATGGCGTCCAGCATCAGGCCGGCATGCTGACGCACGGCCTTGGAGGCCGCCAGCATCAGTTCCGACGAGATCGGGTTGCGCTTCTGCGGCATGGTCGAGGAGGCGCCGCGGCCCTTGACGAAGGGCTCATAGACCTCGCCGAACTCGGTCGAGGCCATGATCATGATGTCGAGCGCGATCTTGCCGAGCGAGCCGGTGACGAGCGCGAGGAAGTTCACGCCTTCCGCAAAGCCGTCGCGCGCGACGTGCCAGGTCGAGGCGGGAACGCCGAGCTTGAGCTCGGCGCAGAGCGCCTCCTGCACCTCGAAACCCTTGTCGCCGAGCGAGGCCAGCGTACCTGCCGCACCGGCGAACTGGCCGACCAGCACGCGCGGCTTCAGCTGCGCCAGACGCTCGGCATGGCGATCGAACATCGCGAGCCAGATCGCCGTCTTGTAGCCGAAGGTCACCGGCAGCGCCTGCTGCAGGTGGGTGCGGCCGGCCATCGGCGTGTCGCGATGGCGTTTCGAGAGATTGGCCAGGATACCGCGGAGCTCGTCGATGTCGCGCGCGACGATCTCCAGCGCAGCGCGGAGCTGCAGCACCACGGCGGTGTCCATGATGTCCTGCGTGGTCGCGCCCCAATGCACGTAGCGGCCGGCCTCGCCGCATTGCTTGGCCATCTGATGCACGAGCGGGAGGATCGGATAGCCGACGACATCGGTTTCCTGCCTGAGCAGATCGAAGTCGAGCGCAGCAACGTCAGTCCGTGCCGCGATCTGGTCGGCCGCCTCCCGCGGGATCACGCCGCACCTCGCTTCCGCCTTCGCCAGCGCCACCTCGACCTCGGCATAGCGCGCCACCAGCGCGACGTCCGAAAACACCTCGCGCATCTCGGGCGTGCCGAAGGCATCGCGGAACAGCATGGAATCGAGCACGGTGGTGGACGCTGGGAAGGCGGGCATGGGCGTTTCTTCGTGGTTGGTGTTTGTGTGGGCCACAGCTTACGCAGTCGGCGCAGTTGGGGCAAAGGGCATTCACCGTTCGCCAGATCTGCCGCGCGGCGGCATTACGACGACACGTCACGCTTTCACCCCTCCATCCTTCGATGGCCTCCGCTGCGCTCCGGCGCCGAGGGGATGACGGAGTGGAGGAGCGATCCGCAACATTCCGGCCGCGATTGTATTCCCCTCCGATAACGGCATGACAGCCATCTTTCGGTCGCGATGAACCAAACACGCTCTTCGGCAGACTCATAGTTTTCATCCCAAATTTCATTTTTGTCGTTTTGCCTGCCCGATTTCGCAATGAAGCCTGAGTTTTCGACGTGCAGTTTGTGTTCAGGGACCATCTTCTCGATACCGACCTGCGCGAGTTGAGCCGCGAGCAGGTTCCAATTGCCGTGGAGCCCCAGGTTTTCGATCTCGTCGTCCACCTCATGCAGAACCGCGACCGGGTGGTCAGCAAGGACGAGTTGATCGACAAGATCTGGCACGGGCGCAGCGTCTCCGAATCCACGCTGACCAGCCGGATCAACGCCGCACGCAAGGCGATCGGCGACAGTGGCGCGAGCCAGGCGCTGATCCGCACCATCGCCCGCAAGGGCTTTCGCTTCGTCGGCGATGTCGAGGCCAAGGGGGCCACGAGCGCGCTGGAACACGGCCGCACCGCATGGATGCCGCGCGCTTCGCTCGCGCTGCCCGAGCGGCCCGCGATCGCCGTGCTGCCCTTCACCAATATGAGCGGCGAGCCCGGGCAGGATTATTTCTCCGACGGCATCAGCGAGGACATCATCACCGCGCTGTCGAAGTTGCGCTGGTTCTTCGTCGTCGCGCGCAATTCCTCCTTCGTCTACAAGGGCCGCGCCGTGCACATCGGCGAGGTCGCGCGCGAGCTCGGCGTGCGCTACGTGGTCGAAGGCAGCGTGCGGCGGAGCGGCGAGCGGGTGCGCATCTCGGCCCAGCTCAACGACGTCTCGACCGGCAGCCATCTCTGGGCCGAGCGCTATGATCGCGAACTCGCCGACATCTTCGCCGTGCAGGACGAGATCACCGAGGCGATCGTCGCCGCGATCGAGCCGCAGCTCTACGCCGCCGAAAATTTTCGCGCGCAGCAGAAGCCGCCGGGAAGCCTCGACGCCTGGGACCTCGTGATGCGCGCATTGTCGTATCATTGGCGCATCACCCGCGAGGACAATGCCGCCGCGCAGGCGCTGCTCGAAAAAGCCGTCGCGATCGATCCCGCCTATGGCAAGGCACTGGGCCTGCTCGCGACCAGCCATATCTTCGGCGCGCATATGGGCTGGGCCGACATGGCCGCGACGGTGCCCATCGCCGAGCGCGCGGCGCTCGCGGCGGTGGAAGCCGACCGCGAGGATGCCTTCGCTCATCACGGCCTCGCCTATGCCTATCTGTTCCGCCGCCGCTTCGACGACGCGCTGGCGGAGTTCGAGCTGGCCTTGCAGCTCAATCCGAACTTCGCGATGGCGCACGCCTTCTACGGCGTGACGCTGTGCTACGCCGGACGATGGCAGGACGGCGATGCCGCCGCGCGTCGCGCGCTGCGCCTGAGCCCGCGCGACCCACTCGCGGCGATCTATTGCGGGGTTGCGGCCTATGCCCGGTTCGTCGGCCGCGACTATGAGGGAGCCGTGCAAATGGCGCGGGAATCGATGCGGCAGCGCGCCGATTTCGTCGGCGCGCATCGCGTGCTGACGGCCGCCGCCGGGATGTCAGGAGATCCGGCGCTGGCGGCGTCCGCCCTGGACGGTCTGCGCCGCGCTCAGCCCACGGTTTCGCTCGCCTGGATCACGCGCGAACTGCCGATGCTACGGAATGAGGATCGCGCGCATTATCTCGAAGGATTGCGGCGCGCAGGGCTGACGTGACGGCGGCGCACCGTCTTCCCTGCCGGCCGCGATCGCGCGCCGAGCGCTAATCGTCGTCGGGCCCGAACAGCCTGATCTGCGGGAAGCCGCCGCGGGGCCGGCCGGCGTAGGCGCGCGCGTCGGAATCTTCGCGGATGTTGCGGGCCACGTCGTCCCAATCGGTGCGGTCGCGCAAGCCGCGCGGCTCGCGGGATTCGTAGTGGCGACGCTCGGCCCAGCGCTCACGGCGCTCCATCCGGCGCCGCTCGGAGGCAGCGCGCTTCACGTCAGACTCCCTGGCCTTGGCATAGGCATTATCGGGCGAAGAGGCTGGATCGGCCGACGCTTGCTGCTCGGCGGGATTGGCGGCTTTCGGTAGCGATGCGACCGTCGGCTTGGACTGCTCCTTCGGCGGCTCAACCGCGGCCGCTTGTGAAGGCGGCGAGGCCGGCGGTTCGGCATTCGCCCGCGTCGGCTGCGAGTCAGGCTTTAAGGCGTCAGCGGCAGGCTTGGTAACGTCAGGCTTAGCAGCATCAGGCTTGGCTTCGGCCTGCGCCGGTGCGGCGATCATTGCGCCGAAGGCTTGCGAGCCGGTGAGGTAATTGACGCGTTCCGACGGCGCATCTGTCCGCGCCGGGGCGCCAGCAGCCTCAGTGCGTTGCGCCAGCTTGCTGGTATCCGGCCCTTGCTTGGGCGCGATCGGATTCATGATGTTGCCGGCAACGATGCCGCCGCCAAGACCGATGGCAATCGCTGCGACAATGGTTCCGGCACCGACGAAATAGGCTGTCGAGGCGCGCATTGATCCACTCCCTCTTTGGAGCGAGCAACGCACGTTGATTGCCGGATGTTCCTGGTGTCGAAGCAGTTCCCTTAGGAACTTACGCGGTCAGATCTGCTGCGCGACCTTTTCGAGCCCGATGAGGCGGGCGAGCTTGCGCACTTCTTCCTTCTGATCGTCACGCAGCTGGAACAGCAGGGGCATTGCTGCCGACTTCAACTGCTGGACCTCGTCGCAATTCGGATCGATCTGCGCGCTGGGTGGCGCGTTCGGATTGGAGAGCTTGTTGGCCGAGATCTTGCGGACGACGTTGCGCAGCGCGCTCTCAACCGAGGGCCAGTAATATTCCTGCGACGAGGACAGCTTCAGGCGGTCCCTGATGCCCGCAATCTGTGCGTCGGACAGCAGGGTGTAATGTTTCTGCGGCTGCGGCTTCGCCACCACCTTCGGCTTGGCCGGAACTTCGACGGCGGGAACCTCCGCGGCGGCGGGCGCTTCGGACACGCTTGGCGCGGCCTTCAACGACTCCTTGGGCATCGGGAAATCGGTCGGGGTGGCGGCGGCAAAGGCCTGGCGCAGCGGCTCGGCCAGCACGGGCGCCTGCGAAAGCCTGTCGGCCGGCACCTGGACCGGCTCGATCGCGGCCGAAGCCAGGGCCAGCGTCGGGATCAGACGGTCGGACTTGGCGGCACGGTTGGTTGCGAGCGGCTTGGGCGGAGGCGTCTGGGCGATCATCTCTTCGCTGACGCTGGGTACGCTGTCGCGGCCAAGGATGGCGGTGGTGGCGGCGCCCAGGACGAGGAAACAGGTCAGCACAACGATGGTGATGGCTTTGGACAAACGTCTCTCCGGGAACGGACGCTTCACGAGTTTGTTAACGATGCCCGGGAAAAGGGCACGAATTATGGCTTGAGTGTGCCTTCGTTGCGACAATCAGCATGCCTGCAGCGACACCCTGCGCAAAAAGCCAAGGAAATCAGGCTGCTGCCGACAGGTCGTAGGCATCCTGGATGTCGGCGACGATCTCCGAAGCCTCCCAGACCGCGCGCGGCTCGACCGATTGCAGCGCAACCGTCCAGTTGCCGCCCCGGCGGGTGCGGGGGACGCTGACGATGTCGAAGCGGACGTTGCGGCACAGCGGGTGGCGGGCCAGGGCGTGCGCGACCCGAACGCGGATCTCGTCCAGCGAAGCCGCCGTCTTGGTGTTGAGATAATCGAAGTCCATCGCCTGTCCCTCTCGGTCCTGATTGGCGGACCGTGAGGGGATTGTTGGCGGGCCTTGGTTAATCCGCCGTTAAGTGAGGCATGTCGAGCGAGCGCTCGATTAACTGTGATCGGAATGGCAGCTCTCGCCTCCCGCAATTCTACGGGGATAGGCGCGCCCTCGCCGCGCGGTATTCGGCCGCCGTCCGAGCGACGAGATCGCCGACGGCAAGCACGTCAGTGACACCAGAAGTGGAATGACCGCCGCTCCAGATGTCGCGCCAGCGTTTCGGGCGGTTCTCGCGCGCGGCAACGTCGATATCCCTGGCGATGTCGATCGCCCCGCGCGCCGGCAGATCGTCGGGATCAAGCCCGGCGGCCACGATGGACGGTCTCAGCATGCTGGTCTGCAGGCCCGTGAATGCGGTGGTGAGCAGGATGTCGTCGGCACTGCTTTCGACCAGCATGTGCTTGTGGCGTTCGTCCGCCATGCTCTCGCGCGTCGCGATGAACTTGGTGCCCATGTAGGCGAGATCGCAGCCGAGCACTTCGGCGGCATGCAGCGCATGGCCGTCGCTGATGCCGCCGGCGAGCACGACGATGCCGTCGTAGAACGCGCGGACCGCGCGGACGAAGGCGAACGGGTTGAGCCAGCCGGTCTGGCCGCCCGCGCCCGCAGTGAGCAGCACAAGTCCGTCAGCGCCTGCCTCCGCCGCGCGCTCGGCGTGGCGGATGGACGCGACGTCCGCCAGCACCAGCGCGCCGGTGTCATGCAGCGGCTTCAAGACCGGCGCCGGCGAGCCCACCGACGTGATGACGATCTCCGATTTGTGTCGGATCAACATTGCAAGATCCTGCTCGAGCCGCGCATTGGAGCGATGCACGATCAGGTTCGGGCAGAGCGGCGTCGCCTTGCGGCCGGTTTGATCTTGGTGCTGGCGCAGTCGCGCTTCGATCTCCGTGAGCCATGCGTCGAGCTGCTCCGTGCTGCGGCAATTCGCGGTGGGGAAGCTGCCGATCACGCCGCTCCGGCAGGCCGCGACCATGAGCTCGACGCCCGACACCAGAAACATCGGCGCTGCGATCAAAGGCAGCGCGAGACGATCGCGAAAGCGTTGCAGTCGATCGGACGTCACGCAAATCTCCCTGTCACTCATGCGTCCCTGTGCTAGCGTCATCAGCAACATTGGCACGTCAGAAGCCGGTGACAAAGCAACGAGGAAACATATGTCCGATCCGCTCCACGCATCGTCCCCGACTTGTGCGCAGACGCTACGGGCGCTGGCGCGCTATCCCGGCCGCACCGCCTTCGCTTGGCCCGGCGGATCGTTGAGTTACCAAGGCACCATCGACCTGATCGGACGCATCCAGAATGTATTCATGCGGCTCGGCTTGCAGCCGGGCGCGCGCGCCGCCTTCCTCACCGCGAACCGTGCCGACACCTGGTGCGCGGGCGTCGCCGCACAATTGTCGCGGCTCTGCATCACCTGGCTGCATCCGCTGGGATCGGTCGAGGACCAGCTGTTCCAGCTCGACGATTCCGAAGCCGAGATGCTGGTGGTCGATGCGGCCGCCTTCCGCGATCGCGGCGGCGAGCTTGCGGCGAGAGCGGGCCGGCTGAAGGCGGTCTTCACCATGGGGCCGGCCGGCTACGGTGTCGATCTGCTGGCCGCCATCGAGAGCGCGGGACATGCGAGCGCGCAAAACCTCGCCAGCCTCGACGATCTCTCGACGCTGAACTACACCGGCGGCACCACCGGCAAATCCAAGGGCGCGCTGCGCTATCACCGCGAGAATGCAGGAGCAGCCGCCGCGATCCTCGCCGATTTCGAAATCCCCGACGCAGCGCGCTACCTCACGGTCGCCCCGATCAGTCACGTCGCCGGCACGAAGGTGCTGCCGACCCTGATGCGCGGCGGCACCGTGCACATGCTCAAAGGTTTCGATCCCGAGGCCGTGCTGACCACGATCGCACGGGAGCGCATCAATTTCACGCTGTTCGTGCCGACCATGATCTACGTGCTGCTCGATCATCCTGCGCTCGGCAAAACCGACCTCTCCTCGCTCGAGCTCGTGCTCTACGGCGCCTCGGCGATGTCGCCGAGCCGGCTGGTCGAGGGCATCGAGCGGATCGGACCGGTGTTCTCGCAGCTTTACGGGCAGACCGAATGCTATCCGGTCTCGGTACTGCGCAAGAAGGATCACGATCCGAAGACGCCCGAGCTGTTCTTGTCCTGCGGCTTCCCGATCGCGGCGTGCGAGGTCAAGATCCTCGACGACAACGACCAGGAGGTGAAGACGGGCGAAGCCGGCGAGATCTGCGTGCGCGCCCCGCATGTCATGGCCGAATACTGGAAGCGGCCTGACATCACCGCCGAGACGCTGAAGAACGGCTGGCTCCACACCGGGGATATCGCGCGCCAGGACGAGCGCGGCTACTTGTTCATCCTCGACCGCAAGAAGGACATGATCGTATCAGGCGGCTTCAACATCTTCCCGCGCGAGGTCGAGGACGTGCTGTCACAACACGCCGATGTCGCCATGGTCGCGGTCGTCGGCGTCCCCGATGAGAAATGGGGCGAGGCCGTCACCGCCATCGTCGTGCCGCGCGAGGGCGCAAGGCCAGACCCGGACGAACTGATCAACCTGGTCAGAGCCCGGAAAGGCTCGGCGCATGCGCCCAAGCAGATCCAGTTCGTCAAGCAGCTGCCCATGACCGGCGTCGGCAAGGTCGACAAGAAGGTGCTGCGCGCGGGCTTCTGGAGCGGCCGGGACCGTATGGTGGGATAAATACCCCGGAATTCTACGGGGTCGTTGTGGCTCCGACACCACATCGCGCGACGGAGTGCACGCCAGCGAGCCCCGCACGATTGCCCGAGAATCGGGGAATCACCTAGACCGCTGATGGGGCTGGGAAGCGGAGTGGGACATGAGAGTCGCTTCCCTGGAAAGTGCAGTCGCCGCGGTCACGTTGATCACGGCTATCATCGTGATGCTGTGGGAGATCAAGATCTTCTACGGACTATGAACCGGCAGGATGGCTTCGGTCGAACACGACCAGACATCCCTTCCGCGGCGGCGGAAGCCTGCCGTTCAAGCGCGCGATACATGTCTTCACCGCTTCTCGATCACCAGGCTCTGCACCGCGCGGCCGAAATAACCCTGGCGGTCGGCGAGGCGCGACATCGCGAGGCCCGCGCCGTCGGGGCCGATCCAGGAGTCGCCGTCGAGCAAGATCCACTCGCCCACAGGCTGGCGTGCAAAGCTCACGGTGAGATCGGCGTTGATGTAGGTCCAGGCGCGGAAGTCGAGCGTCGAAGCGGTGCCGTTGGAAAAATCGGCGGCGACCACGGCGCGCATGGCCTGCGAGATCGCTTCACCCTCGATCAGCGGATGATCGACGCGAAACCAGATCGCGCCGGCACCGGCCTGACCGAAGCGGCCGCGCGCCGCGCGCATCGAGACCAAACGCACGAACGGGCTGGTGGCGGCATGGCCGTCCTCGACCAGCGAGTCTTCCGGCAAGGGCAGCGTGACCGGCAGCTCTTTGACGCCCTCGGGCAGCGACAAAGCCTGCCGCCTGATCTTGAGCACGGTGGCGCCGACGACCTGCACGCCGTCGGCCAGCAGTTTGATCTCGCAGAGCTGGATCTTGCGGCCCTCGCGCAAGATTTCGGTCTCGATCGTGAGCGGCGCCACGGGAACGGGGCGCATCAGATCGATGGTGACGCGCGCGATGTCCATCGGAGCAGGCGTCGGAATGCGCTCGGCCGCCCACGTCACCAGCGACGCCGGCGCCGAGCCGTGCTGCATGCGCCGGTCCCAGGGACCGGCGGCATCCGGGCTGGTGATGACGTTGTTGCCGTCGACGCGGTAGATGGCGGACATCACTCAAATCTCTGTTGGCTTTGAATGTCGGAGCTTAGCAAAAAGTGTCGTCCCTGCGAACGCAGGGACCCATAACCCCAGGGAGAAGTTGTCGCGCGAGACTGGCAACCCCGAGTGTCCGCCAAACTCCTCCCTGTGGCTATGGGTCCCGGGTCTGCGCTCACGCTTGCCCGGGACGACGGGGGAGAGAGGCGGGACGACAGTGTTCTACAACGGCGGGTCGATCGCTTCGTCGTACTCCTTCTTGAACCGCGCAATCAGCTCAGCCGCTGGCACGATGCCGTCGATGCTGCCGATGCCCTGGCCGGAGCCCCAGATCTCCTTCCAGGCCTTCGGCTTGGCGCGCTCGCCGGAGGCGTCGGTGCCGAAGTTCATCTTGGAAGGATCGGAGGTCGGCAGGTTCTCGGGGTCCATGCCGGCGGCGAGGATCGAGGGTTTCAGATAGTTGCCGTGCACGCCGGTGAACAGGTTGGAATAGACGATGTCGTCGGCCGTCGAGCCCGCGATCATCTCCTTGTACTTCTCGACCGCGTTGGCTTCCTTGGTCGCGATGAAGGCCGAGCCGATATAGGCGAAGTCGGCGCCCAGAATGCGCGCGGCGCGGATCGCCTTGCCGTTGCCGATCGCGCCCGACAGCGCGATCGGACCGTCGAACCATTTTCGCGTCTCGGCGACGAAGGCCAGCGGCGAGATGGTGCCCGCATGGCCGCCGGCACCGGCCGCGACCAGGATCAGGCCGTCGGCGCCCTTCTCGATCGCCTTGTGCGCGAATTTCTGGTTGATCACGTCGTGGAAGACGATGCCGCCCCAGCCGTGCACGGCCTGGTTCAGCTCCTCGCGCGCGCCGAGCGAGGAGATGATCATCGGCACCTTGTACTTGGCGCAGAGCTGCATGTCGTGATCGAGCCGGTTGTTCGACTTGTGCACGATCTGGTTCACCGCGAACGGCGCCGACGGCCGTTCCGGATGCGCGCGGTCATAGGCCGCGAGTTCTTCGGTGATCCGTGCCAGCCATTCGTCCAGCAGCTCCGGCGGCCGCGCGTTCAGCGACGGGAACGAGCCGACCACCCCCGCCTTGCACTGCGCGATCACGAGATCGGGCACCGAGATGATGAAGAGCGGCGAGCCGATCACGGGGATCGACAGGCGCCCTTTGAACAAGGCAGGCATGGACATTGCGGGACGATCCTCTGTTGGCCGGTCAATGGAAGGTTGGGCAACATACCAACAAGGCAATCTTTCCACTGTCAAGTATTGCGTTTTGCCGCCGATGATCGCGGGGAGCGGCCAATTCCAAGCAGCGGAATTCCTTCTTCACTTTCTCCTGCAGGGAGAGGTGGCACGGCCGGCGCGGCAAAAGCCTCACCCGATCAGATCCGGGTTGATCAGCCGCTCGAAGGAGAACATCTCGTCCCACTTCTCCTGCGTCAGCAGCTGGCGCTCGACCACCACGATCTGGTGCAGCGACTTGCCGCTCTTGTAGCCTTCACGCGCGATCTCGGCGCATTGCTTGTAGCCGAGCAGCGGCTTGAGCACCGTGACGATGCCGAGCGAGTTCAGCACCATGTTGCGGGTGTGCTCCGCGTTGGCGGTGATGCCGACGACGCAATTCTCGCGCAGGCTGTTGACGGCGCGCTCCATGGTGCGGATCGAGAAGAACAGCGCAAACGAGATCACCGGCTCCATCACGTTGAGCTGGAGCTGGCCGGCCGAGGCCGCGAGCGTCACCGTGGTGTCGAGCCCGATGACGAGGAAGCTGGTCTGGTTGACGACCTCGGGGATCACAGGGTTGACCTTGCCGGGCATGATCGAGGATCCCGGCTGCAGCTGCGGCAGGTTGATCTCGTTGAAGCCGGCGCGCGGGCCGGAGGCGAGCAGGCGGATGTCGTTGCAGATCTTGGTCAGCTTGCTCGCCGTGCGCTTCAGCACGCCCGAGAGCTGCACATAGGCGCCGGTGTCCGAGGTCGCTTCGACGAGGTCGCCGGCGAGGATGAAATCGACCCCGGTCAGCGCGCTCAAATGGCGAACGGCGAGCTTGGGATAACCGTGTGCCGCCGTGACGGAGGTACCGATCGCGGTGGCGCCGAGATTGATCTCGCGCAGCAGCGCCCGAGCCTCGGAGATGCGATCGACCTCCTCGCCCATGGTGGTGCCCCATCCGCGGAATTCGGCGCCGAGCGACATCGGCACCGCGTCCTGCAGATGCGTGCGGCCCATCTTCAGGACACGGTCGAACTCGCGCCCTTTGGTGAAGAAGGCTTCCTGGAGCTGGCGCAGCGCGGTCATGTAACTTTCGAGTCGCAGGATCAGTGCCAGCCGAAACGCGGTCGGATAGGTGTCGTTGGTCGACTGGCCGTAATTGACGTGGTCGTTGGGGCTGACGTGCTGGTAGTCGCCCTTTTTGAAGCCGAGCGATTCCAGCGCCAGGTTCGCGATCACCTCGTTGGCGTTCATGTTGGTCGAGGTGCCGGCGCCGCCCTGGATGAAGTCGGTGACGAACTGGTCCATCATGTCGCCGGCGATGACGCGGTCGCAGCCGACGATGATCGCTTCGGCCACCTTGGCGTCGATCGCGCCGAGGTCGCGATTGGCCATGGCGGCGGCCTTCTTGACGTAACCGAGCGCCTTCACGAAGTAAGGCTCCTGGTTCATCGGAATGCCGGTGATGTGGAAGTTCTCCTTACCCCGGATGGTCTGGACGCCGTAATAGATGTCGTCGGCGATCTCACGCTGTCCGAGGAAATCCTGCTCCGTGCGGCTCATGGGCGCTCCTTGTTGCTCGCGCGACGTCGCCTAGTTCTGGCACAGCGCGCTGGTCACGAAAGTATCGGTGCGGCAGTCGTCCGGTTTGCGTTGCCGGCCGGGGATCAGGACCTTGGCCGAGCATTTTTCGGCGGAGTCGGCGTTCAGGCTCTTGCCTTCCTTGTAGCCCTTGCTCTGGCAGAGCTGGTCGGCGGCCTGCTTGCAGTCGGGCGCGCCGTTCGACGAGGCCGGACAGGCCACGCGCCCCGAGACCATGGTCGAGGGCTTGGCCAGCCGCGACAGGTCGTTCATGGTTTCGCTGGGGCTTTTGATCGGCGGCAGGATCGAGGGCAGCTTATCGAACAGCTTGCCCATTTCATTGATCAGCCCGGGATTTTCTGCAGGTGCGGGCGTCGAGGGCGGCGGCGGAGCCTGCGGCCCCTGCTCCTGCAAGCCAAGCGTCGGCGGCGCCGATTGCGCCCAGCCGGCCCCGCAGGCACCGAGCAGGAGCAGCACTGCTGACATCAGCGTCCCGAACCGCGCGGCCGGATTGCCGGATCGAACCATCATGACGACAACCGTAGCCGAAGCGGGCCCTGCGGCAAAGCGCCGTGGATCTAGATCAGCTTGATCGCCACCACGAAGCCGAGCACCAGCACGGCAGCACCGACAGCCACCACGAGTCCGAGATGCTTCTCGATCTTGACCCGGATCCAGTCGCCATAGCGGTTGAGCAGGATCGCGACGATGAAGAAGCGACCGCCGCGCGCAACGATCGAGCACAGGACGAACAGGATGATGTTGTAGCCGGCGAAGCCCGAGGTGATGGTGACGAGCTTGTAGGGGATCGGCGTCAGCCCCTTGAGCAGGATGATCACCGCACCCCATTCCGCATAGGAGGCGCGGAAGGCCTCGACCTTGTCGCCGAGACCGTAGACCTGGATCAGCCAGTGGCCGACCGAGTCGAACAGCAGCGCGCCGATGGCGTATCCGAGGACGCCACCGAGCACCGAGGTGACGGTACAGACCATCGCATAGACCCAGGCGCGCTGCGGGCGCGCCAGCGACATCGGAATCAGCATCACATCCGGCGGGACCGGAAAGAAGGAGCTTTCGGCGAAAGACACCGCTCCCATGATCCAGAGCGCGTAGGGCTTGTGGGCGGCGTCGATGCACCAATCGTAGATACGTTTCAGCATGGCGCCGCGATGAAGCACCATAGGGCGGATTTGTCCATGCCGAGTTTATGACGTTCTAGTGGCGCTTACGCGCGGTGCGGCCTTCGAGCGCGACAATCGGCCGCCTGGCGGCCACGCGCGGTGACGCGACTTTGGGCAGCTTCATCGACGATTTCGGCAGCTTCTCGGCGATGCCGAGCATGTCTTCCCGCCGCGTCATCTCGCGCCAGACGTCCTCGGGACGTACCCCGGCAGAGGCCCAGAGCACCGTGAGATTGTACAAGAGGTCGGCGCTTTCCCGGATCACGGCGTCGGTGTCGCCATTGACCGCATCGATCACGACCTCGATGGCCTCTTCGGCGAGCTTCTTTGCCATCTTCGAGGGCCCGCGCTGAAACAGCCGGGCCGTACGCGATGTTGCCGGATCAAGATCCCTGGCCGCGAGCACAGCCAGATATAGCCGCTCAAGCGAATCACTCATGGTACTCAAAACTACTCTAAACAAATGGCGAGCGTGTTAACGCCCGGGCATAAAAGCAGAAAACAGGCCGGCGCGGCAAGCGCGACGGCCTGTTCGGGTTAAGGTCGGTCGCCCTGCTTAGTAGCAGGTCGAGATATTACCCTGGCCGCCCTGGGCAGACTGGTAGGGACCGCCGCAGCGGTGGTACGGGCGCGGGCCGATATAGGAGTCGCCGCCGTAATAGACAGGACCCTCGTCATAGTAGACCGGGCCGCCGCCATAATAGGCCGGCGCGTCGTAGGCATAGGCGTCACGCGTGGCGGCGATCGCAAGGCCGGTGCCGATGGCGCCGGCGATGGCCGCGCCGGCAAAGGCCGCGCCACCTCCGCCATGCCAGTGGCGACCGCCGGCGTAGGAGGCAGTCGGGGCGACCGCGGTCAGCGCCAGCACCGCGGCGGTGGCGAGAACGGCCTTACGGCCGGTAAACTTCGAAAAGCTGTCAAACATGTCCTGGACCCTCCTTGGGACCTCGAATGGTGCCTGCAGACAAGGCTCATGTCTTTCAAACACGCACCTCGATGTTGGGTTCCCCAACCCCAACACAAGCTGAACGGGGTTGCGTAATCGTGACGCAACCGCCGCTCATCCTCCGTTCATGTTGGCGCGCGCACGGTGTCGCCGGCCGGCGCTGCGAGCGTCACGAGACCACAACAATGCGGGACCGGCGCAACTGATGTTGGAATTTCGGACGATCGCGCTTCGTTGCCTGCTGGCCCTCTCGATCCCGCTTGCGACACTGATTGCCGGCGATGTCGGCGCGGCCGAGACGGCTGCGCCCTCCGTTGCGATCCACTTCAGCTTCGACCGTCCGCTCGACGCCAGCATGGCGCCGTTCTTCCTTGCGGCGAAGGACGGCAGGTTCAGCGCCGAGCATCTCAACGTGTCCTTCAGCAGCGCGGCCGGATCGCCGGAAGCCCTTGCACGCGTCGCCAAGGGTGACAGCGAGCTTGCGCTCGTCGACATCAACGAGCTGATCCGGTTTCGCGACAAGGAGGATGCGGCGCCGGTCAAGGCGGTGTTCGTGCTGTTCAACCGCGCGCCCTACGCCATCGTCGCGCGAAGGAGCCGCGGCATCCATGTGTTGTCCGATCTCGACGGCAAGACCGTCGGCGTTGCCGACGGCGATCTGTCGATGCGGCTGTGGCCGGCGCTGCAGAACGGCATCAAGGCATCGCGCGTCAAATTCCACAAGATCGGCGCTGCGGTCCGCGAACCGATCCTGTCCGCGGGACAGGTCGATGCCGTCGCGGGCTTCAGCTATCTCTCGGCGGTGAACCTGCGTGATCGCGGCGTGCCCGGAGCCGATCTGGTCGTGCTGCGCTACGCCGATTATGGCTGCGAGGCCTACGGCTTCGCCGTGGTGGTCAATCCCGCCTTCGCCGCAGCAAAGCCAGACGCCGTGAAGGGCTTCGTCCGCGCCGTGATCGCCGGCATCGCCACGACCGTTAAGGAGCCGGCGCGTGCGGCTGAGGAGGCCGCGAGCCGGATCGACGACGGCGACCGCGACCTCGAGCTGGAGCGCCTGCGCACCGTCCTCGCCGACAACATCCTGACCGACGAGGTCAAGCGCAACGGTCTCGGCGGTATCGAGCCAGTGCGCCTGGAGCGCTCGATCGACCAGATCGCGCAGGACTTCAAATTCCGCAAGCGGCCAACTGCAGCCGACATCTTCGACGCCCAATTCCTGCCGCCGGTCGCGGGGCGGTTGATCAATTGAGCCTTCCGATCTTGACTCATGTAAGCAAATAGCTTACACTCGTTGCCGGATCAGATTTGGCGGACTCTTGATAAAGTCTTTCCGAAACAAGGCTCTTGGCGATCTCTGGTCTAAAGGAAAGACGGCGAAGATCGACTCGAAGATGCACGCCAGGATTCTGCGGCGTCTCGATCAACTCGATAGCGCCACGCTCGCCGAGGACATGAACGTGCTCGGCTTTGACTTCCATCGTCTGCAAGGAAAGCCAGTCCGTTACACTGTCCATATGAACGGCCCCTGGTGCATCACTTTCGAATTCGAGGATGGCGACGCTTACCGGGTCGATTTCGAGCAATATCACTAGTTACCTCAGCCGAGAGGGACTCGGCGTCGCGGAGCTGCCATGGTCGAATACGCTGCAAAGAAAAATCCGCGCCGTTGCCCGGTTCATCCCGGCGCGGTGCTGCGCGAGGACATGCTGCCGGCCTCCGGCAAGACCAAGGTCGAGATCGCGCGGCTGTTGGGCATCTCGCGGCAGCACCTTCACGACATCATGGAAGAGAAGAAGCCGCTGTCGCCGGAGGTGGCAGTGCGTGTCGGAAAGCTGTTTGGAGGCGGCGCCGGGATCTGGGTCCGGATGCAGGCAGCCCATGATACATGGCATGCGGAGCGGACGGTGGACGTCAGCCACATCCCCACCTTGAAGGTGGCCTGAGCCGTCCATGCCGGTGTAGTGTTGCACCTTCCTACCGGTGATCCACGACCTTCTCTCACGGTTCAGCCTATCGCATGTCCATCCTCCGTCTCTATACCCGCGTTCTCGAGCTGCTCGGCAGGGAGGCGCGGCTGGGCTGGCTGCTCGCGGTCGCCAATCTGCTGCTGGCGGCCTCGCAATTCGCCGAGCCCGTGCTGTTCGGCCGGATCGTCGACGTGCTCTCCGGCAAGACGGTGGCCGGCTCGAATTCGGCCTGGCCGTTCCTCATCGCCTGGGTCGCGTTCGGGCTCTTCACCATTCTGTGCAGCGCGCTGGTGGCCTTGCAGGCCGACCGGCTCTCGCATCGCCAGCGCCAGGCGGTGCTGACCGACTATTTCGAGCACATCCTGCAGCTGCCGCTGACCTTCCACTCCGGCACCCATTCGGGCCGGCTGATGAAGGTGATGCTCAACGGCACCGATGCCTTGTGGCGGCTGTGGCTCGGCTTCTTTCGCGAGCACTTTGCCGCGATCCTCTCGGTCGTGGTGCTGCTGCCGCTGTCGCTCTATTTGAACTGGCGACTCGCGATCCTCCTGTTCGTGCTCTGCATCGTCTTCACCGCACTGACCACCTTCGTGGTGCGCAAGACCTTCGGCATGCAAATGGAGGTCGAGGAGCATTACAGCGAGCTCTCCGCTCGCGCCTCGGACGCGCTCGGCAACGTCGCGCTGGTGCAGAGCTTCGTCCGCGTCGAATCCGAGGTGAAGGGGCTGCGCTCCGTCGCCGACGATCTGCTCGCGGCACAGATGCCGGTGCTGTCGTGGTGGGCGCTTGTCACCGTGATCACGCGCGCTTCCACCACCATCACCGTGCTCGCGATCTTCTCGCTCGGCATCGCCCTGCATGACCAGGGTCTGACCTCGGTCGGCGAGATCGTGATGTTCGTGAGCTTCGCGACGATGCTGATCCAGAAGCTCGAGCAGGTCGTGAGCTTCATCAACAACGTGTTCATGGAAGCGCCGCGCCTGCGCGAGTTCTTCAATGTGCTCGACGCCGTGCCCGCGGTGCACGACCGGCCCGACGCGATCGATGCCGGCAGGCTGTCCGGCCTCGTCGAGTTCAACGACGTCACGTTTTCCTATGACGGCAAGCGGCCGGCGATCGAGGATCTCACCTTCACCGCGCTGCCCGGCCAGACCATCGCGCTGGTCGGCCCGACCGGCGCCGGAAAGTCGACCGCGATCGCCCTGCTGCATCGCGCCTTCGATCCGCAATCCGGCTTCATCAGGATCGACGGCATGGACGTGCGCGGCGTCACGCTGACCTCGCTGCGGCGGAACATCGGCGTCGTGTTCCAGGAAGCGCTGCTGTTCAACCGCTCGATCGAGGAGAACTTGCGCGTCGGCAAGCCTGACGCGACCGAGGCCGAAATGCGCAAGGCGGCCGAACGCGCGCAGGCGCTCGAATTCATCGAGCGTAGCGGCGGTTTCGCGACCAACGCCGGCGAGCGTGGCCGCATGCTGTCCGGCGGCGAGCGGCAGCGTCTGTCGATCGCCCGCGCGCTGCTGAAGGATCCGCCGATCCTGATCCTGGACGAGGCGACAAGCGCGCTCGATGCCGTCACCGAGACAAAGGTGAATGCCGCTCTCGACGAAGTGATGAAGGGCCGCACCACCTTCGTGATCGCCCACCGCCTCTCCACCATCCGCAACGCCACGCGGATCCTGGTGTTCGAGAATGGGCGCGTGATCGAAAGCGGAACTTTCGATGAACTCGTGGCCAAAGGCGGCCATTTTGCCGAGCTCGCCAGGGCCCAGTTCATGGTCCACGAGACCGCTCAAGCGAGCACACGGGCCAGCATGACGGCGGCTGAGGCTGCCGCGACGGCTGCCAAATCCCCCTAGCAAGTCCTCCTGGCAAGTCCCCACATCATCGTCGAAATTCGGCCTATTTCATTGCGGAATACCCCGCTGATGCCCCTATTCTCGACGCACCAGCCGGTATAGGTTTGCGACGCCGCAAGCGGCGGCGCTGGATTTCAAAACCGAACATCAGATCACGAGAACCGTCCATATCAGGCGGGTCTCCAAGGACCGGAATCGGATAGTGCACGCCCTACGCCCGCTGCTTCGCAAGTCCCTGTTCAACCTGTTCGCTGCGAGCCTCGCATGCACCGCATGGCTCGCGCCCCGCGCGGCGAGCGCCGAAGCGCTGCTGCTGATCGAGGCCGATAGCGGTAAAGTGCTGCAGGCGGAAAACGCGACCATTCCCTGGTATCCGGCCTCCGTCACCAAGATCATGACCGCTTATGTGACGTTGAGGGCGGTCAAGGACGGCAGGCTGACGCTCGACACGCTGCTCACGGTCTCGCCGACGGCCGCCTCGCAATCGCCCTCGAAGATGGGGTTCCGTCCGGGAACGCAGCTCACCGTCGACAACGCGCTGAAGATGATGATGGTCAAGTCGGCGAACGACATGGCCGTAGTGCTCGCCGAAGGCGTCGGCGGCTCGATCGACGGCTTCTCGGCGATGATGAACGACACCGCCAGGAAGCTCGGCATGACGCAGACCAGCTACGTCAATCCGAACGGCCTGCCCGCCGACGGCCAGATCACCTCGGCGCGCGACCTCGGCATTTTGGCGCGCTCGTTCCTGCGCGACCTGCCGGAATACGAGTACTTCGTACACATCCCGGCGATCCGCTTCGGCAAGCGCGTCACCGGCAATTTCAACAAGCTGATCGGCCGCTATCCCGGCGCCGACGGTTTCAAGACCGGCTTCATCTGCGCCTCCGGCTACAATCTCGTCGCGTCGGCGACGCGCAACGGCCGCCGGCTGATCGCGGTGGTGCTGGGCGCGAGCTCCGGCACCGCGCGCGCGGTGAAGGCGGCGCAGCTGCTGGAGCGCGGCTTCGGCCAGGACAATCTGACCTGGCTGCGCCCCTCGCTCGGCACGGTCGACAACCTGGTGCCGGTCGATGCCTCGCCGCCGAACCTGCGCGACGAGATGTGCGGGCCGCACCGCAAGCGGCCGGCCAGCGACGACGACGATGCGCTGATCGCGGCCAATGGCGTCACGAGCGGATCGGCCTCGGCCACCGGCGGCGAAGCCCAGGTCACCTTCTTCACCGCCGGCCTGCAGCCGCCTTTGATGAAGGCCTCCGAGCTGATGGCCTCGGCCCCGGCGGCGACCGAGCCCGTGCTGGTCTATACCGGCCCGACCCGCACCGGCACCGCCCTGATCGCGGCGGTCGCGGCCGATGCCGACCAGCAGGCCGCGTCGAAGCCGCGTGGCAAGAAGTCGCGCGTCGCCAAGAAGCCTGACGCGGCCGACAAGCCGAAAGACGCGGGCAAGGACGGCAACAAGGATATCAAGACGGCGGCGGCCAAGCCCACGGCCAAGCCGGCCGAGGCCAAGAACGAGGGGAAGAGCGACGGCAAGAACGACAGCAAGACTGCGGCAAAGCCGGCGGCGCCCAAGCATGCTGCCGCCAAGCACGATACGGCGGCAAAACCCGCCGACAAGCCTGCGCCGAGCGGCGATCCGAAACCCGCCAAGCCCAAGGCCGCGACCAAGCCAGCCGCCAAACCGGCCAACAACAGTTAACGGCGCTCCTCACCGCAACGGCCGGCGCTTCGCACCTGCGGCAGCGCCGTTTGCGACGATTCCAGTAGCTCCTTCCCGACCTTTGCCCTAAGCCTCGGCGGCTTGCCACGCGTTCCGGCAGGTTCGATACTGGCGGCAATGAGGCAAGCCCGAGACACAACGGGCTCTGGTCAATGAGGGGAGTTTTCCATGGAGCGCATCTGGCTCAAGCAATATCCGCCCGGCGTGCCTGCCGATATCGAGCCGACGCAATACGCATCACTGGTCGACCTGCTGGAGGAGAGCTTCACTAAGTTCGCCGACCGCAAGGCGTTCATCTGCATGGACAAGTCGATCAGCTACCGCGACCTCGACCAGATGTCGGTCGCGCTCGCCGCTTATTTGCAGGGCCGCGGCCTGCAGCGCGGCGCCCGGGTCGCCATCATGATGCCGAACGTGCTGCAATATCCGGTGGCGACCGCCGCGGTGCTGCGGGCCGGCTTCGCCGTCGTCAACGTCAACCCGCTCTACACCCCGCGCGAGCTCGAGCACCAGCTGAAGGATTCCGGCGCCGAAGCCATCATCGTGCTGGAAAACTTCGCCCACACCGTCGAGCAGGTAATCGCGAAGACCGCAGTGAAGCATGTCATCGTCGGCAGCATGGGCGATTTACTCGGCTTCAAGGGCGTGATCGTCAATCTCGTGGTCCGCCGCGTCAAGAAGATGGTACCGGCATGGTCGCTGCCGGGCTCGGTCTCCTTCAACGAAGCGCTGTCCGCGGGACGCGGCATGACGTTCAACAAGCCGAAGCTCTCGCCGGGCGACGTCGCCTTCTTGCAATATACCGGCGGCACCACCGGCGTCTCCAAGGGCGCCACCCTGCTCCACCGCAACATCGTCGCCAACGTCCTGCAGAACGACGCCTGGCTGCAGCCGGCGATGGCCGCGCCGCCCCATGTCGATCAGCTCATGATCGTCTGCGCGCTGCCGCTCTATCACATCTTCGCGCTGACGGCCTGCTACCTGCTTGCGGTGCGCGCCGGCGGCTGCAATCTCCTGATCCCCAATCCGCGCGACATCCCCGGCTTCGTCAAGGAGCTGGCGAAATACCAGGTCAACAGCTTCCCGGCCGTGAACACGCTCTACAACGGGCTGATGCACCATCCCGATTTCAAGAAGCTCGACTTCTCCAAGCTGAAGATCTCCAACGGCGGCGGCATGGCGGTGCAGCGTCCCGTGGCCGATCAATGGAAGGCGATCACCGGCTGCTTCATCGCCGAAGGCTACGGCCTGTCGGAGACGTCGCCGACGCTGACCTGCAATCCCGCGACCGCGACCGAGTTCACCGGCACGATCGGCATTCCCGTGCCGTCGACCTACATCTCGATCCGCGACGACGACGGCAACGAAGTGCCGCTTGGTCAGGCCGGCGAGATCTGCGCCAAGGGCCCGCAGGTGATGTCGGGCTATTGGAACAGGCCGGAAGAGACCGCCAAGGTGATGACCGCGGACGGATTTTTCCGCACTGGCGACATCGGCGTGATGGACGAGAAGGGCTACACCAAGATCGTCGACCGCAAGAAGGACATGATCCTGGTCTCCGGCTTCAACGTCTATCCGAACGAGATCGAGGAAGTGATCGCGAGCCATCCGGGCGTGCTCGAATGCGCCGTGATCGGCATCCCCGATTCCAAGTCGGGCGAGGCGGTGAAGGCCTTCGTGGTGAAGAAGGATCAGAACCTCACCGCCGAGGCGGTGATCAAATTCTGTCACGAGCAGCTCACCGGCTACAAGGTGCCCAAGCACATCGAATTCCGCAACGACCTGCCCAAGACCAATGTCGGCAAGATCCTGCGGCGGCAGCTCCGCGACGAGAAGAAGGCGGAAGCGGCGTAAGCCGCACTGCCGATGACGGACGCCGGCGACATCGCGCCATCAGGCATTCTCGCCTTCTGGCGCGAGGCCGGCCGCGAGCGCTGGTACGAGCGCAACGAGGCTTTCGACACGGAAGTCAGGCGCCGCTTCCTCGCGTTGTGGCAGAAGGCGGCCGCCGGTGAGCTTGCATCGTGGGAGGCGAGCGACGAGGGCGCGCTCGCGCTCGTCATCGTGCTCGACCAATTTCCCCGCAACATGTTTCGCGGCGATCCCAGGACGTTTTCCAGCGATGCGCTGGCGCGCGATGTCGCGCGCCGGGCCATCGACCGCGGCGTCGACCGCAGGATCGATCCCGTGCTGGTCGAATTCCTCTATCTGCCTTTCATGCATTCCGAGCACTTGCCTGACCAGGAGCATTGCGTCGCGCTGTTTCAGAATGCCGACAATGCCAACAAGGCCGACAATGCCGAAAACCTGAAATACGCCCGGGAGCACGCTGACATCATCCGCCGGTTCGGCCGTTTTCCTCACCGCAACCGCGTCCTCGGGCGTCCGACCACGGAGGACGAGCAGGCCTTCCTCGACGGAGGCGGCTTTTCCGGCTGATGACATCGCGGTGAAGGACCGCCGCCACCCCTGCTTTCCCCGCCGGCAATATTGTGCAGGCCCGCTGCACGGTCTAAAAAGCGGGACCGATTTTCAGGGAGACTGACGATGGCGATCCAGACTGGCGACAAGCTGCCCGAGGCGAAGTTCCGCGTGATGACGGCGGAAGGTCCGCAGGTGAAGACCACCGACGATATCTTCAAGGGCAAGAAGGTGGCGCTGTTCGCGGTGCCCGGCGCCTATACCGGCACCTGCCACAAGATGCATCTGCCGAGCATCTTCCTCAACGCCTACGCCATGAAGGACAAGGGCATCGACACCATCGCCATCGTCTCCGTCAACGACGCCTTCGTCATGAACGCCTGGAAGCGCGACACCGACCAGCGCGACGAGGCGATCTTCCTCGCCGACGGCAATGCCGAGTTCGCCAAGGCGATCGGCATGGAGCTGGACGCCTCCGCCAACGGCCTCGGCATCCGCTCCAAGCGCTATTCGATGCTGGTCGAGGACGGCGTGGTCAAGAAGCTGAATCTCGAGGCGATGCCCGGCAAGGTCGAAGTCTCCGGCGGCGATACGCTGCTGGGGCAACTGTAAGACCGCGTTCGGAGCCACTTTTGATGCATTCGCGCCCTGCGGAAGCGGGGCGTGAATGCATTGGTCACGTGCCCCATTGACATCGGGGTGCCTTCCATCATCCGGGTCACAGTCTCATCTAGCGGCGTACTGCATCAGCTTGCCCGTAATATCGACGAAGGCAGCCTGCTGAGTAACCGTATCCAGCTGCGCAAGGGGGATCTGAGGATTCGGCAGGAGCGACTGAAACTCAGTGATTTCCTTGTGAGTGAGGAAGACGGTACTGGGGCTCAGATGCAGCCAGAATATCTGCTTCCCGCTCTGCTTGGCCGAATTGAGGAGTTTCGGCAGTTCGACGTCTTTCACGAACTGCGAGCTGAGGAAATTCTGGCTGACCAACAGCAGTCCCGCGCTCGACCCGTTCAGCACGTCCATGATTTGCCGCTCCCACGGATTGCCGGGAACAAGCTGGCTGTCATCCCAGAACCTGATGACCCCCCGCTGTTCAAGCGCCGTCAGGAAGGTCTTCAGCTTATCGAGCCAGTCCTGATCCTTATGCGAATAGCTCACAAAGACCGTCGGCTGCGGAGCCAGTTTCGGCGCGAAATAGTGAAACAGGTAGATTATCTTCGCTTCGCGATCGACCTCGAAGGTGATCTGTAATTCGGGTCCTGGGTGTTGATAGATCTTGCTGTTGCCGTCCTTCGATGCCGGAATGATGCGCTCCGGATATTTGTCGGGATCTCTGGCCAGCTCCGCTTCGATATCGTCGGCAACTTGGCGGAGTTGGAGCGTCATCGCCAGGCGGGTCTTGCGTGCCTCGTCGGCATATTTGAGCGCGTAATCGGGGAAGCTTGGAGCACTCATGATGTCGCCGCCCCCTTCCCGTCCTCGCGAGCGAGATGATAGATGCGAACTCTCTGGAGATTCTCATCGACGTCATAGACAATCCGCCACGGAGTATCGGGAACGGAGAGTCGCCGAAGATTGGTCTCGGGGTCTGCCCTCGAGCCCAGCCCGTTCGGGTCATCGCTCAGGCTGAACATCGCGCGTGTGACCTTGGCCTCGGTGGAGGAGTCGAGACTCTTCTTGGCCGACAGCAGAAAGCCGTCGCTCAATTGCATGGCATAGCCGGACCTGCGCTCGCTCTCGGGGACATTCTTCAGGCTCTGTTGACGTTCTTCAGCGCCCTGAATGCGTTCCTGGAGCGCAGTGCTTTGTGCACTGCCTATGATCCTATCCAGATTAGCCTGCCGCAGGAACGCTGCATCGAATACGTGAAGATGCACTCGGGCCAGCACGAAGCCGACACTCGCCATCACGCTGCCGATCACTATCTCGCGGAGCGACTTGCGATAGTTGATCAGCCTGGCCGTCAGCCAGAACCCACCCAACAGGAGCGGCGGAACGACGATGGTCCAGAGTATCCGACCGTACGTGATTCTGATCCCTAGCGAGAGCTGCTGTTCGGCAAATTCGTAGAGATATGAGATGATCACCAACGCTGCCACGACGACGGCCCCCAGCAGGAATGCGGCCGTCAATTGCAGATACCGCATCGACAGCCAGGCCTTGAACGTGAGCCTGCTGCCAACTTCCAGCTGACGGTCGATCCAGTACGCGACCGGGCTGAGCGCGCTCGGCTGTCGTAACAACGGCTCGATCTTCAAGAACCACCAGCTCGACCGAGTTGACTGCCCGACAGGGAATCCCAATGTATCTTGTCCGAGGACTGTCTCGGTCGTGAGATAGCCGCTGGTCATCAGCGCCGTCGCTTCGACGTCGGAGAAGGAGTCGAGATCGGTCCGGATCGCGGCGAGCCTTCGCTGAATACCCTTCTGAATTCCGTAGCTCGTCAATTCCCGCGGCGGCAGCGGATCGGACGGATCCTGGCAGCCGATCCAGTCGACGAGCTGACTATCCAGATCCTTCTTGAGATGTACGAACATCAGGCCCTTGAGCGTGCGGCCCTGCAACCTGCTCATGAGGTCGTCGTACTGGCTGGCCCGGACGCGCGATTGCAGGATGGAGTTCGCGCGCAGAGGCACGCCGAGCAAACCGTCGCTTGGCTCATCCAAGTGATCCATCTGACCACTGGCGTCGCTGACCAGGAGAATCGAGCAACCTTGCTCGAGCAAGGCCGCGGCCCCCTGGTTGTCGTGCACACCGCCGTCGACGAGCCGCACGATCGGTCGGATCTTGCGATCACTCTCCGGCGGCAGGCGTTCGTACAAGTCCGCGATCGAGAGCGGCTCGAAAATTCCGGGAACGCATGCCGACGCAGCCACGGCGTAGCCAAGGCGCATCCTTTCATGGGGTTTTGGAGCATCTGAATAGTAAAGTCGCCGCAGCCGATAATTGGCGTCAACCTCGGTGTTGATCGTGGCCGGGGACTCACCCATCCAGCTCGCGGTGAATTGCCAATTGTGACCGGTGTTGAGGCTGGTCGCATTGAGGATCAGAATCGGGACCTTCGCCGCGCGGCGCCAATTATGATCTTCGGGCCGAAAAGGCTGGGATTCCCCATGCGGAACGATCTTGAGGTCGTTCAGCCATCTGGGCCGGCCGCCCTCCCCGTCCTGGACCCGCGCAAATATTTCACTCTCGTAGAGCTCGCCAGCGCGCTTGGTGCGCGAATAGTTTGAAGCGAAGATCATCTTGACGTTGGTGATCCATTCCGCAGCGATGCGCACGCGAATGTTACGCTGAACGCCAGCCAGAAAGTCCTTGCTCAGCCGCTCCACGATATCGATGTAATCTTGTCTGATAATGTCGGCGTCCGCCTTGGAGGCAAGCAGCTTCCGTACCTCGAGATAGTAGTGGGCTCCGATGATCGATCCGCCGGAAACGCAGGAGAGGTACTCGACATGTCGCAGCAGATCGAGCTCGGCCAATCTTGCGAGAACGCCTATGTGATAGAGCGAGGCTCGAAACCCGCCGCCGGAAAGCGCAAGCCCGATCTTGCCTCTCACCACGGACAACAACGCCGTTTCAGCGTTGCCGAGAAAGGCCTTTAGGACCGTCCTGGCATCTGGATCGAGCGACGTGCCCCGGCGGGCTGCGTCGCGCTCCATGAGTGACAAAAGCGCAGCAAGCTGCCGGGCCGTTGTCTCGCGCTCCCAATCCGGAACATTCGTAAGAGAGGCAGCCAACTCCAGCCATCGCTTCGCCTCGGAGAACTGCCGCAAGCCGAAATGGGCCTCACCCAGGGTGACCAGAAACCACCATGTTTGCCGTAGCCATGCGTTTTCGGGTTTCTCTATTAAGCTAGGCAGACGCTCCGCGATGGCCCGTCGAATCTGCTGCGCCTTGTCTTGCCTTATCGTCGGTGCCGCCTCGACACTGACCTCCTGCTGCGCCGGGAATTCGATATCTGCGAGTAGATCGAGCACGAAGGCGGCATTGATCGCGGTATAACCGAAATCCCCGTCAACGCCTTGCTGGTATCCGCGCAAGTAGAACGCGCTCGAGGTCTCAAGCTCGCTCTCCCGCGCACTATATTCCCACAGCCGCTTGTGGATCGCACCGGCAAGCCCGAGTGTCTCCTGGTCGACGGTATGCGCAAGGTCTTCTACGTTCTTCAAGATGGCAAGCGCCATCCTTAATCTTGCTTCGACGGGAAGATCGGGATCCTTGTACGTCGACAATGCAAGCTTGTGGCCGACGAGGACTCGCAGCTTCGGATCGGATGCGACATCGCTGAAGCGGCTCAGCCGTTGAAGTAGTTTCCGTGCAAGGCCAAACAGCCGTTCCCGGTGGAGGTCCTTGATGAGATCGAGCAGATCCTTCGAGCTCGCGGCCCTGCCGGCCAGGATTTCCTGCGCGCGCTTCTCCGCAGAGGTGTGGGCCGCCATGATGAAATCCTCACCCAGTCGACTATTTATCGGCTTTCACAGCCAATCACATAAATTGCATTGAAAAGCTCATTCTGCCACAGGTTGGGCGGGTGCAGTCAAGTGGCCGGATGGGATCACGACAACCGGCTGCAATGGAGGCCGGTGAATGACCCAGAAAAGCCCGGCCGGGGAGTGGCGGAAGAAGCGCGCCCTGCCCTACTCCGCCACCCTCTGCTGCAACCGCGCCTTCACAATCCCATCGCGCGCGAGCTGATCGGCGCGCTCGTTCTCGGGATGGCCGGCGTGGCCCTTGACCCAGTGCCAGCGGACCTCGTGCGGCTTCAGCGCGGCGTCGAGACGCTGCCAGAGCTCGACATTCTTCACCGGCTTCTTGTCGGCGGTGCGCCAGCCGTTGCGCTTCCAGCCGTGGATCCAGCCGGTGATGCCCTGCCGGACATACTGGCTGTCGGTGTAGAGATCGACGGTGCACGGCTTCTTCAGCGCTTCCAGCGCCGAGATGGCCGCCATCAGCTCCATCTGGTTGTTGGTGGTATGGCGCTCGCCGCCGTTCAGCTCTTTTTCCTTGTCACCGAACTTCAGGATCGCGCCCCAGCCGCCCGGCCCGGGATTGCCCGAGCAGGCGCCGTCGGTGAAGATCGTGACGACGGGCTTATCGCTCACGCGACCAGCCCCGACGGCATCAGCCCATAGTCGCGCACGCTTCCCACGCTCTGGTGGAAGCGCAGCTTGCGGACATATTCGAGAGGGTCCTTCGGCTTCACCAGCGCACCCTCGGGCACGTTGAGCCAGTCGACCAACCGTGTCAGCAGGAAGCGGATCGCAGCCCCGCGCGCGAGCAGCGGCAGCGCGGCCTCTTCCGCCTCCGAGAGCTTTCGCACCCGGCCATAGGCGTTGAGGAAGGCACGCGCCTTGGTGACGTTGAAGGAATGATCCGGCTCGAAGCACCAGGCGTTGAGGCAGATCGCGACGTCATAGGCCAGCATGTCGTTGCAGGCGAAGGTGAAGTCGATGATCCCCGAAAGCTTGTCACCGAGAAAGAAGACGTTGTCGTTGAAGAGGTCCGCGTGGATCACGCCTTCGGGCAGATTATCGGGCCAGACGCCGCTCGAAAGATAATCGAGCTCGGTGGCAAGGAACGCGCGCAGGCCCGGCTGCACCTCGTCGGCGCGGTTCGAGGCCGCGTCGAACAGCGGCCGCCAGCCCGCAACCGACAGCGCATTGGCGCGGCGAACCGCAAAATCGGCGCCGGCCAGATGCATCCTGGCGAGGCCCTCGCCGACGCCGGCGCAATGCGCCACGTTCGGCTTGCGCGGCCACATGCCTTCGAGAAAGGTGATGATCGCCGCCGGGCGTCCCGACAGCTCGCGCAACGCCTCGCCGTCGCGCCCCTTCACCGGCAGCGGGCAGTTGATGCCGTGCTCGGCCAGATGCGTCATCAGCGCCAGGAAGAACGGCAGATCGTTCTTCGCCACGCGCTTCTCGTAGAGCGTGAGGATGAACGAACCCTGGCTGGTATGCAGAAGGAAGTTGGTATTCTCGACGCCCTCGGCGATGCCCTTGTAGGAGAGCAATTCGCCGAGATCATATTGCTTCAGGAAATCCGCAAGCTCGTCGGCGGCAACGTCGGTGTAGACCGCCATAAAAGTCTACTCGGCGGCAGCTTCAGGGCGCACCTGACGCGGCAGCGGGAAGAACTCGTTCTCTTCCGCGGCCGAGACCGTCTCCACATGCAGCGTGTAGCGCTCGGCGAAGGCGTCCATGATCTCTTCGACGATCACTTCCGGCGCGGAGGCGCCCGCGGTGATGCCAAGGCTTGAGATGTTGCTGAACCTCTCCCAATCGAGGTCGGCCGCGCGCTGCGCCAGCACCGCGATCCGGCAGCCCTCGCGCTCCGCGACTTCACGCAGGCGCTGCGAGTTCGACGAGTTCGGCGCACCCACAACGATGAGCGCGTCCACCACCGGCGCCACCTTCTTCACCGCGAGCTGGCGGTTGGTGGTGGCGTAGCAGATGTCTTCCTTGTGCGGCCCGTTGATGTTCGGGAAGCGCTCCTTCAGGAGCGCCACGATCTCCGCGGTGTCGTCGATCGACAGCGTGGTCTGAGTCACGAAGGCGAGGTTGTTGGGGTCCTTCGGGGAGATGGTCTTGGCGTCCTCGGCGGTCTCGATCAGCGTCACGGCGCCGGTCGGAAGCTGGCCGAGCGTGCCGACCACCTCGGGATGGTGCGAATGGCCGATCAGGAAGATCTCGCGGCCACGCTTGAAATGGATCGCCGCCTCGCGGTGCACCTTGGTCACCAGCGGGCAGGTCGCATCCAGCGAGAACAGATTGCGGGACTGGGCGTCGGCCGGAACCGATTTCGGCACGCCATGGGCCGAGAATACCACCGGCGCGGAGGTGTTTTCCGGGATTTCCGCCAGCTCCTCGACGAAGATGGCGCCCTTTTTCTTCAACCCATCGACGACATACTTGTTGTGCACAATCTCGTGGCGAACATAGACCGGCGCGCCGTATTTATCGAGCGCCCGTTCCACGGTGTCGATCGCCCGGACCACCCCGGCGCAGAAGCCACGGGGAGAACAAAGCACGATCTTGAGGTCTGGTTTGGCTGACATTGAGCGATCTCGGGACCGAATCACCTCGCCAAATGGGCGGGAAGCGGTCGATGGATTGAATAGGGCTTAGGGTACGGGCTTACAGGGAATTGGGCCCCCTTTCGGGCGCTGTCAAGGCACTATCTATAGCAGAACCATTGCGTGGCTACCCCCTCCGGGCTTATATAGCGCGAATTCCCAGTCATCGCTGATGACCACCGGTTTCGCCTCCAAAGGGGTGGGCGAAGCACAAAGGAGATTTGCCATGAGCAACGCACCTCTGATGCCCAAGGCGACCGCCGTCTGGCTGCTCGACAACACCGCGCTGACCTTCGACCAGGTCGCCGATTTCACCAAGATGCATCCCCTCGAGGTGCGCGCGATCGCCGACGGCGATGCGGCCCAGGGCATCAAGGGCATGGATCCCCTCTCCAACGGCCAGCTGACCCGCGAGGAGATCGAGAAGGGCGAGAAGAACCCGGACTACCGGCTCCGCCTCCAGGAGAGCAAGGTGGTGCTGCCACCCCAGCCCAAGCGGAAAGGCCCGCGCTACACCCCGGTCTCGCGCCGCCACGAGCGTCCCAGCGCCATCCTCTGGCTGCTGCGCAACCATGCCGAGCTCAAGGACGCCCAGATCATGCGCCTGGTCGGCACCACCAAGAGCACGATCGCGAGCGTGCGCGACCGAACCCACTGGAACACCTCCCAGCTGACCCCGATCGACCCCGTCACGCTCGGCCTCTGCTCGCAGATCGAGCTCGATTTCGAAGTGGCGCGCGCGGCCAAGGAAAAGCCGATCGACGCAGCCTATGGCGGCGCCACCCTGCTGCCAGCCTCCGAGACCACCAAGAAGGACGAGTACGAGCCCGCGGAGAAGTCCAGCGACGACCTCAACCTCGACGCCGTGTTCGCCAAGCTGAAGACGCTCGGCGGCAAGAAACACGAGGACGAGGAGGAATAGTCCTTCTCTCTGCGACAGCCTCAAACGCAAAAAGCGCGGCAGGGAAACCTGCCGCGCCTTTTGTTTTTGTCACCACCCTCGGTGTCGTCCCTGCGAACGCAGGGACCCATAACCCCAGGGAGAAGTTTGGCGAAGATTGGTTGTTCGGTACTTCTACCAACAACAATCGATAGCTTCCGCGGTATGGGTCCCCGCGTTCGCGGGGACGACAGCGGAATTTGTCGCGACGCCAATGCCTCTTTCGACGCCTCTCAGAACTTGTACGTCACACCGGCGCCGACCAGCCACGGATCAATATGCGCGGTGCCGGTGACCGGCAGGCCGGAGACGGTCGCGCTGTAATCCGGACGCAGCCACAGCTTCTTGACGTCGACGTTGAGACCCCAATGCCGGTCGATCATGTAGTCGAAGCCGAACTGCACGGCGCCGCCCCAGGCGTTGCTGACATGCAAATTGGTGGTGGTGGCGACGATCGCAGGCGGACCGGCGATTGCGGCCGGCGAATTGGCCGCGGAATTGTTGAAGAACACGGTGTAGTTCACGCCGGCGCCGATATACGGCTTGAACGCGCCGAACTGGTCGAAGTGATATTGCAGCGTCAGCGTCGGCGGCAGCAGCGTGGTCTTGCCGATCGGCAGGTTCGCGAGCGAGCCGGTGCCGCTGATCGAGTGCCGGGTCACGCCGAGGATCAGCTCGGCCGCGATGTTCTTGGTGAAGAAATAGCTGATGTCGAGCTCGGGAACGACCTGGTCGCTGATCGAGAGGCCCGAATTCGGCGAGGACAGCGAGGGCACGCCCGCCACATTGACGGTGGAGCCGCCGGCATCCGGCAACACGCCGAGCACACGCAGGCGCACCATCCAGGGATTGAACGCCTCCACCGGCGGCGGCGCCTTCTTGTAGACCGGCAAATCAGCGGCCTGAGCCGTTGCAAAGGTCCCCACGAGCATCGCACCCAGCGTCGCGATCCGCGCCACGTTTCTTATCGTTCCGTCCATTTCAATCCCCTTCAGCCATAGCGCGCTTCGTTGCGCGACATCAGCGTCAGAGCAGAAAGGGACCGCTGAAGGATTTGACCTCGATCAATTCAGGCGAACGTCGCCACGATTTGGCCACGGCGTTGCAGATGTGTCACGGAAAGGGCGAACGCGTTGCGCCCGGCGCGGCAAGATAATGCCGCACCTCCCCGTCAGGGCCGCTCGGGATGGTTCAGCATGTATTCGCCGAGATCGCGCTGGCGGCGGTCGGCCCGCGCGGTGGCGGCGCTGCGCTGGACGTCGCGGTCCTTGCGGCAGGCCACGTATTCCGGCGAGCCCTGCGCATTGCCCCGGCTCAGGCAGACTGCGTCGTCATCGTCGCCGCCCACCGCCACCGGCGTCTGGTAGCGCGCGGAGCAGGCGGAGAGAGCGATGGCGAGCAGCACAGCTGCAAGCAGGCGCGGCGCGGCGGCGAGTGGCATACGAGGTCCCCTGTTGGCCGGCCCTGTTTAGCGCGGAATACGGAGATTGTAAGTCCCTGGGGGCTTCCCTGCTCGCGGTCATTCCACGCGAAGGCGGGGAATCCAGTACGCCGCGACCTCTCGATTCTAGCATCGCCGCCTCTGGAATACTGGATCACCCGCTTTCGCGGGTGATGACAGCGGAGACCGCCTCACACCCTCCCCTTCAGCGCCTCCCCGATCTCGTCGAGTGCCTTGGGATCCTCGATCGTCGCCGGCATGGTCCAGGACTCGCCGTCGGCAATCTTCTTGATGGTGCCGCGCAAAATCTTGCCGGAGCGCGTCTTGGGCAGGCGGCCGACGGTGATGGCGAGCTTGAAGGCTGCGACCGGGCCGAGCTTGTCGCGCACCAGCGCGATAATCTCCTTCTCGATCTCGGCGGGCGCGCGTTTCACGCCGGCCTTGAGCACCAGGAAGCCGCAGGGCACCTCGCCCTTGATCGCGTCCTTGACGCCGAGCACGGCGCATTCGGCGACGTCGGGATGCGAGGCCAAAATCTCCTCCATGCCGCCGGTGGAGAGCCGATGGCCGGCGACGTTGATGATGTCGTCGGTACGACCCATGACGAAGACATAGCCGTCCTCGTCCTTGTAGCCGGCATCCGAGGTTTTGTAATAGCCGGGGAATTCGCTCAAATAGGCTTCCTTGAAGCGCGCGTCCTGATTCCACAGCGTCGGCAGGCAGCCCGGCGGCATCGGCAGCTTGATGACGATCGAGCCCATCGTATTGGGTCCCACCGGCTTTGCCGCCTCGTCGACCACATCGACCTGGTAACCCGGCATCGGCACCGTGGGCGAGCCGTGCTTCACCGGCAGCATGCCGAGCCCGACCGGGTTGCCGGCGATGCACCAGCCGGTCTCGGTCTGCCACCAATGGTCGATCACCGGCACCTTCAGCTGCTGCTCCGCCCATTCGACCGTCGGCGGATCGGCCCGCTCGCCGGCCAAAAAGAGCGTGCGGAATTTCGAGAGGTCGTATTGCCGGATGAACTTTCCTTCCGGATCCTCTTTCCGGATCGCGCGGAACGCGGTCGGCGCGGTAAAGAGCGCAACCGCCTTGTGCTCCGAGATCACGCGCCAGAATGCACCGGCGTCCGGCGTGCCGACCGGCTTGCCCTCATACATGATCGTGGTCGCGCCATGCAGCAGCGGGCCGTAGACGATGTAGCTGTGGCCGACCACCCAGCCGATGTCGGAGCCGCACCACCACACCTCGCCCGGCTTGACGCCATAGAGGTTGAACATCGACCATTTCACCGCGACGAGGTGGCCGCCATTGTCGCGCACGACGCCCTTCGGGATGCCCGTGGTGCCCGAGGTGTAGAGGATGTAGAGCGGATCGGTAGCGGCCACAGGCACGCAAGGTGCCTTCTTGCCGTCGTTCAGCGACTTGCGGCGCAGGCTCGCCCAATCATAGTCCCGCCCCGGCGTCAGATCGCAGGTGAGCTGCGGACGCTGCAGCACGATGCAGGCCTTGGGCTTGCTGCCGGCCAGCTTGATGGCTTCGTCGAGCAGCGGCTTGTACTGCACGATGCGGCCGGGCTCGATGCCGCAGCTCGCGGAGAGAATGAGTTTCGGCTGCGCGTCGTCGATGCGGGTGGCGAGCTCCTTGGCGGCAAAGCCGCCGAACACCACGGAGTGCACCGCGCCGATCCGCGCGCAGGCGAGCATCGCGACCACGGCTTCCGGCACCATCGGCATATAGAGGATGACACGGTCGCCCTTGGCGACGCCGAAGTCCTGCATGATGGCGCCAAGCGCCTGCACCTCGTTCAGCAGTTCCGCATAGGTCAGCTTGGTGACGCTGCCCGTCAGCGGCGAATCGTGGATCAGCGCGACCTGGCCGGCGCGGCCGCCTTCGACATGGCGGTCGAGCGCGTTGTAGCAGGTATTGACGACACCGCCGGTGAACCAGCGGCCGTAGGGTCCTTGGCTGGGATCGAAGATTTTCTTGGGCGGCTCGATCCAGTCGATCTCCTTGGCCGCCTCAGCCCAGAAGCCTGCGGGGTCGGCGAGCGAGCGCGCATGGACCTCGTGATAGAGACTCTTGCCCTGGATGTTCATTCCCGCGCTCCCGTTCCCTTTATTCGGCTGGCCCTGAACCTCGTGGCAGGACGGGCGTGCCGCCATGACCAGGATCAATCGCCGGCCTTGTTTGCCGGCTATTTTCCCGGGAACGGGCCGCGGTTCAAGCTGAAAAGAATGGGGCTTCTGAAGGTGGAGTTCGCGCGGCATTGGCGGTGCGCTCCCTCTCCCGCCTGCGGGGGAGGGCCGGGGTGGGGTGCTTCCGCGACGGGATTGCTCGAGGCCCTAGCAGGAAATCCCCAAGAAGAGAGAGCCCCCACCCGCCGCGCTCTTCGGGCGCGTCGACCTCCCCCGCAAGCGGGAGAGGTAACCGAGCCAGCCGCGCGACCTCGGTCCCGCTCAACTCTCCATCGCATTCAGCTTCTGCAAGCGCTCCTGCATGACCTTCTTCAGGTCATAGCCCGGGCGGCCGAAGCTCGTGTTGCGCGTCGTCAGGAAATCGCGCTGCGTCTTGCGCAGGTCGTTCGCCGAACGCTTGCTTGCAGATTTCAGCACGCGCGCGTAGGTCTCCGCGATCTGGCGGTCGAGCACGCCGAGGTCGGGATCGGCGCAGATCACCTTCTCGACCTCGCGCCTGGCGGTCGCGCATGTGAAGGACGGACCGTTGCCGGACGCCGCATTCAGCGCCCGCGGTGGTTCGGTGCCGAACTTCGCGATCTCGGCGATCATGGCGCGGCGGCCGCTCGCGGCATTGTCGTTGGCGGGGTCGAGCCGCAGGGCTGCCTCGTAATCCGCCAGGGCCTTGGCGCGCTCGCCCATCTTCTTGTAGAGCACGGCGCGGTTGTTGTAGGTCTTTGCAAAATTCGGATCGAGCTTGAGCGCGGCATCATAGTCGCTCAAGGCAGCGCCGAGCTCACCCTTGAACTGGTAGGAATCGCCGCGATTGGTCAGGAAGTTCGCGCGTTGCTCGCGCCGGATCGCCTGGTCGTAATCGGCGATGGCCTTGTCGTACTCGCCCATCGCAGCATAGGCGAGACCGCGATTGTCGTAATATTCCGGCTGCTTCGGATCGAGCCTGATCGCCTCGCTATTGTCGGCGACCGACTTGTCGAACTGGCCGAGCTTCTTCCAGGCCGCGCCGCGGTTGGAATAGGTGCGGGCCCGGTTGGGATCGAGCCGCAAGGCCTCGTCGAAATTCCTGATCGCCTTGTCGTTGTCGCCGCCGAGATAATACGTCGCACCGCGGTCGGACCAGGCCTGTGCATAGTCGGGCTTGAGCTTGATCGCCTGATCGTAGTCGACGACCGCGCGGTCGAGCCGGCGCTGATTGGTGTAGACGACGCCGCGCAGTTCGAAGGCCTCCGCATCCTGGGGATCGAGCTCGATCGCCTTGCTGAGATCAGCCGCGGCGCGGTTGAGGTCGCCGCCGGCCTCGCGCAGCAGGTCGCCGCGCAGACGCCAGGCCTTTGCATTCTTGCCGTCGAGCGCAATGGCGCGGTCGATGTCGCGCAAGGCCTGGGTGAGGCCGCCCGATGTCCAGGCGTGGGCGTCGGCACGAACCAGCAAGGCCGAGGCGCGGTCGGACGTAGGATTGGCCGCCTGGTCGATGATGACGGTGCAGGCCGGGATCAACTCCGCCGGGGCGGCCTTGCTGCCCATCACGCAATCGGCGCCCGCGGAGGCCGGGCCTGCGAGGGCGAAGCTCATGGCCGCGCTGACGAGAAAGATGCGCAGCGAGATTCTCGCAAGCGAGGGCATTTGCGCGGGAAAATGCGTGCCGCACATGACAGAGTGCTCCGTGACGTCAGGTTTTCACCATTGTCGCGGCGGGACTGGGATGGGTTCAATGCGGGCCTGTCGCCGGGCTTGTCCCGGCATGGTGAACTCTCATAAGGCGGAGCCCCTCAATAGCCGTCCACCCCGTTGATCTGCTGCACCCGCTCCTGCATCGCCTTCTTCAGATCGTAGCCCGGCCGGCCGTACGCCGCGTTGCGACGGGCAATGAACGTGTCCTGCTCGCGCTGGAGCTTCTTCGCCGCCGCCGGATTGGGCGCCTCCCGGAGCGCTCGCACATGCGATCCGTAGATCTCGCGGTCGAGATCGGCGAGCTCGCGATTGCCGCAGATCGCTCTTTCCACCGCGAGACGCGCTCGCGCGCAATTGAAGCTGGGCTTGCCGGCGACGGCCATCTGCGCACCGATCCGCTCGATCTCGCGGGCCATCGCCTTGTGATTGGCCTTGGCCTTCTCGTGGTTCGGATCGAGCTTCAGGGCAGCGCCGAAATCCTGCACCGCCTTGGGCTTGTCGCCCTTCTTGAGCCAGAGCTCGCCCCGCGCGTTGAAGATGTCGGCAAGCGAGGGATCGAGCTGAAGCGCGCGGCTGTCGTCGGCGATCGCGCGATCGATCTGGTCGTGCCGCGCAGAGAGCGCCGCCCGCGCGATCAGCGCCTTGATCAGGTCCGCCTTCGCCGTCTTCTCATTGTCGATCACGGCGGCGCAGGCCGTGGCAGCCTTCTCCATGTCGTCGACTGCAGCAGCCGCAAGGCATGAAGCGACATCGACCTGGATCACCGCAGCCGGCTCGCCGCCGGTCGCGGCATGAGCGGCGGCGGCCATGAGCACGCAAAGCAACACGACACCTGACGATTGGATGAGTTTTTGAAGACGCATGCTCGTTGCAGCCGGAAGTCTTGTTGTCGATCTCGTCTTAAGTCTTTGCCTTAGGTCTTGCTTCAGGACCCCAGTATCCATCATACGGCCGGATTGGTGCTAGCTTGTGGCGCCGCTCACATCGGCTTCGGGGATCATCGTGTCGACATTCGAATGGATCATCACGCTTCTGCTCGGCGCCGTTGCCTTATCGGCGCTGGCGCGGCGGATCAAGGTCCCCTACCCGACCTTTCTCGCCATCGGCGGGGCGCTGATCGCTTTCGTGCCGTCCAGCCCGTCCTGGACACTGGAGCCGGACCTCGCATTGGCGCTTTTTGTCGCACCGGTCCTGCTCGACGCCGCGTTCGACACCTCGCTGCGCGATCTGCGCAACAATTGGGTTCCGGTCTCGACCCTGGTCGTCGCCGCGGTCGGCCTTACCACGGCCGGCGTCGCCTACGTCGCGCACCGGCTGATGCCCGATATGCCCTGGGCCGCCGCGGTTGCGCTCGGCGCCATCGTGGCGCCGCCCGACGCGGCTGCCGCGGTCGCGATCCTGAGCCAGGTCAAGCTGCCTCATCGCATGGTCAAGGTCTTGGAAGGCGAGAGCCTGCTCAACGATGCCACCGCCCTCCTGATCTATCGCATCGCGGTCGGCGCGGTCGCCACCGAGCATCTGACCTGGAGCCAGGTGGCGCCGACCATGGCGCTGGCCCTCGTCGGCAGCGTCGTCGCCGGCCTGCTCGCAGGCCGCATCATTCCGCTGTTCCTGGAACGGGTGACGGAGGCGCCGAGCGCGATCATCGTGCAGTTCGCCACCACTTTCATGGTCTGGATCGCCGCCGAACATCTCGGCCTCTCCGGCATCCTCACCATCGTGGTCTATGCCATGACGATGGCGCGCTCGGCGGGGATGCGCATGCCGGCGCGGCTGCGGGTGCCGTCCTACGCGGTCTGGGAGACGACGGTGTTCGTCCTCAACGTGCTCGCCTTCATGCTGATCGGCATGCAGATGCGGCCGATCTGGACGCGGCTCGACGCGGACGTGCGCTGGGAATATTGCGTGGCCGCGGCCTGGATCCTGCTCACCGTGGTGCTGGTCCGGCTGCTCTGGGTGACGTTCTACCGCACCATCTTGCGTGTGCTGGTCGCGCAGGGGATCTATCATCCGAAGGATCCGAAGCAGGTCGCCTCGGCCAAGGGCGGCCTCATCATCTCCTGGTGCGGCATGCGCGGTCTCGTCACACTCGCCACCGCTTTCGCGCTGCCGGAGAATTTTCCCCATCGCGACTTCATCGTCTTCATCGCCTTTGCGGTGGTGCTGGGCTCGCTGGTGATCCAGGGCCTGACGCTGCGGCCGCTGATCCTGGCGTTCGGCCTCAAAGACGACGATCCCGTCGGCACCGAGGTGGCGCGCGCCCGCGCCGTCGCCTATCGCGCCGCGCTCGATGCGATCGAGAGCGATCCATCGGAGGAAGCGGAGATCCTGCGGCTCGAATATCGCGCCATCCTGATGCAGACGGAAAGCGATCCCAACGGCGGCATTGCGAGTGGCGAGCTGCCCGCCGATCCGCTGCGCCGCCGCGCCATCGAGGCCGCACGCAAATCGATCATCACACTCCGCGCCACCGAGGTGATCGGCGACGATGCCTTCCACCGCATCGAAGAGGAGCTCGATCGCGCAGAATTGAGCGCGGGGGGATGAGGCTTCTATACCTCGCCCCGCTTGCGGGGAGAGGTCGACGCGCGCAGCGCGGCGGGTGAGGGGGTACAGGTCAGTCGGCGGACTCGCACGCGGAGAGAGCCCCTCACCCCGGCCCTCACCCCGTAAGGACGGGGAGAGGGAGAGCGTTGAACCAAACTCGTCCTTCCCAGACTCACCCCTGATGACGACTCTGACCGACGACCGTCGTGTCCGCGCGCGAGATGCGTCGCCCGCACGATATTTTTATCTCCACATGGCCCTGGCCTGCGCGGCCACCGCATTTCTCGGCTTCGCACCGACCTATTGGCTCCCCCTCGCCAACCGGACGCTCTCGACCAGCCCCGTGATTCATTTTCACGGACTCTTGTTCTTCACTTGGTCGCTCTATTTCGTGCTGCAGACCTGGCTCGCCGCCTCGGGCCGCGTGGTCAATCACCGTTCACTGGGCATCGCCGGTGTCTCGCTCGCGACCGCGATGACGATCTTCGGTTTCCTCGCCTCCGTGCACGTGATGCAGCATTCCCCCGCGCTCGGCCAGCGCGAAGCGGGCATCGGCTTCTCGATCGTGCCGATGAGCGGGATCGCGTTCTTCGCCATCGTGTTCGTGCTCGCGATCATGAACACGCGCAAGCCCGAGATTCACAAGCGCCTGATGCTGCTCGCCGCGGTCTCGATCCTCGATGCCGCGATCGCGCGCTGGTTCCTGACCTTCCTCGCGCCTCCCGGACCGCCCGGCCCGCCGCCCGTGCCGGTGACGATCGCGCCGGCTGTCGTCGCCTCGCTGCTGCTCGTCGTCGCCATGGTGCGCGACTGGCGCACCGAGGGCCGCGTGCATCCCGTCTATATCTACGGGACGCTGGCTCTGCTGACGGTGAAGGTGCTGAACTGGCCTATCAGCGAGAGCGCGGCGTGGCATGCGTTTGCCGGCGGGATATTGGCTCTGGCGCAGTAGCTATCGATGCCGTCCCGGTTCTGCGCTGCGCTTGTCCGGGACGCCAGCTGTGCATGCGGCGGCGCCTAAGCCCCCGCCTTGCAGGTGATGCCGCCGTCGACCACGAGCTCGATCCCCGTCACGTATTTCGACTCGTCCGACGCCAGGAACAGCGCGGCGTTGGCGACGTCGAAGGCATCGCCCATGTGGCCCATCGGCACCTGGGCATCCCGCGCGCGCCACATCGCCTCGACATCGCCCTTGGCATAGCTGGCGGCAAGGCCTGCGGAATGCTCGACCATCGGCGTCTTCATCAGGCCGGGCAGGATCGCATTCACCCGCACATGATGGCGCGCGAACTCGACCGCGGTGGTGCGCGTCATCATGTTCATCGCCGCCTTGGAGGTCCCGTAGGTGACGTAAGAGATGCCCATGTGGCGGATCGAGGCGATCGAGGAGATGTTGATGATCGAGCCGCCGCCCTGCTTCACCATCACAGGGATGACGTGCTTCATGGCGAAATAAGCGCTCTTGAGGTTGACGCTGAAGACGCGGTCCCAGCTTTCCTCGGTCACCTCGACCACGCTGCCCATCTCGGCGATGCCGACATTGTTGTCGAGCACGTCGATGCGGCCATAGGCCTTCAGGCACGCCGCCACCATCGCCTCGATCTCGGAAGGCCGAGAAACGTCGGCGGTGAACGCCGTCGCCTTGCCGCCCTCGCCGGTGATGATCTTTGCGGTCTCCTCGGCCGCCGCACCATTGCGGTCGACGCAGAACACCTGCGCGCCCTCGCGCGCGAAGGTCACCGCCGTGGCCTTGCCGTTGCCCCACCCCGGACCGATCGAACCGGCCCCCACCACCATCGCAACCTTGCCCTTGAGCCGATCCATCGTGTTTCTCCCGTGTTGTTGTTCTTCTTGTAGCCCGGATGGAGCGCAGCGCAATCCGGGGCAGTGGTCCCGGATTACGCTTTGCTCCATCCGGGCTACGGGTCGCTGCAAATCTTCATCGTGGTGACGTTAGCACCAATGGGATGCCCGACAATCTGCGACAGCGTCCGGCACTGCCCGTCATGGCACACCCGCCATTCGCCCGCCGCACCGGAATTGCCGAGCACGACCTCTTGCATCGCTTCACGCTTCGGCTGCCATTGAAACCAGCCGTCGACCAGCCGTGCCTCCGGCGGCGGCTCCATGCCGGGGCCGGTGCCCTTGACGCGGGCCTGCACCAGTTCGAGACCGGCGGGGGTGACGCGCCAGTCTTCCTGCCAATCGACTTTCGCGATCGAATGCGTCCAGACCAGCGTGAACGCTGACAACGCCAGCGCCTTCACGCCGCCGGCGGTGGCGAAGCAGAGGCTCACACCGCCTCGACAGGCGCAGGCGGGCGCCGCCGCCATTGCCACAGCACGATGGCCGCAGCCAGCACGAAGCCCGCGGTGTCGCTGAACGCAAATTCGCCGAGCAGGCAGAACGCGGCACCCAGCGCGACCAGGCGCTCGATGAGCGTCAAGCGCGTGAACAGGAATCCGATCGCAACCATGCCGAACAGGGCGATCGCCACCAGCGCCTTCACGCTTGCCAGCGCCACCGCGCCGTAGAAGCCGAGCTTGGCGGCCATGGGATCGCCGGCCTGCAGCATCAAGGCCGGCGAATAGACGAAGATGAAGGGGATGACGTAGCCGGCGAGCGCGATACGCATCGCCTCCCAACCGATCTTGTCCGGATTCTCCTTGGCGATCGGCGCCGCCGCGAGCGCGGCGAGCGCCACCGGCGGTGAGAGGTCGGCCATGATGCCGTAATAGAACGCGAACATGTGGCTCGCGATCAAGGGCACACCGAGCTTGGCCAGCGCGGGCGCCGCGAGCGCAGCGGTGATGATGTAGGTCGGGATGGTCGGAATGCCGGTGCCGAGCAGGATCGACAACAGCATGGTCATGATCAGCGCCAGGAACAGGCTCTTCTCGCCGAGCCCGATCACCCAGCCGCCGAAGATGGTGCCGACGCCGGTCTGCGACATCATGCCGATGATGACGCCGACGATAGCGCAAGCCATGCCGACAGTGATCGCGGATTTGGCGCTTTCGGCCAGCGCGTCGCGACAGTCGCGCAAGGCTCTGAACCCGCCACGCACGAAAGCGGTGATCAAGATCAGACCGACGACGACGCTCGCGACCGGCACGATCTTGAGGCCGTCACGCGACAGCGCGGCGACCACCAGTGCGAGGCCGACCCAGAAGATGATGCGGATCGCATTCGAGGAGGCGCCCGTCGTGATGGCGGTGCCGAGGATCAGCGCCACGGTGAGCGCAAGGCCCATGCTGCCGGCATAGAGCGGCGTAAAACCTTCGAACAGCATGTAGACCAGCGCGGCCAGCGGCAGCACGAGGTACCAGCGCGTCACCAGCGCCTTCCACGCGCTCGGGATCTCCGAGCGCTTCATGCCGACGAGGCCGTGCTTGCCAGCCTCCAGATGCACCATCCAGAAAGCCGAGGCGAAATAGAGGATGGCGGGGATCGCCGCCGCCTTGACGATCTCCGAATATTGCACGCCGAGCGTCTCGGCCATGATGAAGGCGACCGCGCCCATCACCGGCGGCATGATCTGTCCGCCCATCGACGCGGTGGCCTCGACGCCGGCGGCGAACGCGCGGCGATAGCCGAACCGGATCATCAAGGGAATCGTGAACTGGCCGACGGTGACGACATTGGCGACGCCGGAGCCGGAGATCGTGCCCATCATGCCCGAAGCGAACACCGCGACCTTGGCTGGGCCGCCGCGGGTCCGGCCGAACAGTCCAAGCGAGACGTCGGTGAACAGCTGGATCATGCCGGCCCGTTCCAGGAACGAGCCGAACAGGATGAACAGGAAGATATAGGTCGCCGAGACGTAGATCGGCACGCCGTAGAAGCCCTCGGTGCCGAACGACAGATGCGTGATGATCTGGTCGAAATCGTAGCCGCGATGGTTGAGCGGCGACGGCAGGTACTGGCCGAAGAACCAGTAGACGAGGCAGGCGCCGCACATCAGCGGCAGCGCCGCGCCCATCAGGCGCCGCGTGCCCTCGAAGATCAGCACCGCGAGCACCGTGCCGACCACGAGATCGAGCCGGGTCGGATCGCCGTCGCGCGCGATCAGGTCGGCGTAGAAAATCCACTGGTAGAGCCCGCAGAGGAAGCCCGCGCCGCCGATCAGCCAGCCGAGCGCGCGGCCGGCATTGCTCTTCGCCGTGAAGTTGGCGATCAGGCCGAAGGTGAGCAGGACCAGGAAGCCGACATGGACGCCGCGCACCACCTGGCTCGGCAGATAGTTGAAGGCGGCGACGTAGAGCTGGAACGTGGCAAAGGCGATGCCGATCCAATAGGCAAGCGCGCCCCACCCGCGCGGACCAAAACCTTCCGGGAAACCGTGCTCGAAATTGTCGAACTCGACTTTGACCTTCTCGGGCGCAGTTTCAGTGCCCTCTGCCTGCAACATCGTATTTCCCCGCGCCCTGATGGACGTTCTTGCAGCTTTCTCGCTGCGCCCGAATGCGTCATGCCCGGGCTTGACCCGGGCATCCATCGGAAGACGACTCTCAAAGGATGGATGGCCGGGTCAAGCCCGGCCATGACGAGTGTCTTACTTGATCAGTCCCTTTTCCTTGTAATAGCGGATCGCGCCGGGGTGCAGCGGAACCGGGCTGCCGGTGGCGGCGGTCTCGAGCTTGATCTCCTTGCCGGCGGCGTGCGCGTTCTGCAATTCCGGCAGCGATTCATAGACCAGCTTGGTCATCTGATAGGCGAGATCGTCCGACACGGCGGAGCTCGTGACGAGATAGTTGATCACAGCCGCCGTCGGCACGTCCTTGTCCTGGCCGGTATAGGTGTTGGCCGGAATGATCGCGGAGACGAAGGGCGGGCCGATCTTGTCGACGGTCTCCTTCGGCACCGACACCACCGTGATCGGGCTCGAGGTCGACAGATCCTTCAGCGAGGCGACGCCGAGGCCGGCCGATTGCAGCGTCGCTGCAAGCTGGCGATTCTTCATGAGATCGACGGATTCGGCGAACGGCAGATACTCGACCTTACCGAGATCCTTGTAGCTCATGCCGGCCGCAGACAGGATCGCGCGCGAATTCAGCTCCGTGCCCGACTTCGGCGCACCGACCGAGAGGCTCTTGCCCTTGAGGTCGGCCAGGGTCTTGATGCCGGATTCGGCGGTGGCGACGATCTGGATGTAGTTCGGGTAGATCGCGCCGATGGTGCGGAGCTTGTCGAGCTTGGTCTTGAAGCCCGCTTCCTCCTCGCCGTCCCAGGCGGCCTTGAGAGAATCGCCCAGCGTGAACGCCAGCTCGCCGCGGCCCTGCTGCAGCAGGATCAGATTCTCGACCGACGCCTTGGTGGCCTGCACCTGCGTCTTCACGTTCGGGATCTTGTCGCCGTAGATCTTCCCGATCGCGACCCCGAGCGGATAATAGACGCCGGAGGTGCCGCCGGTCAGCACGTTGATGAAGGATTGCGCCTGCGCGCAAGGTGCCGACGCCGCCAGAGCAAGAGCCGCGGCCGCGCCGAAAATGGTCCGTTTCATGGTTGTTGTTCTCCCCAAACCGGCCGCGAAATTGGCCGGATGACGCGAGCGGGTCAACCCATCCAAAAGATAAAGCTGGGCTGCGGTAAATGGCCGATCCGGCTCGATTTTTCGGGAACCCGGCGGGTGCGGCGACGTGGCGCAGCATGAGGGGCAATCGCGCGTGCCGCGGGCTCAATCACCTCGCCCGCTCGCGGGAGATGTCGCGCCGAAGGCGCGGGTGAGGGCCTTATCCTCTAAGGGATTGTCCCGTAGCGGAGACACCCTCTCCCCCAACCCTCCCCCGCAAGCGGGGAAGGGAGCGCAACGTCAGAGGTGCTTCATCCCCCTCATTGGAACGTCATGTCCAGACACTTGGAGATGTCGGAGCCGAGGCCGGAGGAGATGGTGATGCAGCCGCGGACCTTCTGCGCGCCGACGTCGGCGGCCCACACCGAATAGCCGCCGGGACCGAAGAACGAATTGGTGTTCGGCGGCTCGGTCTCGGTCGCGTCGAAATCATACTTGCCGTCGGTCTCGAAGATGCGCGGCTTCTTGGTGCAGCCGCCGTCGGTCTGGACGTTGATGACTTCCTTGTTGTCGCGGGTCAGCGCCAGCGAAACCTGGCAGCGGAAATATTCCGAGGTCTTGGTATTGAAGAGATAGGTGTAGGACTTGCAGGTCGCCGTGTTCAGCTTGCCCGGGGCAAGGCCGCGGCTGCACGAAATGCGCTGGTTGTGGCTGAGCTGGTAGTCATCGGCCCGGGCGGCCGGCACCAGGGCCGTCAACGACAATGCAGCAGCCCAGCAAAGTTTAATCACATGGCGCATCCGAATCATCCCTGCCAATAATTTTGTCGAGTTGCGTTCTAGACGGAAAGCGGAACATAGTCGCGAGGGGACGAAGGGAAAATCACAAACTGCTGGGCAAGACGTGATGTGCTGCGGCGCTTTCGCAAATTGACCCGGACATACCGTTCGTGATTTGTTCAAGCCCGGATGTCCCGACCATGGGAGGATGGGAATGACGGCATTTTCAATCAAGCCATTTGCAATCGCAGTCGCACTCGGCGCCTTTTCCGCGCCCGCATTGGCGCAAGCCCCGGCAACACCGTGGGAGCTCAAGCCCGACACCGGCTATGCCTATGACAAGGAAGGCAAGACCTTTTCCTACAAGATGGGCACCAGCAACGCCGGCGAACTGCTGAAGGGCGCCAAGAAAGTGCCGAAGGGCACGCTGTTCTTCATCGGTCACAACGGCCAGCTCTACATGCGCAGCGGCCCATACCTGGAAGGCGACGGCAAATTCAAGTTCGGGCCGGATCAGTAGGGGCTGCGGCGGGCGGCACGACGCGCCGCCACACTCTCGGTGTCATCACCCGCGAAGGCGGGTGATCCGATATTCCAGAGGCCGTCGTGATCGAATCGAGAGGCCGCGGCATACTGGATGCCCCGGTCGAGCCGGGGCATGACAGCGGAGAATGCGGCAAGGCGAAGGGCTAAAACGCCGCCGCCAATTCCCTGGCGCCGGGCTTGCCGCTGTTCACGTCCATCCGCTCATCCGTTACGGCGAGCAGCTTGGCCACCGTGTTGTGGCGGATCGCGACCGGGTTACGCTCGTAGCCACCGCGCTGGAAGAAGTTCGAGGTCGGCACCTGTTCGCGCATCGCCTGCGGCATCGTTACCATGTCGAGGCCGGTGCCGTCGCCGGTGAGGTTCATCATCTCGAGCTCGGCCGCGGTGAGCGGACGGCTGTAGCCCTTGGCACGCGCGAACAGCACCGAGGTCAGCAGCTTGTGAGTCTGCAGCATCGGCCCGACATCGATGTCGAGCACCATCGCATGCATGGCCCAGCCCTGCGCGGTGTTGCCGATCTTCTCATGCTCCGACCAGGTGTCGGGCACCGCCTTGGCATGCGACACCATCTTCTTCAGCACGCCGAGCTTGTGCTCCAACCCCTGGCGCGCCGGCCCCGAGGTGCGTACCACCTTCTCTGAGAGCGCGCGAATGAGCTCGTGGCCCTGCTCGGCCAGCAGCTCGACGCTGTTGGTGGTCAGGAGCTGATTGTAGCCCATCGCGGTCGAGATCGCGCGCTTGCCGCCATGCTCGATGCCGGCTTGAACGTCGTAACTGCCGGTGCCGCCGGTCTCGAACGAATAGACCCGCACCGCCTGCTCGCGCGTCAGCCCGGACGCGAGCGCGTAGCGCGCATAAGCGCGTTTGAACTCGACCTCGCTCGACGCGCGCTGCGGCGTGAACTGATAGAGCTCCTGCGCCGCACGCAGGAAATCGGCGACGACGGGAATCGGCTTCTTGGCAGGTCGGTCCGGCGTTTCCTCCGGCTCCGGATTCACCGGCTTCTTCGGCCCGTTATAGAGCGGGGGATGCTCCAGCACGTAATCGTCGAGCGTGATCTGCTGTCCGCTGCGCCTCTTGGCGTTGCGGCCTTTGCGCTTCTCGGAGATCTGGCTCCAATAAGCGCCGGCCTCGGCGTCGAATGCGGCACGTGCCGCCTGATATTCGGCGAGCTTGCGGCGATATTCGAGTACGGCGGGCGAGGCGCCGCCTTGTGCAAAGAACTGTGACAGCAGCTGGGCGTTGGCGTCGCGGACGGCGGGCGGCAGCGCATCGGTCTCGCCGCCGCGCACGGCAGGCGCGAGCAGGAGAAGCGCGAGTGGAACCAGCCTCAGGCCATGTCGAATCGAATGATGCATGCGAACGTCCTAGCAGGCATCCGGTAACCGTCACGTTAACGTGCCGTTTACCATGTCACTTCCAGGCGAAAACCGGCTGTTCCAGCTCTGTCACGCGGGTCTGCCTTCCCGCCAGCACCTCGCGGAACTGATAGATCAGCGCCGCGGTCGGGGCGTGGATCAGGCTTTCCCGGTGATGGAAGCGAATCACGCGGCGCGCGCTTTCGGGGATCGCGACGAAATCGAAGGCGTCATCACGCTCGATCGTGTCGAGCGCGATGCGATGGACGGAGGCGACCTCGTCCGGATTCGGCCGGATCGCGGCGCCGCCCGAAGCCCAGACCACGACCGGCGTGATCAGATAGCCCGACCGCGTCGGGTAGTCGTCGAGCGTGCCGAGCACATCGGCATCGCCGAGGCGAAGGCCGAGCTCCTCGTCGAGCTCGCGCAGCGCCGCTTCGACCGGCGTCTCGCCGGCATCGCAGCGGCCGCCCGGCAACGCCCATTGGCCGCGATGGGCACGCAGATGCGATGCGCGCAGCGTGAGCAGGAATGCGGTGTCGTCGCCCTCGCTCGCGGTCAGCGCAACCGCCACCGCCGCACGCTTCAAGGCCGAGGGCGCTTCTTCCTCCGGCAGACGCGCGAAGGCGGCGCAGGCAGCGGCGATATTCCGCCGTGTGGCATCGTCGAACGGTCTCATCATGCTTGACTACACCACGTCCGGCCCTGATGAAACGACATCGCAAGGCCCGCACAGGAACGGACGACATGACCAGCAAGGCTGCCGCAAGGCTCAAATCGGAGGGCTGGAGCATCCTCGAGACCACCGGCTTCATGCACCTGGTCGGCCCCCTGTGGGAGCGCAAGATCGACGGCCATTACGAGTTCGCGCTCGCGACCGAGGACAAGCACCACAACCGCCGCGGCATGGTCCAGGGCGGCGTGATGATGACCTTCGCCGACCGCACCTGCGGCATGACCGCCCGCTACGTCTCCGGCAAGGAGTTCATGGCGACCGTGCAGCTCGATACCCATTTCGTCGAAGCCGGCCAGATCGGCGACATCCTGATCTCCCGCCCGCGCGTGGTGCGCTCGACCCGCAGCCTGATCTTCATGAGCACGGAGGTGACGGTCGACGACCGCTGCATCGTGATGGCGAACGGCGTGTTCAAGATATTGAAGGGGCCGGGGTAGGCACGCTTGGGGCAGCCCGCGCTGCCAACATATCCACCGCCGTCATTCCCCGCGGAGGCGGGGAATCCAGTACGCCGCGCCTTCTCGGCTCTATCACTGCGGCCTCTGGAATACTGGATCGTCCGCCTTCGCGGACGATGACAGCGGAGGACGCAGCTCTGGATTGCTTCGCTGCGCTCGCAATGACGGGCGTTGCTGGCTATGCTGCCCTCCATCGAACGATCGAGGAAATCGCCCATGCAATACCGTCAGCTCGGCCGCTCCGGCCTCAAAGTGTCGCCGATCTGTTTGGGCACCATGATGTTCGGCGGGCCCACGGATGAAGCTACGTCAAGACGGATCATCGACAGGGCGCACGGCGCGGGGATCAATTTCATCGACACGGCGGACGCTTATTCGAAGGGCGGATCCGAGGAGGTCGTCGGCCGCGCCATCGCGAGCAATCGCCACGCCTGGGTGCTCGCGACGAAACTCGCCAATCCGATGGGCAACGATCCCAATCGCGGCGGGCTGTCGCGACGCTGGGTATTGCAGGCCGCCGACGAGAGCCTCAAGCGGCTCGGCACCGACCACATCGACATCTACTATCTGCACAAGGAAGACCATGCGACGCCGCTGGAGGAAACGGTGCGCGCGATGGGCGATCTGATCCGCGCCGGCAAGGTGCGCTATTTCGGCGTCTCCAACTACCGCGCCTGGCGCGTCGCCGAGATCTGCAACATCTGCGACCGCCTCGGCATCGACCGTCCGGCGGTGAGCCAGCCTTATTACAACGCGATGAATCGCATGCCCGAGGTCGAGCATTTTCCGGCCTGCTCTTTCTACGGCCTCGGCATCGTGCCCTACAGCCCGCTGGCGCGCGGCGTGCTCACCGGCAAGTACAAGCCGGACGCCGCCCCCGACAAGGAGACGCGCGCGGGACGCAACGACACCCGTATGATGCAGACCGAATGGCGGCCGGAATCGCTTCGGCTCGCGCAGGAGATCAAGGCGCACGCGGAGAGGCGGGGCATCACCGCCGGCCAGTTCGCGGTCGCCTGGGTGCTCAACTCCGCCTTCGTCTCCTCGATCGTCGCGGGGCCGCGCACCGAGGAGCAGTGGGACGGCTACATCGGCGCGCTCGACTATCGCTTCACGGCCGACGACGAGGCACTGATCGACCGTCTGGTCGTTCCGGGCCATCCCTCGACGCCGGGCTACAACGATCCCGCCTACCCGATCGAAGGCCGCCGCGCGCGGACGGCGTGAATTTCGAAAGACGATGATGCCGCACGAGGATCGCTACGGCCTGCCGCTCTCCACCGCATCCGATGCGGCGGCAGCCGCCTATCGTGAGGGCGTCGACCTCATGCTCGCGGGCTGGACCGGCACGGCAGAGGCGCTGGAGCGCGCGATTGCGGCCGACCCGGAATTCGCGCTGGCTCATATCGCCCGCGCCCGCGTGCACGCTTTCTACCAGCAGGGCGACCTGGCGCGGAGCAAGGCGACACTCGCGCGCCAGCTGGTGGCGAAGCGCGGCACCCAGCGCGAGCGCTCGCATGTCGAGACGCTGGCGCTGGCGATCGAGGGCCGGCTGCCGGACGCGATCGCAGCGACGCTGAAGCACGTCGAGAGCTGGCCGCGCGATGCCATGGTGCTGTCGCTCCCGCTCGGCGCGTTCGGCCTGTTCGCCTTCTCCGGCATGGCCGACCACGACCGCGCGCGGCACGAGCTCTGCGAGCGCGTCAAGCAGCATTACGGCGAGGATTGGTGGTTCCTCACCATGTCCGGCTGGGCCATGACCGAGAATGGCGACGTCGCGCGGGGCCGCGGCGTGACCGAGCGCGGCTTCAATCTACGCCGCCAGAACGCCCACGCCGCGCATGCGGTGCTGCATGCGATGTTCGAGGACGGCTCGATCGACGCGGCCGACCGTCTCGTCGACGAGTGGATTCCCACCTATGATCGCGCCGGAATCCTGCACGGCCACATTCGCTGGCACCAGGCGCTCGGCGCGCTCGAGCAGGACGATGCGGCCCGCGCGCTGTCGATCTATGCCGACGTGCTCCAGCCCACGGCCACGCAGGCACCGCCGCTCAACGTCATCACCGATGCCGCCTCCCTGCTCTGGCGCCTGTCGGTCTACGGCCACACCGTACCGAACACGCTGTGGCAGGAATCCTCCACCGCCGCGCAAAAATTCTTCCCGAAGTCGAGCCTGTCCTTCGCCGACGTCCACATGGCGCTGTTCGCGACCGCGACGCAAGACCGCGCGGCGCTCACCACGCGCCTTGCGACCATCGAGCAGCGGCTCGCCGAGGGCAAGCTGCCGGCCGGCCCCGTGGTGCCGGCGATCTTCCGCGCGCTGGCGGCCTATGCGGATGAGGACTACGCATCATGCGCGCAAACGCTCATGCCTGTTCTCACTGAAGTCGTGCGCATCGGCGGCAGCCATGCCCAGCGCGAGTTGATCGAGGACACCTATATCGTCGCACTCATGCGCGGTGGCGAGCTGGCGCGCGCCCGCGCTACGCTGGACGCCCGCCTGCACCGCCGCCCCTCGCTCCGCGATACGCGCTGGCGGACGGCGATGGGCTAGGCTCCGCCACGAAAAAAACACCGGCCTGACGGCAAGTGCCGCCCGGACGGCTTGGCGATTGGGGCGAATCGCCGTTGGGGTGGCGCGGTGGTATTCCAGACGGGTCTTGCAGAACAAACGGGATCGCAACCTATTTGCGGTTTGATGGTTATGCTGCGGAACCTGTCCGTGGTTCCCTGGCACGTGAGCTCCCCGATGCGCCTCTGCCGATCGCCGCTGGCCGCCGCCCTTGCTCTGGCCGCCACCCTTGCCGCTTCGGCAAGCCCTTGTTTTGCCGAAACTTCCAAGCCGATCCCAGTCAACAATCCGCCGGCGCAGCAGAATGCCTATATCGACCTGCTGGCGCTGATGTCCGGCCATTGCAAGACATTCAAGGTCGCCGGCCGCACCTTCGCCTGCAAAACGGTGGCCTACGCCCACGGCGACAAGGGCCGGGTCAATTTCGCGGTCGCGGTCGACGATCCCTCCGACGACAGTCACGTGGTGTCGTTCTCCGGCGAGAACGGCAAGCGTGCCGACGACAATTCCTACGAACTGCCGATCGACCGCATGCTGCTCAACTCCAAGCACCGTCCCAAGGTCGACGGCCTGCCGGTGCCGGCTGAACAGATCTCCACCGGCCTGTGCCGCCAGACTGGCAACTTCGCTGCCAGGAAAGTGAACGACGTTACCTGCTCGGCAACCGACAACGAAGGCCGTCGATATGAACTGCTGTTCGTGTCCGACGGTACGCCGGTGAGCGTGCGCCGCATCCGGCAGTCGTCGCCTTCGATCCAGGATCCGTTCAAGTAGCGGCACTTCGTCCCGCTCTTGCGTGATAGCGCAACCGTCGCGCATCGCTCCGTTGAAACTCCAGGTCAGCCGGTTATGCTCGCGCGCGCGTCCTCATCGAGGAGACGCGATTGCAATGGGGGCGGGCCGACGGTCCAGTAGAGCGTATGATCACCGGGCTGGTGCGCATCCTGATCGTCTGCCTGCTTGCAAGCCTGTCGCGTGAATGCATCGCGGCCGACGGCAAGCGGCAGCGTTCGATCCTGGTGCTGGAAGACGCCGATTTCCGCTCACCGTTCTATTCCGAGATCTTTGCCGGCATCCGCACCGCAGCGAAGCAGAGCGGGAGGAGCCCCACTGTGACTTATGGCGAGAGCCTCGATCTCGCCCGCTTCCCGGGGCCGGATTACGAAGAGAGTCTGGTCGGCCACCTCAGGACCAAATATGCGCAGCGGCCGATCGACGTCATCGTTTCGATCGGCGTCGCGTCGGCGAAATTCCTTCAGAGACGTAAGCAGGAGATCTGGCCAGGCGCGCCGGTCGTCTACGGCTTCGTGCCCGATCTGCCCGAGACGCGCGCGCTTTTCCTGCCCGACACGACGGCCGTCTTCGCACGGATACGGCCGGCACAGTTGCTGATGGCAGCCCGAGCCGTCGTTCCCGATCTCAATCGTGTCGTCCTCGTCGGCGAGGCCTGGAAGAATCCGCTGACATACGGACAGTGGAAGCAGGATTTCGCGGCCGCCATGCCTGACCTCGAAGTCACCGATCTGTCCGGGGCAACGCTACGCGAGGTCCGCGATCACGTCGGCTCCCTGCCCGCCCGCTCCGCGATCCTGACCTCGGCGATGTATTCCGACGGCGAAGGCACCTATTATTCCCCGGCCTCGGCGCTCGCGCGCGTCGCCGAAAAGGCCAACCGCCCCATCATCATCACGTCCGATACGTTCGTCGGTCGCTCCGGGGTGGGCGGATTTCTGCTGCTGCCCGAAATGATCGGACGGGAAGCCGGCGAAGTGGCCATGCGGATCCTCGACGGCGAAGCACCGTCGAGCATCGTCCCCTTCGGCGGAGACAACGTGAAGCCAATCTTCGATTGGCGGGAGCTGAGACGCTGGAACGTGGACGAAGCCAATCTGCCCCCCGGCAGCGAGATCCGTTTCCGTCAGCAGACCTTCTGGGAGCAGTATCGCTGGCACGCCACCATCGTCGCGAGCGTCGTTCTGCTTCAGGCGTTGATGATCGCCATCCTGCTGCGCGAGCGCCGCTTGCGCTTCGTGGCCGAGGTCGAGGCGCGTCAGCGCATGTCGGAGCTCGCCCACATGAATCGCCGCGCAACCGCTGGCGAGATGTCGGTCTCGCTCGCCCACGAGCTGAACCAGCCGCTCGCCGCCATCCTGATCAATGCCGAGTCGGCCCAGCAGATCTTGCTGAGCCCGGCGCCCGACCTCGACGAGGTCAGGGACATATTGGACCACATTTGCAGGGACGATCAGCGGGCAGCCGAGGTCATCAGGCGGCTGCGCGCATTCTTGAAGCGGGAGCCCACCGAACGGCGCGAACTCGACCTCAACACGATGGTCGGCGAGGTGTTTCGATTTCTCTCAGTGCAGGCACTGACGCACGATGTCGAGCTCGTGACGGAGCCCTCAGCCGCGGAAATCCGCGTCAAGGCCGACAATATCCAGCTCCAGCAGGCCATTCTGAATCTCGTCGTGAATGGCATAGATGCCGTGGCGCATCTTCCGGACAAGCGGCGCCGTGTCATCGGCCGAACCGGCCTCGCTGACGGCAATCAGGCCCTCGTCTCGATCGCCGATACCGGCGACGGTATCCTCGCGGAAAAGGCGACCGAGATCTTCAAGCCGTTCTTCACGACCAAGGCCCAGGGCATGGGCATAGGCCTTTCGATCGCGCATACCATCGTCGAGGCGCACGGCGGACGTATCTGGGCCGAGAACGCGCCGTCAGGGGGCGCCGTCTTCCACGTCAGCCTGCCGCTGGCAGCGCCGCGATAGAAGCTATCGCTTCTACAACGACGCCGTGCCGCCATCACGCGAACGCCTTCTCCAGCGTTGCGAAGATCACCGCGAGAGATTTGTCGTGCCGCGTCACCGGCGGCACCGGGCGATCGACCTTCATGAGCTGATAGACCGCCATTTGCGCCGCACGTACCGAATATTCGACGGTGAACACGACATCGTCCGGGATTTCGACGAACTGGCTGACGAAGGCGAGGTTGACCGAGTTCTTCGGCACCGGCAGCGGCCGGTCGGCCCAATTGCGCGGCATGAACATGCTGGTGATGTAGGGCATGCGACAGGGGATGCAGATCGCGTCGTCGAACACGCTCGCATCGAAGTTCAGGTGGCCGCACAGCTCCTTCAAAATATCCGCGCCGCCGCATTCGGACATCGGCTTGGCGACGAAATTGCCGACGCGGTCGGGATGCAGCGCATAGCCCCAGAACACCTGCACGTTCTTCGGCTGGCCGGAGAAATGCGGCTGGTGATAGAGCACGACCGACATCAGCCAGTTGGAATCCTTGAACGTCACGAGGCCGCCGGTGCCGGCCCTGTTGCCGGAGAACGCCTCCATCCGGTCGAAGAAGCGCGGATCGCGGCAGGTGACGGTGAAGGACAGCCAATAGGATTCGGGGATCGAGGTGTTGAAGGCGGCGGGATTGCCGAATTCGGGACGACCTTGCGCGATGGTCTCCCACAGCGCCCAGCCCTGGCTCTCGGCCTTTGTCAGACGCGGCGGCGGCTCGGTCATGGTACCCAGGCTCGAGGCGTCCGTCATCGAACCGTTCTGGAAGAACACGAGGTCGCCGTCCTCGAGCCGGACATTGGCAACGCGGCCGTCGCGATCGAGCACGAGCTGGCGCACCCGCAAGCGTCCGTCCTCACTCTCGATCGCCATGTCGGTCACGCGCGTGCCGCGCACGAACTGCACGCCCTGCCGCTTCAGCCAGTCGGCGAGCGGCTGCACGATCGCGTCATATTGATTGTAGACGGTGCGCTTGACGCCCGCGAGCGTCTCGATGCGTGGAAACTCGCTCATGAAACGGTGCAGATAGCGCTTCAGCTCGACCGCGCTGTGCCAGGGCTGGAACGCGAAGGTGGTCTGCCACATGTACCAGAAATTGGACTCGAAGAATTTCGGCGAGAGCCAGTCGGTGATGCGGCTATTGCCGAGCGTCTCCTCCGAGGCCTCGGTGAGCCGCAGCAGCTCCAGCCGGTCGCGCGCGGAAAAACCCATATGCGAGACGTCGACCTTGAAGCGGTTGCGGTCGACCAGCCTTGCCTGCGAATGCGCGGGGTTGTCGATATTGAACGCGATGGTCTCCTCGCGCACGCTGAGGCCGGGATGCTCGAGCGAGGGGATGCTGGAGAGCAGATCCCAGGTGCATTCGTAGTGGTCGGTGGTCAGCATGCGGCCGCCGCGCAGCGAATAGGCGCCGTTCGCGAGCAGCGCGCCGTCGAGGCTGCCGCCGACCAGCGGCTGCGCCTCGTAGATCACGATGTCACGCCCCGCCTGTTGCGCGTCGCGGATCAGGAACGCCGCGCCCGCGAGCGATCCAATGCCGCCGCCGATGAAATACGCCTTCATGACTTGCCTCGATTGCCGTAAGAATTGTCGCGGGCGACATTGCATGCGGAGGCAGCGATCGAAGTTGCGCTGGATCAAGCGCGGCCCAAGCGGCGTTCAAGAGGATGTGAGCGCTCTCGGCGGGGGCGCCGAAACATTCGCCTTCTTCGCATAGATGTGTTCGATCTCGTCCGCGAAGCGGCGTTCCAGCGCCGGCCGCTTGTTCTTCAGCGTCGGCGTGAGCAGGCCCGCGGCAATCGTCCACGGATCCAGCGTCCACCACACCGCGCGCGGCGTCGCATAGGACGGATAGGCCTTCACGGCCGCCGCAATTCGCGCCAGCAGAGCCGCCCGCTCCGCGGCGCCGCCTTGCTGGCCGCCGGCAGCCAGCCTTTCCGTCTCCGCCACCCAGGCTTTGGCGTTCAACACGACCAGCGCGGCGACGAACGGCCGCTGTTCGCCCACCACCAGCGCCTGCTCGAACAAGGGATCGGCGAGGATCGCGGTCTCCAGATCGACCGGCGCGATCTTCTCGCCGGTCGAGGTGACCAGGATGTCCTTGATGCGGCCGGTGATGGTGATGCGCCCGTTCTCGATGCGGGCCTGGTCACCGGTATGCAGCCAGCCGTCGGCGTCCTTGACGCGGCGCGTCTCGTCCGGCTTGTGCCAATAGCCGAGCATGACGCTCGGCCCGCGCACCAGCAATTCGTCGTTCTCGCCCAGCCTGACCTCGACGCCGTCGAGGACGTGGCCGACCGAGTGCGGATCGTTGTCCTCGATGGTGTTGACGGAGACCACCGGCGAGGTCTCCGTCATGCCGTAGCCCTGGAGCACGTCGAGCCCGAGTGCGAGAAACAGGCGAATCACGGGCTCCGCGATCGGCGCTCCGCCGGAGACCGCAACGCGCAGCCGGCCGCCGAGCTGCGCCAGCACCTTGTCGGCGACGAGGCGTTTGAGCAGCGGCCAGAGCAGCCGGTCCAGCGGCGACGGCGCGCGATGCCGCTGCCGCGCGTCGAAGCGCCGCCCGCCGACGGCGATGGTGAGGTCGAGCAGCGTGCGTTCGATCCAACTGGCGGCCGCCCGATGTTGCATGATCAGCGCGTAAACGCGCTCGTAGATCCGCGGCACCGAGACCAGCACCGTCGGCCGCACATGCTTCAGATCCTCCGAAAGCTGCGGCACCGAGCGCGCATAGGCGACACAGGCGCCGGCGGCGATCGGATAGTAATAACCGCCGGTGCGCTCGAAAGTGTGCGAAAGCGGCAGGAAGGACAGGAAGACGTCGTGCGGCTCGGCTTTGATGCGCCGCGCGATCGCCTTCACATTGACGACGACGTTGCCATGGGACAGCATCACCCCCTTCGGCCGCCCTGTCGTGCCCGAGGTGTAGACGATAGCGGCAAGATCATCCGGCTGCACAGCGACATCAGGCAGCGGCGCGGTCGCACCGGGGGCTTGTGCGAGCCAGTGGTCGAGCCCGACGATGCGCGCATCCGGCGTGATGAGCCCGCCTGCATCGGCGCAGACGACACGCTTGAGATGATCGAGCGGCTGGCCGGTCGCCACGATCGCCTGCCAGCGCTCCAGCGTGTCGACGAACAGCAGCAGCGCGCCGGAATCGACGAGGACGTAGGCGATGCTGTCGGGATTGTCGACGGCATGCATCGGCACCGGCACGAGGCCGCGCGACAGCGCCGCCTGGTCCATCGCGATATGCGCAATGCCGTTCGGCAATAGGATCGCGATGCGCTCGCCGGACGCGAAATTCTCCGCGGCGAGCGCCCGCCGCCACAGCTCGAATGCCGCATCGATCTCGCGCCAGGATTGGCTGACCCAACGCTGCGCGGCCCTATCGAAATGGCGATAGGCCTCCGCCGCCGGCGTCGCCTTGACGCGCCAGCGCAGCAGCTCCGGCAGCGTCTTGATGTCGGCAAGGCCGTCCGGTTGACTCGCCTGTCCGGGCATGGCGTTCTCTCGCATCTCATCGATTCCCGATCATTTGGTGCCTCGACCCTAGGCCGGCCGGTCCCCGCCGCTTTGATCCTCAGCAAGGCGGCCATGCTTTGGAGCGACCCATGACGCGCGACCGCCTGTTTCTGCTGCGTCCCGGTTTCGAAGACCCGGCCTTTCCGGGGCGACTGTTCTATTGCTGGCATTGTGCGCTGATCGAGGGCGTACTGGCCTCGTTTCCGCAGCTTGCCGCAAAGCTCGAGGTCGAGCGCATCGCGTGGCCGCGCCCGCGGCAGCCGGTGATCGCGCTTCTTGGCAAGGAGAACCAGTCGCTGCCGCTGCTGGTATTGGCCGACGGCGCGACATCGCCGCACCAGACCGGCAGCCATGAGGGCCGCGCCTTCATCGCCGACAAGGACGCGATCCTCGCCGCACTTTCCGAACGCCACGGCTTTCCCGATCCGCATCCGTGAGGCGCATCCGCCAGCCGGCATGACCGTTCTCGTGTCCCGTCGCAAAACGAGGGAAGATCGGCATTGCGCGCCGTCCCTATCCTCGCATATTCGCTTCTACGACCCGCGCGAAAGACCCGATCATGCCCCACCCCCTCTCCGCCCTCATCGTCATTGACGTCCAGCGTGCATTCGACGAATGGGCGGCGGCGGGAAAGCGACGCAACAATCCGGACGCGGTGGCGCGGATCGCTGATCTGCTGACGACGTTCAGGGCGCACCGCGCGCCGATCTATCACATCCGCCACGAGGGCACGAACCCGAACTCGTCGTTCCTGCCTCAAGGCTCCGGCTATGCCGTCAAGGACGAGGCGCGCGAGCAGCCCGGCGAGACGGTCATCGTCAAGCGCGTCAACAGCGCCTTCATCGGCACCGACCTGGAACAGCGCCTGCGCGCGGCCGGCATCGGCACACTCGTGATCTGCGGCGCCACCACCAATCATTGCGTGGAGACGACGACGCGGATGGCCGGCAATCTCGGCTTCGACGCGCGCCTCGTGCGCGATGCGACATGGACGTTCGACCGCATCGGCCCGGACGGCGATAAGCACGCCGCCGAGGAGATCCATGAGATGACGCTGTCGAACCTCAATGGCGAGTTCGCCCGCATCGTTACCAGCGACGACGTGATCGCGTCATTCGCGGCCAAGTAATGGCAGCAATGCGATCGATGCGATCGATGCGATCGATGCGACAATAAATCTCACGACGCGAACGCTCGGGCGCGAATCAAGCGCCGCACACTGCGTCGTTTCGACGCCCGCACTTCCCGGAACGCAGCCGACGCCCATCTGTTGTCTCACGACATTCAACTGGAGTGATGACATGAAATATCTCATTGTCGCGATGGCGGTCGGAGCTGCGGCGCTTGCCGGCGGATCGGCGGCGAACGCGGCCGGCAGTTCGAGCGCTAAGCAGAGCGCGCAGGGCGGCCAATCGACCGACATCAGCGCGCAGCACCGGCACCACGGCCATCACCATCATTGGCGCCGTCATCACCACCATCACGGCTACTACCGTCCGCACTACCGCAGCTACGGCTACTACCCGCGGCATCACGGTTATTACGGCGGCGGGCCGTATGGATATTACGGTGGCGGCGGCCCGGGCGTGACGTTCAGCTTCGGCGGCGGCCGCTGGTGAGACATGAGGCCCGCAGAGATGCGGGCCTTTTTTATCCCCTCAGGATCATCCCGGCGGTCTCCACCCCGCTCGTTAGCGCCGCTTCCACCGTGCCCATGTCGCGGCCGCGATAGAGCGCTTCTCCGGAGAACAACACCAGGCCATCGGCGCGCGCGAGCATTGCCTGTGCCGCGCGGGTCCGCGGCGTCGCCCAGGAATAGGCGCCGCGCGCAAAGGGATCGTGCGCCCAGTTGATCGCTGTCGCGGCCACCAGCTCGCGCGCGACGTCCTCGCGCGACAGCTTGAAGATGGCAGCGAGCGAATCGAGCCCGGACTCGACCAGGCCTTGGGGGTCGAGCCCTTCCAGCTCCGCCGTGCGCGGGCCGCCGAACCAGCCGGTGAGCACCGCGTGCTGGCTCGGATATTGCGTCCACCACACCGGGATCGTCTGATCTGACAACAGGAAGGTCATGCCGGCGAGATCCGACCCTCGCTCGCGCCACCATGGCTGCGCGAAGCGCAGCAGGATCTTGACGACATTGCCGAAGCCGATGTGATCAGTGGCGACCAGTTTCGCGCGAGCGCTCGCCGGCAGAGCGATCTCGCGCAACAATGGCAGCGGCACAGTAAGGATCACGCGGTCGCAGCCGTACGCAACGCCGTCAGCGCAACGCACAGCCGCCGAACCATCTCGTTCCTCGATCGCCGTCACCGCACAGCCGAGATGGATGGTGACGCCGTGCCTGCGGCAGTCCGCCGCCAGAAAGTCGATCAGCGCGCCATAGCCGCCGTCGATGCGCGCCTGCGCCGCGTGCCCGCCATCCATCCATTCCTCGCGCAGCGCCAGCGTCGAGGCGCGCTCGGGGTCCGCAGCGTCATAGCCCTCGACCATCCGCTCGATCGAGTGGCGCATCGGCGCGTAGTCATTCCCTGCAAAATGCCGGCGCAGGAACTCGGCGACGGTGAGATCGTCCTTCAAGTCCCGCAGCACGGCCTGAAGCTCCGCCTCGTGCGGATCGTCGCGCTCGTCGCGCGAGAGCGCCGTCCCGTCAAAGCTCCATTGCTCGCCCGCGATCTCCCGAAGCGACAGCCCGGCCTCGCGCAGTAATCCGTGCGTCACCGGCGCCTCGCCATGGACGAACTCGGCGCCTCCAGCGGCGGGATAGCCAAACTCGTCAGCCGGCAATGGATGGATGCGGCCGCCGCAGCGCGTGCGCGCCTCCAGCAGCGTCACCCTCCGGCCGGCCCGCGCCAGCTCGCGCGCCGCCATCAGCCCGGCCGCACCGGCGCCGACGATGACGATATGCTCCGCTGTCTCGGACATGGCTGCGCGTTACCGGCTCGCGGCCGGCGGATCGTTCTTGATGAGATAACGCAGTAGCAGGACGCCTCCGCCGAGATCCCGCGTGCTTTCCAGCGTCATCGCCGCGATCGGCGCGCGCTTGTCGCTGTCCGCTTCGGTCGACGAGAACACGAAGGGCGCGCCCGTTGCGCCGTCGATCGCGGGGCTGAGGATCAGGTTGAACTCGTCGATCAGGCCGGCGCGCAGGAACGCGCCATTGGCGACGCCGCCGCCCTCCACCAGCAGACGCTTCACCCCCAACTCCTGCGCGAGGATGTCCAGCGTCAGCGCCAGGTCGATCTCGGACTTACCGGCGAAGATATAGGACACGCCCTCGCCCCGGAGCCCGGCAAGATGCGAGTCCGGCACGCTCTCGGTCAGCACCACGACGATCGGGTCGCCCCCGATGTCCGAGCGGCCCCAGCCGATCTTGCCCTGCGCATCGAGCACGATTCCATAGGTTTTCGCGTCGCGCCGCGCCAACCAATTTTCGCGCGGTAACTTCTCATTTGTCGCGGGATAGGGATGGCCCTTGGCGAACTCCGACCCGGTGACGCGGCCGATCACCCAGGCGTCGCCGCCGAGCTCGTCATGGATCTTCTCGAACCAGTCCGTCCCCGCTCCCTTCGGACGCCAGCGGCTCGGGTGGGTGCGGCCGTCGAGGCTGGAATGCATCAGACAGATGACAGTGGGCTTCATGCAAGTCTCCGGGGCAGCGCTTCAGGCCGCCGATCCACCGCCGCCGGCATTCTCCCTGGCGCGGTCGTTGACGATCACCGCAAGCGGATTGAGCTTCGGCGGCGCGACCAGCTGCAGCGTGTTGGTGTCGCGATGATTGAACGGCGCGCCGCGGACGAACAACTCGGTCTGGATCAGATAGGTCCAGCTGCCGTCCTCGTTGAAGGTGATGTCGCAGCGGTAAGCATCGGTGCGGAAGGCTTGTTCCAGAAAATCGGTCGAGCAGATGCCATAGGCGGTGTCGCCGCGCTTCGCGGTGACGGAGATGGTCCTGTCATCAGGCCCGGCCTTGCCCGAGGCCAGCAGCACCTGTCCGCGCGGAATGGCCAGCGTCTGCATGATCAGCCCGGTCGCGGGCTCCCACAGCCAATAGCCGACCTGGTCGTGGAAGGTGATGTCTTCCTCGGGCGTGTTGATGTGGATGTGGTAGCGCAGCCCGTAGAAGAGCTGCGGCCCGTTGGCCTGCGGATCGATCGGGTCCATGCGGATGCGCTCGATGAAAGTGCGCCGCTCCGGCCCCTCCGCTTTCGGATTGATGTCGATGCCCTTGTCCGCCTGCCAATGGCCTGCGAGCCGGCGCAGCGGTCCGAGATTGGCAAGGCCGTCGGGCGAAACGTCCTCGGGCTCGGTGAAGATGTCGGCGGGAATGGGGAGCATGGCGGCCTCACAGCAAGTTGCGGAACAGCCATAGCATGGCGGCGAGAACCTGGCGCGGGCTCAGGCCTCACAATCGCGAATGGACACCGGCGCCATGTGCAGATGATCGCCGGGCCTTCAGCTGGAGGTCGCCATTGGACTTCGTCGGAGCGACCGGCATGTGCCGCGACCTGCCGATCTGCTTTGCCGATCTGCTTGCGGTCTACGAGGATTTCGCCGGACTCAGGCGTCTTCCCACGAAATCACATAGGCGCCGAGATAGTCGCTGGTGCCGAATTGGCCCTGCCCCTTGTAGTACCAGCTCCCCGCGCTGACGCCGTAATGATCGCGGCCCTGCTCGGTCAGGCTTGCCGGACCGATTGCGTCACCGTTCGACGCGCTGCCGATAATGAGTCCCGAAGCATCGCGCAGGACATGAAAGCTATCGGTGCTCATCGTGTAGAATGAGGGGTCCATGGCTTCGATCTTGATCTTGCCGCTGCGGGCGGCGCTGAGCTGCGCTTCCATGGACGCGACTTGCGCGGTGACATTGGCCATCTGATCGGCACTATAGGCGCCGGCGGCGATTGCCGCCTTTTGTGCCTTGATCGCATCGGGAAATCCCGACAACGTCATTTGAACGAACTGCTTCTTGGCGTCCTCGAGCGTCGCCGGTTGCTGTTCGTAATAGCTTTGCCACCATTTGGCTTCGACGTAGACACGCAGCTCCGCGGTACTGAGGGATTTCTCCTGCTCGGCCGTGAGGGCCGGCAGGGTCGGGAGTTGATGGTCGCGGGCCATTTGCTTGAGCGAGGCATCGTCGTGCCCGCTGGCAGCGTCCCCGAACTTCCCGGATTTCACCCAGGATCGCACCAGCGCCGTCGCCTCTTCCGCCGATGCCTTCCCGGCGGCGCTGTCCGCCGAGCCATGCTTGATCGCATCGAGTTGCTTGGCGAGGTCTCCGATCCGGGCGAGAGCATCGACGACCCCGGGCGCAAAGCGGCGCGACGAGGCGGCATTGACATGCGGAACCGGGCCGGCTCCGGCAGCTTCGGATTCAGTGCTCGCGGTGGGGCTTGCTTTCAGCAGGGTGAGCGCTGTCGCGCCGACGGAATTGATGGCAACCATATGCCCTCCTAAATCCTTGACCTGGACGTCCGCCAATCATTGCCGGGTCACAAGCGGGGGGCTGGCCTCATGCCAGTTGTCGCGCGGCTGATCAACCTCAGGACGTGAAGCCGAATCAGCACTCGCAGACTAACGGCTACAGTCGGGGTGACGCAATCCGCGAAATTGCCGATCAGCTCACTTTGGTGAATCGATTCTTGAATTGCGAGACAGCGCGCCGGGATTGCTCGAACCCTGCGTCAGCCGGCCGCAGCATGCTCCCGCCGCACCATGCGAGACGGAGCCGAACCATCTCGGTTCGGCTCCGCGGCGGGGACTCTTAGTGGCGGTGATCGCGGACCTCGGGCTGAGTGCGGTGGTCGCGGACGATGGTCTGGTTGCGATGGTCGCGCACGATGGGCGGATCGCGATGATCGCGCACGATGGTCAGCGCGCTCGCGGGCGTCACCGCGCTCGCCAGGGTGATCGCCGCGAAAGCCACGAGGATGGTATTGCGCATGAGTCTTGTCCTTTGCCTTGGTGGATCACTGCGAGCCACCTGACGCAAAGCTAGATTGACCGGCGCGAAAGATATGTGCCTCCGGTCACGTGATGGTCATCGCCCCGCTTGGCAATCGCGCCTCGTTCGATCGAAGGAGAGACACGAGAGTGATCGCGGCGGCTTCAGCGCCAGCCCGCCGCGAGTGCCACGCTACTGCAATAGGCCGAGGTCTCGCCCGATCGCCAGCCGGTGATGCGCCCTGCTTCCTTGCACTCGTCGTAGCTCTTGTAGTTGCCGACGTTGCGGCATGTTGCCGAGTACACGCCTCCCGTGGCGCTGCAGCCGACCCAAGGCTGGTTGCCCGTCCTGAAGCTCGATTGGCAGCCGCCGACACAGTTATTCGTCTTGGCGGCGAGCTGGGCCAGCTTCGCGACATCCGAGTTCGGGGCCGCCGATGCCGTGGTTGGCGAGGTTGCGACGACCCTGGTGCTGCGGGCAGTTGCACGATGCGTCGACCTGTGTGGTCTCGCCATCTGTTTCGGCGCCTCCACCGTGATGCCGGGGAGCTGGGTATCAGCAGGTGTCGGTTGCGATTTCGCCGTGCCGCCTAGGCCGCACAGCAGTAAGGCAATCGACGGGATGGCGACGGCGCAGCGCGGAACGAGGCGTGATGACGACATCATGGCAATTTCCTTCCAAAGGGAGACAGTCAATTCCATCCCCGGAGCAACGATATCCCATGCCCGATCAAGTTGCATCCTTGCATCCCGCAACCCGCCAGATTTTCGGCGCGCGATCGGCGCCCCGTCTGCCGATTTTTTAGTCGCCCGCACTGGAGCATTTGTGTTCGGCGATCCGTTTGCGCGGCGGAATCGCAATGCTAAAACGCAATGGGCTGCGTCTCCTGCCATTAGCGGGAATGACGCCGTTCCCAGTGCGGCTTTTGCGTAACGTCAGTGATCTTCAAGTGAGCAGTCCGGAATGCAGCAAGCTTCGGTCGAGACGTTTTCAGACCTCATTGGCTCGATTTATGACTGTGTGATTACGCCCGAGCGATGGACCGGAGTTCTGGACGAGATCTGCGCCGAACTGGGCTTCGCCACCGGCGCGCTCTCGGTCGCCAGCCTCACCAACATGAAGGCCGTCGTCAACGCGGTCTCCGGATCCGACCTCGCCGTGATGACACAGAACGCGATCGGTTACGGGCCTGATATCATCGAGCTCTGGGGCGGCGCGGCCCGCATCCAGCAATATCCGCTCGGAGAGCCGATCGTTCAATCGCAGGCGGTCCCGCAGGCCGTCATCTCGGGCAACCGCTATTATCGCGAATGGGCCCTGCCCAAGGGCCTGTTCGATGCCGTCGCCGTCGGCCTCGTTCGCGACAAGGCGATGGTTGGGAATGCGATCTTCAGCCAACACGAATCGGCGGGCCCGGTCGACGACGGGCAAATCGCCGGGCTCCGCCTTCTGGCACCTCACATCCGCCGCGCCGTGACGATCAGCAATCTGTTCGACATGAAGACGGTGGAAGCCACCACCTTCGCCGCCACGGTGGAGGCCCTCACGGTCGGCGTCGTGCTGGCGGACGAAGAGTCGAAAATCGTTCACAGCAATGCGGCGGCCACCGCGATGCTCGAAGCTCAAGATCCGATTCTGATGCGGCATGGCCGGATCGCGGTCCAGTCCGCGGCAACCACCACCACATTGCAATCGGCCGTCGCGCAGGCGGCAAAGGACGAGGCGACGCTCGGCCAGAAGGGCATCGGCATCCCGATCCCTCGCCCGGGCGGTGACCCTCTCGTCATTCACGTCCTGCCGCTGCGGCGCAGCCCGACGCGATCCGGCTTGATCCAGAGAGCCGCCGCAGCCCTGTTCGTGGCCTCGGCCGCCGGACCGCCGCGATTGCCTCACGATGCCCTGAGCCAGCTCTATGATCTGACGCCGGCCGAGATTCGCATTTTCGAGCTCATCTGCGAAGGTCAGACCCGCGACGCGATCTCGCAATCGCTCGGGGTCGCCGTCAGCACCGTGAAGAGCCATCTCGTTCACGTCTTCCAAAAGACGGGGTGCCGGCGCCAGGTCGACCTGGTCAGGCTGGCGAGATCGCTGACGTTTCCGGTTTAGGCGCCGACCGCTGTCAAGCCGCTTCCGCCACTGATTTCGCGCGCTCCTCCAGCATGCCGATGGTGGAGACCAGATTGTCGCGCCGCGCGCGAAGGTTAACGGCCAGCAGCGGATAGGTCGGCTGCTGCACGTCGAAAACCCCGGCTTTGGCCTCCACCTCGAGAATATCAGTATTCAAGAGCCGAACGCGCCACCACAAATCGGCGATCAACGCATCGAGCCGGAGTTCGCCGGCAGCACCAGAACGGGACATATCTTGCATCGCTTGCCTCAACCTGAAACGGGCCTCCCTGCTGAGGCCTGGATTTAGCGTTGACTGAGCAAGCGGAGTGCCAGGCGGGGCAGGCGCGGAATGATGCGGCGGTCGGGGGATGAAGTTGCCGTGATTGCTTTACTTCGCGGAAAAAAAGATGAAACTAGTTAGACGAGCATTTTTCTCTACCACTCGTCTTAACTGGACTCACACCGCCCAGCGATTGGACTACTGCAGGGGGAAACTGAATTTGTTTCTGCTCTCGGGAGCATTGATCGACAGCCCCGCGATTTCGCAACCTCAACGCGTTTGACGTCTGCAACGACACGTCCGCACCGACAGCCAAGGTGAATTTATGAATCTACGCATTCTGAAGACGATATCGCTGTTTCCCTTGTTGTTTGCTTGTGCAGAAGCGACGGCCCAACAGCCCGCCGCAGATCCCACTGTCGTCAAGATCGAAGCGATCCGCGCCGCGAACTTGGTCGGCGCCAAAGCCGGGTCCGCGCAATGGGGACCGGTTTTGGTCAACAACGTCAACGGCGGAAACACCGATGGTCCGAACAGGGCCGAATACCTGGTCAACATTCCCAGGGATGGCCGATATGCCGTTCGCATCAGATACGCGGCCGCCGACCCCAGGCCAATCAAGGTCATCGTCGATAAGCGGATCGTAAATGGCGAGGCTCTCACGGAGCGAACCGGTTGCTGGGAGTTCTCTTGCCAGAAATGGGCAAGCGTCGGTCAGATCGATCTCACTGAGGGACTTACCACGCTCGTGCTGGATCGCGCGGCCATGTTTCCTCATATCAGCGCGATCGAGCTTGCGTTGACGCCGTCCTCCAATTCGGGAGGCACGGCGTCCGCCCCCGTCAACCCTCCTCCGCAAAGCTCTGCAGGAACCAGCCCAGCACCGCAGCGCGCCGAGTCTTCGACGCCGCCCTCTCCCGGAGCTTCGGCAAACACTGCCACCGCCCTTCCTGAACCGCCGTCAATCAGCGACCCGCTGGACAAGCTGGCCTACGAGGCGTTCTGTCAAAATAACGAGCAGCAAATCGCGTCCGTCTCCGTGACCGTCCCGAGCACTCGCGCGCTCGATCTTTCCTACAGAGCCCTGATCGATTGCCCTGAACGAAACACTGGTCCTTTTTTTGCAGCGGGATCGTTCTGGAATAAATCGACGCCGACCACGACGGTTGGCTTCTTTTTCAAGACCGTCGGTCCAAATTTCCAATCCACGCCGCTGGTCTGGCAGACCGTTCCGGTTTACGTGTCCGGCGAGCCCACCAAGCTTTTTGGTCGCGATTATCGCCCGTTACGGCGGGCAGGAGCGAGGACCGTTCTACTACCCTACTCGCCCGTCACGCATGCATTGAATGCATTTTCCTGGCGAACTGCCGACAGCACGTCCATTGGCGGCATCCTCGGTGCCGAACCCGAAAAAGAAATGGCATTCTCGGACGCCAACCTCCGATCCATCGTGGCGATGTTGCCGGACAAGTTTCCGCCGACCAACCCTCTCAGCGCCAAATATTCCAATCGATTCGATGCACCCAACTGCATAGGCCTGCCCTCGCTGGCCTCCTCGGTGCTCGCTCAACGCTACGCAGCCGTGAATAGCTTGTTGGATCGAAACGCCGACGTGAACGTCGAAGTCGCGGCCTTGACCGAAGCGCAAGGCGTTCCACTCGAGTTCCTCGAGCCCGCGAAATTCAACGAGCGTCAAAATTCGCCATTGATGGTCCTGAAGAAGGGCATTGGATGTTTCGAGCTGCGTTCGAACGGAACGACCGCGTCCGCGACTTACGACATTGTCCAGGCGTACCGCAATATCTCGGCGAGCATCCCCTTCTTCGACTATTTCCTGTTGCTCTATCAGGATCGCCCTGGGGCGAAAGAAGCTTTCCAGAAGATCATCGATCGCGTCGCGAAGGTATCGCCTGGCGTATTGCCCTTCATGATCTCGTCTCCGCAGTTCGGCATCAACCTTCGGCAACAGGAGGGACAGGAGATCGTCAAGCGCCTGATCGCGAAGGGCGCCGACATCAACGCAAGGGATTCGAACGGCAACACATCCCTGAAAATCCTGATGAACAACGCAATCGCGCCTGACGTCTATCAGTTCATGGTGAGTCAGGGAGCCCAGCTCTAGAGCATTGTCGCGCCCTGCGCGAAGGTTAACGGCCGGCAGCGGATAGGTCGGCTGGCTGGCCTTCCGGAACTCGCAGCAAAGCGCCTCCCGAGGTGATCCAGCGGCCGGCCCCGGTCGTTGTCAGTCCGAGAGGTCGCTTGTCGAGGCGCTATGAACGCTGCTATCCGGGCTTTGAAGATGCCAATCCGGGCCGAGGCCGGTTTACCCCGGAGGGTGACGGCGCGGCTGTCGATTGGTGCGAGCAAAGGGCCTAAAGCAACGGTGGACTGGGCTGATTTGATCGGACGCGTCGCCTCTGACGGCGACCGGGAGGCTTTCAAGCGGCTGTTTGAGCATTTCGCGCCCCGCATCAAGGGCCTGATGCTCAAAGCCGGGTGCAGCCCTGATGTGTCGGAAGAGATCGCCCAGAGCACGATGATCGCCGTGTGGCGGAAGGCGCACCAGTTCGATCCCGCCACCGCCGGCGCGCCGGCCTGGATTTTCACCATCGCGCGCAATCTGCGGATCGACTTGTTCCGCCGCAGGGCGCGGACGGACCGCCTGGAAACCGGTCCCGAGCTGCCCGATGCACCGGATCAGGCCGAGCCGGCCGATATCCTGATTTCGCGCGGGCAGGATGCGGCGCGGATCGCGTCGGCCCTCAAGCAACTCTCGGCAGAGCAATCCATGGTGGTGCGGCTGTCGTTCATCGAGGAAAGGCCGCATCCCGAAATCGCGAGCGCGCTGGGAATTCCGCTTGGCACGGTCAAGTCACGGATCAGGCTGGCGATGAACCGGTTGCGCGACATTTTGGACGAAGAAGCATGACGATCAGCCATCATCCGCCGGAAGATCTTCTGGCCGATTTCGCGGCCGGCAAACTGGAAGAGGCCCATCAGCTGGTGGTCGGGGTACATGTCGCCGGCTGCCCGCGCTGCACGCGCTTCGTGGAGGCCATCGAGCAGCTCGCAGGCGCCGCGCTGGAAGAGGTCGAGCCGGTGCCGATCGCGCCGGATGCGTTCGACCGCGTGATGTCGCGCATTCAAGAGGCTCCGAGGGAGACAGCTGCGCCCTCCCTGGTGTCGGGCATGGATGATGATGTTCCGCCGGCCTTGCGAAAATACCGCATCGGCAAGCGACGGCGGGTCGCGCCCGGTCTCAGCCTGCGGCCGATCGAGCTCTCGAGTTCGGGCAAGTCGCGCGCTTTCCTGCTTCGGTCGGCGCCGGGCTCGCGCATGCTTGAGCACACCCACACCGGCACCGAGCTGACGCTCGTGCTCGAGGGCAGTTTCAGCCATGAAGGCGGACGCTTCGGCCCCGGGGATTTCGACTACGGCGACGACGAGGTCGATCATCGTCCCATCGTCGGCGACGAAGGCCCTTGCCTCTGCCTGGTCGCGATGACCGGCGACCTGCGCATGAACGGTCTCCTCGGCCGCCTGATCGGGCCGTTCGTGCGACTCTGATCCTGCTTCGTCCTTCTCCCGTCAGGTGATCCAGGCCGGCGCCCGCAGCGTTTCGTAAGGAGACGCAAGGGAGACAGGACATGGCCTGTTCAAGCCTGGCCAATCAGGCGCAGAGCGAGATGCTGAACGGATTGCTGGCACGCGTTTCCGCTGGCGAGACGCGCGCCTTCGCAGAGCTTCATACGCTGACGCGCGGCAGGCTGCGCAGGATTGCGCTGGCTGTTGGCGCCGCGCCGCACGACGTCGATGACATCCTGCAGGACAGCTTCTTGAAGATCTGGCGCAACGCCGCCCGGTTCGATTCCAGTCGGGCGTCGGCCATGACCTGGATGTCCGCGATCGTCCGGAACACGGCGATCGATCAACTGCGGACCAGGCGGCAGCCCAGCGTCGAACTGGACGAGGCGCTCGCCGTCCCGGTAGCGGCCGGGCCATCGCCGGTCGAGGATTTCGACTACGCCAGCGCCGAACCGATTGCCCTGGGAGCATTGGCCCGCTTGCCGGAGGATCGCCGCAGGCTCGTCGCACTCGCCTATCTCGAAGGCGAGAGCCGCGCGAGCCTGTCACGGCGCTTCAATGTGCCGGTCGGCACCATCAAGACCTGGCTGCACCGGACGATTTTGGCGGTGCGCAAGGATTGCCTCAGCGTAGCGGCCTGAAGCCTGACGCCAACGAGAGCGCGTACATGGACGCAGAGATCATCGATTTTCCCGAGCGTGGGCGCGAGCAGCGGCTTGCCTCCGCGACTGCAAGGCTCGAAGCGATCGTGAGAGAAGTCGAACACATCGTGGCCGACGAGCCTGCAGCCGGCGTCGATCGGTTGCTGGCAATGATGGAGCGCATGGGCGATCAACTGGTCGAACTCGCGAGCCTCCTGCTCAACGAGGACTCGAAGCTTCAGGCTCACGAGGCCTTCAAGTCCTTGTCCGACAAGATCGCGGACACTAGAGATACATTCGAGCTGCTTGGAAGACAGAAGCAGACCTGACGTGTCTGGTGCTGGACGGCGCGGTCGCGCGCGCGCTCAATGCGACAGCTTTTGAGCGACGAGAAATCCGATCCAGGCGCTGACGCCGGCGAGACACGATCCCCAGCACACGTCCGCAACGGTCAGCCCGGTCGACCAGTTTCGCAGCGTCGCCTGGTTGGTCAGATCGTAGGTCGCGTAGGTGAAGCAGCCGAGCAGCAGGCCCGACGTGAAGGCACGCAGCGCGCCGCCATCTTGCTGCGCCGGCAGTACGGCAAACCAGATCAGGCCAAGAGGATACAACAGGTAGAATACCGCCGCGGCCGGCAGGTTGGGCTGGGCCCGCAACATGTCGCCCAGCACCGGCCGATAAAGCCTGTCGACCATGATCGTCAGCCAGACCATGTCGATCGCAACGAAGGTCACGGCCACAGCAAGATAGGTCAAGAAAGGATTCATGTCCGTGCGTCTCGTCGCTCTGCATCCGGCTCATCGGCCGCCCGTCAGATTAACGCTCGACAGGCTATGGCGGATCACTTCAAGCGGTTCGCTTGCGATGCCGCGAAACGGTCGTCTCGAAGCAGGAGGCGCGCGCTCAGGCCCGTCGCGGAGGCCAGGGGAAGAAGGCGCTGGTGCGCGCCTGATATGCGCGATAGCGCTCGCCGCGAGATCGCAGCATCTGCTCCTCGAGCGGCGGGATCCCGGTCACGTGGACCAGGATCCAATACATGATCGCCGGTGCCGCCAGGCTGGCCCACCCCCAGGCATAGAAGGGCGCGAGCGCGATGACCGGATAAGCCAGCCACCCCAGCCATTCGAAGAAATAGTTCGGATGGCGCGACCAGCGCCACAGACCGACATCGCAGACCTGTCCCTTGCTTGACGGGTCGTGTTTGAAGCGCCGCAGCTGCCGGTCCGCCAGGCCTTCGCCGGCGACAGCGATCACGATGATGACGAGGCCGATGTAGTCCTGCAGCCGCAGTTCCGGCGCCGGCACGTGCGCCGCGAGGAACACGGCGAAGGGGAGTGGCAACGACACCAGCGCCTGTGATTGCAGGAAGAAGAACATCCGGCGCGGGGCATCCGCGCCCCATTCGCGCGCATAGTTCGCATATCTGGGATCGTCGATCCCCGCTGCAGAACGACGCGCGATGTGCGTGCCGAGCCTGACCGACCAGAGCAGCACAAGCCCCGCGACGAGCCCCTGGCGAGCCGGCAGGGCGCCGTCAAGCGGCCACAAGGCACCGGCCGCACCGACGAGACCGCACGAGTAGGACCAGATCGCGTCGACCCAGCCGGAATTGCCCGTGCGCTGCTGGACGACCCAGGCCAGTCCCATCAAGAGACAGAAGGCCAGCGCCATGCAGCCGATCGCCTGAATGTACGGAAGGATCATGCCCTCACCCCAATCGACCCTGTCGATACGTCATGTCCGCGCTGCGGTTTCGCCGCCAACGCCAGGCTCGGGCGAAGTGATCCGGGCGCCCTTCCCGGACGTTTCCTGATGGTTGCTTCGAGGGCCGTAACGAGCGGTACCGCAGTGGGGGCGAAAAGCATGCGTTTGGCCGTGATCGGGACGGGAATTGCCGGCAACGCCGCCGCGTGGCTCCTGTCGAAACGTTACGCAGTCACCGTTTACGAGCGCGAGCTGCAGCCGGGCGGGCATAGCCACACCGTTCGCGTCGACTATGACGGTGAGCCCATCGATGTCGATGTCGGTTTCATCGTGTTCAACGAGACCAACTACCCGCACTTGACGTCGCTGTTCGCGCATCTCGGTGTGAAGACCCTCGAGACCTGCATGAGTTTCGCTCTGTCTGCAGATCACGGTCGATTCGAATGGCGCGGTGGCGGCGAGAGCGCCTTGCAGACGGTCTGCGGCCTGTTCGCGCAACCCCGCAACCTGGTATCGCCGTCCTATTTCCGCATGCTGGCCGAGGTCGCGCAGTTCAATAAGCAGAGCGTGGCGGATCTGCGCGCCGGCAAGTTGCGCGACCTGACGCTCGGCGAGTATTTGAACCGGCGATCGTTCGGGCCCCGCCTGTTCTCCGACTATCTCGGTCCAATGGGAGCCGCCATCTGGTCGTCCTCGTCCGACGACATCCTGTCGTTTCCGGCGGAGAACTTCGTCGCCTTCTTCGACAATCACCGCCTCCTGCACCTCGATCGGCCGCGCTGGCGCACCGTGGAGGGCGGCAGCCGGCGCTATGTCGACAAGCTGACCGCTTCGTTCAGGCACAACATTCGGCTAGGCTGCGCAGTAACATCGATCGACCGAACGGGGCATAGCGTGACCGTCCGCGACAGTCATGGCGGCGTGGAGAGTTACGATGCCGTGGTGATGGCTTGTCACAGCGACCAGGCCTTGGCGGCGTTGTCGGATGCCGACGCCCAGGAGCGCTCCATCCTGGGAGCGATCAGATATGCCCCGAACACCATCTACCTGCACCGCGATCCCGGTCTCATGCCCCGGCGCCGTCAGGCCTGGGCCTCCTGGAACTTCCTGCGCTGGCCGCGGCAAACGGCTGCCCTGAACGACGTCGCGGTCACTTATTGGATGAATCGGCTGCAGGGCATCGACGAGCGCAAGCCATTGTTCGTCAGCCTCAACCCTCCGTTCGAGCCGGCGGCCGATCTGACCTTCGGCAAATTCACCTTCGCCCATCCGCAATACGACATGGCTGCATTCGCGGCGCAGCGAAAGCTGCCCGCGATTCAAGGACGCCGTCGAACCTGGTTCTGCGGCGCCTGGACCGGCTATGGCTTTCACGAGGATGGCCTGCAGGCCGGCATTTCCGTTGCCGAGGCACTCGGCGTCGAACTTCCTTGGCGTCAACCGGATCCGGCCCTGGCCGAGGCTGCCGAGTAAGGCGATGGTCCGAGCCACACCAGCCGAAACCGAGAATGCGACGGCGCCCGCCGCGCTCTATTGGGGAAAGGTGATGCACGCGCGCTGGCGCCCCGTGCAGCACAGGTTCACCTACCGCGTGATGAGCCTGCTGATCGACCTCGACCGGCTAGAGGAAGCGGATCGCCAGTCATGGCTGTTCGGCATCAATCGAGCGGCACCTTTCAGCTTTCACGAGCGCGATCATGGCGACGGCAGAGGCGCAGGCCTCAGCGAACACGCCCGACAGCTCGCGGCCGACCACGGCATCGACCTGTCCGGAGGCCGCGTTCTCCTGCTCTGTTATCCCAGGGTCTTCGGTTACGTGTTCAATCCGCTCTCGGTCTACTTCTGCTATGGCGCGTCCGGCAATGTCGCGCTGATGATCTACGAAGTCCGCAACACCTTTGGCGAGATGCACTCCTACGTCCTCCCGGTGCAACAGGGCAGCGCGAGCTCGTCCATACGCCAAAGCCAGGCGAAGGCATTCTACGTTTCACCCTTCATGGAGATGGAAACGCATTACCGCTTCAGCGTTTCTCCACCCCGGCAGGATGTGAAAGTCAGGATCCTGCAGAGCAGCGCGCAGGGCGCGATGTTTGCGGCAGCATTCTGCGGACGACGTCGTGCCCTGACGAGCCGCTCCCTGTTGGCGGCGATGTTCAGCCTGCCCTTCCTGACCTTCAAGGTGATCGCGGCCATTCACTGGGAAGCAATGCGGCTCTGGCTGAAAGGTGTTCCCTACGTGCCTCGTTTGAAACAACGCGAGATCTGAACCATGGACCTGGCAGCCACCCATCCCGCCGTTCAATTTAATGGCGTCCCGTTCTTTGCCCGCCTGGCTCTCCGCCTCGCGTCGCAACTCCGGTGCGGCACCCTCCATGTGCGCCTTCCCGACCAGAGGATGGTGACGTTGCGCGGTCAGCTTCCAGGTCCGTCGGCCTCGATCGAGCTGAAGAACTACAGGTTCGCGCGCAGCCTGGTCATCGGCGGTGATATCGGCATGGCCGAGGCCTATATCCGAGGCGATTGGACCACGCCCGATCTCGCTCAGCTTCTGTACGTGTTCTGTCTCAACGAGGATCTGGTCGACAGTGCTTTCGCCGGAAACATGCTGGTTCGCCTCTGCCGGCGAGGGCTCCATCGCCTGCGCCGCAACACCAGGGAGGGATCGCGGCACAACATCCACCAGCATTACGATCTCGGAAACGAATTCTTCTCTGCGTGGCTCGATTCCAGCATGACCTACTCGTCGGCCCTGTTCTCGCCCCAGACGACCGATCTTCCCACCGCGCAACAGCACAAATACGAACAGCTGGCGAAGGCGATCGATTTGCAGCCCGGTCAGAGCGTGCTCGAGATCGGATGCGGTTGGGGCGGCTTTGCCGAATTCGCCGCCAAGACTTACGGCGCCAAGGTGTTGGCCCTCACCATCAGCAAGGAGCAGCATGATTTCGCACGTCGCCGGATCCACAAGGCCGGGCTCGCCGAGAAGGTCGAGATCCGCTTGCAGGATTACCGCGACCAGGACGGCCGCTTCGACCGCATCGCCTCCATCGAGATGATCGAGGCGGTCGGCGAGCAATTCTGGCCGGCTTATTTCACTCAGCTGAAGCAGCGCCTCAAGCCCGGCGGACTTGCCGGCATCCAGGCCATCACGGTTCACGACGAGCTCTTCAGCAGCTACCGTCAGCGCGTCGACTTCATCCAGAGATACATCTTCCCGGGCGGCATGCTGCCCTCGGCCAGCATCCTGCACTCGCTCGGCGAACGCTTCGAGTTGCCCGTCATCCGCGAGCGCATGTTCGGGCAGGACTACGCCAGAACGATCTCGCTCTGGCGCGACAATTTCAGCCGGGCCTGGATCGACCTGACCTCGCTCGGATTCGACGAGCCCTTCCGCCGGATGTGGGAATATTATCTGTGCTACTGCGAGGCGGGCTTTCGGGCCGGGAAGATCGACGTCGGGCACTTCGTGTTTGCGCGGCAGGGGTGAGAGGTGCGCGCCGCTGGGCAACGCGGCGGGTTACCATCAGAGCCCTGAATGACGCGGAAGCTGTTTGGCGATTGAAGCAGACGCGACCTCGATGGTCCTAAAACCCCGCCGCCGGCACCGTCAGCGGACGTCCGCGTATCGCCCGTCCGGCAGTGTCCTTGCCACTCTGGGTGTCGTCGGTCCAGACCGCGAAGGCCACTTCCTCGGCTGGGCCTGAAGCCGCGACAGCCGCGAGGCTGAAGCGATTGTGGCCGGTGGACGTGTTGAACTGGACGACCTGGCCCAGCGGACCCTTGGTCGAGAAAACCCGCGCCTTCACGTTGGTGGTGGCGGGCTGGTCGACGTTGAGCTGGACCCAGCCGATCAGGAAGCGTCCGCCCGAGAGCGGCGAGAGCGTCGGCCAGGTCGCCTGGATGCGTTGCTCGCTGGTCGAGACGAGGTGGAGATTAGCGGGCGAGCCGTCGGCCTTGTACACATCCGCTTCCACGACGATCAGGGTATTGGCCGTGGCGTCTTCGCCGAAATCGTTCAGATGCGCGATGACGAACTGGCCGCCGTCGATCGCGGCCATGGCTGCCGCGGTGGCGGTCGCGGGCGTGATGTGCTCGCTGCCCACTGCTCCCTTCGCGTTGAAGAGCTGATAGCGGATATGTAGGGGACCCGTGATCCGCGCCCGCCATGCGATGACGACGTCGCCGGTGGTCAGGCACGCCACCATCGGGACCTTGTGCAGCCCGGCGGTGGTGTTGGCGCGAAACTCGGCGCCGATCCTGCTTCCGTCGGCGCCGAAACGTTGCGCGCGGATGCGCTGGTCGGCCCGCTTGTCTGCCCAGACGACAATGAAGTTTCCGTCCTGCAGGCGCGCCAGGGCGGGCCGGGTCAAAGGCTCGACCGGCGACGTCGAGACCTGGATTTCCGGTCCCGACAGCGTATCGGCATCGAAGATGCGAAGCTTGAGCTGGGTCGGCGCCGTCGCGGCGCTGCCGGCCGCCTGCTCGTTCCAGGCCACGACGAAGCCCGTTCCGTACTCCACGGCCACGGGAAGCTGCCGCCGCGGTCCCGGCGGCGTCGGCAGGTTGATCAGGATCTGGTCGCTGCTCCTGGCGCCGCCCGCACCGAACATCTGGCCCTTGATCGTATTGTCGCTGTGGTCCTCCCACACCACGACGTATTGGGTGCCCTGAAGGCCGCACACGCTGGGCTGGCTTTGATCGCCGGCTGTGGTCGTGTTGATCAAGACCTCGTCCATGGCGTTTCCCTTCCTCAATCCAAACGTGATGAAAAGCGCGGGGTCGACCGAAAGTTGGGACTATAACACGAGCGCTTGCGGCGATCGCAATTGAGTTTGGGGCAATGCGACGCATCAGGATAGCGGCCTGGACGCGATTCATTTCCAATTTATGAAGGGCGCAGATCGAACCGAAGCCGCCGGTTTCAGACTCGCTCAACGGTTCGCGCCTAGACTTCCAGGTTGTAGGAGGCCGGCATGTCAACCGATGCTATTGTCGACGAAACCCTGCGTGATCTCGCCAGCGAGCTGGCCGACGGCAGCAAGATCGCGCGCTATCGCGACTCCACGCGCAATCGCATCATGATGCATGCCGTGTGCCATGCCGGCGGGGCCGGCGTGTTCCAGGGCCTGTCATGGGACTACTTCCTGGCCGATGTCGAACTGGAAGCCCGCGCCGCGCGCAGGAAGATGCGCGACATGACGGTCGGTTCGATTTGCGACACGATCGACGTGCTGCCGCCGGCCGCCATCATCCGCCTCGATGCGGCTCTACTGGTCTACTTCACGCCTCGATCCCCCGAGAACGAAGCGCAGGTCGACTGGCTGCTGCAGGGACAGGATGCCGCCACGGTGAAGCGCATGCGGCAGCGGCGCCATGCCGTTCATGCCGCCGAGGCGGTCGCCGCCAAACAGGAAGAGGCCAGACGCGCAGCCGCCGCGCCTGACGAGATGCTCCTCTCGCAATATTGGCCCTGTCCACATGCCGCGATCAGTACCGGGCCTGAGGATTTCCTGCCCTGGATCAAGCTTCAGACTCCCGACACCTGGCACATCATTGTCGAGGGTTGGGACTACAACAGCATGCAGCGCGACGACGTGATCGAGTGGATTCTGGACCAGCCGAGCTGCGACCTGGGCACGGCAGCGCAATACTTCTTCACCGCAGCGATCGGGCTCGCCGACTCCGATCCTGAAAAGCTCAGCCCGGGCTCGCGCCGCAAATGGCATCTCATGAAGTGCGTGGCCGACAATTGGCAACGCGGACTTTACCGGCAAAATCAGTTGCAGCACTCGCTCCAACCATCCGACATGACCTACTACGATGAGCTCGCGGCCCGGCGGCAGGCCGAAGGCCGTCCGCTTCCGTTCGAGGTACCAGGCCCCGCGGCGCGAAAGTTCGGCGGGCGACTAGCGGACTCGCCCTATGTCTATGAGCATTTCCATTTGAGGCTGGGCTTCAACGTGTGGAAACGACAGCGCCCGCCTGAATGCGGCAAGGACTTTCCGCGCTGCTGCGATACGTAGTCACTACCGGGGCGGCGACCTTCACGCGTTCGCTGGGGGATGAGCGTGGCTACGCTACGCGTAACCGAAGCGTGGTGCCCAGGGGCGGAATCGAACCACCGACACTGCGATTTTCAGTCGCATGCTCTACCAACTGAGCTACCTGGGCGTGCTCCAAGAGAGGGGCCAAAGCCCATCGAGCGGGCGGTTTATAGTGGGCTAGGGGCGGCCTGTCCACCCGGCTTCGCCAAGTGGCTTCGCCGGGCGCGGCCCGGCTGTGCACAAGCTGCAGCGGGCTGGGCTGGGTTCGCGCGGGACGCGTCGCCGACCTAGGCAAACAATTGATATCGTTTAATTATTCCACGTCATCCACGTCATCGTCGCGGCCGGGGATGACATAGCTGCCCTTCAACCATCGGTTCAGATCGACGTCGCGGCAGCGCGAGGAGCAGAACGGGCGGGTGGCCTCCGCCTGCGATTTGCCGCAGATCGGACAGGTTTTGAGAGGGCCGGCGGTTTTTTTGATCTGGTCGTCCATGGCAGGCTTCTACCACCCTCATGCGGGCGATGGGATGGAGTTGCTCCGGCCGCCTCGCGCGGCTCCCCAGCGCTCAAAATTCTGCAATCCCTTCAAGGGGCGATCTACGGTGCATGGGGTTGTTTTCGCGATTTTTGTTCGGCTGCGGCTTGCCGGCTCACACCGCGGTGGTGGCGTTGAGCCAGCCGAAGCGGATCGGGAAACCCTCGCCGCCGAGCAGCGTGGTGGTCTCGTAGAGCGGCAGGCCGACCACGTTGGTGTAGGACCCCACCATCTTCACCACGAAGGAGCCGGCGATGCCCTGCACGGCATAGCCGCCGGCTTTGCCGCGCCATTCGCCGGAGCCGATATAGGCCTGGATGTCGTCTTCCGAGAGGCGCTTGAAGCGGACGCGGGTCTCGACCAGGCGCTGGCGGAAGGCCTCACGCGGCGTCACCAGCGTGATCGCGGTGTAGACGCGGTGGTTGCGACCCGACAGCAGGCGCAGGCACTGCGCGGCTTCGTCCACGAGATTGGCCTTGGGCAGGATGCGGCGGCCGACCGCGACCACCGTGTCGGCGGAGAGGATGAAGGCACCACGCAGCTCGTCGTCGAGCTGCACCGATTTCAGCGCCGCATCGGCCTTGGCCCGCGCCAGCCGATTGGCGCAGGCGCGCGGCAGCTCGCCCCGCTTCGGCGTCTCGTCGACGTCGGCCGGCCGGAGTGCGTCCGGCTCGATGCCGGCCTGGTTGAGCAGCGACAGGCGCCGCGGCGAACCGGAGGCAAGTACGAATTTGGGGCGGCCAAGCATCAGGTGATTTGGGGGATGAAGCGGGGGTGAATTGCGCGCGGAACCTATCGGAAGGGGGCCGATTTCACAACCCGGGAACCCGGGGTTTGGTGATTCGAGATTGCCGAGATGGCTGTGCCCGCGGTCTGTGACGCGGGTGTTACGGCTGCCTCACCCCGCAAGCGGGGCGAGGGGGAGGAGGCGCCGCGTCCGGCATGAGATCAGTCTGACGCCGCGCCGACCTTGGCGAAGCGGCGGCGGATGCGCATCAACAGCTGGTCGCAGACGTCGCGATAGGCCGTGAGCTTCTGGTCGCGGCTGCCCTCGATGGTGGTGGGATCCTGTGTCGGCCAGTACTCGACGTCGGCCGCGAGCGTCCGCGTCAGCTCCAGCGCCTTGTGGTGTGCCTCGGGCGAGAGCGTGATGATGAGGTCGAAATTCAGCCCCTCCCAGTCCTCCAGCTCCTCGAAGGTCTGCGGCTTGTGGGCGGAGATATCCTGGCCGAGCTCGGCCATCACGGCGACGGCGAACGGATCGAGCTCGCCTTTTCTGGTGCCTGCGGACTTCACATAGAGGCCCTGCGGAAACATGTGCTGCAGCAGGCTTTCGGCCATCGGCGAGCGCACGCTGTTCATCGCGCAGGCGAACAGCACCGATTGCGGATCGCGTGCGCGTGGCGGCGCCGCCATCGCGCCTAGCCTCTATCGATGGAAGGCATGGCCTTGTCGGAAAACCGCTGCACACTTTTCCGGGCCATGCCCTAACCCTTCCAGTGCAGGACAGTAATGAGCGTGAACAGCCGGCGCGAGGTCTCGAAATCCACCCGCACCTTGCCCTTCAGCCGCTCCTGCAGCGTGCGCGATCCCTCGTCATGGATGCCGCGACGACCCATGTCGATGGCCTCGATCTTGTCCGGCGTCGCGGTGCGGATCGCCTGGTAGTAGCTGTCGCAGATCATGAAATAGTCCTTCACGATCCGCCGGAACGGCGTCAGCGACAACAGATGCGCGACGACGGGCGTGCCGTCCTCGCGGCGGATGTCGAACATCAGACGGTTGCCGGTGATGCCTATGTGCAGCGTGAACGGGCCCTTCCCGTCCGCGCCCTCGGGCGCGAACAGGTTCTGCTCGATCAGGTCGTAGATCGCGATCGCCCGCTCGTGCTCGATGTCGGGCCCGGAACGGCCGATCGACTCCTCGTCGAGCGTGACGCCGACGATGCGATTGTTGGAGTCGTCCTGTTCGGGCGGCTTTGTCATGACAGATTGAGGCGCAATCCAATCGAGCGCGAATGAGCGTCCAGCCCCTCCGCCTTGCCGAGCGTCATCGCGGCAGGCCCCAGCGCGCGGAGCTGATCCGGGCCGCATTTCAGGATCGAGGTGCGCTTCATGAAGTCGTGCACCGACAGGCCTGAGGAGAATCGCGCCGAACGCGCGGTCGGCAGCACGTGGTTGGAGCCGCCGACGTAATCGCCGATCGCCTCGGGCGTGTGCGGTCCGAGGAACACGGCGCCGGCGTTGCGGATCTCCGAGGCGAGCGCATCGGGATCGACAGTCATGATCTCCAGATGCTCGGCGGCGATCGCATCGGCGAGCGGAATGCTGTCGGCAAGGTTCTTCACCATGATGACGGCGCCGAAATCAGCCCAGGACGCGCTGGCGATCGCGGCGCGCGGCAGCGTCTTCAATTGCGCCTCGACCGCCTTTTCGACGTCGGCGGCAAGCCGCGCCGAATCGGTGATCAGGATCGACTGCGCGCTGGCATCATGCTCGGCCTGTGCCAGCAGGTCGGCGGCGATCCAGTCGGCATTGCCGGTGTCGTCGGCGATCACGAGCACTTCGGACGGACCGGCGATCATGTCGATGCCGACCTTGCCGAACACCAGCCTCTTGGCGGCGGCGACATAGGCATTGCCGGGGCCGACGATCTTCGCGACCGGCGCGATGGTCGCGGTGCCGTGCGCCAGCGCGGCCACGGCCTGCGCCCCGCCGACGCGGTAGATCTCCGTGACGCCGCCGAGCTGCGCGGCCGCCAGCACCAGCGGATTGAGCTTGCCGTCGGGCGAGGGCACCACCATCACGAGGCGCGAGACGCCGGCGACCTTGGCAGGCACCGCGTTCATCAGCACCGAGGACGGATAGGCCGCGGTGCCGCCGGGCACGTAGAGGCCGGCCGATTCGATCGCGGTGTAGCGCCAGCCGAGCTCGACGCCGAGCGCGTCGGTGAAGCGCTCGTCCTGCGGTAATTGCCGCCGGTGATAGGTCTCGATGCGGTCCCGCGCCAGCTTGAGCGCATCCAGCGTCGCGACATCGCAGGCCTTGGTGGCGGCCTCGATCTCCGCGGCGGTGACCCGCAGGCCGGATGCATCCAGCTTCAGGCGGTCGAACTTTGCGGTGGCCTCGAGCAGGGCGACGTCGCCGCGCCTGGCCACGTCGTCGACGATGGCGCGCGCGGCGGCCTCGACGTCGGCCGAGGCCTCGCGTTTGGCGGCGAGGAAGGCCGCGAATCGCTGGTCAAAATCGGCGCTGCTGCGGTCGAGGCGAACGGGCATGTCTGGCTTGGCTTCTGGCTGGTCTTGGGGCGGATTGGCGCACCAGGTCCCATGCTCAATGGCGCGGCGGGGAAGCGGCGTCAACCCTCGTAGGGTGCCGTTCTGGCTCAGGGCCTGGGGCGGTGCGGCTGGTATACCGGCTGCTTCACGTCTCGCTCTCGATCTCCACCCCCGTTCCCAGTGCGTCCGCCCCGAGATCGGTCAGCTCGCATTCCAGGCACTCGACATCGAGCCGGATGGCGCCGCCTTGGGCGAACAACAGCAGGGCACTGCCGGCGGGCTCCTCGTCGCGCCCGCCCCTCGGGTGAAATTCGATGCCGACGAGGTCCAGCACCGTGTCGGAAGCAGCCAGATCGATGTTGCGCGACTTGCAGGCGAGCACGCGGTCGAAGCGGAGCGCGGCGACCAGCCGGCGCGGCTCGGCCTCGCCCTCCAGCGTCTGCTCCCAGTCCAGCCGGCTCATGCCGACCACAAGCCGCTTCTCGCTCTGTCGCCAGATGATGTCAGAGGCCTGGACACGGGCGTCCTGGACGTGGGTCGAGATCACGGCGAGATCGTCGGCGTCGAGTGCGATCAGTTTGAGCTGGGGCGACATCGCCGACGCTTCTCCTTCGGAATGAACAGGGCTCAACGCGTGCGGGCCCTGAAATTTCCGCACAAACTAACGGGCCGGCAGGCTAGAGGCTATTGATATCCTCCATCTCCAGCACCTTCCGCGGATACCCCTCCCGGGCGACGCGGATCATGGCGCGGCCGATCTGCTCGGTCGAGGTGACGAGCCGCGGCGAGAGCCGGCGCAGCACCGACCAGAGCGGCCAGGTTGCGGCATAGACCGCCTGCACCCAGGCAGTCTTGGAACGGGCCCCGTGCAAGGGCTGGATCGCGCCGGGCCGGAACATGTAGGCGGCCCTGAACGGCAGCTTGAGCAGATCATTCTCGGTCTTGCCCTTGATCCGCGCCCACATCCGCGAGCCCTGCTCGGTGGAATCGGTGCCGGCGCCGGTGACATAGGTGAAGACCATCTGCGGGTTGAGGCGCGCCAGCGTCGTCGCTGCCGCAAGCGTGAGATCATAGGTAAGGTGGCGGTAGCGCTGCTCGCTCATGCCGATCGAGGAGACGCCGAGGCAGAAAAAGCAGGCATCGAAGCCGGTCAGCCGCGTTTCGATCGCCGAATAGTCCAGAAAATCGTCGTGGATGATCTCGACGAGCTTGGCGTTGCGCATGCCGGTCGGGCTGCGGCCGACCACGAGCACATTGTCGATTCCGGGGTCGACCAGGCATTCGCGCAAGACGCCCTGTCCGACCATGCCGGTCGCGCCGAAGATGATGACTTGCATCGGGATGTCCCCCAATGGCGTCGCTGCTCATGCGACGACCGCCCTGTCGAACGATACACCGGTCGGGGTTTCCGTGCGATCAGGGCTATCTCGAGGTCAGGCCCCTCACTCCCTGAAAAACGCCAGCAAATCCGCGTTGATGGTCTCGGCGTGCGTGGTCGGCATGCCGTGCGGGAAACCCTTGTAGGTCTTCAGAATGCCCTTCTTCAGCAGCTTGGCCGAGAGCGGCGCGGAATCGGCGTAAGGCACGATCTGGTCGTCGTCGCCGTGCATCACCAGCACGGGCACGTTGATCTTCTTCAGGTCTTCGGTGAAGTCGGTCTGCGAGAACGCGACGATGCCGTCGTAATGCGCTTTCGCGCCGCCCATCATGCCCTGGCGCCACCAGTTCTGGATCACCGCTTCCGACGGCTTTGCGCCGTCGCGGTTGTAGCCGTAGAACGGGCCTGCCGCGATGTCGCGGTAAAACGCCGAGCGGCCGGCGGCGAGCTGCTTCTGGAGATCGTCGAACACGCTCTTCGGCAGGCCGCCGGGATTGGCGGGGGTCTGCACCATCAGCGGCGGCACCGCCGACAGGATCGCCGCCTTCGCCACCCGGCTCTCGCCATGGCGCGCGATGTAGTGCACGACCTCGCCGCCGCCGGTGGAATGGCCGACATGGATGGCGTTCTTGAGGTCGAGATGCGCAGTGACGGCCGCGAGGTCGTCGGCATAATGATCCATGTCGTGACCGTCGGCGACCTGCGCCGAGCGGCCGTGGCCGCGGCGGTCATGGGCGACGACGCGGTAGCCGCGCGTGACGAAGTACAACATCTGCGCGTCCCAGTCGTCCGACGACAACGGCCAGCCGTGGCTGAACACGATCGGCTGGCCACTGCCCCAATCCTTGTAGAAGATCTCGACGCCGTCCTTGGTGGTGATGGTAGGCATTGTGGGGCTCCTTAAGTGTCATTCCGGGCCGCGCGAACCCGGAATCCAGAGATTGTTGAACGAGATTCTCAGGCGCGCAATTGCGCACCAGAGTTCGATGTCTCGCCTCGCCCCGGAATGACGAGGGGGGACCGATCAGGCAAACGCCATCGGCTTGAAGCGACGCCAGGCGCCGACGGTGAGCACGACGAAGAACACCAGCACGATGCCCTGCACCACCGCGAACACCGGCCCCGACGGCGGCGCCGGCGGCACGGCAGGCGCGAGCGCGGCCAGCGCCGGCACCTTGAGGAACGACTGGATCACCAGCACGAAGCAGTTGAAATACAGCGAGATCATCGCGGTCACGATATAGACCGGACGCCAGACGCCGGCGAGCTTCATGCCGTAGAGCGCGATGCAGGCGATCGCGAGCAGCAGCAGCGAGATGATTCCGATGATGTGCGACGGCAGCAGCTTCTCGAACGGAAACAGGAAGCCGGTGGCGCTGGTGAGGATGGTGAAAGCCAGGAAGATCGCGGTGAGGCCGGGCATCGGCTTCGAACCAAGCAGGCCGAACATCACGACGAGGCCGGCAGCGATGGCGATCAGGCTGATGATGACATGGACCATCGTGAAGGCGGGCAGGCTCAAGCCAAGGACCATGACATCTCTCCTACGCTCCATTGGGATTCAGGAGAGTAGTATTACGGCCCTCATGGGATTACCACCTGCGTTGTCGTCGCATGGATGTGCGAAGCCATGCGTCATCGTGCGAATCGACAAACGCATGGCTGAATCTTTTGCATCGCTGTCACAAAATGCGAGCAGCTTTCAACCAAAGTCGAGTCGAAGTCTCACACTTCCTTGGTGTCGAAGATCAAGAGGTCGGCGCCGCCGCTGGCGAATTTCGGCACGTCTGCGCCCGTCGCCTTGCCTTCCGGGCTGCCGAATGCCGCCTGGATATCGGCCACGCTGTCGAAGGTGAGAATGGCGACGAGATGGATTCCGGAAGGCCCGGCCGGGGATGCGACCGGTCCCTTGCTGACGGCGTACTTCTTCAAGCCGGGAAGTTTCTTGGCGAGCGGAATGTGCGTCTCGGCATAATACTTGTCGAAGGCGGCAGCATCCTTGGGCGTTTTGTAGAGCACGACGACTTCAGCCATTTAGTCCTCCCGTTAAGCGTTTTATTGATCCGTCTTAGGTCCTCATGGTGAGGAGGCGCGTGAACTCCCCTGCGGACGATGCTTGCGCATCGCCGCGCGAACCATGCAGGCCCGGCCATATCCGGGCCTTCATCCTTCGAGACGCCGCTTCGCGGCTCCTCAGGATGAGGGGATAGTCTGTAGTTGCCTGCACGATGGCAAGCCACATTCGACTTGCCATTCTCTTGACTTGTCGTTGCCTAAAGCGCCGGTTTTGCGGCGTCGCCGAGATAGCCGTGCAGGGAGGCCACGACCTGGGCACCCTCGCCGATGGCGCCGCCGACGCGTTTGACCGAGCCGGAGCGGACGTCGCCGACGGCATAGACGCCTGGCACCGAGGTCTCCAGCGGCGCCACGAGGCGGCCCTGGTTCTGCTCGGACTGCGCGCCGGTCACGACGAAGCCGCCGCGATCGAGCGTCACGCCGCAGCCGTCGAGCCAGGCGGTGGCGGGATCGGCGCCGACGAACAGAAACAGATTGCGGATGTCGGCGGAGTCCACGTCGTCGGACAGCCGGCTCTTCCAGTGGATGCGCCGCAGCAGCGAGGCCTCGTCGCCCTCGAGCGCGGTGATCTCGGTGTTGAACATCAGTTCGATGTTCGGCGTCGCTTCGATGCGCTCGATGAGATAGCGCGACATGCTGGCCCCGAGCCCGCCGCCGCGGATGATCATCAGGACGCGCCTGGCGTGACCCGACAGGAACACAGCGGCCTGGCCTGCCGAATTGCCGGCACCGACCAGCGCGACCTCCTCGCCGGCGCAGAGCCGCGCCTCGATCGGCGAGGCCCAATACCAGACACCGCGTCCCTCGAACTTGTCGAGGTTTGCGATGTCGGGCCGGCGATAGCGCGCACCGCTCGCGACCACGACCGACCGCGAGCGCAGGGAATCGCTGCCCTCGAGCGCCACCGAGAATGCGCCGTCCGTGCGCGTGCAGTCGAGCGACTTCACCGTGACGGGAATCATGATGTCGGCGCCGAATTTTTGCGCCTGGGTGAAGGCGCGCGCGGTCAGCGCCTGGCCGGAAATGCCGGTGGGAAAGCCCAGGTAGTTCTCGATGCGCGCGCTGGCGCCGGCCTGGCCGCCGAAGGCGCGGATGTCGAGCACGGCGACCGACAGCCCTTCCGACGCCGCGTACACGGCGGTGGCGAGCCCGGCCGGACCACAGCCGACGACGGCAACGTCGTAGATGCGATCATCCTTGGCGCCGCCGATCATGCCGATGGCGCGCGCAAGCTCGGTCTCACTGGGATTGCGCAGCACCGTGCCATTGGCCGCGACGACCAGCGGCCAGTCCTCGGGCTTGGGCGAATAACGCGCGATCACTTCGGCGGCGTCGCGATCGCGCTCGGGATCGAGCAGATGATGCGGCTGGCCGTTGCGGGTGAGAAAGCCCTGCAACCGCACCACGCCGGCCGAATGCGACGGCCCGATCAGCACCGGGCCGCCGATGCCGCCCTGGATCAGATTGACCCGGCGCAGGATCAGCGCGCGCATGATGCGCTCGCCGAGCTCGGCCTCGGCGACCAGCAGCGCGCGCAGCCGGTCCGGCGGCAGCAGCAGGGTCTCGACCTCGCCCTCGGCGCGGCCATCGACCAAGGCCGGCTGGCCCGAGAGCTGGCTGAGCTCGGCCAGGAACTGCCCCGGCCCCTGGTCGATTATTGGCGTCACGTGACCAAGCCCGTCGCGCTGGGTGATGGCGACATGGCCTTTCAGCACCACGAACATGCCGGGCCCGGGCTTGCCGGTCTCGAACAGGAACTCGCCGTCCTCGTAGCTGCGGACCTCGCCGAAATGCCTGATCCGTTCGATCTCGGCCGGCGTCAGCGCTGGAAAAGTCTGTTCGGGGCGCGTGAACCGCGACATCAGCGCGTCACCATCGGTTGGTTGCCGTCCGTCCTGCCCCATCGTCATTCTCACCATTCCAATGTCTCACGTGCCGGCCTTCCCGGCGGTCCCCTCATTGAGGGAACCATCGTCGTTTGAGGAGGGCTCAGCGCCTGCGGCGCGTTCGCGCGCCTGCAGCTTCCGCCGCTTCAAATTTTCGCGCAGCGCCGATTTCAGCCGATCGTCCCGGGACGTCTTCGCCTGGCGCGCGCTCTTCTCGTTCTCGTCGATCATTGGGGATCCGATACCGGCCATCGGCGCTAACATGCCCAGAGATTGCGGCAGCTCAAGAGGTGCCTCGCGATCCGATCGTGCGAAACTCGAAATGGACCGAATCCGATCGCTTGGCCACCTGGCCAGTTGGTGGGGATGAGCCGACCTCGAATCGGCGGAAAGCCGGCGGTTTCGAGCCAAAACGAGCATTTTGGCCCCGATATCGGCCCGATTTTCTCGTTTTGACGGGCCGAGCGAGCTTGCGCGGGAGGGGGGCTTGTGGCAGATATCGGCCCGCTTGGCAGGGCCCCTCGGGCGCCCGATTCTTCACCAGCACATGCTGCCGTAGCTCAGTGGTAGAGCACTCCATTGGTAATGGAGAGGTCGACAGTTCAATCCTGTCTGGCAGCACCATCCATCCTGCTGTGAACATTGATCTTATCGAACATCCGGGCCCGAGCGAGGGTTATGGCGGCGGAACGCCGCAGAGCGCTCACGCCATGGCGGGGCGGCGGACAGCCTCACCGCGCACCGGCAGCAACGCGGCACGGATGAGCCGCTGCGCCGGTTCTTCGAAATAGCGGTAGGTGAAATGCGACGCCAGCAGCGTGATGCCGATAAACATTGCGAAGAATGCGTCGTCGTAGAGCGGGATCGGGGCCTGCACCAAGGAAAAGCCCAGCACCATCGCCAGCTGGATCGGGAAATGCAGCAGGTAACTTGAATAGGTCACGTTGCCGGCCGCCTCGACAATTCGTTGAAGCCGGACCGGCAAAACGATGTCGCGCGAGAGACTATAGAGCAGCAGCGGCGTACAGATCAGAAGCAGCAGCAAGCCGATCGATCGCAGCTGGCCGCCCATCAGCCAATATCCGCAGACCGCGGACACGACAGCGAGCCAGGCGGTGCCTTCGGCTGCCAGCGCATGAGCGGGCGAAGACTGCAAGGATTGGCGCGCCATCGCCGCGAGCCCGCCGACGTAAAAGTAGGTAAAGCAGTCCGCGACCTCTCCGGGAATCGTCAGGCTGATAGCGATCAGCGCCACATTGAGCCACCAGGAACGGGTCGCCAGCAACAGCACGAAGAAGACAAAATAGACCAGCACCTCGACCGAGACCGACCAGATCGGACCGTTGAAACTCAGCGCATCCTGCGACGTCGCAGTGCCGGCCATCAGGAGCTGCAGCACGAAATGCGTGAGATCGTTGTTCTGATACACGAAAGACGATCCATGGACCCCGACATAGAGGGGCTGTAACAGGGCCACGAGCAGGAGCGTGGCGAGGTGCAATGGGTAGAGCCGCGAGAAGCGCAGGACGAAAAATTTCCAGCCGTCGAGCACCCGATCGGCGATCGCGTCGCGATACTTCCAAAAAAAGATGAAGCCGCTGATGCACCAGAACATGCGGACTGCATAGGGCCCGCTCCCGTAGAACGGGGCGAGCAGCCAATAGAGCGGCAGATGATCCTGGAGAAGCCCCACTTCCCTGTCGCCAACGAAGGCGAATTGGCGATAGTGAAACACCAGAATCGCGTACGCCGTCAGGAAGCGCAACAGCTCCAATCCGAGAAGCTTGTTCGCCCGGGCAGGAGCAACCGACGCTGTCAGCTCGCCCTGCATGCGACCGATGCTCCCTGCAAGACGGCTTGATTCCACAGCTGATACCCGGCGGCGTTCAGATGCACCCCGTCGATCGTGTGCGGCACCGGCATGGGCGGCAGCGCAGCAAAGGTCGCGCCGCCACGGCTGGCGAGCTCAGGCAAGGCGGAATTATAGCTCTCGATCAGGCGCATCGCTTTCATCTGCGCCTCGGCGGCAAGACGAGGTGAAACCTCGAGTGCGGGGACCGCCAGCACGACAATGCGGGCCTTCGTCGCCGACAGCTGCGCCATCAATGCGCTGTAGTTCGCCTTGAACTCCGACAAATCGCGCGCAGCTCCGAGCGCGTCGTTGATACCCAGTGCCATCACGATCGCAGCGGCAGGTCTGCCGTCGAGCACATCCATCAACCAATTACCCAGGTCGCTGGTCGTGGAGGCGCCGTCCAGGCCGGCATTGACGATGGCATGACCACAGAGTTCGCGCGGCAGCGCGGAGGCTTCGACCACACTGTCGCCGAGAACGATGATGGGATCGTCGATCCGGGCCAACGTATAGTGAAGGATGACTTGACGACTCCGCCGATGCGATTCGAAGAACGCCTGCTTCTTGGCTACGGAGGCCCCGGCCGCAACAGCGCCGATCAGCACGACGGCAAAGCCGATAAGCATCCTGTTCATGTACCGGCTCGAAACGTACCCAAGCGTTACGTACCCAAGTGTTGAACTTCGAAGTGCTGGATTGCATCGACCAAGGCATCGCCTGCTCCTCGACGTCAACGGCACCACGCAAGAGTGCCACACAAGATCACATCGCCGGCCCAATAAAATACGATCAAATTGATGCAAAATGGAATGAATGCGTGCATCTGTCTGGCAGCACCATTCTCCCCGCGTCGATCGCGCACGGATCGGCGCTCTCGCGGCCTGAAGCGCCCGAGTTTTGCTCTTCTCTTTCGCCCTCTCTTGTGAAGAGGGCGCAGGGAAGGCCGGGTGCCGGCTGGCACCCGCGGTCCGCTGCGCGAAAGAATTTGCACACGCAAATGCGCAGGCGGAAAACAGGTGGGCCGGAAAACACCCGGCCTTCCCTGCGCGATGGGTTGACGGCTTATGCCTGCTCTCCCCGGAGCCGAGTTCCTTCTGGCCTCCGTCACCTCGCGAAAACCGATGCACCGCGTCCGGTTGGCCGATGCATCTTCGCGAAAGCTTGGCTGTAGCAACGACAGCCAGGACGACATGGTTTAGCCGTACGCGACAGCCCGGCTTGGCCCAAAGGGCTTCGCCGGACACTGCGCCGTTCGTCGCACGGAGAAGGACCTCACGAGCTTCACCCGCCCTGGTCCCGCCTTGCCGTGCCCGACGCAGCCGCGTCCACCGCAGCCCGGCCCACGTTCGTTGCGACGTACGATCGCCCCTCTCCCTGGGCCGGGATGGCGGGAATATGCCGTAATTCCGAATTTCGGTAAAGTGGAATATTTTTGCGGAAGGGGGTTGACGGAGGTTTGGGTGTTTTGCCCGACGGGTCGCCGCCCCCTTGCAGGGCAATTGCAAATGAATGACACGGGGACTGTCTGCTTGCTCCGCCTCTCCCGCTTGCGGGAGAGGCCGACGCGCTCGCAGAGCGCGGCGGGTGAGGGCTCTCGCCGCGCGGGGACGTCATCAGTTATCCTCAATAATCCCTGCGCGGAGACACCCTCTCCCCAACCCTCCCCCGCAAGCGGGGGAGGGAGCCCACTGCCCGATGCCGTTGCCTCCTGCACATCATATGGAAGGCTCGTCATTCGTAGGACGTATGGAGCGGCCAAGCGAAACCCATCAAAATCCTTCCGCGGCAACGACGTAGCATGATGGGTTTCGCTGCACTCTCCCCATCCTACGCCCGACACACGATCAACCGTCACTCGCCAGCCGCGCGGCGAACCGCTCGTCCGACCGGCGCAGCCGGCGGCACAGCTCGCGGTTGATGTTCTGAAGGACGATCACATAGGCGTGGATGTCGGTCTTGTAGCAGGCGTAGAGGTTTTTCGCGGTCAGCTCGTACAGCACCGTCGGGACCTCCGCGACCACATTGGCCGAGCGGTTCTGCATTTCGATCAACGTCATCTCGCCGAAGAAGTCGCCACGCTCGAGAACGGAAATCGGGATGATGCGGCCCGAGCTCGCCCGCTTGCTCACCGCGAGCCGGCCGGATTTGACGATGAACATCGATCGTCCCGGCTCGCCTTCCGCGACGATTGTCGCGCCGGGCTCGAAGCGGCGCTCGGCAAGCATCGACACCAGGAGGTCGAGGCCTGGGTCCGACAGGCCGCCGAAGAACGGCGTCGCGAGCAGGAACGCTTTCAGATCGGGGGCCGTGGCGTTCATGGCGCAAGGTTACGCCCCGTCACCATTCGGGACAAGCAGAGCGGCATGGCCCGGACGGAGCGCAAGCGCGATCCAGGACCCTCGCCGCAGACGCGCTTGTCCCGGATTCCTCCATCCGGCTACGGGTTTTCCCCGCGCAGCGTCCTCCGCTTTCGCCACACCTGCAGGTCCATCATGGCTTTCGCGGTCGCCGCGAGAACAGCTGCGCACAGCACGGCCTTCGAGAACGTCTCCATCGTTCCCTCGATCAGGAGGCAATGGACCACACTGCCCACCACGATGATGATCGCCAGCGGCATGTGAATGAAGCGCCAGGTGCGCGGTCGCAGCTCGAACCGCCGGCGCAGCGGGGCCAGGACGGCGACGATGAAGATCGCCCACATCGCGGTCACGCCAAACGGCGAGAACGGCGTCGGCGACGAATAGGTCAGCGCGTCGATCATGTCAGGCGGGCTGGTGATCCAGAGGCCGGCAACGTGGATCATTACGGCCAGCACCAGCGCGCCGCCGATCCAGTGATGAGCCCGCCGTCCGCGATAGGCCGACAGCGGCGCCAGATATCCGCCGATCAGCAGCGGCTGCATCAGCACGAGGCCGAGCGCGATGATCCCGGCGAAGCCGGCGAGGATGTAGACCGGATCCCGCCAGCCGAGCTGCTCGCTGGTCGCAGCCAGCGCGGTCGGCACGCCAATGGCCAAGGCCAGGGCGATCCAGATCAGGATCACCCGTGCCGGTCTCCGTCCCGCCATCCCCGCGCCCGATCAGGCCGCCTGCAGCACGAAGTGCGCCTCGAGGCTGGTGTCCTTGGCGCTCCGCATCACCGGCCGCAGGAACACGGTCTTGAACTCGCCGCTGTCATAGGCGAGGTGGCCATGCGGCTGGCCGAAGATCGGTATGATCTGCGGCATTTCGAGCCGGAACTTGCCGTCCTTGTCGGTGAGCGTAGCGCCGTGGCTGTGCGGCTCGTGCTCCCGGCCCTCGACCGTGTGCGCCCAGATCTGGATGCGCTGGCCGGCGAGCGGAGCCCCGTCGCCGGCGCGGCGCACGGTGCCGCTCATCCAGAAACCGCCCTTGCCGATGCGATCGACGATCGCCGCGCCCTTGCGGTAATTGTTCGCCCCGCCAGACATCGATTCGGTCGGCGCGAGGCCCGACGCGCGCGCCGGCAACAGCAGGCCGGAAACGCCGGTCGCGAAAACCCCGCTCGCCAGGACGGAGCCGCCGGCGACGAGCAGGCTGCGGCGGTTGAGTGCGACCATGGTCATGTCGGTTCCTCCTGGCAACCGTGCGATTGCCACGCCAAGCTACAGCAACACGCGCAAAACGCCCAGTTGGGACGAAGGGCGCCTGAGGTCCCAATAACAGTGTTGTGAACGATAGCGTTGCAGCCCCAAAACCGCGGGGCAACGGCAGGTCCCGACACTACATGTGACACCACAGATGCGCATCACCGCGCAGATCCTCCGTTCAGGTACCCCCCGCATGATCCCCTTCTCCGTGCTCGACCTCGCGCCGATTTGCCAGGGCGGCGGTGCCGCGCAGGCGTTCCGCAATTCGCTCGACCTCGCCCGGCATGCGGAACGCTGGGGCTACAAGCGGTTCTGGCTCGCCGAGCATCACAACATGACGGGGATCGCGAGCGCGGCAACGTCCGTGGTGATCGGGCACATCGCGGGCGGCACCAGGACGATCCGCGTCGGCTCCGGCGGGATCATGCTGCCGAACCATTCGCCGCTGGTCATCGCCGAGCAGTTCGGCACGCTGGAATCGCTCTACCCCGGGCGGATCGATCTCGGGCTTGGGCGGGCGCCGGGCACCGACCAGTTCACCGCGCGGGCGCTGCGGCGCGACCTCGCGACCACGTCCGAGAATTTTCCGCAGGACGTTCTGGAGCTGCAGGCGCTGCTCGGCGAGGTGCAGCCGAACCAGGCGATCCGCGCCGTGCCCGGCATGGGCACCAAGGTGCCGCTGTGGATTTTGGGATCGAGCACCTTCGGCGCGCAGCTGGCGGCGATGCTGGGGCTGCCGTTCGCCTTCGCCTCGCATTTCGCGCCGCAGATGATGATGCCGGCGCTGCGCGAATACCGCGCGCGGTTCGAGCCGTCGACGCAGCTCGCCAGACCCTATGCGATGGTCGGCGTCAACGTGTTCGCGGCCGACAGCGACGCGGAGGCGCAGCGGATGTTCTCATCGCTGCAACAGCAGTTCATCAACCTGCGCCGCGGCACGCCCGGCCCGCTGCCGCCGCCGGTGGACGACATGGACGCGCTGTGGTCGCCGGCGGAGAAGGCCATGGTCGGCCAGTCGCTGTCCTGCTCCGCGGTCGGCTCGCCGGCCGTGGTGGAAGCGAAATTGAAGGCGCTGATTGCCGAGACCGGCGCGGACGAATTGATCGCCACCGGGCAGATCTACGACCATGCCGCACGGCTGCGCTCGTTCGAGATCGCCGCGGAGGCGCGGGACCGGATCGCGAAACAACCGGTCGCGTGAGCCCGGCCCGCCTCGCCTCGCGGCCGCCTAAGGCGCGGCGCAGGTGAAGTTCTCGGACTGCTCGATGCTGCCGTGGCCGAGATAGCGCGCCTGGCGCGGATAGGGACACAGCGGCCGGCTACGGTCCGGCCAAGGCGTTTTCGCACCCGCGCGGGCCTCGATGCGCTCGGGCGCGCGTCCCTGCTCGACCCAGGCGACCAGCGGTGTCAGCACGTCGAAACTGTCGGTGGCGGGGCCTCCCGAGCAATGGTTCATGCCCGGCACGAGGAAGAGGCGGGCAAAGTCGGCCGTCTCCCTCTCTCCACCCACCGCGCTCGTGAGGCGCTTGTACCAGCCCACGGTATCAAGCGCGGAAAAAGTGGGATCGCTGACGCCGTGATAAAGCAACAGCTTGCCACGCCGCGCACGGAAGCCGGAAAGATCGACCGAATTGGCGGAGATCGTCTGCACCGAGCTCTCAGGCATCGCCGCGCTGGTGCCGAAGATTTTCGCATGGGCGTCCGTGACGTCGACGGAGCGATAGAAGTCGTAAACGGCCTCCGCTTCGTTGGCCAGGGGCGCTTGCGGCGGCGTCATATAGAGATAGGCCAAGGTTGCGCCAAAGGACACATTGAAGGCGTTGACGCGGCTGTCGGGCGCCGTGCCGAGAATCCAGCGCCGCCATCCCTCCGTGGCAATGCCGGCATCATAGGGATAGGACGCATAGATCCGACGGCCTTGTGCCGTGGTCGGTCCCTCGAAATAGGTTTCGAGCGCTGCGACTTGCGCCGAAGACAGACAGCTCGCGGTCTTTTCGGCGGGACATTGCAGCGTGCGCGGGGAGAAACGGCACGCGGCCACGTTGTCGATGATGCCGTCGGCAAGTCCGTCGGCTTCATCGCAGGATTGAACGATCGCCCTGGAGAGCAGTTCCATGTCGGCCTGCGACAAAGCCTGCGCCAGGATCGGACGGCCGTCCGATGCCTTGGGTGAGATCGCCGCGAAGGCCTGCGTCGCTGCAGCGCCTGCAAGGCCTTTCTCGGGCATTCGAAAAGCGGGCGCGCCCGCCGCGACCCCGTCGAAATGATCCGGAAAGCGTTGCGTCACCACCATGCCGTGCCGCCCGCCATTGGAACAGCCGAGGAAGTAGGAATAGCGCGGCAAGCGACCGTAATAAGTCTGGATAAATTGCTTCGCGCGCCGGGTCACGACGTCGTCGGCGCGATAGCCGAAATCGATGCGCGCCTGCGGCTCGAGGCCGAAGCTGGCTCCTCCGAGCGGACCGGGCGCATTGCTGTGGCCGGCATCCGTCGTGACCGTCGCGTAGCCCTGGTTGAGCGCGCTCGGCTGTCCGCCGCCGGGCTGTGCATCTCCGTTGCCGAGGACGCCGTCAGTGCCGCCCTGCCCTTGAAACACGAAGCGGCCGTTCCATGCCTCCGGCAATCTGAGATGCAGGCCGATCGCAAACTTCTGGCCGTCGGCGCCGGTTCGCTCGTCCAGATGAGCGATCACCTCGCAATGCGCGGGCAAGTCGCTCGCCGCCGGCCGCTGTTGCGCCCCGCTGACACGCACCGCCGCGCCGGCTTCCGCCTTGAGCCGGTCGCATGCCGTCACGGGCGAGATCGTGTCGCCGCCGGCCGCCGAGGTCGCGATGGCGACAACGCTCGCGATGCAGCCAAGCGCGGCCTGCCGGACCTGACGATGCCGCCTTTCCCGTACCGAGACGATCACCATACAACCACCCTCCGGCTAATCCGCAAAGCCGAACAGCTTGGCCGGATTGTGCACCAGAATCTTCTCCAGCTCCGCCTGGTCCGGCGCGTAGCGGTACATCAGCTCGAGCAGGTCGGCATCGTTCGGCGGCTGCTTCACCGAGACCGGATGCGGCCAGTCGCTGGCCCAGACGCAGCGATCGACGGCTGCCTCGATATAGGCGCGCGCGATCGGGATCACGTCGTCGTAGGGCGCGCCGGCCTTCGAGGTCTTCTCGCCAAGCGACAACATCACCCAGAAATTGCCCTTGCCGAGCAGCTCGAGCATCTTGCGCAAGTTGGGATCGGCCTTGCCGGCCTCGGGATCGGGGCGCGCCATGTGGTCGATCAGCACGGGCACGTCGAGATTCTCATATTTGGCGACGCTCGACATGATGCCGTCCTTCTCGGGCTGGATCTTGACGTACCAGCCGAGCTCGCGGATGCGCGCAATCGCGCGGGCGAAATCGGCATCCGACAGCACGGCGCCGAGCTCCCGGCGGAAGCTGAAGCGCGCGCCGCGCACGCCGGCATCGTGCAGCTTGGAGAGGTAGGCATCGCTTGCCTCGGCGAATACCAGCGCATTGGCGCAGCCGCGATAGTTCGGGCCCATCGCTTTGAGCCCGTCGAGCACGACGGCATGATCGGCGCCGTAGGTCGTGGTCTGCACGATGATGCCGCGCTCGATGCCGAGCGTCTTGTGCATGCGCAGCGCCGCTTCCCAGGTCGCGGTCGGCATCCGATAGGCGGCGCCGGGGCGTTCCGGATATTTCTCGATCGGACCCAGCACGTGAAACTGGCTGTCGACGGTCTTTGGCGGCGGCGCCTTGCTCGGCCGGCGCGGATTGGGATCGAACGGCAGATAGGTCGGCATGCAAGCGCTCCTTCAGTCGATCACGGCGGTGAAGTCGCACTGCACCAGCGCGCCGCCATCCATATTGTCCATCGGCAGCGCGTGGCGCGCCGGGCGCGAATGCTCGTCCGGAAACATCTTGAGCCATTCGACGTTGACCGGGCCGCGCTGGGTGCGGTCCTTCAGCCAGACCGTCATCTTGATGATGTCGTCGGTGCTGCCGCCGGCGGCTTCCACCGTCGCCTTCATATGCGCGAACATGTTGGCGCATTGAGCATCGAGACTCTCGGGCATGACCCCAGCCGCATCGCGGCCGAGGATGACGCCCGACATCACGAGATTGCCGATGCGGCAGGCGTTCGGAATCGGATTGACGTGCTTGAAGCCGCCGATATGGATGCTCTTGCGCCGCTTTTGACTTTTCATCGTGCGCTCCCTCTTATTGTTGGTTCAGACGAACTGGCACGACACCGAGCCGAACGGGCCGTAGTCGGCGTGGAACGTGTCGCCGCGACGGATGTCGACGGGCCGCGTGAACGATCCCGCCAGCACCACTTCGCCGGCGGCGAGATGCTCGTCATGCGGCGCGAGGCGGTTGGCGAGCCAGGCGATGCCGTTGGCGGGATGATTGAGCACGCCGGCGGCAAGCCCGGTCTCCTCGACCTCGCCGTTGCGGAACAAGAGCGCGCCGATCCAGCGCAGGTCGACATCCATCGGGCGGATCGGCCGGCCGCCGAGCACCAGCGCGGCATTGGCCGCGTTGTCCGAGATCGTGTCCATGACCTTGCGCGTCTTGCCCGTCTCGGGATCGACGCGGTGCATGCGCGTCTCCAGGATCTCCAGCGCGGGCGTGACGTAGTCGGTGGCGTTGAGCACGTCGAAGATGGTGCAATCGGGCCCGCGCAGCGGCGCCTTCAGCACGAAGGCGAGCTCGACCTCGATGCGCGGCGCGTGGAAGCGAGCGAACGGGATCGGCGTCGCGTCGGCATAGAACATATCGGCGAACAGCACGCCGTAATCCGGCTCGGAAATGCCGACCGCGTTCTGCATCGCCTTCGAGGTCAGGCCGATCTTGTGGCCCTTGATGATGCGGCCGCGGCCGAGCTGAAGCCTGGTCCAGGCGCGCTGCACGGCATAGGCATCCTCGATGCTGAAATCCGGATAGTCCTTCGTGAACATCGGAATCAACGTCTTGGTGCGCTCAGCCTCATCCAAGCGCGCGGCAAGGCGCTCCATCGTCGCAGTGTCCAGCATGATCTAGCTCTCCGCGGCGACCTTGTTGCGCAGCACGCCGATGCGGCTCGACTCGACCTCGACCACGTCGCCGACCTTCAGCCAGCGCGGCGGATCGAAGCGCGCGCCTGCCCCGGTCGGCGTGCCCGTGACGATCATGTCGCCGGGCTTGAGCGTCGCAAAGGTGGAGAGGTAGGAGATCAGGAAGTCGAACGGGAACATCAGCCGCTCGGTGGTGTCCTGCTGCCGCACCTCGCCGTTGACGCGCGTGACGATGTCGTGCGGTCCACGCGGGTCGAGCTCGTCCGACGTGACGATCCACGGGCCGATGCTGCCGGAACGGTCGAAATTTTTGCCCTGCGTGACGTTGAACTTGCCGTGCCGCAGCCAGTCGCGGATCGTGCCCTCGTTGCACAGCGTCATGCCGAAGATGTGCGACCACGCCTGGTCGCGCGGGATGTGACGGCCGCCCTGCCCGATCACGATGACGAGCTCGCCCTCATAGTCGAGCTGCTCCGAGACCTTCGGCTTCTCCAGCGGCTGGCCGGAGCCGGTCATCGACGACATGCTGCGCACGAACAGGCTGGGATATTTGGGCAGGTCCGAATTGTCCCTGTATTCGGCGTTGCGCTCGGCGTAGTTGACGCCGATGCACCAGAGCTTTTCCGGCGCCAGCACCGGCGGCAGCAGGACGAGCTGGTCCAGCGCGTAGTCGGGCTTTTGCCCGGCGACGGCTTCCTGCGCGTCGGCAAGCGCGTTGGCCGCGATCAGCGCCTTCAGGTCGGAATAGTCGCGGCCGATCCGCTTGGTGAGATCGACGACGCCGCCTTCGACGGCCGCGCCGTAGCGCGGCTCTCCGTCCAAGAGATAGCTCAGGAGTCGCATTGTGATTCCTCCGATGATGTCGAGGCGGCCTGGCCGGCGACCGGCCCGCGCGCTCAGTCTTTCGATTTGGGCGTCTGGAACACCGTGTTCAGCGTCACGATCTCGCCGAGGCGGGCGTAGCGGGGACCGCCGATGCGCGCGATCGGATCGAGCGCCCGGGTTTCGACCTTGCCGTCGTTCACGAGGCCGTCGCGCAGATGGAACATCACGACCTCGCCGACGATCAGCCGGCTCTTGGCGTCGCCGAACTCCAGGCATTGCCGGAAGCGGCATTCCATCGCAACCGGCGCGGCAGCGAGCCGCCGCACCTTGATGCGCTCGCAGGGCAGCGTCTCCAGGCCGAGATGCTCGACCTCGCTGATCTCAGGCGGATGCTCGACCGACGAATCGTGCACCGCCGACATCAGCGGGGTATCGGCGATGTGGATGACATACTCTTCGGTGTCGAGGATGTTGTGCGCGGTGTCCTTGTAGTCGGCGCCCTTGCGGCCGACGCTGATGGCGAGCATCGGCGGCTTCTGCGAGACGAAGGTGAAGGCGCTGAACGGGGCGAGGTTGAGCACGCCCTTGCTCGACAGGCTCGTGACCCAGGCGATCGGGCGCGGCACCACGATGCCGGTCATCAGCCGGTAGATGCGCTCCGCGCCGAGCTCGCTGGGATCGATCCGCATCGGTCAGTCCGCCCTGATGTTGGCCTTGCGCACGACCGGAATCCACTTGGCGTCCTCGCGCTCGAGATAGGCCTTGAATTCGTCCGGCGTCATCGGCGTGGCTTCGCCGCCGAGCTTCTCAAACTTGTCGGCGATGGCAGGGTCTTTCAGGATCGCAACCAGCGTCTCGTGCAGCTTGTCGATGACGGGTGCGGGCGTGCCCGCCGGTGCGAACAGGCCGGTAAAGGTCTGGCCGTCGAAGTCCTTGTAGCCGAGCTCGGCGAAGGTCGGCACGTCGGGCAGCGATTTCAGGCGGTGCGGGCTGGTGACGGCCAGTGCGCGGAACAGGCCGGCCCTGATGTGCTGCAGGCTGACCGTGAGCTGGTCGAACGCGAACTGCACCTGGCCGCCGAGCAGGTCGTTGATCGCCGGCGCGTTGCCGCGATAATGCGCGGTGACCCATTGCAGCTCGAGGTTCGACTGCATCAGCTCGCTGAGCAGATGGTTGGTGGTGCCGGGGCCGGGCGAGGCCATGGTCAGTTTGCCGGGCTCGCGCTTGGCGAGGTCGATGAATTCCTTGAAGGTCGTTGCCTGCACCGACGGATGCACTTCGAGCACCAGCGGCGTCATCGAGATGGTCGAGATCGGCAGGAAGTCCTTCTTCCAGTTATAGGCCTCGCGCTTGTTGATCTCGGTCGCGAACAGCACCGGGCCGTTGGCGCCGACGAACAGCGTGTAGCCGTCGGGCGCGGACTTGGCGAAGGCCTCGCCCGCGATCATGCCGCCGGCGCCGGCCTTGTTCTCGATGATGAAGGGCTGGCCGAGCTTTTCCTGCAGCTTGTCGGCGACGATGCGCGCGGCGCTGTCGACATTGCCGCCGGCGGGATAAGGCACGATCAGCTTGACGCTGCGTGCCGGCCATTGCTGGCCCGATGCGGGCCCCGCCAGCATCGCGGCCGCTATGGCCATCCAGATTAATCTCATGTTAACCTCCCGGCAGCGCTTCAATTCCATGTCGAGTGCCCCGCAAGGCAACTCGATTCGGCTGCAATCTCCAGATGCGCGCTTTACCTGTCGAGTGAATTGTGGCGTTGTTGTCCATATTATGGACAGAACCAAGATCGCTCGCAACGCGGCAACACCGCGGCAGGGCGCGCAGGCGATCCGGCGCGCGCTCGCCGTGCTGCGCATTCTTGCCGCCGGCCGCGAGGCCGGTGTGCCATTGGCCGAGGTCGTGCAGGCGACCGGCCTCACCCGCCCGACCGTGCATCGCATCGTCCACGTGCTGATCGAGGAAGGCATCGTCGAACAGAACGCGCGCAGCGGCCGCTACGCGATCGGCAACCAGGTGCCGGAGCTGGCGCTGGCGCGGCCGCGTCCCTCGCGGCTGCTGGTCGCCGCCAATCCGTCGTTGCGGCGTGCCTCCGCCGAGATCGGCGACACGCTGTTCCTGACGGTGCGAACCGGCAACGACACGCTGTGCGTCGACCGCAGGATCGGCGTCTACCCGATCCAGGTGCTGTCGATCGAGGTCGGCGCGCGGCGGCCGCTCGGCGTCTCCAGCGCGGGCGTCGCCATCCTCGCCGCGATGCCGGCGCAGGAGGCGCGAAAGATCGTCGCGGCCAACGAGAAGCGGTTCGAGGCTTACCGGACCGATACGGCGACGGTCCTCGGCGAGATCACCGCCGCGCGGCGGCTGGGATACGGCATGAGAGAGATCGGCCTCGTGCAGGGCACGAAGTCGATCTCGACCTGGATCAAGACCCCGGACGGCCGCCCCGCCGCGGCCATGACCGTCTCCGCGGTGCGAACGCGGCTCGGCCCAAGGCGCGAGCAGGAGGTCGCGGAGATTCTGTTGCGGGAGGCGCGGATCATCGAGCGGGCGATCGGGGGGTGAGCATAGCAGACTGACGCGCGGGCAGTCTTTCTTCGCCTCTCCCCGCAAGCGGGGCGAGGGAGCGCACCGCCGCTACGGCTGCAGCTCGCGTCACACATCGGCGCTGCACGCCGCCATCCAACGCTGTCAATGGGCTGACGTGGCGCGCGATTTTGTGGCACAACGCCCCCACCGCCGACCGACCAACGAGGCCATGCATGCCCGCGCCCAAACCGCCTGCCTTCGAGACCCTGAGCCTGCATGCGGGCCAGCATCCGGATCCCGTGACCGGCGCCCGCGCGGTGCCGATCTACCAGACCACATCCTATGTGTTCCAGGACTCCGACCACGCCGCTGCGCTGTTCAATCTGGAGCGCGCCGGCCACATCTATACGCGCATCTCCAATCCGACCACCGGCGTGCTGGAGGAGCGGCTCGCCGCGCTCGAAGGCGGCGTCGGCGCGATCTGCACCGCGAGCGGCATGGCTGCGCTGCATCTGGCGATCGCGACGCTGCTCAATGCCGGCGACCACATCGTGGCATCGAGCTCGCTCTATGGCGGCACCGTCAACCTGCTGGCGCACACGCTGCCGCGCTTCGGCATCACGACTACGTTCGTCAAGCCGCGCGATCTCGACGCGTTCCGCAGCGCCATCAAGCCGAACACGAAGCTCGTGATCGGCGAGACCATCGGCAATCCCGGGCTGGAAGTGCTCGACATCCCCAAAGTCGCGCAGATCGCGCATGACGCGAAGATTCCGCTGCTGATCGACAACACCTTTGCCACGCCCTATCTCAGCCGGCCGATCGAGCTCGGCGCCGACATCGTCATGCATTCGGCGACCAAATGGATCGGCGGCCACGGCATCGCGATCGGCGGCGCGATCATCGACGGCGGCCGCTTCGATTGGCGGGCGTCCTCCAAGTTCGGCGTGCTGACCGAGCCCTATGGCGGCTATCACGGCATCGTCTTCGACGAGCAATTCGGCACGGCGGCCTTCATCATGCGCGCGCGGACCGAAGGCCTGCGCGATTTCGGCGCCTGCCTGTCGCCGACCAACGCGTTCCAGCTGTTGCAGGGCGTCGAGACACTGGGCGTGCGCATGGACCGCCACATGCAGAACACCCACCTCGTGCTGGAAGCATTGAAGTCCAACAAGGCGGTCGACTGGGTGCTGCATCCCTCTCTGGAGACGCACACGGACTATCAGCTCGCCAAGCAGCTCCTGCCGCGCGGCGCCGGCTCGATCATCTCCTTCGGCATCAAGGGCGGGCGGCCCGCCGGGCGAAAATTCATCGAGAGCCTGCGCATGATCAGCCATCTCGCCAATGTCGGCGACGCCAAGACGCTGGTGATCCACCCGGCCTCGACCACGCATCAGCAGATGGACGCCGAGCAGCTCAGGGACGCCGGCATCGGCGAGGAGCTGGTGCGGCTCTCGGTCGGCATCGAGACCGCGAGCGACATCATCGACGATCTGGCGCAGGCGCTGCGCATCTCGCAAAAGGTCTGACACCATGAAGCTCTCCGTCAACGGCGCTGATGTGTTCGTCGCAACCGGCGGCCGCGACTTCGACAAGTCCCTGCCTGCGGTCGTGTTCATCCATGGCGCCGGCTTCGATCATTCGACCTGGGCGCTGCATACGCGCTGGTTCGCTCATCACGGCTTTGCCGTGCTGGCGCCTGATCTGCCCGGTCACGGCCGCTCGGCAGGGCCTTCGCTCGGCAGCATCGCCGAGATGGCGGACTGGACCGCGGCGCTGCTCGATGCGGCAGGAAGCGCAAAGGCGCATCTGATCGGCCATTCCATGGGATCGCTGATCTCGCTGGAGACGGCGGCCCGGCATCCCGACAAGGTCTCCGCGCTGAGCCTGATCGGCACCGCCGCGACCATGACGGTCGGCCCGGATCTGCTGAAGGCCGCCGAAGCCAACTCGCAGGATGCCAACGACATGGTCTCGATCTGGGGCCTCGGCTTCAACGCCGAGCTCGGCGGCAGCCTCGCGCCGGGCCTGTGGATGCATGGCGGCGCGCAGGCGGTGCTGAAGGCGTGCGAGCCTGGCGTCCTGTTCAAGGATCTGTCGGCCTGCAATTCCTATACGAATGCGCTTCAAGCCGCTGCGGGCGTCAAGGTGCCGACAACGCTGATCCTGGGCGAGCGGGACATGATGACGCCGGCGAAAGCCGGCAAGGCGCTCGCCGCGGCGATCCCGCATGCGAAGACCGTCGTGGTGCCGGGCGCCGGGCACATGATCATGGCCGAGCGCCCTGACGAATTGCTGGCGGCCTTGCGGAACTGAAAAGGATCAATCGTCAGCGTCGTGCGTTGCGGTCGGATATCCCTGTGACTCCAAAGGGGAACTCGACCATGCCAAGACAAGAGATCATTCGTAAAGCGAGGCAGGACAAGCGCGCCGGAAAGTCACCGAGCACGCAGGCCGGCGAATTCGTCAAGGACGAGATCGACAGGATCCGCAAAGGCAAGCACGGCGCCCGCTCGACGAAACAGGCCATCGCAATCGGCCTCTCCGAGGCACGCCGCGCCGGCGTCGACCTGCCGCCACCGCGCAAGGGACGCACCAAGAAGGCGACGCGCCGCAGCGCCCAATATGCCTATGAGGTCGGTCAGGGCAAGCGCACCGCGAAGCGCCGCCCGAAGGTGTCGCGCGCGGTCGAAGGCGTGTTGAAGAAGGAGCCGCGCTCGACCGCATCGCGCAGCGCGCTGTCGAAGCAGGGCAAGCGCGCCGCGAGCAGGCGATCCGCAGCATCCCGTTCTGCCGCCGCGCGCAAGGCAAGCCACACCAAGGGTGCCAAGGTCCGCTCCGCCGCCGCGAAGAAAGCGGCACGCACCAGGGCGCGCCGCCGGAGCTAAGCTGATGTAGCGGCCTTGTGATTTGAATGGCAGCGACTGACGCTCGACGATCCCGCCGTGGCCGGATCGATCGGAGCTCCTCATGTCAGACAGTCTCAAGGGACGTACTGCGATCGTGACCGGCGGCTCGCGCGGGATTGGCGCAGCCGTCTGTCGCGCGCTCGCCGCATCAGGCGCCGCCGTGGCGATCAATTGCCGCGAAAGAATCGGACAGGCCGAGCAATTGGCGGGCGAGATCGGTCAGCACGGCGGCCGCGCCATCGTCGTCGCCGCCGACGTCTCGCAAGCCGCGGCGGTGACCGACATGATCCAGCGCGTGACGGCCGGACTCGGGCCGGTCGACATCCTCGTCAACAATGCCGGCATCGCCATCACGCGGGGCGTCGACGATCTCACCGAGGAGGATTTCGACCGCACCATCCTGGTCAATCTGAAATCCGCTTTTCTGTGCACGCAGGCGGCGCTGCCGTCGATGCGCGCGCGAAAATGGGGCCGCATCGTTAACATCTCCTCAGGCGCCGCGCGCGGCGCAGGCTCGATCGGTCCGCACTACAATGCGTCCAAGGCCGGCATGGAAGGTCTCACGCGAGGCTACGCGGCGAGGCTGGTGAGGGAGGGCATCACCGTCAATGCGGTGGCGCCATCCCTGATCGAGACCGACATGATGAGCGGCCAACCCGGGCTCGTCAGCCGCATCCCGCTCGGCCGCTTCGGCACGGCCGAGGAGGTGGCGAAGGCGGTGATGCTGCTGGTCGACAATGCCTACATGACCGGGCAGACGATCGCGCTGAGCGGCGGCATGGCGTTTAATTAGAAGAGGCGGACGGGAGGCCGTAGGGTCGGCAAAGCGAAGCGTGCCCACCATTTGCGTGTAACCGGAGGAATTCGTGGGCACGGCGCAAGTGCGCCTTTGCCCACCCTACGATTCCGGCACCCGTCGATAGACCCTCACCACATCGTTGCTGCCGCACGCGCCGGCCACGCGTGATCGTATTCCGCGCCGCCGACCTTGTTGTCGCTCATCTCGGCGAGGATCTGGCCCGGGGTCGGCAGCGTCTTGGGGTCGATGCGCTTGTCGGGATTCCAGAGATCGGAGCGGACGATGGCGCGGGCGCATTGGAAGTAGATCTCGTCGACATGCATCACCATGACGCTGCGCGGCGCCTTGCCTTCGACCTCGAACGAGGCCAGGAGCTCGGGATCGACCGAGAGATGGGCGCGGCCGTTGGCACGGACCGCGTTGCCGGAGCCGGGAATCAGGAACATTAGCGACACCCTGGGATCGCGCACGATGTTGCGCAGCGAATCGACCCGGTTGTTGCCGCGACGGTCCGGCAGCATCAGCGTCCTGGGGTCGTGGACACGGACGAAGCCGGGCCGGTCGCCGCGCGGCGAGCAGTCGATGCCTTCCGGCCCGATCGTGGCGAGCGCCGCGAACGGTGCCTTCTCGACGAAGACGCGATAGAGCGGCGTGACGTGGTCGGCGACTTTCACGGTCGAGGCGTCGTTGGTGACGCCGTAGATGGCCTCTAGCTGCTCGACCGTTTCGATCACCGACATACCATTCTCTCCGTGGTGGACCGGCTATTCTCGCCGGCCTTCGTTCCTGACGACGCGCACGAGCTCGCGGCTGTGATCCTCCGCGCTGCCGGCGTTGAGGATGGTGACATCGGCCTGCGCCGTCGCGTCGTCGATGCTGCGGGTGAGACGTTCGGCGATGTCACCATCGCTCTGCCGCGCGCGCGCGGCAAGCCGTTGCGCCAACACGTCCGGCGGTGCCGTGATCGCGACCACCACGACATTGGCATAGGTCTGGCGCAGCGCGCCGATCACCGTGCGCGAGACGTTGGCGACGACCGTACGGCCGGCGCGGATGGCGTCGTTGATCTCGCGCGGCAGCGCATAGGAATGTCCGTGCGCGTCCCATTGCATGGCAAAGTCGCCATGATCGCGCGCACGGTCGAATTCGTCGGGACTTACCGCGATATTGTCTTCATCGGGCGACGACGGACGCGTCACGATACGGCGCGGAAACACGACGCCGGGATCATCGGCGCAGGCCGCCTGCGCCAGCCGCAGCAGCGTGTCCTTGCCGGCGCCGCTGGGGCCGACCACGAGCACGAGCCGGCCCGGGCCGATTGCGCCCGCCTCGCCCTCGGCCGTGGTCGCCGTCTCGCTCATGCGACGCGGTGTCCTTCGCGCCAGACGCTGCGGACGACCGGAACGTGGCCTGCAACATGCACGCGGATCAGATCGGCGCGCTTGCCGGTCGCGACCTCGCCGCGGTCGGTGAGGCCGACCGCCTCGGCGGGCGCCTTCGTCACCGTGCGGATCGCCGCCGGAAGACTGATGGCGGGCACATGCTCGGGCAATTGCAGCGCGCCCATCAGGAGGCTCGACGGGATGTAGTCCGACGACAGGATGTCGAGCAGGCCCTCGCGGGCGAGATCGACCGCGGCGATGTTGCCGGAATGCGAGCCGCCGCGCACGACGTTCGGCGCGCCCATCAGGATGTCGATGCCGGCCTGATGCAGGGCGCGCGCGGCTTCCAGCGTGGTAGGGAATTCCGCGACCGAGACGCGGTCGCGCACGGCATCCGCGACGTTCTCCTCGGTGGTGTCGTCGTGGCTCGCCAGCGGAATTTTGTACCGATGCGCCAGCGCCACGATCTCGCGCATATTGGTTGCGGCGTATTGCTTCTGATACTCGAAGCGCTTGGCGAACAGCTCGTCGAGCTCGGCATCGGTCTTGCCGCCGCCCTTGCCGCGATAATAATCGCGCAGCTTGACCTCGTCGCGGAACTGGCGCTGGCCGGGGGTGTGGTCCATCAGCGACATCAGCTTGACGTCGGGGCGGTCGATCAGCTCCCTGGCCTCCTCGACCACGCTCGGCATCGGGATCTCGCAGCGCAGGTGCAGGAAGTGGTCGGCGCGCAGCAGGCTGGCATCGCGCGCGGTCGTGATCGCAGCGGCCAGCACGCCGGCGCGGCCGTCGACCTCCTCGGCGCCGTCCTCGCGCCAGACCCGGAGCGAGTCGAACACGGTGGTGATGCCTGATGTGGCGAGCTGACCGTCATAGGAGACCACGGCGGCGACCGGATTCCAGAACACCTTTGGCCGCGGCACGTAATGGGCTTCGAGATGGTCGGTGTGAAGCTCGATCAGGCCCGGCATGATGAGGTCGCCGCCGGCATCCTCGGCCCCTGCGGGCGCCCGGCCCTCGCCGATCTCGGCAATGCGGCCATTGGCAAGAGCAAGCCAGCCTTGCTCGATCACCCGGTCGGCCAGCACGATCCTGGCGTTGGCGATCACAATGTCCTTCGGCTTGGCGTTCATTTCCATGTCCCTCAGGCCGCCGCGGCAAAGCTGGCGACGTCGACGATGCGGTCGGCAATCAGATGACGGATTTCGTCGTCATGGACAATGGCAACCATGGCGACGCCCCGGCGCTTCTTCTCCGCAATCAGCTCGACCACCACGGCGCGGTTGGCGGCATCGAGCGAGGCGGTCGGCTCGTCCAGCAGCAGGATCGGCAGATCCGAGATGAAGCCGCGCGCGATGTTGACGCGCTGCTGCTCGCCGCCGGAGAAGGTCGCGGGCGGCAGCCGCCACAGCCGCTCGGGGATGTTGAGGCGATGCAGCAACTCGCCGGCGCGGGCCTGTGCGACGGCGCGAGCCGTGCCGTTCACGATCAGCGGCTCGGCGACGACGTCGATGGTGACAACGCGCGGCACCGCCCGCAAGAACTGGCTGACATAGCCGATGGTGGCGCGGCGAACGTTGAGCACCTGGCGCGGCTCGGCGCTGGCGAGATCGATCAGCGCGCCGCGATGGCGGATGCCGATCCGGCCGCTGTCGCAGCGGTAATTGCCGAAGATCATCTTCAGGATCGACGACTTGCCGGCGCCCGACGGACCCGACAGCACCACGCACTCACCCGGATTGACCTGGAAGGTCACGCCGCGCACGACCGGCAGCTCGATGCCGCCTTGCAGGTGCATCGTGAAGGTCTTGTTGGCGTCGGCGATATCGATCATGGCGGTCATTGCAGAACTCATATCGAAAGGCTCATGGCGGCAGAATCGAGGAGACGAGGAGTTGCGTATAGGGCTCGCGGGGGTCGTCTAGCACCTGGTCGGTGAGACCGGTCTCGATAACCCTGCCGCCCTTCATCACCATCACTCTGTGAGACAGCAGCCGCGCGACCGCGAGATCGTGGGTGACGATGATGACGGCCAAGTGCAGCTCGGCGACGAGGCTGCGCAGGAGATCGAGCAGGCGGGCCTGCACGGAGACGTCGAGGCCGCCGGTCGGCTCGTCCATGAACACCAGCCGCGGCTCGGTGACGAGGTTGCGGGCGATCTGAAGACGCTGGCGCATGCCGCCGGAATAGGTGCGGGGAGCATCGTCGATGCGCGCGACGTCGATCTCGACGCGGGTGAGCCAGTCCGACGCGGTCTCGCGGATGCGGCCGTAGTGGTTCCAGCCCACGGCCATCAGGCGCTCGCCGACATTGGCGCCGGCCGAGACCGCCATGCGCAGGCCCTGCGCGGGATCCTGGTGCACGAAGCCCCAATCGGTGCGGAACAGGAAGCGGCGCTCGGCCTCGCCCAGCGTGGCGAGATCGCGCGTGACACCGTCGCGCATGCAGTAGGAGACGTGGCCGCCGCTGGCCGCGAGCTGGCCCGACAGGAGCTGAAGCAGCGTCGACTTGCCCGAGCCGGATTCGCCGACGATCGCCAGCACCTCGCCGGGATAGAGCGCGAACGAGACGTCGCGGCACGCGGCGATGCGGCCGAACGACTTGCTGAGGGACGTCGCGACCAGCAGCGGCTCGTCGTTCTCGTGCAGGTCTGGATCAGCCATTCGCGCCTCCTTGCGCCTTGTCCTTGTACGGCGCGGCGCTGAGGCTGCCGTGGTGGCCCGCGGCCTGCCGGCACTCGCAATAATCGGTGTCCGAGCAGACGAACATGCGGCTGCCCTTGTCGTCGGTGACGATCTCGTCGAGATAGGAATTCTCTGCGCCGCATAGGGCGCAGGGCGCGTTGAAGCGATAGGGCTCGAACGGGTGATCCTCGAAATCGAGCGACACCACCTGCGTATAAGGCGGGATCGCGTAGATGCGCTTCTCGCGGCCGGCCCCGAACAATTGCAGCGCCGGACAATTGTCCATCTTGGGATTGTCGAATTTCGGCGTCGGCGACGGGTCCATCACGTAGCGCGCGTTCACCTTCACCGGATAGGCATAGGCGGTCGCGATGTGGCCGAACCGGGCGATGTCCTCGTAGAGCTTCACATGCATCAGGCCGTATTCGGCCAGCGCGTGCATGCGCCGCGTCTCGGTCTCGCGCGGCTCAAGGAAGCGCAAGGGTTCCGGGATCGGCACCTGATAGACCAGCACCTGGTTCTCGCTCAGCGCCGCCTCGGGAATGCGGTGACGGGTCTGGATCACCGTCGCCTCCTCCGTCGCGGTCGTGGTGGCGACGCCCGCGGTCTTGGCGAAGAATTTCCGGATCGAGATCGCGTTGGTGGTGTCATCCGAGCCCTGGTCGATCACCTTCAGCACGTCGGCAGGACCGAGGATCGCGGCGGTGACCTGCACGCCGCCGGTGCCCCAGCCATAGGGCATCGGCATCTCGCGGCTGGCGAACGGCACCTGATAGCCGGGGATCGCGATCGCCTTGAGGATGGCGCGGCGGATCATCCGCTTGGTCTGCTCGTCGAGATAGGCGAAATTGTAGGCCGGCGCGTTCATTCCGCGGCCTCCTTCATGGCTTCGGGCGCTTGGGCATCCGCGAACTCCCGACGCAGCTTGCGCAGCAGGCCGAGCTCGGACTGGAAGTCGACATAATGCGGCAGCTTCAGGTGCTCGACGAAGCCCGTCGCCTGGACGTTGTCCGAATGCGACATCACGAACTCCTCGTCCTGCGCCGGGGCACGCACCTCCTCACCGAGCTCGCGAGCGCGCAGCGCCCGGTCGACCAGGGCCATCGACATGGTCTTGCGCTCGCTCTGGCCGAAGGCGAGGCCATAGCCGCGGGTGAAGCACGGCGCTTCGGTCGCCGAGCCCTTGAACTGGTTGACCATCTGGCACTCGGTGAGCTCGATCGCGCCGAGCGGTACGGCGAAGCCCGCGTCTTCCGCGAAGAATTCCACCTCGACCTCGCCGAAGCGGATCTCGCCGGCGAAGGGATGATTGCGGCCATAGCCGCGCTGGGTGGAATAGCCCATCGCCAACAGAAACCCTTCGTCGCCGCGCGCCAGATTCTGCAGCCGCAGGTCGCGGTCCGCCGGAAAATTCAGCGGCTCGCGGGTGAGATCGCCGACGCTGGCGCCGTCCTCGGACCGGGGCGAGGATTCGATCAAGCCGTCGCGGCCGAGAATGTCCGTCACGCGCGGCGTCGGCGCCGTGGAGGCATCGGCCGTGGCCGGCGCCTCCGGCGCAAAGCCTTGTGCGAGCGAGGGATCGAGCAGGCGGTGGGTATAGTCGAAGGTCGGCCCCAGGATCTGGCCACCGGGAATGTCCTTGAAGGTCGAGGACACCCGCCGCTGCACCCGCATCGCGCCGGTCTCGACCGGCTCACTGGCGCCGAAACGCGGCAGCGTGGCGCGGAAGGCGCGCACCAGGAAGATCGCCTCGATCAGGTCGCCGCGCGCCTGCTTGATCGCAAGCGCCGCGAGCCCGCGATCGTACAGCGAGCCTTCGCTCATGACGCGGTCGACGGCGAGGCCGAGCTGTTCCGATATCTGGTCGAGCGTGACCTCCGGAACGCCGTGGTCGCCGCGCCGCTTGTGGGCGAGCAGGCGATGGGCGTTCTCGATGGCGCGTTCGCCGCCCTTGACTGCGACATACATGCTTCAGCTTCCCTTGCTCACGACGCGCGTGGTGCGGGGGATCGCGACCACGGCGTCATCGGCGACCAGCACGACATCGATGCCGCGCGGAAACAGCGGCTCGTTGAACCGCAAGCGCTCGAACAGGTCGAACGGCCTGATCGACGCCTGGACCGTCGCGGCACCGTCGATGCCGGGCCCGCGCAGCTCGAAGCTGCGGCCCGCGTCGAGGCTCTCCACCTGGAGGATGACCGTGGTGGAGCGATCCGGATATTCGCTGGTGCCGAGCGCGAAGCGTTCGAGCGGCGGAAGCGCGGCGCCCTCGCCAATCAACGCGAAGCTCGCGATCGAGCTATCCTGCACCACCGGCGCGCCGGTGTGGAATTTCAGCCATTTCACCACGTCCGGGCTCGCCGCCATCGGCGCATCGAGCCAGAGCGGCGTGTCGTGGTCGAACAGCGTCAGCGCGATCGCGGCGGTGCCGCGCATCACCATATCGGGCGCCCCCGCGCCGGGCACGATGCGCCGGACCGAGCCCGGCCGCGCCATCGCGTCCATCACCGAGCGAAAAGTCGATTGCGCCGACAGCACCTTGTCGGCGAACCCCGGCGGCAATTCCGCAATCGTGGTCATGATCTCACCCCTCACCGCGCACCATGGTGTAGAAATCAACCTTCGTCGCGGCAGTCTCGGCTGCGGCCTGCTGGCGGCGAATCATAAGCTGCTCGCGCAACGGCGCGATTACATCCCGCTCCACCGCGCCGCCGAAATCACGGGACTGCACCAGTGCATCGCACAGCGCGATCAGCCGCGCCTTCTCACTGTTCCGCCCGAGCGTATAGCCGAAACCGACCTCGCCGCTCGCGAGCTTCACCGCCGCGCGCGACACCGTGGCCTCGCCGAGGTTGAAGGGCGCGCCGTCGCCGCCAACCCGGCCGCGCAGCATGACGAGGCCGTTTTCCGGCGCGCGCAGATCCTGATGGTCCGGAAGAGCGAAGTCGCGGAGGCGGGCGGCGATCTCGCCCGCCTCCGCGTGCGCCAGCACGGCCATGGCGGCCTTGCGCTGGGCTTGCTGGTTGTCGTGCTGGGTCACCCGATTCACCGAACCTTTTGACAGAACTTGCCGCGCCGAAGTTGTCTATGATAATAGACAACTTCATACGGGAGCGCCATGACTGTTTCGTGACAAAGCCGTGATTTCTGGGCTAGGCTGACCGGCGATATGAGCATGCAAGACACTGCATCGTCCGGCGTCGCGCTGTGGCGCCTCGTTGCCGACGGCATCGAGCGCGGCATCGCCGACGGCCGCTTCGCGGCCGGCGACAAATTGCCGGGCGAGATGGAGATCGCCGAAACCTATCGCGTCAACCGCCACACCGTGCGGCGCGCGCTGGCAGCTCTCGCCGAGCGCGGCCTGGTGCGCGCCGAGCGCGGCAGCGGCACCTATGTCGAAGCGCAGAAGCTCGCCTACCCCCTGCGCTCGCGCACCCGTTTCTCGGAGATCGTCGGGGCCGGCGGCCGCGAGCCGCGCGGCCAGTTGATCGAGGCTTCCGAGGATGTCGCGACCCGAGAGCTGGCGCGCGAGCTGGGCTTGAAAGCCGGCGCGCCCCTGGTGCGGATCGAGGCGATCCGCCTCGCCGACCGCACCCCGATCTGCGTCTCCACCACCTGGCTGTCGGCCGAGCTGTTTCCGAATGCGGGCGCCGTGTTCGCGGCGACGCGCTCGATGACGAAGCTGCTCGCGCATTACGGCGTGCGCGACTATCGCCGCGGCGCGACCCGGATCACCGCCGGCATCGTGGACGCGACCGACGCGGCACGGCTGGATCTCGCGCTGGGACGCCCGATCCTGGTGGTGGACGCCACCGACCACGATCTCCAGGGCAAGCCGCTGATGACCAAGCACTCGCGCTTCGCGGCGGAGCGGGTGGAGTTTCTGGTGGAGTCGTAGACCCTCTCCGAGAAACGGGACTCGTAGGGTGGGCAAAGCGCAGCGTGCCCACGACTTTGATCATGTAGGAGAGAAATTCGTGGGCACGGCGCTGACGCGCCTTTGCCCACCCTACGGCACTACGGCACCGACGGTCAGGCGACGGCTCGCTTGCCAATGATCGCAAAGCGCAGCTTGCCCGAGATGAAATCGATCGCGGCGACCGCGACCAGGATCATCAGGATCAGGAACGACACCTTCTGCCATTCCAGCACGCGGATCTGCTCGGCGAGCTGGAGGCCGATGCCGCCGGCGCCGACGATGCCGATGATGGTGGCCGAACGCGTGTTGGATTCGATGAAATAGAGCACCTGGCCGGCGATGACGGGCAGCACCTGCGGCAACAGGCCGAAGCGGATCTCGTGCAGCGCGCTGCCGCCGGAGGCGCGGATGCCCTCGACCTGCTTGCGGTCGGCGCCCTCGAACGCCTCGGAGAACAGCTTGCCGAAGGCGCCGAAATCCGACACCGCGATGGCGAGCACGCCGGCGAACGGGCCGAGCCCGACCACGTTGATCCAGACCAGCGCCCAGATCAGGGTGTCGACGCCGCGGATCGAATCCAGCACGCGGCGAACCGGAAAGCGCAGGATGCTCGACGGCACCACGTTGCGCGCGGCGAGCAGGCTGACCGGAAGCGCGAACAGTGCGGCGAGCGTCGTGCCCAGCAGCGCGATCGACAGCGTCTCGCCGAGCGCCTTCAGATAGACCGGCAGCGAGGAGCCGGGATCGGGCGGGATCATCATCAATGTTATCCAGCCGAGCTGGCTGAGGCCGGCGAAGAACCGCGACGGCGAGAAGTCGAGATCGACGAGGCCATAAATCAGGATCGCGAACGCCGCGACGATCATCGCCGGCATCGCGAGCCGCGCTGAGGCCGGCCGGTCGAACACGTCGGGGTAGCGCGCGCGAAGCTCTCGCGGATCGACCTCGTGCGGCGTCACGTCCGCGCTTCCTTGCCGAACAGGCGGCCGCGCAGCCAGCCCGTGGTGATGTCGATGATGAAGACGGTGACGATGATGGTGAGCAGGATGGCGCTGACGTCTGAATAGTAGAATTTGCGAATGGCGACGACGAGCTCCTGGCCGATGCCGCCGGCGCCGACGAATCCCATCACCGAGGCCTCGCGGACATTGATCTCGAAGCGCAGCAGCGCGTAGCTGGCATAGCCCGCCGTCACCTGCGGCACGACGGCGAAGCGCATGCAGGACAGCCAGCTCGCGCCGGTCGAGCGGATGCCCTCGACCGGCTTCATGTCGGCATTCTCGACGATCTCCGAGAACAGCTTGCCGAGCGCGCCGGTCGAGTGGATCGCGATCGCGAGCACGCCGGCCATCGGACCCAGCCCGAACGCGATCACGAACACCAGCGCGAACACGATGCCGGGAACGGTGCGTGCGAATTCAAGCAGGCGCCGGACGACGAAGCGCAGCCAGGGTGCGGGAGAGGTGTTATCGGCGGCGAAGAAATTCAGGCCAAATGCGAGGGTCGCGCCGATCAGCGTGCCGACATAGCTGATCAGCAGGGTCTCGCCCAGCATCTTCAACCATTTGCGCCAGCCCCACAGCCACTCGCCGACATCGGTCCAGACCCGTTGGCCGCTGTCGAGCGTGAGGATACGGTCGAAATAGCTGATGAAATTGCCGAAATAGGTGAACAGCGTGCGCAGATTGACTTCGGCGCCGACCGCGGCAAGCGCCAGCGCTGCGGCGAAGATCGCGGCTCCGAACAGGAGGCGGAGCCGCCTGCGGGCCACCGCCTGGCGATAGGCGGCGTTGAGCACGGCAAGCTGCTGCTCGGGAAGGATCGAAACCGCTGTCGTCATCGGCTTGAGATTTGCGTCCCGTCAAAGAAAGAGCCGGGTCGATGGACCCGGCTCCAGTGGCATCGTCCCGAGATCAGGACGCCTTCTTCTTACGCAGAGCGTCGACGAACTTGATCAGCTCGATCGTGCCGTCCCAATCCTTGGTGGAGGCGTGATTGAAACCCTTCTTCTGGCCGTCCTGGAGGCGATCGAACGCCGCCTTGTCCTTCGCCGGCGCGTCGAAGAAGGCCTTCGCGATGGCCGCCTTGGCGTCGTCCGGCAAGTCGGAGTTGTAGGCGTAGGGACCGTTGATGATCGGTGCCGACTTGTGGATGATGCGGAAGTCGTCCTTCTTCATCGCCGAGCCGTCGGCATTCTTCAGCATGCCCTTGGTCAGCATTTGGGCCAGCGTCGAATCGTCGTCGGTGGTCCACTGGTTGGCCGCGACGTCGACCGTTCCTTGCGACAACGCCAGCATCGCGTTCTCGTGGCTGCCGGTGAAGACGACCTTGCTGAAATAGCCCTCGGCGTCGTGAATGCCCATCTTGTCGAGCTCGAAGCGCGGCACGTTGTTGCCCGACGTCGAGTTCGGATCGACCAGGCCGAGGTTCTTGCCCTTGAGGTCGTCGATCTCCTTGTAGGCGCTGTTCGCCTTGACGAAGAACACCGAATAATAGCCGGTGGAGCCGTCGGCGTTGATGTCGTTGGCGAAAGCTTCGGTCTTGACGCCGGTGAGGCGGGCGCGGGCGAACGAAGCCGAGCCGTAGCTGGCGATGTGGATGTTGCCGGCGCGCTGGCCTTCGATCACGGCGGCGTAGTCGTTGGCGATGCGCAGCGTGACCTTCACGCCCAGTTCCTTGGAGAGATAGGTCATGAACGGCGCCCAGCGCTCGGTGACGCCCGAGGCGTTCTCGGCCGGAACGACCGCGAAGGTCAGCTCGGGATATTTGGCCTTCCAGTCGTCGGCGGCGGCGGAGGCCGTGAACGCGAGCGCGGCGGCGCCGGCAAGGACTAATCTGCGAGTGATCATGATACCCTCTTCATCGGTTGGGGTCGGTTGACGCAAAGACTTGCAACGAAACAGATTTCGCTCAGGCGGCCGCGGCCGTTCCGAGCGCCGGGACGCCCTCGGGCGCCGGCACAGGCATGCCGCCCATGACATCGGCGGCTTCGAGATCGTAGAGCTCGCGTGCGACGTGATCGGTCAACGCGGCCGGCGCGCCGTCGAACACCACGCGGCCCTGCGCCATGCCGATCAGGCGATCGCAATAGCTGCGGGCGAGATCGAGCGAATGCAGGTTACAGAGCACAGTGATGCCGAAATGCTTGTTGATGCGCAAAAGCGCATCCATCACGATCTTGGTGTTGCGCGGGTCGAGCGAAGCGATCGGCTCGTCGGCGAGGATGATGTCGGGCTGCTGCACCAATGCGCGCGCGATCGCGACGCGCTGCTGCTGACCGCCGGAGAGCTGGTCGGCGCGCTGCGCGGCGAGCGAAGCGATGTCGAACTGCTCGAGCGCCGACATCGCCAACGCCTTGTCCTGCTCCGGCCACACTTGCGACAGCGAGCGCCAGGCCGGCATCGTCGCAAGCCGTCCCATCAGGACGTTGGTGAGGACATCGAGCCGGCCGACCAGGTTGAACTGCTGGAAGATCATCGCCGAGCGTGCCCGCCATTGCCGCAGCTCCTTGCCGCGCAGCGCGGTAACGTCGATCCCGTCGAACAGGATGCGTCCCTCGGTCGGGGTCACCAGGCGATTGATGCTCCGCAGCAAGGTCGATTTGCCGGCGCCGGACCGTCCGATCACCCCGACGAAGCCGCCGGGGGAAATTTGAAACGATGCGTCGTCCACCGCGGCTTTCGCGCCGAAGCGACACGTCAGACCTTCCACCACCAGCATGCAGAGCTCCAGATTAACTGGGGCCCACCGCTAACGCTGGCGCTTAACACTTGTGTGACAGGGACGTTGCGGTGCGGCGATCCTGCACAGCTCATCCCCTGTCATCTTGATGTCATGACATCGTCATCAAGCCGCTTGAAGAGATACGCCCGCCCCCACGTTCCGGATCCGACATGGCCGCCAAAGCTCTTTCAGTTCAGCCGACCATCGATCCCTCGGCCAAGCTGCATGAGGTCACGCTCGGCGCCTATACCGAGGTCGGCGCACGCACCATCCTGCACGAAGTGACGATGGGCGATTACTCCTATGTCGTGAACGATTCGCAGATCACCTACAGTACGATCGGAAAATTCTGCTCGATCGCGGCGATGACGCGCATCAACCCCGGCAACCATCCGATGCACCGCGCGACGCAGGCGCATTTCACCTATCGTTCGAGCGCTTACTTCGAAGGCGAGAGCGACGATACCGAGTTCTTCGACTGGCGGCGGCAGCATCACGTCCATATCGGCCACGACGTCTGGATCGGCCACGGCGCGATCGTGCTGCCGGGCCGCAACATCGGCACCGGCGCGGTGATCGCCGCCGGCGCCATCGTCACCAAGGACGTGCCGGCCTACACCATCGTCGCCGGCAATCCGGCCCGAATCGTGCGGCGACGGTTCTCCGAGGAGATCGCCGGGCGGCTCGCGCGGCTGGCCTGGTGGGACTGGGATCACGACAAATTGCGCGAGGCGCTGCCCGATTTCCGCAAGCTCGGGATTGAAGATTTTCTTGCGGCATACGAAGCACGGGCGAGATCTCTCGCCAATCCTCCCAGCGAACGAAGCGCGGTCGCGTGACAGATATCTTCCTTGAAGCCGGCCGGACCCTGGTCGGCGCCGAACTCGTCGAAACGTCACTGGCGGTGTCGGGGCAGGACATTACTGCGATGGACGCTTCGCGCGGCCGTGCGCTGCTGGCGATCGATGCCCGCGACCTGCTGGTGCTGCCCGGCATCGTCGACCTTCATGGCGATGCGTTCGAGCGGCAGATGATGCCGCGTGCCGGTGTCGACTTCCCGATCGACGTCGCGCTCGCCGACAGCGACCGCCAGGCCATCAGCAACGGCATCACCACGGTATTCCACGCCACCACCTGCTCCTGGGAGCCGGGCTTGCGCAGCGCCGACAATGCGCGCGGCCTGATGGAGGCGATCGAACGGCAACGTCCGCAATTCGCCGCCGACACCCGTTTCCATCTGCGGCACGAGACCTACAATCTCGATGCCGAAGCCGAGATCGCGCAGTGGCTCATGGAAGGCCGCGTCGACCTGTTCGCCTTCAACGACCACATGGACGGCACGGTCGCCGACATGGCCAAGCCGCGCAAGCGCAACCGCATGGTGGAGCGCACCGGTTTGTCGGGCGAGGAATTCGACCGGCTGGTCGAACGCGTGACGTCGCGCGCCGACGAGGTGCCGGCTTCCGTTGCGCGTCTGGCCGCCGCGGCCCGTGCGGCCGAGGTGCGGATGCTCTCGCACGATGACGCAACGCCGGCAATGCGCCGGGAGTTTCGCGAACTCGGCGCTGACATCGCGGAGTTTCCAATCAACGAGGAGACGGCGCGGGCGGCGGCAAGCCACGGCGATGCCATCGTCTACGGCGCGCCGAACGTCCTGCGCGGCGGCAGCCACACCGGCTGGACCAAGGCCTCCGACATGATCGCCAAGGGGCTCTGCTCGGTGCTGGCCTCGGATTATTATTATCCCGCGCAGCTGCTCGCCGCGTTCCGGCTCGCCGCCGATGGCGTGCTGCCGCTGACGGAGGCCTGGAATCTGGTCTCCGCCGGCCCTGCGCGCGCGACCGGCCTCACCGATCGCGGCGTGCTCGCGCAAGGCCGCCGTGCCGACATTCTGCTGGTCGACGACACTGCACCGCTGCGGCCGCGGCTGATCGCGGTGATATCAGGCGGCAAGCTCGTCCATCTCACCGATGCCACAAGGCTCCTGAGTGCGGCGGCGATGCCGCGCGAAGCTGTCGTCGCGGCCTAAACCGGCTATGCTTGGGCGATGACAGATCTTCCCCGCTACGCGATCTATTTTGCCGCCGGCAGCAACAGCCCCCTCTCCCGCTTCGGCGCCGAGTTGCTCGGCTACGATGCCTATACCGGCAACGAACTGCCGTTTCCGCGCGAGGCGCTGGAGGTCGCGCCTGATTGGCGCGACATTAGCGCCGATCCCCGCAAATACGGCTTTCATGCCACGCTGAAGGCGCCGATGGCGCTGGCATCGGGCAGGACCGAAGCCGGGCTGATGGAAGCCTGCGCGACCTTCGCCGGCAAGACGCGGCCGCGTCCCGTGATCCGGCCTGTCGTCGATGCCATCAGCGGTTTCATCGCCGTCATTCCAGCCGAGCCGGTCGATACGCTTCAAGATCTCGCCGCCGATTGCGTTCGCGATTTCGATCTGTTTCGCCCCGCTCTGACCGCGGAAGATCGCGCGCGGCGCAAGCCGGAGAAGCTCAGCGAACGGCAGCGCGACTATCTCGACCGCTGGGGCTATCCTTACGTGATGGAAGAATTCCGCTTCCACATGACGCTGACCGGACGGCTGGATGCGGAGCGGCGCGGGCCGATCCTGGAGATGCTGCGCGCGCGGTTTGCGACGCTGAAGATCGAGAATCTCGAGATCGACCGCATCGCGCTGTTCAGGCAGGACGACGCAAAGGCCCGGTTTCGCATCATCGGCGAGTGGGGATTGGCGCGGGTGGACCTCAGCGCCAGCTCACGAGATTGAAGGCGAGCGCCACCGCGCCAACCAGGACGAGGCTGGTCGCCCAGACTGCATCCAGATTGAACCAGCTTCGCGAGACGAACCTCAACCCCAGATAACGGTAGACCAGCCACGCCAGACACCCGCCGGCGCTGACCATGGCGGCAACGTGCACCACGGACACCAGCACCGCCATCCCTAGACTTGCCTTCATCAGCTCGCCCGCCGCCTCGTGGCCGGCATCGAGCTCGAAGGCCCGGCAGAGCCCGAGATAGATCGGCACGAGCATCAGGGCGGCGCCGTGGGCAATGGCCACGGCAAATGACCAGAGCGCCAATTGCGTCGGCGGAATTCGTGCCAGCGCGCGCGGATGGCGCCGGTCGATCAGCCGATAGACGCCGAAGCCGATGACGAGAAGGCTCGCACCGATCTGGATCGGACGCTGCCACTCGGCCAGCACGAGCAGGAACGCGAATGGCAGCAGCACGAGAAATGTTGCCAGGAGATGCCCGGCCGCCAAGGCCCACAATGCACGGAAGAGCGCGCGCGGGCTCTTGTCCATGAGCCCGGCAGACACGGCGAGCGGCCATCCCATGCCCGGATTGATCCCGTGGTAGAGACCGCTCGCAGCAAGCGCGAGCCACAGCCAGCCGAGCGCCGGGTTCGCATGGGTCCCATCTAGACCGACGGGTAGCAAAAGGAGTCGGTCGAACAGTCGCCGCCCTCGAGCCTGATCTGGTGCGCACGATACCCGTCGGGGAAGCTCACGAAATAATCCTTGTCGAGCTCGAGGCCGCCGTTGCGACCGACATTGGCCATGACTTCCACGCCCGGAACCCCGTCGGGATAGAACTGGTCGTCCCAGGTGGAATAGAGCGAATTGGTCCAATACACGCGCTTGCCGTCACGGCTGATCTCGACCATTTGCGGGCCCGCCGCAAAGGCCTTGCCATTCGGATGGGGGGTGCGGCGCGCGATACCGCCGATATGGACGGAGCCCGCAAGCTTCGGTTTGCGCGGATCACTGACGTCGTACTGGCGCATTTCGCCCGTACCCCAGCACGAGACATAGAGAAACCGGTCGTCCATCGACAGATCGATGTCGGTCACCAGCGGCGGCACGGCGCCGAACCCCTGAAGCAGCGGCGGGAGCTGCTCCTTTGGCGCAGGCTCGGGTGGGATCGTCGCCGTCTTCTCCGCATGGAATTTCCCGCCTTCTCGCCACCAGGTCCAGATCGATGCTTCGAGGTTCGTGGTGTCGACCACGACGCCGACGAAGCCGTATTCGCGAACCGGATCGTGCGCCGGCCGCACCTCCAGGGCCATCTGATGATTGGCGCCGAGGTCGATGGTCTGGACGTTGCGACGGGCGCGAAGGTCCCAGAAGTGCAGACGATGGCCATATTTGTTCGCAAGCAGATCTTCCGGGACGATCCCGTTCTCGAACTGCGGCGGCAAGGCCCATTCGCTCGTCACCATGTAGTCGCGCGGCAGATTCCACCAGAAATCATAATGCAGCGTCTGTGGACCGCGGTCGATCTCCCATCGTCCGAGGACCTCGAAGGTCTCGCAATCCATGATGAAAACGCCGGGAGGGCCGTCGGTACCGTCCTTGCCGCCGCCGCCCAGCGTGCTGACGTAAATGCCGTCCGGCCCGCAATGGATCGTGTGTGGCCGCGAGTAGCCGGTCTTCTTGAAGACTTCTTCCGGTTCGATGATCTTGTGGATCTTGGCTTGGGTCGGATCGGGCTTGGTATCGATGATGTAGATGCGCGACGAGCGCAGCCCGGGAATGATGAGATAGCGCCGCTCGATGAAGGCGTGTCCGGCGAGCGGCGACAAGGCTGAGGAGCACGCATTCCAGCCGAAATGATGAAACTCATCGCCCTTGTTGGGCATCGTCACGGTGTGGACGATCTGGCTATAGGTCGGCGATCCCGGCTTGACGTCGATGACCGCGAGAGCATCCGGCTTCGAGAAGTCCGGACTGAGCAGCAACGTGTAGGCAAAGTTCTCCGCAGGTGCTTCCATCGCAAGCTTGGGCGATGCGTGAAAGGTGGGATCCGGCCTCATCGTCATGGCACTGCCTCCCTGTTCTGTCGGTTCGCTCCAACCTGGCTCGGGATAACGGCATAATGAAGAGGTGTTACGCGATGTCTTGAGATGCTCCAGGCCGGTTGGCGAACGTACAATATGTCATCGCCGTGCCGGGGGAAACTGGTCGAACCGCGCTAATTCGACGCCCTGGGTCGAAATGCGGATCTACGCAGGACGACGCAAGGGCCCGGTTTCCAATCGTCGGCGAGTGGACGCTGGCACGTTAGCCCAGTTGGCGCGGCGCATTTGGCTTTCGTAGGGCGCGCAGCGCCGTGCCCACGGTCTTTCTCGATGGCAACAGGTGGTGGGCACGCTTCCGCCTTCGCTCTGCGAGCTACGGCGGACAAGTCGCTTTGCCCACCCTACGACAGCGGGGTGTGCGGCGTTACTTCCCCCACCGCAAGGCCAGCGCATCGCGCTCTTTCGCCAGCTCCAGCAATCCCGCCCGCGTTGCCGGATGCAGCGGCTGGAGCGGGTGCCGCACGGCGTCCGACTTGATGACGCCGCCGGCCTGCATCATGACCTTGCAGGCGATCAGGCCGCATTGGCGGTTCTCGTAGTTGATCAGCGGCAGCCAGCGTTCGTATGCCGCCTTCGCCTTTTCGCGGTCGCCGGCGAAATAGGGATCGACGATCTGGCGGATGCCGTCGGGATAGCCGCCGCCGGTCATGGCGCCGGTGGCACCGGCATCGAGATCGGCGAGCAGCGTGATCGCCTCCTCGCCATCCCACGGGCCTTCGATGTCCTTGCCGCCCGCCTCGATCAGGCCGCGCAGCTTTGAGGCCGCACCTGCTACCTCGATCTTGAAATAGCGGATGTTCGAGAAATCGCGCGCCAGCCGCGCCAGCAGGTCGACCGACAGTGGCGTGCCGGCCACCGGCGCGTCCTGGATCATGATCGGAATGTCGATCGCGCCCGAGAGCACCTTGAAGAATTCGACGACGCCCTTCTCGGGAACCCGGAAGGTGGCGCCGTGATAGGGCGGCATCACCATCACCATGGCCGCGCCCGCCGCCTCGGCCTGCTTGCTGCGCGCCGCGCAGACGGCCGAGCTGAAATGGGTGGTGGTGACGATCACGGGAACCCGGCCCGCGACATGTTCCAGCACCGCATGCATCACGGTCTCGCGCTCGGCATCGGTGAGCACGAACTGCTCGGAGAAATTGGCGAGGATGCAGATGCCGTGCGAGCCGGCATCGATCATGAAATCGATGCAGCGGCGCTGTCCTTCGAGGTCGAGCTCACCGCGCTCGTCGAAGATGGTGGGCGCGACCGGGAACACGCCGCGATAGGGGCGCTGGGCCTTGTGTGGGGTGACCGGCATCGAACTCTCCATCCCTGATGTGTCTTACGGCTGGCGCTGCGCTCACGGCGCGAGGCGGCACAGATGTAGCTGCCGCCGGGACGTGCGGCAATGCCGAACGCACGATCTCAGGATCGGAGAATGAGGCGAGACTAGGCGGTCTTCACCGCTCCCAAGAAGCCCTCGACCGCGACGCGGAGCCGATCGGCGTCGGCCGACATCTTCTTGACGGATTCCGACAGCACCGTGCCGGCATTGCCGGTTTCCTGGTTGAGCCTGGCGACGCTGCCGATGGTGTCGGTGACCTCGCGGGTGCCTTGCGCCGCCTGCTGGAAGTTGCGGGATATCTCGGTGGTGGCGGCACGTTGCTGCTCGACGGCGGCGGCAATCGCCGTCATCTTCTCGTCGATGCCGCTGATGGCGCCGCCGATCGAGCGGATGGCGGCAACCGCCTGGCCTGTCGCGGCCTGGATCTCCTCGACCTGGCGCGAGATCTCTTCGGTCGCCGTCGCCGTCTGGGAGGCGAGACTCTTGACCTCACCGGCGACCACGGCGAAACCGCGACCGGCCTCGCCCGCGCGCGCGGCTTCGATGGTGGCGTTCAGCGCCAGAAGGTTGGTCTGGCCGGCGATGGCGTTGATCATCTTGACGACTTCGCCGATGCGGCTTGCGGTCTGGTCGAGGATCTCGACCGTCGCATTGGTCTGCTCGGCCTGCGAGACGGCTTCGCGGGCCTCGCGGGCGCTGGACTGCACCTGCGCCGAGATCTCGCCGACGGATGCGGAGAGCTCTTCGGTCGCGGCCGCGATGGTCTCGAGATTGTTGGTGGCCTGCTCGGCGGCGGAAGAGACCGCTGCGGTCTGGCTGCTCGACTGCGACACCAGCGAGCGCACGCCGGTCGCGGTGGCATCGAGCTCCCGCGTCGAGGCCGCAACGCTCTGGATGACGGCCTGCACGGTGTCGTCAAAGCTGCGGCATGCAGAATCGACAGTGCCGGAGCGCGCGAGCTGGAGCGCCTGCTGCGATTCGCGCTCCTGGCCCAGCCGTTCCGCGGTTGCCGCGCTCTCGCGCAGGCTTTCCAGTGCGGCGGCCATGGTGCCGAACTCGTCGGGATGCCGGGATTGCGGCACCGGCGTCGCATAATCGCGGGCGCTGATGCGGGCGATGGCATCGAGGATGGCGCGTACTGGCCGCATCAGGCGATTGCGCACCACGAACACGCCGGCCAGAGTCACGGCCAGCGCGAGCAGGAAGGCGAGCGACTGCACGATGAGGTTGGTGAGGGCTTTGGCCTGGACGGCTTCCGCACGCGCGATCGACTGGTCGAGAGCCTTGTTGGCGACCGCGACGATCGGCGCGAAGGGCGACTGACATAGCGCGTTCCATTCCGAGGCGGGCATTGCCGGCTTGCCGCTGCCGTCGAGATTCCTGGTGAGATCGCCGATCTGCTTGAGCACGCCGTCCGTCTTGGCCCGCGCCTCCTTCGCGGCATTGACAAGGTCCGCCGTCACGTCGGGCGCGGCCAGCAATTCCTCCATCCCGGTCCAGCCGGCGGTGACGATGCCGTTCCATCCTGCCACGGTCTGCTTCTGGGTCTCGTCGAGCGGCTTTGAGGTGTTGACGTTGGGACGGAGGGTCGAGCACTGGATGCCGTAACGGTCGCGCACCTGCCAGGCCAAGCGGCGGGCCTGGATCATGCGCGCGATGAAGGGATCGTTGGTCCAGGCGCGGTTGGACACCGCGGTGGACGCCAGATTCGCGGTCTCGATCACCTTGGTGACGCCATCGTACCAGGGCGCGGTACGTTCGATCTTGCGCTCGGCACGCGGCAGCTTGGCCTCGTCGTAGAACAGCTGGAACTTCGGTGCAGCCTCGCTCCAGCGCTGCTTCAGCGTGCTTGCGAGCTCGTCGCGGCGGGCGAACTCGACGGTGGAGAGCGCCGCGGCGATGGCATCATAGCCGGCCTGCTCGGCCTTCTCGGCGGCGCCGAGCTTGGCGCGCGGATCGTCCTCGCCGAGCAGCGCGCTCTGCGCATCGCCGCGATTGCTGCGCAAGGCCAGCACGCCGTGGAAGATCGCCTTGTCGGCAGCCGCAAGCCGCTCGGTCTCCAGACTTTCGCTGTAGCGGCCGAACGCCCCGAGCATCTGGAACGCGGTGCTGGCCAGCGCGCCGGCGGCGAGCAGCGCCATCAGCGTCAGGAGAAGCGAGCTTACCGATTTGTTAAACATCGTCATGGGTTCGGGGGCCTACTCTTCACGAGAGGCCACCTTGCACGGCGACATGCCAAGGTTTGGTTAAGACTTTAATCAAATGACTTTAATCAAATACCTGCGGTTGTGCCCGCTGCTCCGCCCGCCAGGCCGCGTCCGATCACGCCACCTTGGTGAAGTCAGGCGGGCGGCGCTCGGCAAAGGCGGTGAATGCTTCGCGCGCCTCGGCGGTGCGCAGCCGCTGGCCGAACTGCTCGCCTTCGGCCTGCATCTGCGCGACCAGCACCTCGCCGTTGCGCATCAGGCGCTTGGTGGCGGTGAGGGCGCCGGCCGGTTGCCGGGCAAGGCGCTGCGCGAGCGCGAGCGCCTCGGCGTCGAGCTTGTCGAGCGGCACCACACGGTTGGCGATGCCCCATTGCAGCGCGGCCTGCGCCGGCACCGTCTCACCCAGCGCGAACATCTCGTAGGCGCGGGCATGGCCGATGCGCGCCGGCATCAGCAGGCTGGAGGCCGCTTCCGGCACCAGCGCGAGGCTGACGAAAGGCGTCGACAATTGGGCGTTGTCGGCGAGCACCACGAGGTCGCAATGCAGCAGCATCGTGGTGCCGACGCCGACGGCACGGCCCTGCACCGCCGCGACCAGCGGCCGGGTGCAGCGGGCCAGCGACTGAATGAAGCGGATGACGTTGCGGCTGCCTTCGGACTTGCCGGCTGCGACCGCGGCGAATTCGCCGACGTCGTTGCCGGCGGTGAACATGTCGCCCTCGCCGCGGATCAGGATCACCCGGACGGACGCATCGTGCTCGGCGGATTCGATGGCGTCGGCAAGCTTGCCGTACATCGCATCGGTCAGCGCGTTCTTCTTGTCGGGACGGGCCAGCGTGAGGGTGAGAATGCCGCCGTCGGTCACGATGCGGACGTGCTCGGTCATGGGTTCGCTCCTTCTATTCCTCTGAATGCCTTGTCGTCCGAAGGCCTTGGAAACTTGTCCTGAATGCTGGTCAGCCAGCGCGCGACGATGTCGATTTCCGCGGCCGTGAATCCGTCGGTCAACGCCGCGTTGATCTCGGCCGCGCCGGCTTTCGCTTGCGCCAGCGCGGTGCGTCCCTTCGGCGTCAGAAAGATGCGCCAGGCGCGTCCGTCCTCGCGGTCGGCCCGCCGCTCGATCAACTTCGCAGCCTCGGTGCGGTCGACGAGGCCGGAAATGCCGGCCGGCCCCATGTCGAGCGCCGCGCCCGCCTCGCCCATCAGCACGCCGTCCTGCTTGCCGAGGATGAACAACAACCCGGCCTGCGCCGGCGTCACCTCGCTCTCCGGCCGCGCCGCCATCCAGCGCTGCAAGCGGCGCTGCGCGACGCTGAGCAGATAGATCAGCCGATGGTGTCGCGCGTCGACGCTATTGTTTCGCATGCGAAATAAATAACTGAGCGCGAGCTCGTTGTCAAACGAGCCGTTTGGCTACGGCGCGCAGGTGAAGTTCGCCGCTTCCGTCACCGGTCCCGATTTGTAATGCGGCCAGGCCGGCCAGCGGCACAGCGGCAGCGCACGCAACGTCGCGAACGACGGCGCCTCGACCTTCTGCTCGGCCACTTCGAGATCGCCGGGCGCCTTGCCCTTCTCGACCCAGTCGACCAGCACGCTGAGCATGTCGACATTGGCCGGCGCGCCGGAGCCGACATGGTCGACGCCCGGCGCGGTGTAGAGCCGTGCGAACTCGGCCGTTTCGGCCTTGCCGAGCTTGCGCTCGACGCTCTCGAAATAGCGGATGCCGGCATAGGGGCTCTGGGCGTAATCGGCCATGTGCTCGAGCATGACGAGACGGCCGCCGCGCGCACGGAAGCGGCTGAGATCGGGATCGGTCGAATCCATCAGCTTCGACACTTCGAGCAGCCGCGCCTTGTGCTCCTCCACCTTGTAGGTGGTGACGTCGAGCTTCGGATCGCGCGCGAACACATATTGGATGCCGCCGGCGCCGTAGATCCAGGCGATGCCATTGTTGGGCGCGGGCGGCTGTGCCGGTGGCGCGGTGCCGAGCCACCACGCGGTCCAACCGCCGGTCGGGCCGGCTGCCGGCGTGTCCTCGCCCGATACGCCCCAGCCCGGATAATCGTCGAGACCGTTGGCGAGTGCGAACGGGAATTTGTAGGTGGCGTGCAGCGTCTCGATCGCCTTGATCTGCGCATCGGTGAGACACTGATCGCCGCTGTGGCCGGTCGCGCAACGCAGCGTCTCGAGCTTGAAGGCCGCCTTGCAGGCGACGGGATCCTGCACCAGCGCATCGTCGGAGCCGTCGGCCTTGTCGCAGGCCGCCCGCACCGCCTCGCCGACGAGCTTCACCTGCGCCGGATTGATCCAGCCCGCCCCCATGGTGACGAGACCCGAACGCGTGCCGGCGTGTTGCAGCCCGACCCAGTTGATGACAGGCACGCGGGCAAAGATTCCGTCGAAATCATCGGGATAGCGCTGCGCCATGGTGAGGCCTTCGCGGCCGCCCTCGGACGAGCCCATGAAGTACATCTTGTCGGGCTTCTTGCCGTAGGCGCGCTCCATCAGCGCAACCGCAACATCGCGCACTCTCTTGTAGGCGCGGTGGGCGAAATTCTCGAAGGCTTCATCGTTCAGCGCGAAGACCTGCGGCGGCTCGCCCGGCTTTGTCTCGTGGCCGGAATCGGTGCCGTAGGTGACGAAGCCGCGCGCGAGCGGCGACGGCTTGTCGAAGGGATAGGCCGGCGGCAGCGCAAGGCCGGTGATCAGCACGCCATTGAAACCGCCGCCGCCATATTGCAGCGAGCGCCCGTTCCATTCGACCGGAAGGTTGACCTGGAACCTGATCGGCGGCGCCTTGGGATCGGTGGGGTCGATATGGCCGAGCACCTTGCAGAAGGCCGGGTTGGCCGGCGTGATGCGCCCGGACGGCGTCGGCCCGCGTTCGGCGACAGTGAGCTGCGAGGGCGCCTGCAGCGTTGCGGAATCGATCTTCACGGAGTCGGCGCCGCCAATGAGGCCCTTGCAGACCGTCTCTGCATCCGCTGTCAGGGTCGCGGCCAAAGCAACGTTCGTGCTCAGGGCCGCCGCCGTACCCACGAGCCATGCGCACAGCTTCGCTCTTGTCAGCGTCATCGTTTCCACCCTGTCTTGTGTTCTCGTTCAATCCAACAGAGGCCGCATTGAATGCGACCTTCTGCCGGCCGTCACCAAACCCTGCAGCCTGTTCCGACGGAATCTGAACAGGCTGCAGTTGGTTGTTTGACGCGTTTTCTTTACGCGACCGGTATCCACTTCGCTTGAAAACGCTTTAGTGCTCGAACACCAGCCGCGCGCCGATCGTGCCGTCGAGGCTGCGGATCTGCTGCAGCAGCGCGGCGGAATCCTGCCCCGCGAGATCGGCGTCGAGCACGACATAGCCGAGATCGCCGGCGGTCTCCAGATATTGCGCCGCGATGTTGATGTCGCGCTGCAGGAAGACTTCGTTGAGCCGCCGCAGCATGCCGGGCACGTTGCGATGGACGTGGCTGAAGCGCGCCCCGGAGGGACGCAAATGCAGCTGCACTTCCGGAAAATTCACCGCGCCCATGGTCGAGCCCGTGATGAAATAATCGACCAGCTTGCGCGCGACCTCGCCGCCGATGCGCTCCTGCGCCTCCTCGGTCGAGCCGCCGATATGCGGGGTGAGAATGACGTTCTCGAGGCCCTGCACCGGGCTCTTGAAGCGATCCGCGTTCGACGACGGCTCGACCGGAAACACGTCGATGGCGGCGCCGGCGAGGTGACCGTCGCGCAAGGCGCGCGCCAGCGCATCGAGATCGACCACGGTGCCGCGGCTGTTGTTGATCAGGAACGAGCCCGGCTTCATCGCCCGCAGCTCCTTCTCGCCGATCATGCCTGACGTCTCCGGCGTCTCCGGCACGTGCAGGCTGACGACGTCGCTCTGCGCCAGCAGCTCGTCCAGCCGCTCGACCGGCTCGGTGTTGCCGTGGCGGAGCTTGTCGGTGCGATCGAAATAGATCACGCGCATGCCCATGGCTTCGGCGAGCGTCGAGAGCTGCGAGCCGATATTGCCGTAGCCGACGATGCCGAGCGTGCGGCCGCGCACCTCGCGGCTGCCGGTCGCCGACTTGTCCCAGCCGCCGCCATGGGCCGACACCGAACGCGGGAAGATCCGCCGCAGCAGCATCACGATCTCGCCGATCACGAGCTCGGCGACGCTGCGCGTGTTGGAGAACGGGGCGTTGAACACGGGAATGCCGCGCTTGCGCGCCGCCGCGAGATCGACCTGGTTGGTGCCGACGCTGAAGCAGCCGACCGCCAGCAGTTGGTCGGCGGCCCCGAGCACCTCGTCGGTGATCTGGGTGCGCGAGCGGATGCCGAGCAGCGATACGCCCTTGATCGCCCGCCGCAGGTCCTCACCGTCCAGCGCCTTGGTTAGCCGCTCGACATTGGTGAAGCCCGCGCCCCTGAAAAGGTCGACAGCGCTATCATTGACGCCTTCGAGCAGCAGCGCCTTGGCGTTCCGCTCAGGGCCTTGGCCTGGGGCTGACATGGAATCTCCTAAACTGACGGCTTTGCCTGAGCACATAGACCGCCGACGATGCGCAGCACAATAGGGGGCGGATACGGGAAGAAGATGGCGTGCGTGAGATACCTGGCATCCCACAGCGTGCTCACAATAGCAGTCCCGTCATCCTGAGGCGCGAGACGTCGGACGCAACGCGTCCCACGGGGAGCCTCGAAGGATGAACGGCCCCGATGCCGCTAGGAGCCGGGCCGTCGCCCTTCGAGGGCCGCTAAGAAGCGGCCGCCTCCAGCGACAGCGGCTTCGCCGTTGCGCAGGGGTGACGGTGATAAAGTAGCGCCAAGTAGGACGTGCACCTGTCCATCTCTCATATCACGTAAAACCCGTGTGTGCCGTCGCGGCGGAGCTGCTCGACGAGGCCGTATTCCCAATCGAGATAGGCCTGCATCGCGGCTTGCGCGACGTCGGTGCCTTCATAGGGACGGCGATAGCGGTGGGCCGGATCGGGCCTGGGCAGCACGCGCGGCGGGCCGATCTCGAGCGCACTGTCATAGCCGCCTTCCAGCACATAGACCTCCCAGCCCATCTGCGCCAGCCACGACGCCGTCATGTCGGCGCGGACGCTCCTGTCGTCGGTCAGCAGGATGCGCGCCCCGCGCACCGGCGCGGCCATGTCGGTTTCCTGCACGAGCTGGCCGCCCAGATAATGCCGGAAGCCCGAAAGATGACCGGCCTCATATTCCTCGGCATCGCGCACGTCGAAGCGATAGAGCGTGCGATCGATTTGCGCGACGAGCGCGGCCATCTCGCGCGCGCCGATGTGGCGAACGCCGGCGCGATAGGCGACATCGCGCGCATTGGCAGGACCGCCCGCGAACGACCCGATCTCCCCGCGCCTGGTAGCACCATGGTCGAGCCTGTGCCGCGCCAGCGTCCAGCCGATGGTGCCGTTGCGCAGTGCCCGCACCTTGTTGGGCACGCCGGCATTGATCAGCGACTGGGTGCCGATGATGGAGCGGGTGCGGCCGGCGCAATTGACGATGATGGTGGTGTCAGGATCTGGCGCGGCCTGCCCAGCCCGCAGCACCAGCTCGGCGCCGGGCACGCTGACCGAGCCCGGAATGTTCATGGTCGCGTATTCGTCGAAGCGGCGGACGTCGAGGATGGCGATGTTGGTCTTGTCGGCGATCAGCTTGGCCACCTCGTCGGCGCTGAGCGAGGGCGTATGGCGCCGCACTTCGACCAGCTCGCCGAACGCTTTCGAATAGGAATTGACGTCCTCGAACACCTCGTAGCCCGCCGCGCGCCACGCCTTCAGCCCGCCATCGAGCGCGCTGATGTTGGTGTAGCCGAGCGCGGCGAGACGTTCGGCGCCGGGCCCGACCAGCCCATCACCGCCATCATAGAGCACGATCGGCACGTCCTTGCGCGGCAGCCTGACCTCGGCCTCGATCGCAATCCGATCCACGGCCATGTTGGCCGCGAACAGCGGATGCCCGGTCGCGAAGGCGGCCTCGTACCGGAGGTCGAGCAGCGCGATCTCCTCGCGCAGCAGCAGCGCGCGGCGGATGTCGGCGGGGGTGACGGTCGGAAGCTTCATTGTGCGGCCTTGCAAGGAGAACAGGGACCTTTTGAACCATTGCGGTAGCGTTGGCCAGCAATAAGCCAGAAGCACATGCGGAGTTCAGGCTAGTCGCATTGGTATGTTGCGACGACCTGCGAGAAATTGCCTTGAGCAAGCGCATCGGGATCGATCCAGAAATGAAGCACGCCGCCGATATCCGAGTGCCAATTGAAAAAGGCAAGATCGCCCTCGATCTGAAGCAGCAAGATATCCTCCAGATGCTCCTCGGTCGCATCCTGCCATGAGCTGCCATACCCCAGCATCTGATGAATCGCCGTATGGAAATGGCGGCGTTTGCCCTCTTCTGCCGTCGGCGCCATCCAACGATTTTGCCGCACGAGATTTGCAACGTAACTCAATGGAGCGTCATCGACAGCGTCGACATCGTGCGTCGCCATACAACGGATCGTATGGTTGATGGCGTTGCCAAGGTCTTCCGTGATTTGGCCGACACTAGTGGTTACCTGCCCGTCCAACTTCCCGTAGCCCTGCACGATGTCGAACCACCAAAACCTGAACGCTGCCTTCGTGCCCGCATCGACCCCATCCAGTGGCGTCAGATCCCGACACCGTTCGAGCCACCCTATGGCCCCGGTACGAAAACGCTTCAGCTCCGCGATTGCTTCTTCGGTGGCCGGCTTGCCGTAATATCCGTCCGTCAGGTCGCTCTGAATATTTGATAAGACCGATCGAACCACGCAAGCGATCAGCAGCCAATTGAACGGCCAATCGTCATCCTTCCGATAGTTGTCCACGCGTCGGAACTGAAGCAGATCATTCTGTTGCGGCTCGCCTGGACCTAGCGCTTTACATAATTCCTTGATCATGAGTTCGCCTCCGACGGCATCCTCCAGGAAGTAGAAATCACGGAACTGCCGGAAGGAAACCGGGTATTTGAATTCGACCTTGGAATGGAAATCGACGTCGGGATTGAGCCATCTGACTTGGTAGTCACCGTCGCTGCCAGCCAACGGCATCAGATTCGGAGGTGGCTGGCGGTCGGGATACGCATTGCCGTCGGTTGGGCTGTAGAGGACGCGACAGGGTGGGTGTCCCTCGCCAACGAACACAGAGCTACAGAAGAAATAAAGCGTACCTCGCGTCGGAAGCGGTGACCAACCTCCCCCTGGCACTTCGGCCAAGTCGATCTGGGCCACGAATGTCAGTGCAACGGTCTCTGGTGATTTATAGGCCGTGACGTCTGCGATCGGCCAATCGAAACGCGGAGGGAATTTGGGAAGCCCCCCGAAGAAACTTCGTGCCGGGTGCGCCAATGGCACGGGCAGATCGCTGCGCCTGACCAGCATGGCAGGCAGGGCCGTCTCCTCAAGTTCGTCTCGTTCAGACATTGCTGAAGGGCTCCCATACACGACCTCAACGTGTGGAGGGAACCATTCTCTAACGCCCGAGACAAGAATTTCCTTGCTTGGCTGCAATGACGACGCTTGGAGCAATTGGCCTCGGCCCAAGAGACCAAGTTGTCATCAGGCCTCTCGGCGACCGCCTCGTCCGCTCACTCGCCGGGAACGAGCCGCCCGAGCGGCGTCTGTGCCGCGCGCCGCGGCTTGCGGCATGACAGATAGAGCAGGATGCCGGTGACCGAAAAAAGAGGCATCAGGATTGCCGCCATCATGAAGGCGAGCTTGCCCGGCCATCCCAGGATGGCCCCGCGATGGATGTCGTAGATGGCCGCGATGATCTTCTCGCCGAATGTCTTGTCGGCATAGCGCTCAGCGGAGACCAGCTGCCCGGTGACGGCGTCGATGCGGAATTCGTCGCGCGCGGTCTCCAGCAACGACGCCTTCCCCCATGCGCGGATGCGTATCGTGGTGCCCGGCCCCGCCGGCAGCGTCAGCAAGGCCCTGGAGAACCGGGTCCCCTCTTCGCTCTGGAACGTCATCCAGGCCCGATCGAATCCGATTCCGACAGGCTCGGCGCGACTGTCCGGCCGCGGCGGCTTTGGCGCCATCTTCGCCGTCGCGACGTGGGGACGCGCCAACAGCCAGGTCACGCCGTCCTTGTACCATTCGAAGGAGAAGTACAGCCCGGTGAGCGTCATCGTCAGATAGACCGGCAGAACCCAGGTGCCGATCACGGTGTGCAGAGAGCGATGCAGTCCGCGGCCGCTGAGCCCGAGATTGGGCTTCAGCCACATCTTCGCGCTGCCTGCCCGACGCGGCCAGCGCAGCACAAGGCCCGACACCAGCATGACGATCAGGCCGAGCGCGATGATGCCGGTGATGGGGCGCCCCCAGCCCTTGGCGTCGCCGGGGATGAGGAGCCAGCGATGCAGCCGGCGCACCGTCGCGAAGAACGCCTCGCCGCGGGGCGAGCCCAGCACACGCGCGTCATAGGGGTCGACATAGAGCGAGGTCGGCCGGTCGCCCCGTTCGTCACGCGCAAAGCGAACATGGACCGCCGCCAACGGATCGCTTGACAACGTGACCGCCGAGACTTTGCCGAGATCCTGCCCCGCCTTCAGCTGCGCCACCAGCTCGTCCGGCATCAGCGCCGGCGCCTGACGCGGCGCGACCTGCATGATGCCGGCATTGAGATGATCGACGATCTCGTCCTCGAAACTCATGATCGCGCCGGTCAGCGCAATCAGGGACAGCAGCAGCGCGAGGACCAGGCCCGCGATGGAATGGACCTGGAACAGGACCGCCTTGATGGTGTGTCCCAGCCGCGCCGCCATGGCTAGAACTTCACCGTCGCCGACAGCGAGAAGCGTCGCGCATCGCCGATCGCGACGTTCAAAGCGCTCCCGGTGCTGGATGTATAGTAGAGTTTGTCGAACAGGTTCTTGACGTTGAACTGATAAGTCACGGGCAGATGATCGATCTTCGTGTCGTACGTGGCAAAAATGTCCGCCACGGTATAGGCCGGCATGAAGAACGTGTTGACAGAGTCGCCCGCCCGATCGCCGACATAATGCGCGCCGCCGCCCAGCCGCAGGCGTCCGGGGAGCCTGTCGCCGAAATCGTAGACGAGATAGAGCGAAGCCGTGTTCATTGGAACATTGAACAGCTTGGCATTGCCGACAACGGGATCGTTGATCAGCCGTGCGTCGGTATAGCCGTAACTTCCGATCATGCTCCATTCGTCGGTCAGCCTGCCGGTCACGTCCAGTTCGACGCCGCGAGACCTGGCCGCACCGGACGTCCGCGCCGCCGACTTGCCGCCGCCGATGTCGTCCAGCACCAGCACGTTCTTCTTCTGGATGTCGTAGACCGCCAGAGTGCCCGACAGCCGCTTGTTGACGTCGAATTTCAGACCGGTCTCCCACTGCGTTCCTTCTTCGGGCGCAACGGTGGAATCGACGACGAAGCCGGCCGTGAACGGCGGGATGACCGAAGTCGGCTTCAGCGACTGCGTATAACTCACGTAATAGGAGAGCTGGTCGTTCAGCTTGACGATGACGCCGCCGAGCGGCAGCACCTTGTCGCCCGAAAGATTGGTGGCAGTGACGAAGAGGGGCCGGCCCTTTCCGGCGAGCTGCTCGTATTCCATCCAGCGCACACCGCCGATCACGGACAGCCAGTTGGTCAGGTGGGACGTGTCCTGCGCGAAGAAGCTGCGGGTGCCGAGCTTGTCGGTCTGCTCGCTGTCGGTTGCCGAAACGGTCGTGCCCGGCGTGACCCGTCCGTAGACGGGGTTATAGAAATTGAAGCTCGGCGTCGCCTGGCGAATCAGATCGTGGCGATCGATCGTGCGATACAGCGCCTCGCCGCCGAACAGGATCTCGTTGCGGAAACCGCCCACCCAGACGTCGCCTTGCAGATAGGAGGTGCCGTAGCTGGCGTTGCTCAGCGAGTTGCGCGTACCGTCGTTGCTGCGGGTTTCAACGCCGGTCGTGGCGTTGACGCCGGTGATACGAAGCTGGTTCGCGCTGAAAGTCTCGGTGTTGTAGCTGTAGGCCGCCGTGACCTTCCAATTTTCGTCGAGCTTCTGCTCGACGGAAGCCTGCACCAGGTCGGACGTGCCCCACATGTTGTTGAAGGGCTCGTCGAGCCGGCGCGTCTTCGGGATCGCCAGCGGAGCGCCTTTGACGAAAGCCGTACCGCGGTCGAACGGAGTGATGAACTCGCGGTGCTCATAGGTGAGCTGCACCGTCGTGGTGTCGCCGTACCAGGCCAGCGACGGATTCACCAGCATTTCGCGGTGGCGGCCGAAATTGCGCCAATAGTCCTCGCTGACTCCATAACCGACGAAGCGATAGGCGAGACCGCCGTCGCCGATCGGACCGGTGATGTCGAGCGTGCCGTCGGCGCCGCTGCGGTTGTTCGCATAGGTCGAACCGAGCAGCGTGACCGAACCGTGCTGATTGAGCTCCGGCCGCTTGCTGATGGTGTTGACGATGCCGCCGGGATCCATGATGCCGTAGAGCAGCGAGGCCGGCCCCTTCAGCACCTCGACGCTCTCGACCGCGGCATTGAGGCTCCGGCCCTGCACCAGCGGCATGCCATTGCGCATGATCGAGCCGTCGCGATTATCGCCGAAGCCGCGACGGATCACGGCGTCCTGAGTGCCTGCAAGCGTGTTGGTCTGCGTGATCCCGCTGATGTTGACCAGCGCATCGTCGATGTTTCGCGGCAATTGGTCTTTCAGCACCTGCGCGGGCACGACGTTGACGGTCTGCGAGGTATCGAGCGGCGAGGCGCCGCTGCGCAGCGTGGTGGCGCTCGGCATCGCACGGTAGCCGAGCTTGGCGGCCTGTTGCGCAGCGGCGTCCGCGGCGGCGCGCTCCGACAGCGTCGGCGCGGCGGGCGCAGAATTGCGATTCGACTGGCGCCGCGCCGCAGTTTGCGTGCGGCGTGAGGCCTGGTCCGCCGCGCGCGCCAGCTTCGGCCGCTGTGCCGGTGCCTCCACCGTCACCGGCGGCAGCGCCGATTGGGCCTGCGCGGTCGTCGAGTTGAAGGGAGATACGAGCAGCACCGCTGCACCGAGGAGAAGACCTGCGCGGCTATCGCCGGCGCGAAGACGATGGCTGCTGACGCATTGGCCATCCAGATGAGCACGCACGTTCGATTCACTTCCAAGTCAGACACGGCATTGAAGCTCGCGCGTCTAACAGCCACCGTGCGCGAAGAGAACCGTAGGCGGAGTTGAATCGCTCTAGTGTTGAATCATTCTAAGAAGAGAGCGGCAGTGAACGGCAATCTCCAATTGCCGTCGTGCCACCCGCGACACGTCGCGCGCGAACTCGCGGCGACGTATCAAGATTTCCTGCGTCTCACGCGATCGCAGGCGCCGTCACCTCGTCGAGCTTGCGCTTCAACGCAGCGCCGTCGGATGACGCGCGGAGCGGCGGCCGCACGCGCAGCCAGGCTGCATCGCCGGTCTGTGCCGCAAGGATCGCTTTCAGCGTCGCGGTGGACGACGGCGTCTTCAGCACGATATCGATCGCGGCCTGCATGCGCGCTTCGACATCCTTGCCGTCGACCATGCCCTTGACCAGTTCGGGCACGACATTGGCCATGCCGCAGATGGTGCCGGCCCCGCCGGCGGCCATCGCGCGGGCGATATCGGCCTCGTTGCCGACGGTGATCGCGAGCTCGGGCGCGGCGGCACGGAAGGCCTGGAACTGCTTGAAGTCGCCGCTGGAATCTTTCAGGCCCGCCACCACCCGGCCGTAGCGCTTGCGCAAGCTCGCAGCGACGGTGGTCGGGATCGCGACGCCCGACACCTGCGGAATGTGATAGAGATAGGCGCGCAGCCTTTCGTCGGCGACGCCGTCGATGATCGCGGCGAAGGCATCCTCGATGCCGTCAGGCGTGACGTTGCGATCGAAGTAAGGCGGCAGCACCAGCACATGACGCAGGCCAAGGTTGAGCGCCGCGCGTGAGAGAGCGATGCTGTCCGAGAAGGCGGGAAAGCCCCCGCCGATCCCGATACGGTCGGCGGCAACACCGGCCTTGAGCACCGCCTCCACGGTCGCGATGCGCTCGGCGACGCTGAAGGTGGTGCCCTCTCCGGTGGTGCCGAACAGCACGACGCCATCGACGCCCTTGCTGAAGAGCTGTTTGGCGTGAGCGGCGAGCTTTGCCGAATCCACGCTGCCGTCGGCCGCCAGCGGCGTCGCCGATGCCACCCAGAACCCGCGAATTGCCTCGGTCATCACACTGCCCTTTGCTTCAACCCCGAACTAAGCCTCTGATCTTCAACGATCTTCCGCGGCTTCATCGGGCCTTGTTTTTGCTTTACTTTTCGTCTTGTACCTTACATACAAGGCATACGCAAACCCTTTCCACCGCGAAGGCGCGCCTGAGGCGCGGCCAGCTTCCGAGGAGGTCTCGCATGAACATGGTGACCCCCATCGGGCGACCCGAGCAATTGCTCGGCGCGCTGCGCGACAAGCTCGGCGCGGCTGCCGTGCTGATCGGCACCGACGTGCCGGCGCGCAATTGCAACGACTGGAGCGCGAGCCTGCCGCAGACGCCGCTCGCGGTGATCCGCCCCGTCGATGCGCAAGGCGTGGCCGACGCGGTTGCCACCTGCCGGCAGGCACATCTGCCGTTCGTGCCGCAGGGCGGACTGACCGGACTGTGCCGCGGCGCCTCGCCCGAAGCCGGCTGGGTCGCGATCTCGCTGGAGCGCATGACCGGCATCGAGGAGATCGATGCGGCCTCCGCAACGATGACGGTGAAAGCGGGAACGCCGCTGGAGACGATCCAGAAGGCCGCGGACGAGGCCGGCTTCTTCTTTCCGCTCGACCTCGGCTCGCGCGGCTCCTGCGCGATCGGCGGCAATCTCTCCACCAATGCCGGCGGCAACCGCGTGATCCGCTACGGCATGACGCGCGAGCTGGTGCTCGGGCTCGAAGTCGTGCTGCCCGACGGCAGCATCATCACCGGCCTCAACAAGCTGATGAAGAACAACGCCGGCTATGACCTCAAGCACCTCTTCATCGGCTCCGAAGGCACGCTCGGCATCATCACCCGCGTGGTGCTGAAGCTGTTCCCGAAGCCGCGCTCGACCATGGCCGCGCTCTGCGCGCTGAAGGACTATGCCGCGGTGGTCGCGCTGCTCGGCGCGGCGCGCAGCGGGCTCGGTCCGCTGCTGTCGGCCTTCGAGGTGATGTGGCCGGACTATTGGGACGTGATCACGAATCGAGCCGGGGTGAAGCCGCCCGTCACCGCCGGCCACGGCCTCTACGTGCTGGTGGAAGCACAGGGCACCGACGAGAGCGTGGATGCGCCGCGCTTCCAGGCCTGGCTCGAAGAGCTGATGGAGCGCGGGCTGCTGGCGGATGCCGCCGTGGCGCAGTCGCTGGCGCAGACGCAGGCGTTCTGGCGCGTGCGCGACATCTGCGCCGAGTTCGGCCAGGTGCTCGGGCCGCACATCTCCTACGATATCGGCCTTGCGGTGGCGCGGATGGACGAGTTCGTCACGCGTTGCAAGGCCGCGCTCGCCGATGGCATCAAGGGCTGCGAGAGCGTCTATTACGGCCATATCGGCGACGGCAATCTGCATCTGGTCTCATGGGTTGCCGGCCTTGCCGTCGAGCAGCAGCCGAAGGAAGAGATGGACACGATCATCTATGGTCTCGTCCGCGAGCTCGGCGGCAGCGTCTCCGCCGAGCACGGCATCGGCACGTTGAAGAAGAAATGGCTGGGCCATGCCCGCAGCGAAGCCGAGATCGCGCTGATGCGGACGCTGAAAGCGGCGCTCGATCCCGATCAGCTGCTCAATCCCGGCAAGGTGATCTGAGACACGCAAATGCGCTCGCTCAAGCTCGATACGCCGAAATCGCTGTCGCAGCGGGTGATGCAGCGGCTGCGTCAGGCGATCATCGACGGCGAGTTCGCGCTTGGCGCCGCCATCTCCGAGGAGATGGTGGCCAATTCCTTCGGCGTCAGCCGCACGCCGGTGCGCGAGGCCATGGGCCAGCTGCAGGCGCAAGGCCTCGTGGTAATCCGCCCGCAGGTCGGCAGTTTCGTCTTTACGCCGAGTGCGGACGACATCAACGCGCTCTGCACGTTCCGCATCGCGCTCGAGCCCAAGGCGGCCGAGCTCGCCTATCGTCACGATCGCGGCGGTGCAATCGCCTCGATGAGCGAGGCGATCGCGGCGATGGAGCCGGCGGTCACGGCGAAGGACAACATCGCCTATGGGCGCGCCGATGCCGCCTTTCACGAGGCACTGTTCGCCCATTGCGGCAATCGCTATCTCGCCGAATCCTATCAGCTGGTCTCCGGCCGCGTCGCCGCGCTCCGCACCAATCTGACCTCCCCGATCGACGTCAGGACCCGCACCTCGTTCGACGAGCATCGCAAGCTGCTCGATCTGTTCGGGCGCGGCGAGTTCGCCGCTTTCGAGGCATTGATGACCACGCACATCACCAATTCGGGCGTGGTCTATGCCAAGGCTTTGAGGGTGGAGCCGCTGAAAGCGGATTGAGCGCGACTATTTCGCGTCCCTCGAGCCCGGCCTGTCCAGGAAATCCAGCGCGGTGTTGATCTGTTCGAGCTGGTGCTCGATCTTGTCGCGATCCTCGACCGACGGCGCCTTTTCGAGCTGCTCCACCAGCTTCTGCTTCCGCAACAGCAAGTTCTCTATGACTGTGCTCACAGCTCCCCCATCGCCACAAACGGACGTCGCGAGCGCGCGCGAGCCGGGCTCGACGCAACCCTCGATCAGAATGTCCACGAAGGCGGATGGTTCCTGGCGGCTCGGGAACCGCGATCTTTCACGCCTCCGTCGGTTGTATTCAGGAGCCCGGAGTCCTATGCGTATCCGCCATGGACACCCAGATCATCACCGCCGCAAAGCCCCTGATGGCCCAGGCCCAGCCGCGCAAGCCGGCGCCGTTCCTCCCCATGAGCCGCGCCGAGATGGATGCGCTCGGCTGGGACGCCTGCGACATCGTGCTGGTGACGGGCGATGCTTATGTCGACCATCCGAGCTTCGGCATGGCGATCATCGGCCGCCTGCTGGAGGCGCAGGGTTTTCGGGTCGGCATCATCTCGCAGCCGGACTGGCACTCGGCCGAGCCGTTCAAGGCGTTGGGCAAGCCAAAGGTGTTCTTCGGCGTCACCGGCGGCAACATGGATTCCATGGTCAACCGCTACACCGCGGATCGACGCCTGCGCCATGACGACGCCTATACGGCCGGCGGCGAAGGCGGCAAGCGGCCGGACCGCTGCACCGTCGTCTACGCCCAGCGCTGCCGCGAGGCGTTCAAGGACGTAGCCGTGGTGCTCGGCGGCATCGAGGCCTCGCTGCGCCGGATCGCGCATTACGACTATTGGTCCGACAAGGTGCGCCGTTCGGTGCTGGCCGACGCCAAGGCCGATCTGTTGCTCTACGGCAATGCCGAGCGCGCCGTGGTCGAAGTCGCGCAGCGGCTCGCCGCCGGCGAAGCGCCGCGCGCGCTCGACGACATCAGGGGTGTCGCGCTGTTCCGCAAGGTGCCAGAGGATTACACCGAGCTGCACGCCGACGATCTCGATTCCGCGGACGAGGGCGCAACGCGCCAGAAGGGCGCGACCGTGATTCGGCTGCCGGCGCTGGAGCAGGTCGAGCAGGACCGCGAGGCCTATGCGCGGGCCTCACGCGTGCTGCATCGGGAGAGCAATCCCGGCAATGCGCGGCCGCTGGTGCAGCGTCACGGCGACCGCGATCTCTGGCTTAACCCGCCGCCGATCCCGCTGACCAGCGACGAGATGGATGCGGTCTACGACCTGCCCTACGCGCGCGCGCCGCATCCCTCCTATGGCGATGCCAAGATTCCCGCCTGGGAGATGATCAAGTTCTCGGTGACGATCATGCGCGGCTGCTTCGGCGGCTGCACCTTCTGCTCGATCACCGAGCACGAGGGCCGCATTATCCAGAACCGCTCCGAGGGTTCTATTCTTCGCGAGATCGAGAAGATCCGCGACAAGACGCCGGGCTTCACCGGCGTGATCTCCGACATCGGCGGCCCCACCGCCAACATGTACCGGATGGCGTGCAAGGACCCCAAGGTCGAGGCGGCGTGCCGGCGGCCGTCCTGCGTCTTCCCCGAGATCTGCCCGAACCTCAACACCTCGCATGACGACCTCATCCGGCTCTATCGCAAGGTGCGCGAGACCAAGGGCATCAAGAAGGTGATGGTCGCCTCGGGCGTGCGCTACGACCTCGCCGTCGAGAGCCCGGAATACATCAAGGAACTCGTCACCCATCACGTCGGCGGCTATTTGAAGATCGCGCCTGAGCACACCGAGCGCGGCCCGCTCGACAAGATGATGAAGCCGGGCATCGGTGCCTACAACAGGTTCAAGCGGATGTTCGACGAAGCGGCCGAGCGGGCCGGCAAGAAATATTACCTGATCCCCTATTTCATCGCCGCGCATCCGGGCACGACCGACGAGGACATGATGAACCTCGCGCTCTGGCTCAAGAAGAACCGTTATCGCGCCGATCAGGTGCAGACCTTCCTGCCCTCGCCGATGGCGACGGCGACTGCGATGTACCATACCGGCGTCAATCCCCTGCGCGGCGTGCGCCACGGCGGCAGCGACAAGGTCGAGGCGATCAAGGGGCTGCGCCAGCGCCGTCTGCACAAGGCCTTCCTGCGCTACCACGATCCCGACAACTGGCCGGTGCTGCGCGAGGCCCTGATCGAGATGGGCCGCCGCGACCTGATCGGCTCGCAGCCCCACCAGCTCGTGCCGGCACACCAGCCACCCGGCACCGGCAAGGCCGCCGGCACCAGGCGTCCCGTTCGCCCCGGCGGCAAGACGCAGAAGTTCACGACCAAGGGCGTGCGGGTGATGAAGTAGCGGTTGGCTCGCCTCCTAAAGAGCGATGCGACGAGGATGAATCGTCATCGCGCTTTAGGTTATTGTCTAAGCATGATCTTTTCGGAAAACCGCTGCGCACTTTTCCGGATCATGCTTTAAAGAGCCAGCACGACCTCGCCCGACACGGCGTCGGTTACGCCGCGTCCGTTGCCCTGATCTTCGAGCACCGACCTGAAGCTGTCGAGGGTCTTGATCATCGCGGGACGCGCCGCGGCCATCGCATCCTGGCTGGCCCAGGTGCCGATCAGACAGAAGCTCTGCTCACCGGTCTTGACGATGACGCCATGCTCGAGCCCGGGCCATCTGGCCTTGCCGTTGCGATGCGCGTCGAGGAAGGCGGCCTCCTCGCCCTGCTTCACCTTGAACTTCACCACGTTGTAAACCTGCATGACGCGCCTCCGAAAAATGGACTGATGAAAACGGGCGCCGTGTGAGGGACAGGACGAAAAGTCCGTGCCTCGCCCCGACCGAATGTTGCCTCTCGCGCATGGGGCCGTCACCGTGACAAATCAGCATGCCCGGCCGCCGCCGATGCTTCAGGCCTGCGAAAATGTCGAAAACAACCCCATGCACAGTAGACCGAGCCAGCAGGATCAATGGCTTAGGGCTCGCCCAACGCGACTGATGTGCCGAACAAGAACCTGTTGCTTCGTCGGGCAGAACAGGGCGCACCGCGCTGCCGCCCTGCGCCTGTTTGACTTCCCTGTCATCATGTAACATATAAAGTTACATGAAACGAGACAGCCGATTATCCGGCGTGCTGCATGTCCTCTTGCACATGGCGCAGCAGCCTGGACCGTTCACGTCCGAGACACTTGCGAAAGCCATGGACACCAACCCCGTGGTGATCCGCCGCATCATGGCGGGCCTGCGGGAGCTTGGTTACGTGCGCTCGGAGAAGGGCCACGGCGGCGGCTGGACGCTTGCCTGCGATCTTTCGAAGGTCACGCTGCGCGACGTCTATGCCGCGCTCGGCAGTCCCGCGCTGCTGGCGATGGGCAACCGGACCGAGGCGCCCGGCTGCCTGGTCGAGCAGGCCGTCAATGCCGCGCTCGATCAGGCCTTTGGCGCTGCCGAGGCGTTGCTGCTGGCGCGCCTCGGCGAGGTGACGCTGAAAATGCTGGGCGAGGATCTGCGCAAGCGCCTCGGCTCCCGCAAGCCTCACGGCATGAGCGCGCATCACGCCTAGCGCGCACGATCCGGCAAGGACAACACCATGACCGACATTCAAGCCATGTTCTCCGATCCGCAAGCCGTGGCGAACTACACCGAGGGGCCGCCGCGCTTCGTGCCCGGCTACAACGCCATGCTGTCGATGGCGGCGATCCTGCTGGCCGAGCGCGCACGTGAGGATGCGCGCATCCTCGTGCTCGGCGCCGGCGGGGGTCTCGAGCTGAGAATGTTTGCGCAGGCGCAGCCGCGCTGGAGCTTCGACGGCGTGGACCCCTCCGCTGCGATGTTGGCGCTCGCCGCGCAAACCCTGGGACCGCTCGCATCGCGCGCGCGCCTGCATCAAGGTTACATCGACGATGCGCCGGAAGGACCATTTGACGGCGCCAGCTGCCTGCTCACCCTGCACTTCGTCGATATCGCGGAGCGGCGCCGCATTGCTTCGGAAATCCGCCGCCGCCTCAAACCGCGCGCGCCGTTCGTGGTCGCGCATTTGAGCGCGCCCGATGGCGACGAGGAGCGCGCGCGATGGCTGTCGCGCTACTCCGCGTTCCTGGCCTTCTCGGGCGTCGAGCCCGACAAGGCGGCAGCCGCGCGAGACGCCGTCACCCATCATCTGGAGATCCTCACGCCGGCCGCGGACGAGGCCATCCTGCGCGATGCCGGCTTTGCCGAGCCCGCCCTGTTCTATACCGGCTTCACCTTCCGCGGCTGGGTGGCCTACGCGTGAGGCGGCACGGCTTCGTCAACCCGGCCGGGCATCATGCAATTGTTGCGTCAGGGCTCGGCCATGACGAAGGGAGACGGACGTTCGTGATGCCAGGGATGTGACCAATCGTGAGACCGCGATGTGTTGGAACGATGGGACTGGGCGCTAAGTAACCAAGCGAAGAACTTGGAGAAATAGCCATGCGATTCATTCTTGCCTTGAGTCTTCTGATCACCTTGGGCGGCGTTGCCGACGCGGCACAGCTGCATCACGGGCACCGGCGGAACGCCATTGTTCATTCCCATCAGGGGGTGATCGCGCCGGGTCCCACTTCAGGGTTCGCCTACGCAGCGCCTCCGCCGATGCACCCAGGCGCCCCGGTCTACCCTGGCGCGACCGAGCCGTATTATGGTGCTTCTCAGGGTTACGCGCCTGGCGAGAAGGAGCGGTTTCTCCACAGTCTGTTCAGCCCATGATGAGCGGCCGGGAGGCTCATTGCCGCCCGCATCTGGCGACACCTCGTTGCGAAGCTGCTGAGATGAACCCGCAGCTTCCCCTTCTTCAAATCACAGGGCGAGGATCTTGGTTACCGTCGGGTCGGATCGTTGGACCCGCCAGGACGGATGGTCTGGGGGCCGCCCTGCCCGGCGTTACCCGCGCTATTCCCGCTGGTACCCGCGCTGGATCCTGCGGCTGTGCCGCCCGTCGCACCAACACCGCCCGCCCCTGTTCCGGCCGCGCCGCTCGTTCCGCTCGCCGAGCCGTCGCCGGTTCCTCCGGCTCCCGCGCTCGCACCCGCGCCGCCTGCTCCTCCTGCGCCCCCTGCACCGCCTGCCTGCGCATGGGCGAAACCTATCGACGCGCCGGCAAGCAACGCACACATGGCCACTGAGGAGATTGTCTTTCGCATGGTTCAAACTCCGGTTGACGATGACATGCCAATCAAAGCCGCGTGCAAACGTTCCTGTGAAATTCGTCGCAGGTTTCCGCAGTCGTGAGCGCCTTTCTCGCAGAGTAAACAGGCCGGAGCGAGAACGCGTAGGCGATGAATGCAATGCAGGATGCATTGCGCGATCCGATGCACATGGTGAAGCGACGCGGCGAGAGCTTGCGTCAGGATATGAACCGATTGCGTGCGCCTTCTGCGGCGAGAGGCCGCCGAGCGCGGCGAGCAAGTTCATTCCGCGGAAGAGTTTCTTCCTACGCTCGCGGAACCATCGTTCCGCGAGTCTATTGGCTCACTGACACAAACTTCTTTCTTCTTTTGGGAGATACATCATGAGAATTCTCACAGTTCTAGCAGCCGCAGCCAGTACGCTTATCGTGACCGCGGCATCGGCAGCCCCGCTTTCCCTCGACACACCGCCCGCGCCGGAGAGCAGCCTTCAAAATGTTCGCATGGTCTGCAACGAGGACGGACGGTGCTGGCGCGAACGTAGCGAAAGGCGGGTCATCATCCGCGAAGGGCGCGATGCCTACGGATATGCACCACGTGAGCGCTACATCGAGCGGCGTGGCTATGAAGACCGCGGCGGCGTCGGCATCCACGCTCCCGGCGTGAGCGTCGGGATCGGCACCTACTGAGAGACGAAGCCAGCCGATGCAAGAGGTCGCGGTGCAATCCGCGGCCTTTTTTCTTTCCTCAGGCGATCGGCCAGCGGGTGGCAACGCGCGAGAAAGCGGATGCATAGACAGCATCGACCACCTAAATTGTCGCGCTGCTCTGGCTATTCCGGGCATGGAACGCCATATCACCGATATCACCGCACGCCCCTCGGCTGTCATCGGTGACTGAGAGCATCAGGCTCCCGCCGCGACCAAGAGGCGGTCAACATGTCACGAATCTCCCCGTCCATCATCAACGAGTGGCTCGTTCCGCCCGTGCTGCGACCGATCTATTTCGTGCTGCCGATCGCCTTTGCGATGCTGCTTCAATGGTAGATCACCGCGACGGACCCGCACCATCTGCTCAGGCCGACAAGCGGCGCCGCCAGGCGGCGACGGCTCAGCCGTCCCTGGCTTGCAAACTGGACGTCAAGGCATCGGACGCTCGCGACAGAGCCCGGAACATGCCGCTCGGCGAGGAGCGTGCAGAGGCGACGCAAGAGGCTATGATCCTCGAGAACGCCGCGGACATGCTCAGGCATTTCGGCACGCGGGCCAGCTGACTCAGGCGACCGCGGCGATCGAGCCGAGCGGCACGTCCAGCGCGTAAACGAATCCGCCCCGTTCATATGCGAGGCTCACCTGCCCGGTCAGTTGCTGGCCCAGAGACCCCATCATCCGGGTGCCGAAGCTCCGCCGTGTGGGCGGCTCGACCGGGGGACCGCCCCTTTCGGTCCAGACCAGGCGAAGCCTCTGCTTCAACTCATCGATCGCCCACGAAATCTCGACGCGGCCTGTCGGGACGGACAGCGCGCCGAACTTGGTGGTGTTGGTGCAGAGTTCGTTGAACGTCATCGCAAGCGCAATGACGGCGACGGAGGTAATCCTGATATCCGGCCCATTGAAGTGGAAGCGTCTGCCGCCCTGACTGTCGTAGGGCTCCGTTGCGCTGCTCAGCGTGTGGGTCAGGCTCGCATCGGCCCAACTCACCTGCATCAGCAGATCATGGGCTCGCCCCAATGCGAGCAGCCTGCCCTCCATGGCCTTCTGTCCGTGCCCGATACTCGGCGCTCCGCGAAAGCTCTGGGATGCGATCGCACTCACCATGGCAAGCGTATTCTTGACGCGATGATGAAGCTCGCCGAGGATCAGCTTCTGCAATTTGTCGGCGGCACTTCGCTGCTCGGCATCGATGCCGGCCTGAATGATCAGGGCCCGCGCGTCGATCTCGGCCTGTTCGAGCAGCAGGCGAAGGCTGTCGTTCTCGGCAGACAGGGAAGCCTCCTGCTCCGACCGGGAGGAGGAGGTGCGCGCGGCGTCAGACGCGCCATCGAGCGTCCAATCGCCTGCCGTCGGAACGATCTGCAAAGCACCCGCGCCCACCATGGTCTTAAGCTCGGTGATCATTTGCTCGACACCGAGCGGTTTACCGAAAAATCTGCTGTTCGCCGGCCGTTCGGCCTCGGACGGCTTGACGCGGCCGGACACCAGAATGATCTTGATCGAGGGCCAGCGCTCATGCACCGCATGGGCGAGCTTGAGGCCATCGATACTTCCCGGCATTTGAATGTCGGTCAGCAGCAGCGAGATGTCCGATCGGGACTCCAGAACCGAGATTGCCTCGTCGGCATTGATCGCCTCGATGGGACAGAACCCGGCATCCTCCACGATGTCGACCGCACGCATCCGCAGGATCATCTCGTCCTCGACGATGAGAACATTCGGCACCTGGGTTGGCTCTATCGACATGGTGATCTCGCTCTCTCTCGGTGGGCCGAGGGAGTCTCGGCACCCGCGAATGCTCGTAAATCGATTGCCCTGGACCGACGCCGCGCCCATTGCTGCGCTTTTCGAGCGAAGAAGGCCAGCCAATTCGCCGCGTCTGCGGCGCCTCGTCTCGGCGCGATGGTCTGATGCCGACCAGGCTGGTTTGGACGGGAAGAGCTGGGCCTGGGCTGATCTCTCAGGCGAGCGGATTGAACGAGGACCGAACTATCGCCGGGCAGTCACGAGGCGAGCTTCCTGGATCTTCGTTCCAGAGCCGGCATGTCGCAAACAGGACGTGGGAAAGTCCGGCCAGACTTGTGCCGAGCAATCCGGGAAAGCTGCTCGGATTTCGAGCCGGTCGCCTTTGGCCAGCGCCACAAGCTCGTCCGCCTGCACTTTTGGAGCAAAAGGCGGCAAAGCGATCACCGCCGCTCCGAGGAGCATGAAGATCGCGAGGGATGACAGGGATCTCACCATTTTGCTCTGCTGACTTCTGTCTTCGATCCCGCCACGGTCGAGGATCCGCCAGGACAACAACCATAACGAGATATCGTTCCACGCAATAGATTTGAACCATTGGCCCTGCCAATCGTCTTCCTCCCTGGAGGAAGAACACATGATGGAAGACCAACTCGCCCGCCAAGAGCAGGTCGCTTTTCGTTTAGAACAATCCAGACGTCTGCTGCGAGGCGCGAAAGATCCCACGACCACGCAGCGCATTGGCAGGCTGATCGGTGACCTGGAGCGAGAGCAAGCGGAAGAAAACGAAAAGTAAGCCGCCGCCGGCCGCAAACGCGCCCCAACCGACGTCTGATCACCGTCGTTAACCCTGTCGGCAATGATTCGCCGCAGGCCTCCCGCCGCCGGCAAAGCTGCCTTATTGGCGCGGAGAATGTTCAGCGGCGCTAACTGAGGTTAGAGGCGCGTTATGCTGAGAATGGCGTTGTTGGGCCTCGTCATCCTGTTGAGCGTGGGAATGCTCTCAGCAATGGAACTGAGCGCCCCACCGCGTCGCGCGGTCACGGTCGTCCCACCGCCTGCCGAGCAGAGCGCGCACATCTCTGCTTCGCATGATGCGCTGGCGAAGGCCGATCGCCTCGAAATTGCCGCTGCGGGCGGCGCGATGCCGGCGGAGGCAGCTTCGGGCGAAAACCCCGTTGCTCCCCAAGACGTCCATGTCGGTTCATCCGCGCCGGCACCGATTGTCCGTCCTCGGCACGATGCGAAAACGAAAGCGACCGCCGAACGTCCCAAGCCGAAGCCAAAGGTGACCGTCGTCAAGCGAACAGCCAATGTTCAGCGTGCAAGAGCCGCCGGCGAGACCGAGCCCTGTCGGCTCAAGGCGTTCGGCGGCTTGCTCAAGGCGCTGAATTTGACCGGGTGCGAGATCTGAGGGCTCCACAGGCATTTTCCCTATTCTGGCGTCTCGCAAACTCTTCCGATCATCCCTAAATTGCCCGCATGAAAAAGATCGGATTCCTCTCCTTCGGGCACTGGACGCCCTCGCCGCAATCGCAGACCCGCTCCGCCAGCGACACGCTGCTGCAATCGATCGACCTTGCCGTCGCGGCCGAGCAGTTAGGGGCCGACGGCGCCTATTTCCGCGTGCATCATTTCGCCCGGCAGCTCGCGTCGCCCTTTCCATTGCTCGCGGCGGTCGGTGCCAGGACGAGCCGTATCGAGATCGGCACGGCCGTGATCGACATGCGCTACGAGAACCCGCTCTACATGGTGGAGGACGCCGGAAGCGCCGACCTCATCGCCGGCGGCCGGCTGCAGCTCGGCATCAGCCGCGGCTCGCCGGAGCAGGTGATCGACGGCTGGCGCTACTTCGGTTATCGCCCGGCCGAAGGCCAGAGCGATGCCGATATGGGACGGCGCCATGCCGAGGTGTTCCTCGACCTCTTGCGCGGCGAAGGATTTGCCGAGCCCAATCCGCGGCCGATGTTTCCGAACCCGCCGGGCCTGTTGCGCCTGGAGCCGCATGCACAGGGCCTGCGCGAGCGGATCTGGTGGGGCGCCGGCTCGAACGCGACGGCGGTGTGGGCGGCCAAGCTCGGCATGAACCTGCAGAGCTCGACGCTGAAGAACGACGAGACCGGCGAAGCCTTCCATGTGCAGCAGGCGGCGCAAATCCGTAGCTTTCGCGCGGCGTGGAGGGACGCCGGCCACGCCCGCGAGCCCCGCGTCTCCGTCAGCCGCAGCATCTTCGCGCTGATGAACGATCGCGACCGCGCCTATTTCGGCGCGGAGCGCGGCGGCGAAGACCAGATCGGCTTCATCGATCCGCAGACCCGCGCCATCTTCGGCCGGAGCTATGCGGCCGAGCCGGACGTGCTGGTCGAGCAGCTGCGGCAAGACGAGGCGATCGCGGAGGCGGATACCTTGCTGTTGACGATCCCGAACCAGCTCGGCGTCGATTATTGCGCGCACGCGATCGAGGCGATCCTGACGCACGTGGCGCCGGCGCTGGGATGGCGGTGAGCAAGCGCTCAGCATTGGCGCCACACTGACCAGGATCCCGACCTCTAAGGCACGATCCAGGAAAAAATGGGTAGCGGTTTTCCGGAAAGATCATGCGCAGACAACCTAAGGCATGATGGAGTCAGGCTCGATCGGCGCGTGCCGTCACCTCTCCCCGACGGGGAGAGGTGATCTGAGTTCTCCGCACCATCGATTCAACCAAAATACATCCCGCTTTAAGGCGCGGTGACGATTCATCGAATCGCATCGCACTTCAGGCGAACAGCTCGCGGTCTCTCCTGCCGGTCGGATCGTCCCAGTCCTTCTGCCACCACGGCTTCTCTGAAGGCCGCTTGGGCGGCAACTGAAGCTCGAGCACCTTCCTGCTCTTCCCCCTTGCGTCTTCCCGGGCGGAGCGGAAACGGTAGTGATCGTAGATGCGCAATGCTTCGATCATGTAGCTGGTCGCGACCGTCCGATCCTTGATCAGCACCAGGTTCTCGCCATTGTCGGTGTCGGCGGGCTCGGAGAAATTGTATGAGCCCAGATAGACACGTGCATCATCGGTATTGAAATCGAGCACGACGAATTTGTGGTGCATCCGGGTGCCCCGGTGCTGACCGCCACTGCCGGAAAGTCCCGACGGCTCCGTACTGAACGGAGCCGGCACATTGCCAGTCAGGGCCGACGAACGAACGACGCGCTTCTTGTTGTCGGCCGTCAATACGGCGACGCCCAAATTCCCGTTCTTCACGCGCGCATCGGCGATGCCAAGCGCGAACACGCTCCTGCTCTTGATGGCCCGACCGAGGGCAGGACCGATCGGTCCATTTTTCATCTGACCCAGGAACGCCAAAGAAAAGAGAACACTGGATTTCGCCTTGGCTATGTCCTTGCCCACGACTGGCAGGAGCCCGTTCTCCTCGGTGTGCGGTGAAAAGGCGACCTTTCCATCGAGACCGCGCACACCCAGATCGCGCCAGCCTTTCGCCACCTTTGAATCGCGAAAGTCGCCCGCGGCTTCCGCCGAAAAATAGTTCTCAAAAACCTCGAAGTAATCGTCGACGGCATCCTTGCTGTTGACGATGACGGCATTGTTCGACTGCACGTAGAACCCGCGCCAGCTCATGTTGGTGGAGCCGTAGACGACCTTATGCACGCCTTTGCCGGAAACCGCGATGGACTTATGGTGCTGCAGGTCCGCCATGTGTTGGCGCTTGACATTACCGGCCCCCGCCGATTTGCGCAGGCGCCTTTCAGCGACGCTCTCGGGCGAATCCTTGGCCTTGTGCCCGCCGCCTTTTACCGTCGAATCGTCGATGATGACCTTGAGCCTTTTTCCAAGCCTTTCAAGGCGGGTCAGGAGTTCGGGCATGTTGAAGTCGTACGCGATGAGGCGAACATCGGCCTTGGCGGCGATCGCCTCATCCAGCACGTCGAGGATCGAGGCACGTGCTTCGAAGCCCATCCACTTGTAGGCCTCCTCGGCCTTCTTGTTCGTGGGCTTGAAAGTCAAACCATTCTTCGCATCGTCGGGAATGAGACTGCCGAGCTTGCGGTCAGGCGCGAACTTCTCGACAAAGGATTGCGAGGACACATAGCCGCGGGTGAAAGCGACGTTCAGCTTGCCAGGGATGGTTTCGCGCATCAGGGCGATCGAGGCTTCCTGCGGTTCGCCTCGACTGAGCGTTCCCAACTTGTCCATGAACATGGGTGTCACGCGATAGAGAAATTGTCCGTCCTTGTCGGCGTGCCAGGGGAAATGCACCCAGCGGAATTTCTGGATCGGCGCAACCGTGCTCGGGAGCATCGGGTCGCTCGGCTTCTTGCGCTGACCGGGAAAGCCGATGCGATTGGGCACCGGCCAAAATCGGTCGGCCTTCGGCTCCTTGTACTCGATCGCAAAGCCGACGAAGTCGCGCGGTGGCTTGCCCTGTCGCCAATTCATCGCGAGCAGCAACATCCCGTCGCCGCGATGAATCTTCAGGGTGAACGGGGCGTTCGCATTGGTGCCGGTGACCTGATAGGAATTCTTCATTCGGGCCCCCTGAAGCCTGGGAGGCAGATCCTATCAACACAATTCCTGATTGCAAGCGAGCAACGCCTGGCGCAGAAGGGGCGACGCCGGCCGGGCCGACGTCATGTTATCCCGGTCTTCCCGACGCCGAACTAGCGGCCATCAGCCGGATCGCGCGATGAATCAGCATCTATCCCTCGTCAGTCTCGTGGTCGCGGACTATGACGAAGCGATTGCCTTCTTCACGCATGCTCTGAATTTCGAGCTTTGCGAGGACACGCCGCTCGGTGGCGGTAAGCGCTGGGTGGTCGTGCGGCCGCGGGGCCAACTTGGTTCTGGCCTGCTCCTGGCGTGGGCGGACGGTCCGGCGCAGACGTCGCGCATCGGCGACCAGACCGGCGGGCGCATCTTCCTGTTTCTGGAAACGGATGATTTCGAGCGCGACCATGCGCGCATGATCGCCGCCAGCGTACGTTTCGTCGCGGCGCCACGGCATGAGGCCTATGGCATCGTGGCGGTTTTCGAGGATCTCTGCGGCAACCGCTGGGACCTGATCCAGTCAATCAAACGCGGTTGATTGACGAGCGGCCGCTGCCTGCCTCGCCGCTTCACGCCGGCGCCGCGCACCGACGATGTTGCAGCCGCCCCGGCTTCCTACGTCACCGAAGCCGGGGCCGTCGCATTCAGTGCATGTGGCCAATGAGATAGATGCCGCCGCCGACGACCAGGATGGCGGGCACGGCCCAGAGAATCAATACCGGCATTTTCCTCTCCTCCAATCAGCTGCTCCCGGGGACGCAACGGGAAAAAACGGCAAACGTTCCGCCGCGAACGGAACAGGCCGGCGGATGGCGAGTTCATCGCAGCGCCGCATACAGCGGCGAGGGAGAATGCGATGAAGAGATTCATGCTGATATCGGCCGCCGCCCTGCTCGTGTCGACCAGCGCGATGGCGCAGACCACCGTGACCACGACGACCGGCGCCGGGCATGGCGCAACCGTGCAGATCGAACCGGAATATCGCACCAAGATCCGGTCCTACGTCACCGAGCACAAGATCCGCCCGGTCGAAACGCGCGAGAAGATCGTGGTTGGCTCGCCGGTGCCGCGCGACGTCGAGCTCGTGGCCGTTCCGAGCGACTGGGGCCCGTCGCTCACCAAATATCGTTACGTCTATTCGGGCAGCCACGTGATGCTGGTCGATCCCGAGACCCGCATGGTCGTCCAGCAGGTGGACTAACGCCGCTGCGGCGGGCCGTGGAGGAGCGGCCCGCCGTGCATTTCCAATTGATTCATTGCCCGGTGGCGCCTGATGCCGATCGTTCGATATGTCATGTTTGCGAGCTGCTTCATCCTGGCTTTGTTGTTCGCACTCGATCGATCTCTGCCACCGCTCGGCGAGCTTTCTACAGGGCCCGGTGTCGATCGCAGCATCATTCGCATCCACTCGGCACGCGCCTGGCCCGAAAAGATCGTCTTCGACACGTCCACCCAGATCGCGACCGCCGTCTCCTCGCCCTTGCTCGCAACCGAGCGGCAAGACGATCATGCCAGCCAAGCGTTTGCGATGGCGGCGCCGGAGAAGCCGGACATGAAGATCATCGCCGCATCTCAGCCCAACGCTGTTCGCGCAACCAGCCTTCGCTCGAAGCGGACAGCGCGTACGGAGTCTTCACACCGGTTCAACGATCGTCAGGTGATGGTCGGGGCGTTCTGACAGAAGCAGGACTCGGTAGAGGGCGCACAACGCGCACACTCGCGGTCGCGCACATGAACAATGAATGAATGAATGAAAGCGCTGCCCGGCCCTCGCGCCGAGGAACTTCGCATGGCTGCTGATTCATTGCGTCAGCATGTCCGACATGAGGAACGTTTGCGCGATTGCCAATTTATCCCGAGCCTAATTTGGCAATCTGTTTTTGGAAAACCCTGGAGGAGACAGAGATGAGGATCCTGAAACTTTCTGCGGCTGCGGCCGCGCTGCTCGCCGGAACGGCGCTCGCCGTGGCGCAATCGAGCTCGACGATCGGCACCGGCGGTTCGTCAGCGGGCGGCGGCACCAGCAGCTCGACGGTCGGTACCGGCGGCTCTTCCGCCGGCGGCAGCGGGTCGGGATCTGCCTCGACGCTCGGCACCGGCGGCTCGTCGGCCGGCGGCGGCACCAGCAGCTCGACCGTGGGCACCGGCGGCTCGGCGGCCGGCAGCGGCTCGGGCAGCGGCTCGGCCTCGACGCTCGGCACCGGTGGCTCATCGGCCGGCGGCGGCAAGAGCTCGTCCAGCGTCGGCACCGGCGGCTCTGCCGCAGGCAGTGGTTCCAATTCCGCATCGACCGTTGGCACCGGCGGCTCGTCGGCCGGCGGCGGCAAGAGCGGCTCGACGGTCGGCGCAGCCGGCTCGTCTGCGGGTCATGCCAGCGACACGGGCATGGAAAAGGGCAAGGGCCACAACAAGGACGAGTGGAAGAAGGACAAGAACTAGTCCGATCCCGGGAGCGGCCACGTGCCGCTCCCTTTCCATGTTGAGGAGGAGCCGCAATGAACAAGTCAATCGTTGCGATCATGGCGCTGACCTTGATGGGTAGCGCTGCATCGGCAGAAACTATGGAAAAGACTGGCAAGACGGCATCGGGCGAGACCTGCAAGGTCACGGTGGTAAAGCACGCGGACGGCAGCATCAGCGCGGCCGGCTCGTCGGGTTCGAGCACGACCGGATCGACGGCGTCGAGCGGTTCGCTGTCGAGCTCGAGCTCGGCCGGCGGATCGTCCGTGCATGTGCAGGCGGGCGGCGGCAACGTCTCGAGCTCCTCGTCGACGTCGGGCGGTCCTGGCACCACCAGCGCCAGCACCATCACCGTCAACGGCTGCACGATCTCGACCTCGTCACCTTAAGATACATCGAGAGGATTGAAACATGAGGACTTTGCTTACGACCTCGGCGGTCGCACTGCTGCTCGCCGCCGCTTCACCGGCTCTCGCCCAGAAGAGTATCACCGGCGGAAGCGCCGGCTCGGCCGCGGCGGGCGGCACCTCGGCCTCGACGGTTGGCACCGGTGGTACGTCCACCTCGGCGACGGGCAGCACCGGCTCGTCGATCGCGGCCGGTGGCAGCGCCGCAGCCGTGAACGGCAAGACGCAGACCGGCGTCAGCATGAACAAGGGCAACGGGCCGGTGATGAATTCCAACGCCCGCGCGCAGGCCCATGAGGGCGGCACGTTCAGCCGCTCGCACACGCGGACCAAGGTCAAGGCCGGCGCAGAGGTCGGTTCGACCACCAAGACGATGTCGCACGTGCCGGGCTCGAAGCCGACCATGTCGACCACGTCGACGACCTCGCGCTAAACCTCACCGCCTGCCGCCCGAGCTTGCCCGGGCGGCTCTTGTCCTGGATCCGCTCAGTCGGCGCGCAGGCTGTGGCTGATCCGTGTGACGATGCGATCCCATTGCCGCTTCTCGGCCGCGGGATAATTGATCAGCACGCAGTGCACGTAGCCGCGAGAAAAGTTGCAGCGGTTGTACCAGATCTTGTCGCGCTTGATGCTGGAGACCACGAAGAATCTCGGCGTGATCCGTTTGTAGATGATCCCGGACGGCGGATCCTTCCTGGCGAGGAACTCAGCGGGCGAAAGACCCTGCCGGTCGGAAACGGCCTGGACGGTGAGATCGGCCCTGCCGTCGGAGGTGCGAAATTGCCGGCCGTAACCATCGGGCTTGCCGGCTATCTCCGTGAAAACCGAGACGGGAACGTCGACCGAGGTTCCCGTCTCGGGAATCCGATAGCTCGTCCAGCTGTCTGCATTCGCGCCAGAGAGCATGACAGACAGCGCAATGACGGCAACAGGGATCGTCTTCATGTCGGCCTCATCATTTGCGCGGCGCCAGTTGCAGCTCCAGCAGAGCGATCCGCTGCAAATTCCCGGCGTTGCGCTCGCCCGCGCCAGCCGTGCGCAGAATGGATTCCGCGAGCGCGTTGACGTGCGAGGCGTGCACGGGCTCCGGCAATGTGGCAACCGCGGCTTCCAGGGCGGTCGTCATGATCTCGATCACCTCGGGAGAAAATTCGGCGTTGGAAAAGTTCTTCATCGCGCATCGGCCCTTGGTGCGGGCCGTCGGTCAACGCCGGGAAAAAGTGGAAGTTCCTGGATGGGCGCGCGCCCAAGAGCCAAGTCGAGCAGGGCGGCCGGCGTGCCGCGCTACGTCGCGGGCTGGTAGCGCGTGAGATGCTCGAATTCCGCGTCCTCGCGCGCGACGCTCTGCATTCTCACATGGCTGCCGATGACGAGACCGGCGAGCGAGAGCATGAGTCCGAGCGCGAGCGGCGCGAACAAGGCCTCTTCCTGGAACAATCCGTTGAGCAGCACGACCATGACGCCGAAGCCGGCGAGGCCTTGCGTCAGATAGCCTGACGAGGCGTAGAGACGCCAGGCCTTGAGCGCCACCGCGAAATAGAAGCCTAGCGGCACGAAGGCGGCGATCCCCATCTGGTACAGCAGCACGCCGATCGCGCTTTCGACGGCGCCATCGATCGTTCCGGCCGCCTGCGCCGCGCCCCAATCGATGGAGAAATAGCTGTCCGACAAATTGCCGCCGACGCCGAGACCGCGGCCGAACGGTTTCTCCAGGAATCCGTTGAGGCCGCCCATCAGGCCAATGACGTGGTAGTCGCCGATCTGCAGGCCGACGCGGATCGCCAGAATCGCAAAGGCGATCAGGCCCAGGAAACCGAGCAGCAGCGTCACCACGGCGCCGAGCAGCCGGGTCGCGATCCAGGCCGCGACCACGAAGACCATCACAATGAGCGCACCCTTCACGCTGCAAAGGACCAGCAGCGGCAACGCCGCGAGCGCCAGCAGCGGCCGTCCCACCGAGAACAGGAACAGGGCCAGAAAGCCGATCCCGTAGGCGAAGCTGATCGGATGCATGTTCGGGCCGTGGATGCGCAGCATCTTCGACAGACCGAACCCTTCGAGCAGAGGCGTGTTCAGGAAGTCGAAGCTGAAGCGATCCTTGAGGTCCACAGGCACGTTTCCGGTGGCGCGCATCTCGGCCTCCCAGACGCCCGAATGGGTCGCCTTGAGCTCGTCGAAACCCCAGAACGTATAGCCGTTGGTGATGGCCAGCCAGAAGTCCCGGAATGCGAATTCGATATAGCCGCACGAGATGAGAACGACCGCGACCGTCACCAGGAACGGCGTGATGCGCACCTCATAGGTCGCGGCCGTCAGCAGCGACAGCTGGAACAGGAACAGCGGAAGCACGATGTTGCGCAGATAGACCGCGGCCGGCTGCCCGTTCTGGCTGAACCCGACCGCGAAATACAGCGACACCACGGCGAGGGTGACGACACCCCAGCGCATGATCCGGTTCACCTCGGCCGATTGATTCCTCCGGCCCAGCACGTAGAGCCCGAACGTCGCCAGCCACATCACGGAGCAGACGAGGAAATTGTAGCCCTTGATGAAGTCGAGATCGGACGGCAGCGGCACCAGCGGCGACAGGATCGAGACGAACAGGTTCTGGAAGAACAGGACGAAGATCGCGACAGCCGGCGCATAGGTCGGGACCACGACGACGATGGCGATGCCGACGAGCACCTCGACGGCAATGGCGAGGATCGGATCGGCAAGGTGCAGGATCGGAGCAGAGCCGATCGTTGCCACGGCCAGGCAGAAGATCAGGACCAGCTCGCGCCAGGCCGGCGACGTTGGGCCGGCCTGCGCGGTCTCAACCTGCGGTGAATCCCCGGCGCTCATCGATCGTCCCTTGGCATCGCGCGGCGAGCACGATAGCGGGGCGATGTGTAAGGATTCGTTAACGATAGCGGACCGCGCTGTCAGCGGCGGCCAGGCCGGGTCGCACCGTCGAGCAATGCCCGCATCACGTCGGGATCGGGCCTGCCGGTGTTGCGGTCGACGAGGCCAAAGCCCTGCGCCAGCTCCCAATGCGTCCAGCCCCAGCAATGGTCGCGGGCGTAGGCGGTGACTTCCGCCAGCCAGCGCAACCGGCTCGCTCTGGGCGCGCCGGCTTTCAGCACGCCGAATTCGTTGACGATGATCGGCCGCGCGAATTGCTGCTGCCATTGCAGCGCGGGCGCAAGCCAGCGATCGGCGCCCGGCTTGTCCTTGGCGGCGGCAATGGCGACGTCGAGCATGCCGAGCGCCTTGGTCGCGCCCCTATCCTGCAAATCCTGGCGCAGGGCCTGAACCTTGGGGTCGCCGGCATTGATCGGATAAGGCAGATCGATGATGTCGTGCAGCGGATCCTGCGCGTCCCAATGGGCCTGATGGGTGAACACCATCGGATCATAGAAGTGGATGGCGTAGACGACGTCAGGGTCGGGCAGCGGACGGAATCGCGGCAGCGAATCCGCGCGCTGCCAGTTGACCGGACCGACGATGAGGGTATTGGCGGGAAGCAAGTTGCGGACGAAGGCGGCGAGCGCCTCGACCTCGGTCTGCCATTTGTCGGCGTCGATATCGGGCTCGTTGAGCAGCTCGGCGAAAACGCGATCGGCCGGATAGGATCGAATGACCTCGGCAAGGCCGCTCCAGGCCTCCTGCATCTGACGCAGCGCCGCGCCCTGATCTTCCCTGTGCAGGCGGTTGAAGCGATCGCCGGGATGAAGATCGACCGAGGTGGCGTAGCCCAGCTCGGTAAGCTGCTTCAGCGCCTTGTCGAGCACGCGCAGTGTCGCCTTGCGCTCGTCCTTCGAGGCGAAACCGGGCATCACGCGCTCTGCCGGCACCGGCAGCCGGACATGGCTCATTCCCGCCCTGCGCAGCTGCTGCAACAACTCGCGGCTCGGGGCTGCGCCGTTGATCCAGCCGTCGGCATTGAAGCCGCGAGACAATGCGGCGAGCCTGCCGGGTGCGACCGTCCGCGGCACGGGCACACAATCGCTGGCGAAGACCGGGGGACCGAATGAGATCGACAGCAACATCGCTCCGGCCAGCAGACGACGGCGCGAGCCTGCCATCGTCAAACCGCAAGTCCCAATGCGCCGCCCTCGGGGTGCGGCGCCTGCGAGCCGGCAGGCGCATGATTGACGACGAGCCCCGTCGGCACGGTCTCGTACCGCGAGAGCGCCGCGGTCACCCGGCGCATCGCCGCCGAACCGAGCTCGCCGGCGCGCGCCACCAGGACGATCAGGTCGGCATGCGCCGCCAGCGCGATGGCATCGGGCTGCAAGGCGAGATTGCCGGCATGGACGATGATCAGATCGAACTCCGAACGAATATCGTCCTCAGGCCTCGCATCGGCCTTGCGGCCGGCGCTCAGGAGCTCGTCGATCGACTGCAATCCCGCCGTGGTCGAGCCGTCATTCCATTCCGTCACCGGCGGCTGGTGACCTGCGAATTCCCCCTGCAGCCGGATCAAGACGCTCATCATGCCGCGTGTCACCGCGGCCCGATTCAGCGAGCGCGCAACGGTGTTGCCGCCGGCGCTCTTGCCGACCGACAACACCAGGGCAACCTTGCAGCCGCGCACCGGCACGCGATCGATCCGCTCGAGCAGCGGCCGCAGATAGGCACCGAGATCGAGCTCGCCGGGGGAAGCGATCGGCTTTTGCCAGACGGTGCTGGTCGCGGTCGCGGACGAAAGATCGGGGATGCGGGCCCAAACCGGAAGCCGCGGCATCGCTTCCGGCCGGCCCGCGGCAGCAGCCGGAGGCTGAGCTTGCGGCGGGGCTTGTGGCTGAACTTGCCGAGCCTGCGTGTCCGCCACGGCTACCTGCATCGGAGTCTCGGCCGGCGCGGACCGATCGGACAAGCTCGTCGTCACCGCAACGGCAGCGGTCGACGTCAGCAGCGAGCCGATCGCCAGCGCTGCCAGCAGCAGTGCGAGCGGCGGGCGCGTCGGGCGCAGCGGCGGAATGGCCGCCGAAGCGATCTTGGTCTGCGAGGCCTGCAGCTGACGCTGCTCGTTGGTGGTCTTGAACCGCGACAGGAACTGCTCGTAGATGTTCCGGTTGGCGTCGGCGTCACGCTGCAGCTCCTGCAGCTTCACCAGCGCCTGCCCGTCGACCAGCATCTGGGTCTCGACCGCCTTGAGCTGTTTTTCCAGCGCCTTCTGCTGCTCCAGCTGGGCCTCATATTCGGACTTCGCCGTTTCGATGTTCTTCTTCCGCTCGGACTCGATCTGTCGGTTGATATCGGCGAGCTGGCTGTACGAGATCGCGAGATCGGGATGGCGCTCGCCATACACCGCCTTCTTCTGCGCGATCTGGTCATTCAACGTCGAGCGCTGCGCCCGCAGCATGCTCAGGAGGTCCTGCTTCACCGGCCCTTCGACATTGGCCTTGAGATCACGCTGCACCTGATCGTAGCGCGCCTTGGCTTCCTCGGTGCGAAGACGCGCGGCCGAGACCTGCTGATTGAGATCGGTCACCCGCAATTGCTGCGTGGTGGAATCTTTGCCGGCGTTGAGGATCTTGTGCTCGAGCCGGAAGGCGGCGACGGCGTCTTCCGACGCGCGCAGGCGCTCGTTCAACGCCTTCAGCCGGTCCTTGAGCCAGTCGGCGGCCTCGTCCGTGGCCGCGGTGCGGACGCGGCCCTGGCTGGCGACGAACGCCTCGGCGATGGCGTTGGCGTAGTAGGCGGCGCGTTCCGGGCGGTTCGAGGTGAAGGAAATCGCAATGACGTAGGTGAGCCCGCGGCGGGTGATCTCGAGGCGGCTGCGGAATTTTTCGAGCAGCCGCGTCATGTCGGTATGGCCGCCCGCGATGTCATCGTCGTCAGCGATCTTGAGCTGCTCGATCAGGGGGCGGAGAAAGCCGTCCGATTTGGCGATCTCGATCTGGCTCTGAAGCGCCGCGGCGTCCTGGCCGATGCCCGGCAGGACGTCCTGCTCCGTGGTGATGCGCAGCTCGCGGGGATCGAGCACGACCAGGGCCGTCGCGGCATAGCGGACCGGCAGAACCATGAGAACGACGACGCCGAGGGCGAACAGTGCCAGCGCCAGCGTCAGAATGCGCCGGCCGTTCGCGCGCAGGAAAGAGAGTGCTCCAGAGACGGTCAGCGATCCCTTGATCAGCGCCGGCGCGGTGCTGTCGGGCCTCGTCCGCGCAGCCTGCGGCGCTTCCCACGAAGCCGCTGGCTCCGTCGGGGCGATGCTTCGCGGAGATGCGCGGCTACCGAACGCCATGGGATTGGACTCGAAATCAACTGACTGTCGCAGCTCAGAGGCTTGCTACACCGTAAATATCCATGGTTAACCGACGGTTACGGCCGGCGGGGCAAAGCGGGCACGGCTACGCCGGCGACCAATGCCGCCTGCCGTGGAGAACGCCGCATTTGCGGGGGGCATTCGGTGAGCCGGAACCCCTCATCCGGATCGCATCTTGCGCTCAGCTGATGTTCAGCAGGATTCGCCCCGACGTGCCGCTGCGCATCAAATCCAGCGCGTCGTTGACGTCGTCGAGCGCGAACTGATGGGTCACGATGCCGCGGTAGTTCACCTTGCCGGCGTCGCTGAGGCGAACGAGGCGCGGAATATCGCGCGCCGGCTGGCATTGCCCGCCTTCCGAGCCCTTCAGCACTTTCTCGAAGTGGAGCGGCAGCGTGTAGATCTCGGCCTTCTCGCGGGGCACGCCGACCAGGATGCAGCGGCCCTTCTTGGCGGTGATCTCGTAGGCGAGCTCGATCAGATTCTTGACGCCGGTGGTCTCGACGACCTTGTCGGGTCCATCGGTGCCGGTGATGGACCGAATTTCGGCGGCGACATCCTTGACCGCTTCGGAGTTGATGGTGTGGGTGGCGCCGAACTGCTTCGCCATTTCGAGCTTGTTGTCGAGGCGGTCGATCGCAATGACGGGATAGGCGCCCACCATCGCGGCAAATTGCACGATGTTCAATCCGACGCCGCCGACGCCGAACACGACCACGGCTTCGCCGATGGCGATCTGCGCATCGTTGTTGACGACGCCGAGCGCGGTCGTCACGGCGCAGCCGAGCAGCGGCGCGCTGGTGCGGTCGATCGAGGCCGGAACCGGCGTGACGCGATTCTCCGACACCACGGCATATTCGTTGAAGGTGGTAACCCAGCCGGCGTTGAGACGCTTGCCGCGCCAGGAATAGACCGGCGTGTTGGACTGGATGCCCTTGCCCGGCCGCCAATGCATGACGACGGTGTCGCCCTGCTTGCAGGAGACCACGCCGGGTCCGGTCTCGACGATCGTTGCCAGCGCCTCGTGCCCCAACAGGTGGGGCAGGAACTTGTCGACGCCCTTGACCGCGTCGATCTCGTTGATCTGCGCGCCGCAGATGCTCGACGTGTGCACGTGCGCGAGCACCTGGCCGTGTTCGAGCCTGTCCGGCAAATTGAACTCGTCGACGATCAGCGGCTTGCCCGACTCGACGAGGATGGCCGCCTTGGCGGTCTTGATGTCCATGAGGAGCGCCCGATCACTCGAAATAGATGAATTCGTAATCGCCGGTGTAACCGAGCTTGCCGTACAGCCAGATCCATTCCGAGGTGTGCAGGATGGACTCCGCCGTCAGCGCCCAGCATTCGAGGTTGTGCAATTCGGCGACGGTCCGGTAGCCCTCGACCATGACGTATTTGTTCTTGCCGACCCGCTCGATCTCCTTGAGTGCCGCCTCGAGCTCGTACAGCCGCAGATTGTGCAGGGTGCCGAGCGAGATGACGAGGTCGAAACTGTCGTCGCCATAGGGATAGATGTCCTGGGCGCGATAGTTGAAGAGGTAGGGCTTCACCTGCTCGTGCGCATTGGCAAGACCGTGCTTGGAGATGTCGAAGCCGACGACCTTCAGGCCCGGCAGGATCTTCTGCATCTCGTAGAGCAGGAAGCCCTTGCCGCAGCCGACGTCGAGCACGCTGGATCCGTCCTTCAGACCATAGGTCTCGATCAGCGCCTTGGCGACCGGCGCCCAGCGCCCCTCGATGAAGCGGTAACCGCCATAGCCGAAGCGACGGTCGCCGTCCCAATAATCGGCCTCGTATTCCCGCGCCTTCAGCGAGCAGCCGATCTTGTCGTCGTTCATGCGGGCCATGTAGTCGCGCTTGGTCGCCGTATGCAGTGGCGTCACGATATTCAGGAGTCGTCCCATTGAGTCCTCTGATTCCAGGCGCGTTGCGATTGTCGCGACTGGCCGGGAAGGCTCGGGTCGCAACTTGCGAATTCCTTTAGCATCTGCGGACGCGATCATCATTGCTTCAGATCAATGACGTGGAGACCCGGCGACTGCGCCGCCGGCAGCCGGCATCGGTTGCTGCCGCCGGCAGCGACACGAAGACGCATGGAACGAGAGTGCGGGGCGCGGCGTTCGCCGCAAGGGAGCCCATCATGCCGACCAAGCCGACCATCGCTCGCATCTGGCGCGGCCGTACCCGCCGCGATCTCGCCGACGCCTACCAGGCCTACTTGCAGGCCGAGGGCATTCCGCCGCTGCGCAAGACCGCGCTCGGCGTGCAGCAATTGCGCGAGGACCGCGACGAGGAGACGTGGTTCACGACCATTTCCTATTGGGCGGACATCGCGGCCATGACGGCTTTCACCAAGGGCGAGCCCACCAAGGTCCACCATCTCGCGCGCGACGCGGAATTCCTGATCGAACTGCCGCAGCGTATCGAGATCCACCGCATCCTGATCGACGAACAGGGCTTACGGTAAAAGACTGGAGCCACGGAAGCCGAAGCTCGCATCGCCGCCAAATTGCAGCTTGTCGCAAAGATCCGATTGCTCGCGGCTGCTTGCTGCAGCACAACAAGTTCCCTTCCAGGCCAGGCTAAAGCATGACGGGATGAAGCTTGATTGCCGCGATGACGGAGGTGCAACTCCCTCTCCCGCTTGCGGGAGAGGGCTGGGGAGAGGGTGTCTCCTCAGTGGGACAATCCCCAAGAGGAGAAAGCCCTCTCCCGGCGCGCGGGACGATGCTTCGCATCGCCCGGACGCGCCGACCTCTCCCGCAAGCGGGAGAGGTGAACGACCCTGCGGCAATCGGTTCAACCTTAAGCCACTCCGCCCTAGCGTGTCCCGGCAGGCGAACTCGCAAGAGCGGATCACAGCCCGGCGTCGTCACGGGAACGCCTCGTCGCCCTTCGCAATTGACTCTCGTCAGGCACGACAACGGAAACAGCCATGAAGAACATCAGTGCCGGCCAGATCGCCCTGCTGGTTGCCCTCGGAGCCATGCTGATCCTCACCGGCGTTTGGGGATTTTCAGTCTGGGAATCCAGCAGCGGCGTCGAGATGGGCAAGCACGGCTGGATCGCGCTTGGCCTCGGCGCTTTCTTCTCGCTGCTGATCGGCTGTGGGCTGATGGCGCTGATGTTCTTCAGCAGCCGCAGCGGTCATGACGATGTCGCCGATCCCTTCCGCCGGCGGGACGGCGAGGACAGCTAGCTGCATCGTGCCGCCTCGCCTTTGTCATTGACGCCGTCGATGACCTTTGCGTCGGACCGCTGCGCAGGCGTCCCATAACGGAGACCAATGCGGCTCCCGGGCGTGCGCAGCGAGGCTGCACCCGGACACCCCCTACAACTTTCCATAGACCCGCCCGGCGACCGCCTTCAGGCGCTCGACCGAGCCCGACTCGGGATGCGGCTTGACCGGCGCGAACAGGATCGAAGCCTGCCTGCCGTTCTTCCAGACGAAGATGTTGACGGCGTTGCCGTTGCCCTTGGTGCAGGAATGCTCGCCGAACGCCTCGCCGCCGAGTTCGGGTATCGCCACGTGCTTGCAGGGACCAGCGCGCTTCATCATGCCGATGGCAGTGTCGCGGGAGGTCGCGATCACCGCGACGGTCATGGTGTTCGCCTCGCGATCGAACATCATGCAGCTGCCCGCGCCGGTCCGCTGCACCGTCAGCGTGCTGCTGTCGAGAAAGCCGTCGGCATCGGCGGCAGTGAGCCACTCGCAATTGCCGAAGCGCTCGCTGCTCTTGCCTACGCTTCCGATGGCAATGCGCGCGGCTTCGCTGAGCGGTCCGAGCAGCGCATCGTCGGCCCGCCGGCCGATCGGATAGACGGTGAGCTGGAGAATGTAGTCGCCGGACAAGGCGACGACCGAGGCCTCCTGGCGCTCCGCGCCGGCGGCGCTCTTTCCGCCCTGGCCTTCGTCGCCGATCCCCGTCACTGCGCTCAGCGGCATGCGCTCGCCCAGCGTCTTGACGAAGGTCGCGTACAATTCCCTGGCGCGGTCCTTGTCGGGATTGCGGAACACGGAGAGCATCATCGTGTCGCCGCGCCCGGCCTGGTAGATGCAGCCGCGTCCGTCCTGATTGGAGATCAGCGACCATTTGAGCGCCGGCATCGCGCGGGCGAGCTCCTGGGCGCTGATGAACGGGCAGGTTTCCGCCGCGCGCGCGGGAAGCGCCGGGGCGATTGCGATTGCAAGGAATAGAACGAGGCAGGAGAACAGACGATCGATGGTACGCATGGGACGTACATACTACCGAAACGGCGCGCCGGGAACGATTGGAACCTCCGTCACTGCCCCTGATATTCGGCCCAGCAATCCGCCGTTTCATAGACCCGGACCGCCGAGAGCTGCCGAAGGCTCGGCTTCAACCGGTCCCAGATCCAGATCGCGATATTCTCGGCGGTCGGGTTCTCGAGGCCCTTGACCTCGTTCAGGCAACGATGGTCCAGCGCCTCCAGGATGTCGGCGAAGCATTTTTCGATATCGAAGAAGTCCGCGACGAAGCCGGTGTGCGGGTCGACCGGCCCGTCCAGCTGAACCTCGACCCGGTAGGAATGACCATGCAGCCGGCGGCATCGATGGGTCTCGGGCACGTTCGGCAGCCGATGCGCCGCCTCGAACTTGAACGCCTGCGATATCTTCATTCCGCTCCTCACACGGCGAAGCCATCCGGTCTCGGCCCGTCTGGCGACCAGATGCTGCTTTGTCCTGACCTTCGTCGAAGAATGGCGCGCCCGGAACGATTCGAACGTCCGACCCTCAGATTCGTAGTCTGATGCTCTATCCAGCTGAGCTACGGGCGCGTGTTTCGCAAACAGCGCGGGCATAGCCCGCGACGCAGCCCCCGGCGGAGCCGGAGGGGGTGCGAAAGAGCGCTCTGACTAACCGCTCTCGTCCCGATTGGCAAGATCCGGAATGGGGGTATTTTCGCGCATTTCCGCATCTCAGCTCGTCATTCCGGGGCGCGACGAAGTCGCGAGCCCGGAATCCATAACCACCAGCTGGGGTTATGGATTCCGGGCCTGGCCCTTCGGGCCATCCCGGAATGACGGACATCATGGGAATCGCCCCGTCATCGCTCGGCCGCTGGCCGACTAGGCCCGCTGCCGCTCGTTGCGGATGGAGAGCAGCTCCACGGGGCGGTCGGGGATCACGATGCGGAAGGTGGCGCCGATGGTGCCTTCGACCAGGTGGATATCGCCGCCGTGGGCGCGGACCAGCTCGGCGGCGATGGCGAGGCCCAGCCCGCTGCCGCCGGGACGCCCGGAGGTCTGGAACGCCTCGAACAGGTGCTCCCTGGTCTTCTGGGGCACGCCGGGGCCGGTGTCGGAGACCTCGATGATCGCCACGGCGCCTTCGCGCTTTCCGGTGATCCGGATCTGCTGCGGGCCGCCGTCGCCGGAGGCATGACTCTCCAGCGCCTGGGCGGCGTTGCGAACGAGGTTGAGCAGCACCCGGAACAGCTGATCGGGATCGGCATCGACCGCCAGCCCGCGCTCGATCGCGGCGACCCAGGCAATCGAGGCATCGGAGGCGAGGCCTGCGGTCTCGCGCACCTCCAGCACGACCGGCTCGATCAGGATCATGCGGCGGTCGGGCGCAGCCTCCTGGGCGCGGCCGTAGGACAGCGTGGACTGGCAGAAGGCGATGGCGCGCTCGAGCGAGCGCACCAGCTTGGGCGCAAAGCGCTGCACCCGCGGATCCGGCACGCTGGCGAGCTGGTCCGACAGCAGCTGGGCCGAAGCCAGCAGATTGCGCAGATCGTGGTTGATCTTGGACACGGCGAGACCGAGGGCGGCGAGCCGGCTCTTCTGATGCAGCATCGACATCAGATCGCGCTGCATGTCGGACAATTCACGCTCGGCGACCCCGATCTCGTCGCTGCGTTGGCTCGGCACGATGATTCCCGCCGAGCTTTCGGGGTTCTCGTGGAAGCCGACCAGGCTCGCGGTCAGCCGCCGCATCGGACGCACGAAGAGATAATGAAGCGCGAGATAGACGAGGCCGGCGGTCAGCGCCGCGATGATCAGCGCGACGACCACGAGGTTGCGGGAGAAACGATACATCTGCTGCCGCAGCGGCAGCTCGTCGGTGACGATCTCCATGAACTGGGCCGTGCCGACGCCGGGCCCGACGATCCGGATGGCCTGGTTGCCGGTCTCCAGCATCATCCGGAACGAGCCGGTGATCGCCTCCCACGCCGTCATGTCGCGCAGGTCGATGTCATGCTCGATGGTGGCTGGAATGTTGTCGCTGGCGAGCAGCCGGCGCTGCTGGCCCATCTTGATGGCAACCGCGCGGGCATTGATGCTCTTCAGAATCTGGCGCGACAGCGAATCGGGAACCATGCCGAGCGGCGCCGCATCCAGCACCAGCGCCGCCGTGTTCGCCGCCGCGACGCGGTCGTTCAGCCGGTTGACCCAGAAGTTGGCAATGGCGGGCACATAGAGCAGGACGGCCGCGATCATCACCAGGGGCACGGTCAGCAGCAGCAGCTTGCCCGACAGCCCGAGCCCGCCGCGGGAGCGCATCACCGGCTGCTCCGGCTGATCCTGATCCTGGATCGGCTGGCGGTCTGTCGCTGCCACGAAATTCGCCCTCGCTGTCTGGCGGGTGAAGGATTGGCGGTAGAAAGATGCGACCCGGCCCCGGTCCGGTCAAATTACAGATCGCTAATCTGCCGAGGTGGGATGTAAGCGCTGATATCGCGAGTCGCCACCTCAAGGGTTAAAAACCCCGCACAAACAGCGATATTCACGAGAATCGCGCGCTTGTGCGGCGTTGACGAAAACAAGGCGCTCGCTTATAAGCCGCGCAAATTGTCCGCGATGACCCGGTGCGACGCCGGGAGCGGCTCTCTTGGGGCCGGAAAAGGGCCCGTTTTGGGCCGCATCTTCCGGACTTTACCATCAATTCTACAGGCAAATTGCCCGGTCAGCGGAGAAAAACCCGTGAAGCGGACTTATCAACCCAGCAAACTGGTGCGCAAGCGCCGTCACGGCTTCCGTGCCCGTCTCGCCACTGCCGGCGGCCGCAAGGTTCTCGCCGCCCGCCGCGCGCGCGGTCGCAAGCGTCTGAGCGCCTGAGCCAGACCCCCTTTTTGGGATTTCATCATGGATCGGCTGAGGCAGCGGGCGGATTTCCTCGCCGTTGCCAATGGCGCGCGGGTGAATAGTCCCGCGTTCGTCCTGCAAAGCCGTCCCCGCGATGACGGCGGCCCGATCCGGATCGGCTTCACCGTCACCAAAAAGAACGGCAACGCTCCCGAGCGCAATCGCATCCGGCGCCGGCTTCGCGAATTGGTGAAGCGGCTCGATCCGGTGTCGATGCCGCCCCATCATGATTATGTGCTAGTCGGCCGAAGGGACGCGCTCTCGCGCCCCTTCGCCACCATGCTCGACGATCTGCGCATAGCGTTCACGAAGCCCGCGCGGCATACGGCCAAAGGACCCGCGAAGGGACGCGGCCCCAGGACTGACCATACGAGATCCAGTCCCGCTCCTGCTGCCAGCAGCAAACCCGATTGATGACGAGACAATAGTGATGACCGACAATCGCAATACCATCCTCGCCGTCATTCTGTCGGGCCTGGTGCTGATCGCCTGGCAGTATTTCTACAACGTGCCGGCGATGGAGAAGCAGCGCGCCCAGCAGCAGGCGCAGGCCGAGCTCCAGAAGGGCACGCCGCAGCCGACCGCCTCGGCGACCCCTGGCAGCGCGCCGCAGCAGCCGGGCAACGCGGCTCAGCCGGCAACGCCGGCCGCGAACCAGGCCCAGCCGGTCGTTGCCCGCGATGCCGCGATCGCGGCCAGCCCGCGCGTCAAGATCGAGACGCCGCGGATCGCCGGCAGCATTTCGCTGAAGGGCGGCCGCATCGACGACATCGCGCTGGTGCAATTCCGCGAAACGGTCGACCCGAAATCGCCGCCGATCATCCTCTATTCGCCCTCGGGCACCGCCGAGCCCTATTACGCCGAGTTCGGCTGGGTGGCGGCGACGGGCGTGACGGCGAAGCTGCCGGGTGCGCAGACCGTCTGGCAGCAGGACGGCAGCGGCAGCCTGACGCCGACGACGCCGGTGGTGCTGAAATGGGACAACGGCGAGGGCCTCACCTTCCGCCGTACCATCGCGGTCGACGACCATTATCTCTTCACGGTCAAGGACGAGGTGAGCAATGTCGGCAATGCGCCTGTCACGCTCTATCCGTTCGCGCTGATCTCGCGCCACGGTGCGCCGCAAGTCTCCGGCTACTACATCCTGCATGAAGGCCTGATCGGCTATCTCGATGGCTTGCAGGAATATGCCTACAAGAAGATCGACGAGACCAAATCGGTGAACTTCAAGGCCACCAATGGCTGGCTCGGCATGACCGACAAGTACTGGGCCTCGGCGCTGCTGCCGGACACCAGCGCGCAGCTTCAGGCGCGCTTCTCCTCGAACCCGGTCGGCAACGTCCACACCTACCAGACCGACTATCTGCTCGATCCCGTCACCGTCGCGATCGGCGGCACCGCGACCGCGAATGCGCGGCTGTTCGCCGGCGCCAAGGAAGCCGGCGTCGTCGGCATCAATTTCCCGCTGGCCGGCCACGGCGGCTACAACAAGGAGCTCGGCCTCAACCATTTCGATCTCTTGATCGACTGGGGCTGGTTCCACTTCATCACCAAGCCGATGTTCATCGGCCTCGATTTCTTTTACCGTTTCTTCGGCAATTTCGGCATCTCGATCCTGCTCGTGACCGTGATCGTGAAGCTGTTGTTCTTCCCGCTGGCGAACAAGTCCTACGCCTCGATGGCGAAGATGAAGTCGGTCCAGCCGCAGCTTCAGGCGCTGAAGGAGCGCTTCCCCGACGACAAGGTGAAGCAGCAGCAGGAGATGATGGAGATCTACCGCAAGGAGAAGATCAATCCGGTCGCCGGCTGTCTCCCCGTGGTGATCCAGATCCCGGTGTTCTTCTCGCTCTACAAGGTGCTGTTCGTCACCATCGAGATGCGGCACGCGCCGTTCTACGGCTGGATCAAGGACCTCTCGGCGCCGGACCCGACCAACCTCTTCAACCTGTTCGGGCTGATCCCGTTCGATCCGACCACGATTCCCGTGTTCGGCTATTACCTCGCGCTCGGCATCTGGCCGATCATCATGGGCATCACGATGTGGTTCCAGATGAAGCTGAACCCGACGCCGCCGGATCCGACGCAGCAGATCATCTTCAACTGGATGCCGCTGATCTTCACCTTCATGCTGGCGGGCTTCCCCGCGGGCCTCGTGATCTACTGGGCCTGGAACAATTTGCTCTCGGTGATCCAGCAGAGCTACATCATGCGTCGCAACGGCGTGAAGGTGGAGCTGTTCGACAATCTCAAGGCGACGTTCGCGCGGAAGGCGACGTAGGTCCCTCACGATCGCGCCCCGTCATGCGGGGCGCAAGAGCCTCCACATCGTCATGCCCGGGCTCGTCCCGGGCATCCACGTTTTGGAAGCTCGCCCAGTAACAAGACGTGGATGGCCGGGACGAGCCCGGCCATGACGAAAGGATAGAGGCTTCGCATGACCGACGACAAAGATGCGAAGCTGATCGAGGCCGGGCGCAAGCTGTTCGCCCGCGACTGGCAGTTCATCTGGGCCTCGCCCTCGATCCAGACGCTGCCGCCGATGGCGGGGCTGGAGGTCGCCTTTGCCGGCCGCTCCAATGTCGGCAAGTCCAGCCTGATCAACGCCCTCACGGGGCGCAACGCGCTGGCGCGCACCTCGCACACGCCGGGCCGCACCCAGGAGCTGATCTTCTTCGAGGTCCCAGGGAAGTCCGACCTGCGTCTCGTCGACATGCCCGGTTACGGCTATGCCAAGGCGCCCAAGAGCCAGGTCGCATCCTGGACCGAGCTGATCCACAAATTCCTGCTCGGACGCGCCTCGCTCGCCCGCGTCTACGTGCTGATCGACGCGCGCCATGGCCTCAAGGACGTGGATCTCGAAGTCCTGGGCACGCTCGACCGCTCCGCCGTCAGCTACCAGATCGTGCTGACCAAGACCGACCAGGTGAAGGCCGCCGAGCTGCAAGCGCGCATCGCCGAGACCGAGGCTGCGCTGGCCAAGCATCCGGCCGCGTTTCCAAACGTGCTCGCGACATCGTCGCGCAGCTCGACCGGCATGGAGAGCCTGCGCGCCGCGATGGCGAAGCTGCTGGAAGAGCGGAGCAAGTAATGGCGGCCCATCGCCTCCTGATTGGGCTTGCCGGATTGATGGGCGCCGCCGGCGTCGCGCTGGCCGCGGCCTCCGCCCACGGCGCGGATGCGAGCCGGCTTGCCACGGCGAGCGCCATGCTGCTGTTTCATGCAACCGCCATACTCGCCGTGATCGCCCTGCTCACGCGCGGCCTTCTGCATGGCGGAATTGGCCTCGTCGCCGCATTCGGCTTGGCGATCGGCGCCGCGCTGTTCGCGGGCGACCTCACCTTGCGGCAATATGCCGGACACGCGCTGTTTCCGATGGCGGCGCCGACCGGCGGAACGGTGATGATCGCGGGCTGGCTGGCGCTGACGTTGGCGGCGGTGCTGGCGAGGAAGTAGCGAGGGTGTCCCGGACGCGGTGCGGCACCTAAAGCGCGTTTACGCGCGTCTTCGACGCGCTATGGTGACGCTCCGCAGAGCCGGGACCCAGAGGCTACATGGCCCCCGGCTCTGCAGCGCATCCGGGGCACGCGAACATCGCTTTGCGCCCCGCCCGCCAATCGGATAGAACGCGCACCGACCGTTCCGCCAGCGAGACCGCGACATGACCGACATCTCCCCGCTCGACCAGGCCCGCATCCTGTCCGAAGCGCTGCCGCACATGCAGCAATATGACGAGGAAACCATCGTCATCAAATATGGCGGCCATGCCATGGGCGACGAGGAGACCGCCAAGAACTTTGCCCGCGACATCGTGCTGCTCGAGCAGACTGCGATCAATCCCGTTGTGGTGCATGGCGGCGGACCGCAGATCGCGACCATGCTGAAGCGCCTCGGCATTCAGTCGGAATTCGCGGCCGGCCTGCGCATCACCGATGCCGCGACCATCGAGATCGTCGAGATGGTGCTCGCCGGCTCGGTCAACAAGCAGATCGTCGGCTACATCAACGAGGCCGGCGGCAAGGCCGTCGGGCTGTCGGGCAAGGACGGCAACATGGTGAAGGCGTCGAAGACGACGCGCACCATCGTCGATCCGGACTCGAACATCGAGAAGGCGATCGATCTCGGCTTCGTCGGCGACCCCGAGAAGGTCGATCTCACGCTGCTCAACCAGCTGATCGGCTACGAGCTGATTCCGGTGCTGGCGCCGCTCGCGACCTCCAAGGAAGGCCAGACGCTGAACATCAACGCCGACACCTTTGCCGGTGCGGTCGCCGGCGCGCTGAAGGCCAAGCGCCTGTTGCTGCTCACCGACGTGCCGGGCGTGCTCGACAAGTCGAAGAAGCTGATCCCGCAATTGTCGGTCAAGGACGCGCGCAAGCTGATCGCCGACGGCACCATTTCCGGCGGCATGATCCCGAAGGTCGAGACCTGCATCTACGCGCTGGAGCAGGGCGTCGAAGGCGTCGTCATCATCGACGGCAAGATGCAGCACGCAGTGCTGCTCGAGCTGTTCACCAACCAGGGCACGGGAACGCTGATCCACAAGTGATACGGGAGCGGACACAGAATGGAGTCATGGCCAGGCTCGGCCCGGCTATCCACGCGTCTCGCCCTGCACAGTCATTCCGGAGCGCCCGAAGGGCGAATCCGGAATCTCGAGATTCCGGGTTCGATGCTCCACATCGCCCCGGAATGACGGGGCGGCATCGCCGCTCCCGCCTCACCCGCTTCCTGATGACGCTGCCGGCCGCGGCCGTCTCGTTCGTCTTCTCCTCCGCCCCCGCCTTCGCCGACCTCAAGATCTGCAACCGCATGTCCTATGTGGTCGAGGCCGCGATCGGCATCGACGACAAGGCGGCGACCGCAACGCGCGGCTGGTTCAGGATCGACCCCGCCACCTGCCGCGTGGTGGTGCAGGGTACGCTGACCGCCGACCGCATCTTGCTCCACGCCCGCGCCCTCGGCGTCTATGGCGCGTCCCCGATCCCGCAGAGCGGCAGCGACATGCTCTGTGTCGCCCAGGACAATTTCGTCATTGCGGCGGCCCGGCAATGCCGCACCGGCCAGGCCCAGGCCGCATTCACGCAAGTGACGCCGACGCAAGGCGCGGACGGCCACCTCGTTGCCTACCTCGCCGAGGATTCCGAATATGACGACGAGCAGGCGCGGCTCGCCGGCATCCAGCGGCTGCTGGTGATCGCAGGCTATGACGCCGCGCCGATCGACGGCGTCGACGGGCCGAAGACGCAGGCCGCGCTGGCCGCGTTCCTGAAGAGCCGCGGCCTGTCGTCGGACGTCGTGGGCTCGCCAGGCTTCTTCAAGACCATGGTCGATGCGGTGCAGACGCCGTCTGCGACCGGCCTCACCTGGTGCAACGACACGCCGCACAAGGTGATGGCGGCGATCGCGACCGACGACGGCAAGTCCGTGACCAGCCGCGGCTGGTATCGCATCGATCCCAAGACCTGCCTGCATCCCGACGTGACCGGCCAGCCGAAACAGATCTTCAGCTTCGCGGAGGCCGTCGACGCCGACAACCGCACCGTCAAGCTGAAGGACCGGCCGCTGAACTGGGGCGGCGACAGGCAGCTGTGCACGCGCGAGACCAAGTTCGAGACCAATGAGCAGACCGATTGCGGCGCGCGCGGTTTTTCGGCGACGGGCTTCGGCACGGTCGACATGTCGAGCGGCGGCAAGACGCTGCGGTTTGCAGTGCCGTGAGCGAGAGAGTTGTGATGACCCTGCCCCGCACCTTCGCGCATGTCGACACCTGGGTCTTCGACCTCGACAACACGCTCTATCCGCATCACGTCAACCTGTGGCAGCAGGTCGATGCGCGGATTGGGGAGTTCGTCTGCAACTGGCTGAATGTCGGCCCGGAGGAAGCACGCAACATCCAGAAGGACTATTACCGTCGCTTCGGCACCACCATGCGCGGCATGATGACCCTGCATGGCGTTTCCGCCGACGACTATCTCGCCTACGTCCACAAGATCGACCACTCGCCGCTGGAGCCGAACCCGGCACTCGGCGAAGCCATCGCAAAATTGCCGGGGCGCAAGCTGATCCTGACCAACGGCTCGGTCGACCATGTCGATGCGGTGCTGGCGCGACTCGGCTTCGCCTCGCATTTCGACGGCGTGTTCGACATCATTGCCGCCGAATTCGAGCCGAAGCCGGCGGCGCAGACGTATCGGAGATTCCTCTCCGATCATTCGGTCGACCCGACCCGGGCCGCCATGTTCGAGGACCTCGCCCGCAACCTCACCGTCCCGCACGCGCTCGGCATGACCACGGTGCTGGTGGTGCCGGACGGCACGAAGGAGGTGGTGCGCGAGGACTGGGAACTGGAGGGGCGGGACGCCGCCCATGTCGACTACGTCACGGATGATCTGGCGGGGTTCTTGGCGGCGCTGTCCCGGAAGTAGCCGCCATCGTCCCGGGGCGCGAAGCGAGCCCGGGACGACAGCGGAGTATGCCTTGACTCTCCCGGCCCAAATCCCGAAAAAGCGCTCCAATTCACGCGAAACCACGCCTTCCCCAGAGGAAATCCCGATGTCCCTTGCAGCCCTCGAATCCACCATCAACAGCGCCTTCGACGCGCGCGAGACCATCTCGACCTCGACCAAGGGCGAGGTGCGCGAAGCCGTGGACCAGGCGCTGGAGACCTTGGACAAGGGTGAGGCGCGCGTTGCCGAGCGCGGCGCTGACGGCAAGTGGAAGGTCAATCAATGGCTGAAGAAGGCGGTGCTGCTGTCGTTCCGCCTCAACGACATGGGCGTCATCAATGGCGGCCCGGGCAAGGCGACCTGGTGGGACAAGGTGCCCTCGAAGTTCGAGGGCTGGGGCGAGAACCGTTTCCGCGATGCCGGTTTTCGCGCGGTGCCCGGCGCCGTGGTGCGCCGCTCGGCCTTCATCGCCAAGAACGTCGTGCTGATGCCGTCCTTCGTCAATCTCGGCGCCTATGTCGATGAGAGCACCATGGTCGACACCTGGGCCACCGTCGGCTCCTGCGCGCAGATCGGCAAGCGCGTGCACATCTCCGGCGGCGCCGGCATCGGCGGCGTGCTCGAGCCGCTGCAGGCCGAGCCCGTGATCATCGAGGACGATTGCTTCATCGGCGCGCGCAGCGAGGTCGCCGAAGGCGTGATCGTGCGCAAGGGCGCGGTGCTGGCGATGGGCGTGTTCCTGGGCGCCTCGACCAAGGTCGTCGACCGCGAGACCGGCGAGGTCTTCATGGGCGAAGTGCCCGAATATTCGGTGGTGGTGCCCGGCGCCCTGCCCGGCAAGCCGATGAAGAACGGCCAGATCGGCCCCAGCACCGCCTGCGCCGTCATCGTCAAGCGCGTCGACGAGCGCACCCGGTCGAAGACCAGCATCAACGAGCTGCTGCGGGATTAGTCCGTAAACACAATTCCATCCCCGTCACCCTGAGGTGGCCGCTTCTTCAGCGGCCCTCGAAGGGCGACGGCCCGGCTGCGGCCACATCGCGGCCGTTCATCCTTCGAGGCTCCCGGCGCGATGCTTTGCATCGCGCCACTCGCACCTCCAGCGACAACGGCTTCGCCGTTGCGCGGGGAAATGACGGGTTCGACAGCGTTTCGAACCCAGCCTCCCTCCATCGCGACCAATCACCGGACGGCCTCCACCGCCCGGAACCTTCGCCATGGACTGGACCTGGTACCTCTTCCGCTTCGACGGCCGTATCAACCGCGCCTTGCAGTGGCAGGCGCTGCTGATCGTCGCGGTGCTGGCTGGCTTGCTCGGAATGATCAGACAGGTGATCGACCTCCTCAGCGCGGACGGATCGTTGAAGCTATCCATCAAGCTCGATTTCGACTTCGGCCTCGACGACCTCTTCAAGCTGGTCGATCCCCGCGCCCATCGCTCGCTGGCATCCCTTGGCCGCACGGACCTGGTCCTGAAGGCATCGGGCCTCGCGCTGTTCACATGGATATTCCTGGCGACCGCCACCAAGCGGCTGCACGATCGGAACAGGAGCGGCTGGTGGATCGCTGCGTTCTTCGTCGCGCCGGGCCTGTTCAGTCAGTTCTCGGATCTGCTGCCTGACTCGCATTGGGTGCTGTCGGTCAGTCTCACCGCTTCGAGCCTGTGGCTGTGGGGAATCGTCGAGCTGTTCACCCTTCCCGGCACCTCGGGCCACAACCGCTTCGGCCCCGATCCGCTCTTCGACATCGACAACAGCACCGCATCGCCCCCAGCGAAAAGCTGGGACCAGCAGAACGAGACCGAAATTGTCCCGCCCAGTGCTAGCCCACCCGGCGGCATGCATGTTAAGCGGGGCGCATGACCGATGCTCTCTCCATTGCCCGCGACCTCATCCGCTGCCCCTCGGTAACCCCGGCCGACGCCGGTGCACTCGGGGTACTCGAAAAAGCCCTCGGCGCCGCCGGCTTCATTTGCCATCGCGTGACCTTCAGCGAGGAAGGCACCGCCGACGTCGACAATCTCTATGCGCGGATCGGCACCGAAGCTCCGCACATCACCTTTGCCGGCCACACCGACGTGGTGCCGCCCGGCGACGAAGGCGCCTGGAGCGTCGGTGCGTTCTCCGGCGAAGTGAAGGACGGGGTCCTGCACGGCCGCGGCGCGGTCGACATGAAGGGCGGCATCGCCTGCTCGGTCGCGGCGGTGCTGGAGCATCTCGCCGCCAACGGCGGCAAGCCGCGCGCCGACGGCCAAAAATCAGGCTCGGGCTCGATCTCGTTCCTGATCACGGGCGATGAAGAAGACGTCTCGATCAACGGCACCATCAAGCTGTTGAAATGGGCCGCCGCGCGCGGCGAGACGTTCGATCATTGCGTGCTTGGCGAGCCCTCCAATGTCGAGACGCTCGGCGACACCATCAAGGTCGGTCGCCGCGGCTCGCAATCCGGCACGCTCGTCGTCGACGGCGTGCAGGGTCACGTCGCCTACCCGCATCGCGCCTCCAATCCGGTGCCGGACATATCGCGGCTGATCGTGGCGATCTCCGACGAGCCGCTCGACCATGGCAGCGCGCAGTTCCAGGCCTCCAATCTCGAATTCGTCTCGGTCGACGTCGGCAACAAGGCCTTCAACGTCATCCCCGGCGAAGCCCGCGCCAAGTTCAACATCCGCTATAACGACAACCACACCCAGGCGAGCTTGCGCGAGCTGGTGGAGACGCGCCTCGCCAAAGCCTGCGGCAACCGCATCAAGGCCCGCATCGTCTGGGAGCCCTCGAACTCGAACGTGTTCGTGACCAAGCCAGGGCCGTTCACCGATCTCGCCGTCGCCGCGATCGAGGAGGTGACGGGGCGCAAGCCGGAGCTGTCGACGAGCGGTGGCACGTCGGATGCGCGCTTCATTGCGAGCTATTGCCCGGTGATCGAGTTCGGGCTGGTGGGGCAGACCATGCACCAGATCGACGAGCGCGTGCCGGTTGCCGATCTGGAGAAGCTGACGAAGGTGTATCGCGGGATACTGACGCGGTATTTCGGGTGAGGCCCGACTGCGGCCTCACATTCCGCTGTCGTCGCCCGGCTTGACCGGGCGATCCAGTATTCCAGAGACAGCAGTGATTGAACCGAGAAGCCGCGGCGTACTGGATGCCCCGGTCAAGCCGGGGCATGACAGCGTGGGTGTCGCGTGAGCGCGCGCCTCTCGTTTAATAATCCACCTTCATCAGATACAGGCCCTCCGGCGGCGCGACGATGCCGCAGGCGGCGCGGTTGCGTGCGGCGAGCGCTGCGGAGAGATCGTCGGCGGTCCAGCGGCCCTCGCCGACCCAGACCAGCGATCCCACCATCGAGCGGACCTGGCTGTGCAGGAACGAGCGCGCCGAGGTGACGATTATGATCTCGCGGCCGTCGCGCATCACGTCGAGCTGGTCGAGCGTCTTCTCCGGCGACTTGGCCTGACACTCGGTATCGCGGAAGGTGGTGAAATCGTGCTTGCCGAGCAGGCGCTGGGCTGCCGCATGCATCGCCTCGGCATCGAGCTTGCGCGGCACGCGCCAGGCGTGGCCGGCATCGAGCGCGAGATTGGCGCGGGTGTTGATGACGCGATAGCGGTAGTGGCGCTTCACCGCCGAGAAGCGTGCCTCGAAACTGTCGGGAACGATCTCGGCCTCTAACACCGCGATCGGATTCGGGCGCAGATGCGCGTTGAGCCCGTCGCGAAAACGGCCCGGCGGAAACTGCTTGTCGACGTCGACATGCGCGACCTGGCCGCGCGCATGCACGCCGGCATCGGTGCGGCCGGCGCCATGCACCCGCAGATCCGCCCCCGTCATGGCTTTCACGGCCGCTTCCAGCGCGCCCTGAACCGAGGGCAGCGTGTCCTGCACCTGCCAGCCGAAAAACGGCGCGCCGTCATATTCGATGGTGAGCTTGTAGCGGGGCATCAAGCCAGTCGCATCGGCGGGCTCACGGGCACGCCGCGCAAGAAGTCGGCGGCCTGCATCCGGCCCTTGCCCTCGCGCTGGAGCTCGATGATGCGGATCGCGCCGTCGCCGCAGGCGATGGTGAGATGATCGTCGAGCACCGCGCCAGGCTCGCCGGCGCCTTGCGCCAGCTCACAGCGCAGGATCTTGACGCGCGCGTTCTCCAGCTCGGCCCAGGCGCCGGGGAACGGCGACAGGCCGTGGATGTGGCGCAGCACCTCGCGCGCCGGCTTGCGCCAGTCGATCCGCGCCTCGGCCTTGTCGATCTTGGCGGCGTAGGTGACGCCGTCCTCGCTCTGCTTCTTGAGCTGAAGCCCGCCGCGGTCGAGCGCGGCCATCGCCCGTACCATCAGATCGGCACCGAGACGCGAGAGCCGATCGTGCAGATCGAGCGCCGTCATATTGTCGGTGATGGCAAGCCGCTCGGCCATCGCGACGTCGCCGGTATCGAGGCCGACATCCATCTTCATCACCATCACGCCGCTCTCGGCATCGCCGGCCATGATCGCGCGATTGATGGGCGCGGCGCCACGCCAGCGGGGCAAGAGCGAGGCGTGCAGATTGTAGCAGCCGAGCTTGGGCGCATCGAGGATCGCCTGCGGCAGGATCATGCCGTAGGCGACGACGACGGCGGCATCGGCCTCGAAGGCACGAAATTCGTCGAGCGCTTCCTGGGTCTTCAGCGTCTTCGGCGTCAGCACGGGCACGCCGAGCTTTCGCGCGGCTTCCTCGACCGGGGTCGGCTGCAATTGCAGCCCGCGCCGTCCGCCCGGCTTCGGCGCACGGGTGTAGACGGCGACGATCTCGTGGCCATGCGCGATCAGCTCGAGCAGCGTCGGCACGGAGAAATCGGGCGTGCCCATGAAGATCAGGCGGAGGGGCATCGGAACGAACCTGAGGAAGGACGCAATCAGTAACAGTCATTCCGGGGCGGCTCGAAGAGCCGAACCCGGAATCTCGAGGTTCCGGGTTCGATGCATTGCATCGCCCCGGAACGACAGAGAGCCTACTCCACCGCGCGCTTGGCGGCTTTCTCGAACTTCTTCATCACGCGGTCGCGCTTGAGCTTGGAGAGATAGTCGACGAACAGCACGCCGTTGAGATGGTCGATCTCGTGCTGGATGCAGGTGGCATAGAGGCCTTCGGCGTCCTCCTCGTGCACCTTGCCGTCGAGATCGGTGAAGCGCACGCGCACCTTCGCCGGGCGCTCGACCTCCTCGTAATATTCGGGGATCGAGAGGCAGCCTTCCTCGTAAGTGGACAGCTCCTCGGAGGAGGCGATGATCTCGGGGTTGATGAAGACGCGCGGCAGCGGCTTGGTCTCGCCGTTCTCGTCGCGCTTGGCGAGGTCCATGGTGATCAGCCGCAGCGGCTGCGCGACCTGGATCGCGGCGAGGCCGATGCCGGGCGCATCGTACATGGTCTCGAACATGTCGTCGGCAAGCTTGCGGATCTCGGCCGTGACCTTCTCGATCGGCTTGGAGACCAGGCGCAGCTGCTTGTCGGGCAGGATGATGATTTCTCTGAGGGCCATGGCCGCGATTTAAGCCCCATGCCGGACGCGGTCAATGCGGCCCGGAACCCTGTTAACCCCTCGCTAACCATAAAAATTCGCTTTCCGTTAACCATAAAAATAAGAGGGCTGTTAACCATGAGCGTTCGCTATTCGTTCGCCAGCACCGGCGAATCGGCTAGAACGGTCGTCATGAACGAGATCATTTTGATGCTGGACGACTGGCCGGTGCGCACCTTCCACGCGCTGATCGGCTTTGGTGCACTCGTCCTCGTCCTGCTGGTGGTGATCGCCATCGTCATCGCGCGGTCCGGGCGGCGCGGCGCGGAACTCGCAATGGCGCACGCGATCCGGGCCGATGAGCTCGAGGAGCGCCTGAGCGAGGTGCTGCGGGCCCAGAGCGAATCCTCCGGCCGGGTCGACGCCATGACCCAGGCGCTGGCCGGCCGCCAGGCCGAGATGGCGCGGGCGGTCAACGAGCGGCTGGATTCGGTGACCCATCGCGTCGGCCAGTCCATGGAACATTCGACCCGCAACACCATGGAGAGCCTGCGCGCGCTGCATGAGCGGCTCGGCATCATCGACAGCGCGCACAAGAACCTCA